>Ga0310836_101732_pt1 | contig 10958 bp, 10 predicted proteins | sample SM_ome_4_FD_201310 | JGI IMG/M metagenome (GOLD analysis project Ga0310836, IMG submission 201310) | Sorghum-adapted microbial communities enriched on stacked mutant (SM) sorghum from Joint BioEnergy Institute, Emeryville, California... ... | reverse complement strand
TCGGCTGGCTGACGCTGAAGGAGGCTGAGCCGTACACGCGGGAGGCCGAACGCAAGCGGATAAAGGTGTCCCACTTTACGTCAAGGACTGGTGTCCACCTAGCCTAACCTATTGAACGCGTTTTCTGAGGGGTGGTGCCCAGGAGAGGACTCGCGAATTCTTCCTAACATATTGGCATTGCTTCCTTTTCTTAAAGGGCCAAACGGACGATACCAACAATAATACCAACAAATCGGCAGCTTCATCCTTCACGCAGCCGGTGCTGACAATCGATGACCAGGTTCGGGTGAGTGGTAGGAGTAGACCTGCATCACATCCTTCGATCAATGGCTCCACTTTCCTACCAAATGAAACACCGTTACCCCGCCACCGTCGACGGCTGTTGCGGAGAGATGGCTCATGATTTGCCGGCTCATGTTGCAAGCAGAACGACGTGGGCCTGAGCCCAGGTACAATCCCCTTCCCGCTCTCGTTAACGTGGTTGGGAGCTGCAGCAGCACTTGCGCCGGACGTGACGCCAGGAGGCAGCGTGAGCTCATTCGCGCAGACAAGCTGCAGGGCTGATCTGGTTGACGAATAAGATTAACCAAGCATCGGCTTGGGCGCGAGGGGAAGGCCGCACGTCAAGCAGACAAGGGCTAACCGCGGGTGTCCGGCGACTAGGGCCGTGGTGTTGCAAGCGTCAATCAAGTGTACAGACGCATTCGCAATTTGTTAGCTCATCCTAACCAACCTTCCATCGCACGGAATGCACTAGCCGGATCAATGCCATCACTCCGGCCAAGAACAAACACAGTGAAGGGAAGAAGTAGCGATGGTGAGTCGGTCAAGGTTGGAGAAGGACATCAAGGAGCTTATCGGCGAGGTTGTGCCGTTTCCCTCTCGTCTACCGCAAGAAATTGTCGAGCTTGTTGAGAATGGGTTTGCGGTCCACTTGCTGCCACCGCGCTCCAAAGCCCCCGACCAACCGGGATGGTCGATGGCCCCCGTCGCCACACTAGAGGAGCTTGAGAAGAACTATCGCTGGGGTATGAATTTCGGCGTCCGCGTAGGGCAGTATTCCAAGATCCGAGGCGGCTATTTGCACGCTATTGATGTCGACGTTCGTGATGCCTCCCGGGCTGAAGAAGCACGAGAAGCATTGCAACACGCTTTAGGCGAGGAAATTCGCGTTGACCAGCTTTGGAAAGTTGCTTCAGGGTCCGGAGGGGCATCAAGCCACTACTATCTCCTTCTGGACCGCCCCATCAGATTTCGACGCCTCGCGCAGTCTGACTCCTTTTGTATTGTCGGCGAAGAGGAAAAGCGTGCTTGGCAGATCGAACTGTTCGGGACGGGCAGGCAACTCGTCCTTCCCCCAAGTATTCACCCCGATACGGGAAACGAATACCGCTGGGAGCGCAAACCAGACTTTCAGAATGTACGAGTGTATCCCTCCAGCACCTTTGCCCCGGTTCTCCAGGAGCAAGTGCAGCGGGAAGGCAGCGCCCCTCTTGGGCTTTCAGTAGAACAGGTTCGATGGATTTTAGGACAATTACCGGATTGGGCCAACGAGCGCAATTTGTGGCGCGATGCGGGCATGGCGGTAAAATACGAACTCGGTGATGAAGGGTGGGACGTTTTCGACGAGTGGTCCCAGCGCGGGAAGAATTACAAACCCCGCGAGAATCGCAGGCAATGGAAGAGTTTCAAAAACGATCATCCGAACCCCATTACAATGCGAACTCTTGCTTTCGAGGTGAGGCGCCGAGGGATTTTGTTTCCTGATGAATTGCGCGATCTCTTCGATGATCTGGACTACTACTCGCCCGACGAAAACGGGGCCATTACCGCATTAGCGGATAGGTATGCTGGAGAACTGGTCTACGATCACACCGCACGTAGTTGGTATCGGTTCAACGGGGCAAGTTGGGCAAGAGAAAATTCAAACCTGGCCCTCGACTACGCCCGATCCGTCTGCCTTGAGCTAGCACGACATTACCCCAAGAACAAAAGCTTTACGAAAGTCAGTACTTGGGAAAATGTTGAGCGTGGCGCCCGATCCGACAGGGAGTTTTCTATAACTTCCGATGTATGGAATCGGGACAAGATGGTGCTCGGAACTCCGGAAGGTGTTGTTGATCTCTGCACCGGTGATATTCGGAAAGCAGAGCCACGCGATTACATAAATCGATCCACAGCGGTTGCTCCTATCCCTCTTGATCGCTTCAAACCTGAGCGAGACTGCCCCCGTTGGTTGGCGTTTCTTGAAGAGGCGTTGTCTGGCGATGAGGCAACAATCAGATTTCTCCAGCAATGGGGTGGATATTGCCTGACCGGCGATACTCGCGAACAGGTCCTGACGTTTGTTTATGGCCCTGGCGGGTCAGGCAAAAGTACAGCCGTCAACACGATTGCTGATATCCTTGGAGACTACGCGATCAACGTTGGAATGGAAACGTTGACCAGCTCCAGCTACGATCGGCACACGACCGAACTTGCACGGATGAAGGGAGCTCGCATGGCGCGTGCTTCCGAAACCGAAAAGGGTCGTACTTGGGCTGAAAATCGCATTAAGCTGCTAACCGGGCAGGATACGATCACGGCTCGCTTTATGCACCGCGATGACTTCGAATTTGTGCCTGAGCTAAAGCTCACGATCGTCGGCAACAATCGGCCGACACTGAAGGATGTAGACAAAGCAATAAGGCGGCGCTTCATTGTGCTGCCATTCACGAATCCGCCAAAGGTCAAGGATCCGCTTCTGCCAGAAAAGCTGAGAGCTGAGTGGCCAGGAATTCTTTCCTGGTTGCTATTGGGCTGTCTCGATTGGCAGAAGCATGGGCTAGTTCGACCTCAGCAGGTCGATGAGGCAACGACAGCATACCTCGACAACCAAGACGTTTTCGGTCAATGGTTGGCAGATTGCTGTGAGCTAGGTGCGCATTACGTCGACACGAACAAGAACTTATGGAATTCTTGGTGTTCTTTTGCAAAAGAGATCGGCGCGGATCCTGGGAGTCTCACGGGATCGTTCCCCGATATGCTGGAAGATCGTGGATTTGTGAGGATCAAAGATACAAATGGAATCCGGGGGCGGGGCTATAAGGGGTTGCGGGTGCGCAGGTCAAAAAGATGGCCTTTCGACGATGATGATCTGATATGATTATTTGCGACGGGTGCGACAGGTCTTTTCATTTTAGTCCTCGAAGGAGGACACGATCGGATTACTCTAGGAGAAAAAAATCCAGAACATCCGTCGCACCCGTCGCAGTTGTATCCCAAGATGACGTCGAAAAATTTTCAAAAATTCTCGCGCGCTGGGGTCAGCGGCCCCCACGGCGAGCGCCCGTCGAAGACAAGGACCCGAAGCGTCTCACTTCGTCTCAACACTAGTAACACGTCTGACATTGTCTCGGAACGTCTCAGAAGGTCTCAGAGCCGCGGATTGCGCTTATCGCGGAAAAATCGGCCGCACAGAGCACGTCTCGATCTGTCTCAATCCGTTTCAATGAATAGCGGCCTAGCGCGCCCAGTTTTAGCACGTTTGGGGCTCATATTGGGGCGGGTCATGCAACTCTAAACACTGCTCTACATTGTCAAGCGGTCAAGATTCCGATCGCATGGATTCAGATCGATGGCATTGAATTCGTGGCACCGGCAGCCGCGTACGAATACGACGAGAGTCTGTTTTACATATTGGCGCGGTTTAGCCGTCCATCCAACCCATTACACCAGAGGGTAATGGTGTGTTTCAGTTCCAGCCGAGAATGCTATGCCACTGGCGATCCAGGTAGGTGGACAGCGTAAACGTCATCCGATCCGACCAGTTCGCCTGACTGAGAGTTCGTTTGATAATTCTAGAAACACCGGTAACTCGCAGCGAGGAACGCGAACACGCAGTCTGCATGAACACAGATGAGGCCGCCTAATGCCTCGAAGCGTTGGGCAATCCCACGCACGTAAAGATACTACCGCGTCCTCGTCCGTGCCGGTGAAGATGGGATGTCGGTGGGAATTTGCAGGTCATGCTCGAAATTGCTCCGTCAACGGTCTCTCGTCACCTCAAAGCCCTGATCTTGGTGGGGCTAGTCGCACAGGAGCAGCAGGCGACGATTCTCATATGCCGGGTCAAGTACGACGTCATGCACAACTTAGTCGATTTTCTCGTCACCGAATGCTGCGCGAACTCGGCGCACCCGCCAGCTCAGCAGTTACGGAGGCGAAAAGGTCGATTAACACCGATCGTCTGACAGGGAGCGATGACAGTGGAATAGCACAGCGCAAAATTCGTGATCATCATAGCAGACAGTCCGGGCGGTCTTGCCACAGCCGCTCACGCCTTGGAGCGCGGGATTAAACCTATCGAGTTGGAGATGGGCCTCGCGTCGGCGAGGCGGTGCGCCAATAGAGCCACCTCCGCATGTTCCTAGTGGGAATACAATGTTAATTGCGTGGCGCGGAAGTTACTTGAGGAGGCGGGCTGGAACGCACCAGAGCCATGGCATCATCCCATCATTGGCGTCGGGCGGCTCACTGCGCGCGTCAGTCATCGCGTGATAATCGTTGGGTGCGCCGTGCTCTTGCTGCCTATGGCTGGCTAATTCTTATAGCTCTTTGGGACAGCGTGCAGGCTTCCGTTTGTTCGGCCGTGCTAGGTGTCGTGCTGAAGGGAATCGGCAAGGGCTTTGTTCAGCCGACGATCAACTACGGCGCCCCGGAGCACGTCGAACCTCGGGAAATCGAACGGCTTCGGACATCCTCAACACCAGCTTCGAACTTGGGTATGCCTTTGAATCTGTTTTAGGCGGCGCCGTGAGTTTAGCTTCGGTCCGCGGAAGATTTCTTGCCACGTTTGTGTGACCTCAGTGCTGGCTTCGATAATCTTGATCGCTTCCCATGTACTCAACAGTAGCCCGAAGGCGACATGTTTCCGGGCTGAGTAATAAGTGCACCAAGTATAATGATGAGCGATAAGCGCATCTGCGGACGTCCCATCAGCGGGTAACGTTCGCGTAAGGACTTGGTGCACGTTTGCCCTCGAACCTCCAACAGCCTTCGAGCTACGACTTCCAAATCCGTCCAATGCGGTGATTCCCTCTCGCTCTTCCACGATGTCCGGAGCAATTTGGCGCATAATGATTCAAGAGATCGAACGACAAGAGCCCGGATGGCGAGCTGCACATTGGCTATCTGGTGCCGATATGGCGCTTGCTTCGAGTGGTTTGTATCCATAGTTTAAACGTCTCTAAGACTTATTCTGGAGATCGCGACGCGCGGAACGCAGCCGCAATTTCGTGCGGCAGAAGCGCCTCATCGGTAGGTCCTTGAAGCTAGTCCAACGTTGTTCGAAGCGCATTGGTGGCGGCAGAGTTAGCAAAGACATAGCAACCACGCCTGTCCTTGTTTACGCAAATCCCGGCGAGTGGTGTATGATGGGCTCGAAACGAGTTCACGTCTGAGAGAGAGTGCTTATCGCGAAAGTGTTCGAGCCCACGAGGTAGCTTGACCGCAAATTCCTTCTCAATGAACTCGTGGAGCGGGCGAAACTGCCGTGTCTAAGTTTCGTGGCCGCTTCGTGGATGGCGGGCGTTGTTCCGACCCCCTAGATAAGCTAGGTGTGGAAGGCGTAGTTTCGAAGAAGATAGACTCCAAGTACCGCTCTGGCCGCTCACGGGACCGGCTGAAGATCACGACCCCGACCTGGCGCTAGCGGACTAAAGATCTGAACCGCTCCGGGTTTGTCGGAGGCTCCAGATCTTGAGAGATTGGAGCCATGGAGAATCACAAGACGTCCCGTAAGTTTTCGCCTGAGGTGCGTGAGCGCGCCGTACGGATGGTGTTTGAGCACGCGCCCGAGCACACGTCGCAGTGGGCGGCCATTACCTCGATTGCCGTCAAGATCGGCTGCACGGCGCAGACGTTGCATACCTGGGTGCGACAGGCAGAGCGCGACCAGGGCCTGCGAGCCGGTCTGACAACGGACGAGCGCGAGCGCATGAAGGCACTGGAGCGCGAGAACCGCGAGCTGCGGCAGGCCAACGAGATCCTGCGCAAGGCCAGCGCTTATTTTGCCCAGGCGGAGCTCGACCGCCGATGGAAGCCATGATCCGCTTCGTCGATGCGTACCGCGATGAGCACGGGGTCGAGCCGATCTGCCGCGTACTGGCGATCGCCCCGTCGACCTATCACGCCCATGCGCGCCGCCGCGAGAACCCGGAGACGGCACCTGCACGGGTCAAGAGGGATGCTCAGCTGATGAGCGAGATCCGCAGGGTTTTCGATGACAACTTCCAGGTCTATGGCGTGCGCAAGATCTGGCGGCAGATGCAGCGGGAGGGCTTCGCGGTGGCCCGATGCACGGTCGCCCGGCTGATGCAGAAAATGGGTTTGCAAGGGGTGATCCGCGGCAAGCGGGTGCGCACAACGATCGCTGACAAGACAGCCATCTGCCCGCTCGATCGCGTCAATCGGCAGTTCCGGGCGCCGCGGCCGAACATGCTGTGGGTGTCGGACTTCACCTACGTGGCCACCTGGTCCGGGTTCGTCTACGTGGCCTTCGTGATCGACGCCTACGCCCGGCGCATCGTCGACTGGCGCGTCAGCCGGTCGGCGCACGCGGGCTTCGTGCTCGACGCACTGGAGCAGGCCCTGCACGATCGTAGGCCCCTCTCGGGCAGCGGCCTTATCCACCACTCCGACCGCGGCGTGCAGTACGTGTCGATCAAGTACACCGAGCGGCTCGTCGAGGCCGGCCTTGTGCCCTCCGTCGGCAGCGTTGGCGACAGTTACGACAACGCGCTCGCCGAGACGATCAACGGGCTCTACAAAGCCGAGGTGATCCATAGGCGCGGGCCGTGGCGGTCGCTGGAAGCCGTCGAGTACGCGACCCTCGAATGGGTCGACTGGTTCAACAACCGCCGCCTGCTCGCGCCGATCGGTAACATCCCGCCGGCGGAAGCCGAAGCCAATTACCACGCCCAAATTTTCCCTTCGTCGCGGGCGACGTCGTGGAACGTACGCGGCCCGTCGATGGGTAGGAAGGCTTGCTTGCGAAAGAGCAGGACAAAGAGTTTCAGCGCGTGCGCCGGGGTAAGCTTTTCGTCTGCCCGCTCGACGAGGTCGAGTTCGTGCCCAGGCAATTCCAGCGCCTTAGCAAGGTCGACCTCAAAATAGTCCTCCGATACTGACAAAGCGCCTTGGAAGTACAGGCGCCATTTCTCGCCATTGGTGGTCAGGATGCCGAGGCGAACCTTGCCTCCAGTAACGATGTTCACCCGATCAAGGTATTGCAGCATCTGGGTCGAAGGCACGCCATCTTCGTGCGTATCACGCTTGTCCGTACGGTCAAGCGCGCGGCCCCAGCGCTTCGCTTCGGCGATGGCGAGGCCGTGCTGGTATCGCTTCCACTGGTCTTTCTCACCGACAGCACGATTGCGAGCATCAGTATCTCCGAACAGAAGCGCATCCGGGACATGCTTGCGCCCCTTGGCGGAGAGGGTCTGCTGCACCTCGACATCCGTCCAGCCAAGTAGCTCAAGGACGGGATAGATGAAAACCTTTTCCGTCTGCGCTTCGTTGGGCTTGCTGATAGCCTGAAGTTTGGCCGCCAGTTCCAGCAGACGAGCCTTTACGGTCTCAAGCTCGTTATCGGCAAGCGCCGTCCACGGCTCGCTACGGGCGATGCCTTCGAGCAGGTAGTCGCGTGTGAACAGATTGCCGGAAATCACGAATCGAGCCCCCCAGAAAACCTGCTGTCGAGTATGGCGAGAGGGTCAACCCTAGGGAAGTCAAACTCGCAGGCACACCCAGCTGTCCACGTACACATAGCTGCAGGTCCTCTAAGTGGAGTCAATTCGAGGGGTTATGGTGGCTGGCAAATACTTGACAAACCGCCGAATCGTTATCGTGCCTGCAATGAGGGTTGCTCAGTGTTGTTGGCTCCTTCGCACGCGCGAGCAGTCAGCACGCCTGAGCGCTTCACCGTACACGAGCGAAGTATTTCGTCGGTTCAGGTGTAGAGATTCCGGGGTTCGGTTTCAGGACACGTGGCGGATCTAATCATTGGACATCATGTGGTAACAATAGGTGCAGAAGCGTGGCGAGTGCACCGAAACATCATTGACCGACATTGGACTGCCGCATCGCGCACATTCGCTCGCTGCCCGTTCGCCACAGAAGTAGCAGACATCGATGTCACCGCTCTGCACATAGGCCGGCTGGCCGCAATCGGGGCAGTCGTTGACGATCGGCTCGCCCCCGTCCTTCGCGGCCAGGAAGTCATCCCCGCCATGTATCGCCTCGACGACGATTTGCACGAAATGCTCCGCGGCAACGTCGCCATCGCAGGCGCGACACTTGCCCTCGATGGATGACGGGTCGTCATTGGAGGCGTCGCTCTGGTAGAGCAGCGCCGATCCGCAGTGGGGGCAGCTCAGCTTTACGTCAGCACTGAGTTCGTCGTGCCACGGCAGCGGCGCGAGGGTCGCGTAGCAAGCAGCCTTCTGCGCCTTGAAGAACCTTTCTTCTTCAAGCATTGTCTCCCAGGCGGCTCCGAGCAGTTGCGCCGGACTCCGATCGAGGATCTCGCAGAACCCTTCGACCAGCGGAAAACACGAAGCGATGACTTGGCGAATCGTCGTATCCTGCGTGGTCGAATGGAAGTGCTCAAACTCGTTGCGCAGTCGTTGCAAACCGCGAATGTCTCCTTTGGGCCATTCCAAATCGAATTGTTTGAACCTCTCTCGCAACTCGCCGAGGTCGATTGTCCGGTAGCCCTTCGGTACGATCGTGACGCCGCCAGCCTCGTTCGGCTCGGGCAAGTAGCTGGTGGCGAGCACTTCCATCGGATCCGCATCGGGCGCCTGGTCGAGTAGGCACTGCTTCCCGAGCAGCAGGACGCCTGCATAGAAGTTGCGGACGGCACTGATGGTGCGGCGCGGGTCGGCGGACTTGTAGTCCTCGATTCCGAGCTGAATGGAGACGACAGCATTGTGCAGCAGGTGCGGCGTGACGGTATCGATCATAGGCGCTGCTCTCTTGCGCATGGCGTTGCCGAAGCTCTACGGCTGTTCGCGAATATAGTCACGCAGGCGCTATCCGGCAGCGCCACTTCCGCTCTTGCGATTCTCGACAAACCTAGGCAACTCCGAGACCAAACGTGTCTGAGCACTCATCGGATGGACCCTCGGGGCGTCAGGCTTTACGGGAACTTATTCTTCTCGCTCCCTCCGGTCTCGCGCCAGAAATATCGAGCTCCGATTCCAGCGTCAGCCACTGCGTCGGACGTCCATCCTCAACGCGGGTCGCTCATTGTGGGGCGGAATGGCCAAGCGGATTGGCGAGCGCTCAATGATTGCGTTTAAGCGCTCGTTCCAGCCGATCGCCCAGCGCATCGAGCCCGGTGTGATGCACGTTCTCCCGGAACGCGTTCACGCCGATGTGCTTGCCGATCAGCTCAATGCGCTTGACGCGGCTGTCGAGCTTGATTTTGCGCAGCCGGCCGATATGGACGCGATCAGCACCGTGCCCCTCAAACAGCTCCAAGACCTCCACACCTTGCACGAGCCCTTGCCGCCAGATCAGCGGCCAGGCTTCAACCGGCAGGAGTTCGCCATTGTCACCAAAGAGATCGGCAAGATCCGCTTCGGCCTCGAATACTAGACGCTGGAGCACCCATAAGGCGTCGATCCGCGCACGCTCGGAGCGGGCACCCTTTGCCGCGTCAATTGCGGCGGCAATCTCGGCATGTTCGAGGAGCCGCGGCCCTTGCTGATTTGCCGTCTTTTCAGAGTAGCCGGCACGGATCGCTGCCCGAGTAGCGTTCATGTCGATCAGATATTCCTCGACGAACCGTGCTTGTTTCGGTGTCAGCATGCGCTTGTTCAATGTTGCTAATTCACGGCGACCAACTTTTACCAACGTCTACACTCGGACAGTTGTACGAACGACAGCGAGCCGGTGACGACTAAACGGGAGGCGCTGCCAGCCGCTGAGTAGCTCAGCACGGTTGGCCGGGACGATGGTCCCGGAAACTCCATCCAGCTCTGGTGAACTTTCCGGCAAACCTGCAGAATACCGACCCGGCTGTCGTCGGCGGCGGGCGGAACTCTCGCCCCATGCTCCCACTGCCGGCCTCCTTCCACAATCCCCTAGGTGCAACGGCGAGAAGGTGGCGCGACAGCTGCGTGGTGCTCACATTCTCCCGGGCCCCAGTAGATAGGTCGAGTATGCCGCCAGGATGCGATCAAGCGGCGTTTCTCTGACTCCAGGGACGATCGCGGATTGGCGGAATTGTTGAGCAAATCACAACGCTATAGTCAAATTGGAGCGCGATTTTTCCACCTCATCTTCCGTGCTGCTGCCACCTGGAACTTGTTGGCACCGGTTCCGATCCAATTTCAAAAAGCTTCCGGATGCATTGCTAGTTTCGCAACAAATTGGCGGTTCCAGCGCTTATAGAGAAATAACCGGTTCCACCAGTCCCACTGGTTCTAATGACTCAGAATCAACGACCTAGCCTGGAACCGGCTCAGGTCCGAACCGATGCCAGAAACTTTAGAACCTGTTCCAGTCCCGCCATCGAGCACGACAAACAGGTTCCCGCGGAACTGGTCGCATGAAAAAAAGCCGGCAAGGATCACCTGCCGGGTTTCGCGATGAAGATAACTTCACCAGTCGTATAAGGATTGCGGTTCGTCAGGCGGTCCCTCATGTATGGGATCACCTGGTCTCCACCAACGAGCGCGATGCGGATCGCCGCGAAGGTACGCCTTCACCTTCCTGCCGGCTTCGTCTCGAAGGCCTGCGTCTCTCCGTTCGAAACCAAGTCCCGCCATTGCGGCCCGCATAAGGGCGTGATGTGCCTTCGTCAATTTGTTGATGCTTTCTGCACCATCGATCCCGACCAGCTTCCAAAGCTCAACGGCTGGGATCTTAAGGGCCCCCTCGGGGATGCGGCTTTCGAGCAGTTCCAGCCA
>Ga0310836_101728_pt1 | contig 10970 bp, 10 predicted proteins | sample SM_ome_4_FD_201310 | JGI IMG/M metagenome (GOLD analysis project Ga0310836, IMG submission 201310) | Sorghum-adapted microbial communities enriched on stacked mutant (SM) sorghum from Joint BioEnergy Institute, Emeryville, California... ... | reverse complement strand
AAGCAATGCCCCTACGGTTGCCAGACCGGCATGGGTGGAAAGGATAAGCTCCTTGGAGCGAACGAACTTGATTTTCATATATGACACCCCGCAGGTGAATGTTATCTTGTTTATGTCATTCGCATTCGGAAGTGTATTTGCCTGCTTTTTCTCGCATTTTCATCAGTTAATGATCACGGATTCAGGTGAAAATTCATCTAGAAATAAAAGTAAATAATGGTATTTTATCCTTGAAAGCGTTTTACAAAATGAATTTTATGTGGGTGCGACAAAGACATTTGACTTCCTTGTTTTTATTTATTATAAATAAATAATGAGACTAAATATCAAACAGGAGGAGAGAACGCTATGCCATTAGTAGGCAGCAAGGTATTGCCATTCCAGGCATCCGCCTATCAAAAGGGCGAGTTTCTGAACGTGTCGGACGCAGATTTCATCGGAAAGTGGAGCGTAGTATGCTTCTATCCGGCAGACTTCACATTCGTGTGCCCAACTGAGCTGGAGGACCTGCAAAATCATTACGCAGAATTGAAGAAGCTGGGTGTAGAGGTATACTCGGTATCGACGGATACGCACTTCGTGCACAAGGCTTGGCACGACAGCTCCCCGGCTATCGGCAAGGTCGAATATATCATGATCGGCGATCCATCCCACACGATCTCCCGCAACTTCCAGGTGCTGGATGAAGAGGCTGGTCTGGCGCAACGCGCAACCTTCATCATCGATCCGGACGGCGTGATCCAGGCAGTGGAGATCAATGCAGACGGCATCGGCCGCGACGCAAGCACGCTGATCACCAAGATCAAGGCAGCCCAATACGTGCGCAACCATCCGGGTGAAGTTTGTCCGGCCAAGTGGCAAGAAGGCGCTGAAACACTGAAACCAAGCCTCGACCTCGTAGGCAAGATCTAAGGAGAATATACATCATGAAACTGGACGCAGACATACGAGCACAACTGCAGCAATACCTTCAGCTCATGGAAGGCGACGTTGTGATCAAAGTCAGCGCCGGTTCTGATGACGTATCGAGAGACATGCTGGATCTGCTCCAAGAGCTGACCAGTATGTCTTCTCGTATTACGACAGAACAGGCGCAGCTCGAACGCACGCCAAGCTTCAGCGTGAATCGTCCCGGCGAGGAAACCGGCATCGTGTTCGCAGGCGTGCCGCTTGGTCACGAGTTCACCTCGCTGGTGCTGGCTCTCCTGCAGGTGAGCGGCCGTCCGCCGAAGGCAGACGAGAAGATCATCTCGCGGATCAGACAACTGGAGGGCGAGTACCGCTTCGAGACCTATGTCAGCCTGTCATGCCATAACTGCCCTGACGTCGTTCAGGCGTTGAACATGATGAGCGTGCTGAATCCGAACATCTCTCATACGATGATCGACGGAGCGGCCTACAAGGCTGAGGTGGAGAGCAAGGACATCCTGGCTGTACCAACGGTCTATCTGAACGGCGAATTCTTCGAGAGCGGCCGCATGACGGTCGAGGATATCCTGAACAAGCTGGGCTCCAAGGCAAGCGCTGATGAATTTGCCAACAAGGAGCCTTACGATGTGCTGGTCGTAGGCGGCGGTCCTGCCGGCGCCAGCGCTGCGATCTATGCGGCGCGCAAGGGCATCCGCACCGGCATCGTGGCTGAGCGCTTCGGCGGTCAGGTGAACGACACGCTGGCGATCGAGAACCTGATCAGCATCAAGCACACGGAAGGTCCGAAGCTGGCGGTCGCGCTGGAGGAGCATGCGAAGGAATATCCGATTGACATCATGAAGTCGGTGCGCGCTGTGAAGCTGGAGCGCAAGGATCTGGTCGAGATCACGTTGGACAACGGGGCGGTGCTGAAGAGCAAGACCGTGATCATCGCCACCGGAGCGCGTTGGCGCAACCTGAACGTGCCGGGCGAGCAGGAGTTCAAGAACAAGGGTGTCGCCTACTGTCCGCACTGCGACGGACCGCTGTTCGCCGGCAAGAAGGTGGCGGTCGTAGGCGGCGGCAACTCTGGCGTCGAAGCGGCCATCGACCTGGCGGGCATCGCTTCGCAGGTTACCCTGTTCGAGTTCATGTCGACGCTCAAGGCCGACCAGGTGCTGCAGGATCGCCTGTTCAGCCTGCCGAACGTGACCGTCATCCGGAACGCGCAGGTGAAGGAGATCACCGGCACGAACCGCATGGAAGGCATCACGTATATCGATCGCGAGACGGGCGAAGAGCACCATCTGGAGATGGATGGCGTATTCGTGCAGATCGGTCTCGTGCCGAATACGGAGTGGCTGGAAGGGGTTCTGGAGCGCACCCGCATGGGCGAGATCATCGTCGACAGCCGTGGCGCGACGACCATCCCGGGCGTCTTCGCAGCAGGCGACTGTTCGAACAGCCCTTATAAGCAGATCATCATCTCGATGGGTTCAGGCGCAACTGCTGCGCTGAGCGCATTTGATTATCTCATTCGCAACTGACATGCAGGAGGACGTTGTCCCTCTCCTCTATGGAAGGTCGGGAAGAAGACGCATGTTTTCTTTCTGGCCTTTTTTCATGTTCCATTCATCTGTAGCCATGAAGATCAACCAGGCCTATATCCTGTCGACCGATGGAGTGGCTGAGCTTCCTCGCCGCTTCCCGACCCGGTTCGCTCTCGCTTCCGGCGGGTCGATCGGGTACAATAGCCATGACCCTTCGCTTGCGATAAGCGAGGCCATGCGGATGATGCAGAAGGAGCCTTCACGCCAGTCAATCCCGACATTCCTATACCAATGATCAAAGGAGATCAATCCCATGAGCCAATATGCCATCATCAAACTGAGCGACAGACCGGAGCTGAAGGATCTGGCAGCGCAGTGGTTCCACAGCAAGTGGGGCATTCCGCTGGAAGCCTATCAGGAGAGCATGACGGAATCCCTGCGGGAAGGCGCGGTGGTGCCGGCCTGGTACGTCTGCATGGATGGCGAGAGGATCATCGCCGGCATGGGCGTCATCGACAATGACTTTCATGAGCGCAAGGACCTGGCGCCCAATGTGTGCGCAATCTACACAGAGGCGGACTGCCGCGGGCAGGGCATAGCCGGGCGGCTGCTGCGATACGTGTGCGAGGATATGAAGGCGCAAGGCATCGATACCCTGTATCTGGTGACCGACCATACTTCCTTCTACGAAAGATATGGCTGGGAATTCCAGTGCATGGTGAAGCGGATGGAGAAGAAAGGCTGACCCGGTTGTATATGCACAAGTGCCTGTGAGAACCTTTTGATCCAGGGACCTGTCCATCGACAAGTCTGATCAGACTTGCCGGTCAGGTCCCTTTCTCATATACAGCCCGCTTGTCCAGTATCTCTTGTCCGGCGATGGACGGGCAAGGCAGTTTGAATCGACGCAAAAAAATTACAAATTAAAGTCAAAACAACCCCATACCAAGGTCGTGGTGTAAGCCCTTACAATAAAAGAGAAAATAATATGAAAGCGCTGTATCAGGATGGTTGTTGCTTGACAATCGCATCTGTGCATCTTGAGCCTGCCTGATAACAACCACCCGCAGCATGTTTGGCGACAATCATCCTGAACACGGCGAACAACCTGTACAGAAGGGGGAGCATCTCAACCAATGAACAACGTATATCGCATAATCAAGGCCGTCTTCCTCTGGATCGACAGGGCGATCGAAGTGTTTGCAGTGAGCATGGTGGCACTCATGACGCTGATCGTGACGCTGCAGGTCGTCACGCGGAAGGTGTTCAACTTCGTCTTCTTCTGGTCGGAGGAGATCACGCTGCTGTTGCTCGTCTGGTTCTCATTCCTCGGCATCGCCATCGGCTTCCGCGACAAGCTGCATCTGGCGATGGATGCCCTGGCGAACCGGCTGCCGAAGCGGGCGAACTGGTGGCTGGATCGCATCATCGCACTGTGCACGCTCCTCTTCGGCATCTATCTGGTGAAGTATGGGTGGGACTTCGTCCAGGTCGTGAAGAACAACACGATGTCCGCAACGGGCTGGTCAAGCGCCGTGAAGTACATCGTCATGCCGATCACCGGATTGCTGACGATCTTCTACGGACTGTTGCAACTGCTTGGCATCGATACCGTACAGCATCGCGAGCTGGATGAGGGGGTTGGCGAATGAGTACCACCATCTCTTTGATCGTCCTGTGTGTCAGCTTTGTCCTGCTGCTCCTCCTGCGCTTCCCGGTGTCGCTGGTGCTGGCGCTGTCTTCGCTGCTGACGGCGATGACGCTGGACCTGCCGCTGCCGAACATCGCGCTGCGCATGGTGCACGGGATCGACTCCTACTCACTGCTGGCGATCCCGTTCTTCATCCTCGCCGGGCAGATCATGAGTGAGGGGGGGCTGGCCCTCAGGCTCGTCAATCTCGCGCAGCTGATCGTTGGCGCGATTCGCGGCGGCCTGGCGATGGTGAACTGCCTCGCCTGCATGCTGTTCGGCAACATCAGCGGCTCGGCCGCAGCCGACGTCTCTTCGGTCGGTTCGGTCATGATCCCGATGATGAAGAAGAAAAATTACGAGCCCAACTTCTCGGTAGCCGTTACCTCGGCCGCGGCCATCCAGGGCGTGGTCATGCCGCCGAGCCACAACATGATCATCTATGCCGTCGCAGCCGGCGGCGTGTCGATCTCGAGCCTCTTCCTGGCCGGCGTGGTGCCATGTCTGGTCATGCTGGTCGCGCTGATGACGACCAGCTATATCATCGCCAGGAAGCGCGGCTATCCGAAGGGTGAGCCGGTCAAGCTGAAGGAAGTGCCGAAGATCCTGCTGGATGGATTCCTGTCGCTGATGACCGGGGTGATCATCCTCGGGGGTATCTTCTCGGGTTGGTTTACCGCGACGGAGTCCGGCGCGATCGCCTGCGTCTATGCCTTCATCCTGACGTTCTTCTGGTATCGCGATCTGCCGCTCAGCCATATGAAGGTGATCTTCCTGAAGACCTTCCGCACCGTCGCGATGGTGCTCTTCCTGATCGCCGCCTCCAATGCGTTCGCCTGGATCCTGACCTATCTGAAGGTGCCGCAGCTGATCACCGAGGCGCTGCTCACGATCTCGGACAGCTCGTTCGTCATCCTGCTGATCATCAACGTGCTGCTGCTGATCCTGGGCGCACCGCTGGATATGGCGCCGCTGATCGTCATCATGACGCCGATCCTGTATCCGGTCGTCACATCGCTCGGCATGGACCCGGTTCATTTCGGCATCGTCCTGATCCTGAACCTGGGCATCGGGCTGATCACACCGCCTGTTGGCACGGTGCTGTTCGTCGGATGTGCGATCGGCAGGGTCGGCATCGAAAGCGCGACGAGGGCACTGATTCCATATTTCTTCGTGCTTGTCGGCGTATTGTTCCTGATCACCTACGTGCCGCAGATATCGCTATGGTTGCCTAATCTCTTCATGAAATAGTGAAGTCCATATAGGGGGTGTTAGCTTCAGCATTCATCCGACATGACAGGAAACAGAGAGACGCAAATGTTGAAAGAGAGAAATTTCGAACTGCAGGAAGTGGAGAGAAACGGGCAAAAAATAGATGAACGAAAAGAAAGGGGTATAAGAAAAATGACAAAGAAGCAATCGCGCATCTTCACATGGTTCGTTGTATCGCTGATTCTGGTCCTGCTGGCGGCCTGCTCGTCCGGCGGAAACTCCTCTTCCGGCGGCAACTCGTCCTCCGGCGGCGGCAATACCTCCTCGAATACGGGGAGCAGCTCGTCGGGTGGCGACTCGAACAGCTCGGCTAATGACGGTCCGCGCTACACCTTCCGCCTGGCAGAGACGCATCCGGCTGAATATCCGACGACGCTCGGCGACCGCAAGTTCGCGGAGCTGGTGAATGAAAGAACGAACGGCCGCATCACGATCGATGTCTTCCCGTCGGCCCAGCTGGGTGAGGAACGGGCAGCCATCGAGCAGGTGCAGCTCGGCGCGATCGAGTTCACGCGCGTCAGCACGGGGCCGATGGCCGAATTTAACCAGGATTTTGGCGTATTCAGTCTGCCGTACATCTTCGATGATGATGATCATGTATGGCGCTTCCTGCTCAGCGACGCCGGCAATGAGCTGCTGGACAGCCTGCAGAACTCCGGCTTCCAGGGACTGGCCTGGTACAGCTCCGGCTCCAGAAGCTTCTATTCCTCCAAGCCGCTTAACAGCATCGACGACCTGAAGGGGCTGAAGATCCGCGTGCAGGAGAACCAGGTGAACATCGCGCTGATGGATGCGCTGGGCGCAAGCGCATCGCCGATGCCATACGGCGAAGTGTACAGCGCGTTGCAGACGGGCGTCATCGATGCGGCAGAGAACAACTATCCGAGCTATTACTCCAGCGGTCACTATGAAGTGGCGAAGTATATGATCCTGGATGGCCATCAGCGCGTACCTGAGGTGCTTATAGTCTCGAAGACCGTATGGGATAAGCTGTCGCCGGAGGATCAGGAGATCATCCGCCAGTCGGCGATCGATTCGATCGCATATCAACGCGAGAAATGGGCAGAATACGAGAAAGAAGCCGAGCAAATGGTGCGCGCTGCCGGCTCTGTCATCACCGAGGTCACCGACATCACGCCGTGGCAGGAAGCCGTCAAGCCGGTCATCGAGCAATATCGCGAGAAGTATGCGAAGATCCTCGATGCGATCGACGCAGCACGATAAGTGAATCATCCCGATCCAGGCCTGCTTGGCAGGTCTGGATTTTTGCTGTTGATTGACAGGATCATGTCGACGCGGTGTCGAACAAGTAACCAGAAAACTGTGAGACCAGGGAAGCCGGGTGATGACCGATGGAGAGCCAGAGCCGTAACAAGTTCCGGAATTTGATGCGCAAGCTCCTGCTGCGTGACCGGTCGCTTATGACCAAGCTGACGGTCTATTCGGCTCTGCTCGTGATCATCCCGATGCTCTTCGTCGGCGCCATCGCCTATGTGCTGTCCTCACAGACGCTGGAATCGGAAGCGCGCCGCTACAGCTGGCAGATCATCGAGCAGGTCAAACGGTATGTCGAGGATTACCTGCGCGGCTACGAGCTGGATACGCTCAAGATCGTCAATCATCCGGACACCGTGGCTTATCTCAAGCTGGAAACGAAGGAGGAGCTGTCCAGCCCCGATATGGTCGCCAGTGTGCGCAATGTGTTGAAGAACTTCGCCTACTCCCAGTCCGATGTGACGAATATTACGATCGTGCTGGACGATCTGTTCACGCTGCAATCCGCCAACGAGGAGGACATCCCGATCATCGAAGGGCTTGAACATGAGCCCTGGTACCAGTCCGTTCCGCTCACCGGACCTCCGCAGGTGTACAGCAGGATGATTCGTTGGAAGGGCAGAGAGGAGCCGGTGCTGTCGATGATGAAGCGGATCGTCAATCCGCAGACTCGGGACCCCTATGGCATGCTGATCATTGATCTGAATTACAAGCGCTTGCAGGAGGCGGCCAGCGATATCAGGCTGGGGGAGAGCGGACAGGGGTATCTGTTCATCATCGATCACAAGGGGCAGATCGTCTATCATCCCAATATGCAGAGGATCGGCAGCAGCATCGACCCATCCCTGCTCCTCACCATGCAGGATACGACCAGCGGTTCCTTTGTCTCCGGGCAGGATGCTGATCGGATGCTGTACACATACAGCCTGAGCGAGCGGTTCGACTGGTATGTCGTTACCACCATCCAGTATGATGAACTGATGAGCTCGCGCACGTGGATGGGCAACACGATCTTCTACACAACCGCAGCCTCCATGGTGATCGCCTTCATCCTGAGCATCGGGCTGGCTTCGTCGATCGTCCGCCCGATCAAGCGGCTCTATCAGTACATGCGCAAGGTGGAGAAGGGCGATTTCACGGATCGGGTGAAGGTCGAATCCGAGGACGAGCTGGGCATGCTGAGCGCGAGCTTCAACAAGATGGTGGCGAGGCTCGCGGAGCTGGTGGAGGAGGTGTACCTCTCCAAGCTGCGGGCGACGGAGATGCATCTGCGGGAGAAGGAATCGGAGCTGAGGATGCTGCAGGCGCAGATCAATCCGCATTTCCTGTACAACACCCTGGAGACGATACGCGGCATGGCGCTCGAACACGACCGGATGGACATCGCCTCGATGTCCGCCGCCCTGGCCCGCATCATGCGATATAACGTGAAGCAGACGGATACGGATGTGACCGTCAGGCAGGAGGTGGAGATCGTCGATGTCTATCTGCAGATCCAGAAATATCGTTTCGAGGAGCGGCTCCAGTATGCGATCGACATGCCCGATTGGGCGATGGATCAGCGCATCGTGAAGCTGGCTCTGCAACCGCTGATCGAGAACAGCATCATTCATGGCCTGGAGCCCGGAGGCGGACAGACGCATATCCGCCTGACGGCCGAGAAGCTGGATAAGGACAGCTTCTGCATCCTCATCAGCGATGACGGCGCCGGCATGTCCATCGATCGGCTGGAGGCGATCCGCGCTTCGCTGGACGATATGCAGAGCGACCCTTCGCATATCGGCCTGCAGAATGTGCACCGGCGGATTCGCCATCTGTTCGGCGAGCGATATGGTTTGCAGGTGGACAGCCGGGAAGGAGCGGGAACGGCCGTCCGGATCGTACTGCCTTATGCGGATCCAGAGAAGGAGTTGAGCGAAGTTGGTTGATGTGATGCTGGTGGAGGACGAGAAGTGGGTGCGTGTGGCTCTGCGCAAGGTCATCGAGAAGAGCGCCCTGCCGATCCGGGTGGCGCACGAGGCGGCGGACGGGATCTCGGCGCTGGACTGGCTGCGGGAGCATACCGTTGATCTCGTGTTTACGGATATCCGCATGCCGTTGATGGACGGGATCACCTTGCTGAAGGAGATCAGGCGGTACGGATACAAATGCGACGTCGTCATCGTCAGCGGGCATGATGATTTCACCTACGCGCGCGATGCGATTCGCCACGGGGCGATCGATTATCTGCTGAAGCCGGTGGAGGTCGAGCACATCGAGTCCTGCATCGCCCATTGGCAGGAGCTCCGGCGGGGAGTGGGCGACTACAAGGAAGAGGCGAAGCCGTGCACTCCCCAGGAGCAATCCGCGGTCGAGCAGGTCATCCATCATATCCAGGCCAATCAGGTCTATCACATGACCTCCTGTGAAGCGGCCGAGCTGGTCCACCTGAACCCGAGCTATTTCAGCAAGCTGTTCCGCAATTCGATGGGGATGACGTTCACCGACTACATGACCAACCTCCGTCTGGAGGAAGCGAAGCGGCTGCTGGAGGTCACCTCGATGCGCGTGAGTGAGATCGCGGAGCGGCTGGGCTTTACGGATATCGCCTATTTCAGCAACACGTTCAAGAAAAATTGCGGGCTGACGCCCAGCGAATACCGGAGGCATGTCCGGGACGCGTGAACCGGCGTCGGGGATCGTGGGTTCGGCGGACAGCCATCATATGAGCTCCTTGCTCGGCAACACCTTCAGGACAACCTGCGTGCTGAAGTCCCGCGAATACCGGAGGCATGTCCGGGACGCTTGAACCGGCGTCGGGGATGCGGACGTCTGGCTGGAGCGAGGCCTTCAGGTGAGCTCCAGCGACGTCTGCGCCGCTTCATGTCCGTTCACCAGCAGCGTGATCCGGTGAAGGCCCGGATAGTGTCGCCGGGTGGACAGGTCGGCCCAATGGAGCGTGCGTTGTCCCTTCAGCTGCAGCTCATCCTCCAGGCTCTTCTCCGTGAGGAAGAACAGCTTGCGCGAGGTGCGGCCGTTCGCCCTCACATAATCGACGGCGTACTCGATGCGCAGCTTCACCGGTTCCGGACTCCGGGACCGGGAGGTCAGACGGACCTCGTACGCCATCTCGCAGCGGCCGCCGATCGGCAGCCTGTCCCTGTCAAGCCGGATCGCCGCATGATCGATGAGCCCGGCGGAGGCGTCGGTCCCGGCAAAGCCGAACAGCGCCAGGGCTTCGGGCTCGGCTCTGCGGATCATCGTGCGCAGGCCGTGGCGGATGATCCAGTCGGTGTGCGGGTGATGGCCGATCCAGCGGCGCGCCGTCCGGAGGACGACATCCGGGTTGTCCTTGGCGATGTCGTTCAGGTTGTTGGCGACGCTCTTGCGCACATACAGCGACGGGTCCTGCTTCAGCCGCTCGAGGATCGGCAGGATCGGCGACGGGTCGCGCTTGAACAGGGGAAGCGATACGCCCCACGGCAGACGGGGTCGGCAGCCTTCGCTGGCGAGGCGCCGGACGTGCTCGCTCGGGTGCTCGGTCCAGGCGAGCATCTGGGCCATCATCCTCTCCGGCTGGCGCAGGATGAAGGGCCTGACGGCGAATTCGGCGGAGGAGCCGCAGGTGAACTGCTCCAGCGCCCGCATCGACAGCTCCCAATGCTCATCCGCCTGTCCGTACACCTCCACGTAATCAGGCAGGATCAGGTAGGGGAACCCGGTGCAGCGGGGGCTTACGGCGAGCAGGATGTCGATGGCGTCCTCATAGCGGCTCGGCAGATGCCGGCCGAGGACGGTGGAGATTCTGCGGATGCGTTGCTTGAGCTCGAGGTTCTCCCAGTCGCCGTCCATCACGTCACGCGTGAAATCTTCCGTCCGGAACCCGCTGTACACGTCCGATATGAGGTTGCCGAAGTTCCTCAGGAATTCCCCATGATAGACTGATTTCAACGCTTCAGCCATTCCGATGTGCATCCTCTCTGTAAAGTGATGTTGCTGGGGGGTGTCTGTGTTCCAATATCTTCTATCATCGCAGACATGCGGCGAGAACTCAAGAAGCCTCCATGGATCCTGAAGGACAGGAGTTAGTGTAAAATCTCCGTGGGTGTAGGAATTGGAAAAAGCGGATATAGAAAAAGAGCTTCTCCCTTGGTAAAGTGATGTTTGCACACAACACACCAAGAAGGAGGAAGCTCCTGTGAGCCACTTTACCACAACAATGCCGACGATGAAAGAGATTGAGCAATGGATTTTCCGGAAAATGCAGGAGGAATTCGCTCGTGCGATGAAGCAGG
>Ga0310836_101723_pt1 | contig 11003 bp, 8 predicted proteins | sample SM_ome_4_FD_201310 | JGI IMG/M metagenome (GOLD analysis project Ga0310836, IMG submission 201310) | Sorghum-adapted microbial communities enriched on stacked mutant (SM) sorghum from Joint BioEnergy Institute, Emeryville, California... ... | reverse complement strand
CCGTCCACGTTCGCCTCCAACGCCGATTCTCCGGATCATACCGCAAGGCCTGGATGCGGGCGTGCTCATGATCCACATCCTCAGGCGTAAACAGAAAAGCATCGATTCCCATACGCTTCGATTCGGTGAGCAAACGGCGAATATACGGCAACTCGTCGATCTGTTTCTGGTCGTTCAGATACAAGGTCATGACGCCCAACTTGAGCTGGGACACAAGCAGTCACCTACTTCATGGGGATAATGAACAGGCTGAGTTCGGGGCGGTTGCCGAAGCAACAGCATTGGTAAACACAGCCAATGCATAACAGGCTTACGTCATCAGAGTGATATCCGTTAATCCTAAGCTTTCTTCGTCTTTCCCTTCACCTTGCTGGCCAGGTACTTGCAATACAATACGGTGTTTTCAAGCGATTTGGCCCTGATATGAGGCTCATCGAACTTCATCGGCTTGGAATTGGCTTCGAAGAACCAGGGACTGCCATTGGCATCAACCCCGATATCCATCGACATCTCACCGATCAACGAACGGTTGCTGGCTTCGATCTGACGCGCAATATCCACGGCGGCCTTCCTGACGCGTGACAGGATGCGGAGGGCTTCATCCTCCCCGTAGGCTGCGCTGAGCAGCTTGAGCGGATCATCGATCGTCCCGCCGCGCGGCACATGGGTCGTGATGCTCTTGCTTCCCGCGAGCCGCGCGCCGATGCCGGTCAGACTCCAGACGCCTTTCTCATTTTTCTGCACGAGCACCCTGAGATCGAATGGCCGTTTCTTGTACCTGGGAAGCAGGATGCCCTGCTGCACGATGTAAGGCTCGCTCCCGATCAACTCCTGAAGCTTGGCCTTGAGGCTCTTTAGCGTTCGGAAGCGGTAGCGTGCGGCGGATTTGCCTGTCTGCACGCTCAGCCGGTAGGTCGCTTCGCTGCCGCCGCGGCGGCGTACCTGCATGATGCCCTTGCCCGCCTTGCCCGCCTCCGGCTTCAGATAGATGAGCGGAGACCGGGAGAACATCGAACTCAGTTTGACCTTCGGCCCCCATTGCACCGTATGCGGGACCAGCTTGCTGGTCTTCTGGGATTGACGCAGCCACTCGATCAGTTGCCATTTGTTGAAGAAGGACGGGTTATAGAAACGGATCCGCGGGTGCTCCATGCATTGCCGGATCACTTCCTGCACCTCAGGATCCAGCTCATCCTTGCGGTAGGGCAGCCTGTTGTAGATGACCGATGGCCGGGGAATCTGCTGGCGCACCCAGGTGCCGGTATGCTTGTCGTAGGAGTAGCCGGTGACCGTCCTTCGCCTGATCTTCAGATCCTTGGGCGTCACGACATAGATCGGAACGCCGTGCTGCTGTCCGGTATCGATCAGATCGACAAAATTCTGCGAATTGCCGCGGAACGGCTTCAGGTCATCGTGCATCGCGAGGATCGCGATGACGGCCTGCCGGGTGCGCGGCTTCGCCTGCTCATGATTCGTCTCCATCAGTCCTCACTCCCGGATCGGAACTTGCTGAGATACATGCAGTGCTCGAAGATGTAACGAAGCGACTGCCTGCCCTGTTGCTTGAGTGCCGGATGCTTGAAGATCGATCGTCCCGGCTTGGCGTTCGCCTCGAACATCCAGATCTGGCCGTTCTTGTCGATCCCGATATCGAATCCGATCTCGCCGACGCGGTGGCGCGACTTGCGCTCGATCACCTCCGCCAGCTTGATCGATTCCCGCTTCGCTTTGTCGAGGATCTCGTCGGCGCGAGAACCGAAGGCCATCGTCAACGCCTGTTCCGGCGTCAGCAGCTTGCCGCCGTTGCGCAGGTGGGTGGTGACGCTGCCTCGCCCCGCCTTCTTGGCGCCGATGCCGGCCACAACCCACTCATCCGCACGATTCTTGTTCAGGTGGAAGCGGAAATCGATCGGGCAGCGGTCGATCTCGATCAGGCGTATGCCCTGCTGGCACACGTAACGGTTGAGCGACGGCGCCCTTCTGCTGATCGCCTGCCGCAGCTCGGCGAACCGGCTGAACTTCAGCAACGTGTTATGTCCGTTGCTTCGGTATCGCAGGTAGTAGCCGCTCTTCGGCTTCCAGGTCAGCCGCATGATGCCTCTTCCCAGGCTGCCGGAGGTTGGCTTCAGATAGACGAGGTGATACTTCGTGAGCATCTCTTTCACCTGCTGATAGGTCGGGGCGGTGATCGATTCCGGCACATGCTGCTCCGCATCCGGCTCGCCGGACAGCAACGCGTAGACCTCGGCCTTGTCGAAGAAGCTCCAGTTGAAGATCGGGATGCCGCGCCTCTGGAAACGCTCCTTGAGCGCTTCCATGGTGGGAAGGCGCTCGCTTCGCCTGCTGCCCATGCGATTGTACACGACATCGGGCAGGGGCACGGTTTTCTTCGTCCAACCGCTGCCTGAGATGAAATAGGCGTTCATCGTCTCGTCGGACCAGTTCACATCATTTGGGTGAAAGGCGCAGAAGAACGATTTTTTGTGTCCGGCGAGGATATAGGGTCGGACATTGCTCCTTGGGCCAGGCGGACGACTCGATGTCATCAGTCCGATCAGCGGTCCGATGCGCAGCCCGTTTGCGCCATCGCGAACGGCGTAACACATGCCGGTGCCAGGCACCAACAGCTGGCGCTGGAGATTCGCGGGCAGATACAGATGGTTGCCCGCCCTTCTCAGGATGCGGATGGGCGCTTCCAGCGAACGCTTCCCCAGGCTGATCCGCAGCATCTTGCTGACTGACAGTTGCAGGTCGGCCAGCAGCGAACGGGTGATGTAGACAGTTTTGTCGGAACGGTACGTGACATGGACCCTCAAGGTGGTCAAACTCATTGGGCTAACCCTCCTAAATGCCTGTCGAGCAAATAAATCGCATAGCTTATCAGATTGTGGACACTGGCCTTGCTTCTGCTTGCGTCATGCAGCTGAGTGAAGATGGAGCGGCCAGGTTTGGAATTCACCTCGAGTATCCAGACCCTTCCATCCCTGTCGATGCCAAAATCAATGCCGAGTTCAAACAACGGACCGGCTTGCTTCTCGAGCTGCAGAGGAATGAGACGGGACAACATCTCCAGATCGCTGACGATCACCTCAGCGATCGCTTCATCGTATTGCTCGCGGAGGAACGGGAGCAGCGGACGTGATTCCCCTCCGCCGTGAATGTTCGCCGTGAGGCTGCCGGGGCGACCGAGACGGATGGCCATCCCGGTCAGCTGCCACTTGCCGTCTCCTCCCTTCTGGACGAGCGACCGTACATCAAATGACCTCCCGGTGGAGGTGGTCAGGCTCAGCGACTCCTGAAGCAAATATCTCCTGTAACTGACAAATGCGTTCAACCATCTGAGCAACTGAGGCAAGGCGTCGAAGGCAGCACTGAGCGGTCTGTTCAGCGCATCCCTGCCGCTGACCTCATATCCTCCTGCCTCCAGCTTCGTAATGCGCAGGATCTTCTTGCCGTGGGATCCGGCATTCGGCTTCAGGACGCACGAACCGCGTTGATCGAGCCATTCGGTCACTTGCCGGATATCGGCAAGCTGCTGCGTTTCCGGCAGGTAAGAGCGAAGCTTCGGATGCCCATTCAGCATCTCATGCACTTGCCATTTGCCGCTGAGGCCGCAGAGGATGCAGCGCACAGACTTCAGCCTGCGCAGACGGTTGATCGCTTGCTTGTAGCGCAGATATTGAGACCTGCCGGAGTAGAAGCATCGATCGTAGATGACGGGCGGCACCGGCCTCTGCACCTTGATCCAACGGGCTCCGTGAGCATCGAACTGATAGCCGTTGATCTCCAAGGTGCTCCAACTCGTGTGGAGCGGGTCGAAGACGATGACGTCTACCCCGGCTTGCTGGCCAATCCTGCTCAATCTGCGGTAGAAGCCTCGGTCGCCGAACGGCGGCGAACCGCGCCGTGCTGTGCGGCTCGTGACGACCATGATGCCAAGTGTTTTGCGTTCTGTGGAAGTATACATTGCCGTTCACCTACATTCCTGACAATGCTCGGCTGTACAGCAGCATCTTCTTCACCGACGGCCTTATCTTACCGGTGGATAGAGGTGTTCCATCCATCTTGGAAGGCTTCGAGTTAACCTCCAGGAGCCATACTCTGCCCGCAGCATCAACAGCCAGATCAATGCCGAGCTCGGCGAAATGGTACGGGATCTCGCTGTCCAACACCTGAGCGATGTCCAGAGCGGCCTTCCTAAGCGTCATATAAACGGAAGCGACCAGATGCGACGGCAGATTCGACTGCATAAGTGCGATGCGCGCCGCGCACAGCTTGCCGCCCCGCGCCACATTGGAGACGAAGCTCTGGTTGCTGGCGATTCTCCCGACGATCGAGGTGATGGACCAGCTGTTATGCGGATTTTTCTGCACCAATGCGCGAAAGTCGACAGGCCGCTCCATAACCGTGATCAGAGTAAGCCCCTGTTGGATCAGATAGCGTTTCCCCTGAACCTTGCTTTTGATCGTCGGAAAGGCTTTTAATAGAGAGGAATAAGTTTTGCGCACCGAGCCGCTTAAGCTGGCGAACTGGCAGATGATGCGGCCGCCGTCTCGCGATATGCGGATGATCCCTTTGCCCAGGCTGCCGGTGACGGGCTTCAGGAAGACGCAGCCATAGCGCTTGCACATGCTGTTTAATTGCTCGTATTTTGTGAAAAGATGGGACTCAGGAAGCAACCGCCGTACCGTGGGGTCTCTTGCCAGAGCGCTGAAGACGTCGTTCTTGTCAAGGAATTTTTCATTGAATACGTGGCCGTTGTGCTTGGATTTTACATGCAGGAAAAATTGTTGTACGCTATCCTTGTTTTCCAGCTTCCTCGTCGTCAGCCGGTTATAGACGATGTCGGGAATCGGAAATCGCATCCGTTTAAAGCGTGATGAAGCGTAGCGCAGTCCGTCCACATCCGACTCGGCGATCCCGTCGGGCGTGAAGAAATAAACGAGCCCGCCATAGTTCAGGCTTGCTCCGTGCAGTTCCTTGCAGAAGGCCGTGACGTTGCCGAAGGGGCGATCCGGACTGTCTGACATGCTCGGGAGCATGACGCCAATCGCGGGTCCGATGACGATGGTCCTGGTGCGGTCCTCGTACGAGACGCGCAGGATGTCCCCGTGAGCGAGGCCAAGGTTGTCAGCGATGCTTTCGGTCATGCGCAGCACATTCCGGCGACTCCGCGGAAGAGGCGCGACCTGCACCTGCAGCCTGCGCGAGCCGAATCGCAAGCTGAGCGTGCGATGGGTCGGGATATGCAGCCTCTTGATGATGGCTGCGCTCATGTGCAAGTACTCTTCGGGGGAGAGGCCGGAGTTCAGGACATGAATTTCCGTTTTAACCGAAGACATGCTGGATCTCCTTCTTGCTTTAGACGTATGTACTTCATCATATGTCCTGTTAAAATTCTTGGTGAATAATCTGGACGTTGGGGGCAAAGCGGTGGATAGTGTGATATTCGTGGCGGTCAGTATCGCCATAGCAGCTATAATCGGGTACATCACCAATTACCTGGCGATCAAGATGCTGTTCCTGCCGAGGCGGGAATGGAAGGTGTGGGGGTGGCGCGTCCCGTTCACACCCGGGCTGATTCCGAAGCGCAAAGGAGAGATCGCCGCATCGCTCGGACGAGTTGTCAGCGACTATCTGGTGACGGCGGACGGGCTCAAGGAGGTGCTGCAGCAGCCGGAGCTGCGCGGCCAGGTGGAGCGCAAGCTGCGCGAACTGGTGGAGAACTGGGCAGAGCGGGACGAGACGCTGGAGGAGATAGCAGCTCGGCTGCTTGGACCGGAGCAGGCGGCGAAAATGAAGCTGTCGCTGGAGCAACAGGCGGAGAAGCTGCTTATGGATGGCGTACGGAGCCTGTGGAGCGATGATGAGGCCAGTGGCGTCGGGTTAGCGCAGGCTGCCGGGTCGGAAGTCGGTGGGCAGCCGGGTGACAATGGCGGCGGAGAATCGGTCGCTGTCAGACAATCAGACGGCCGATCCGTAGGCGGTGATGGAGAAGGTGATTCGGTCACTATAGGCCAATCAGACGGTCGATCGGAAAGTGGCGAGGGCGAAGGTGAAGCGGTCGCTGTCAGACGTTCAGACGCGGTAGGCGGCGATGGCGGCGGAGAGTTGGTCACTATAGGCCAATCAGACGGTCGATCGGAAAGTGGCCAGGATGAAGGTGAATCAGTCGCTGTCAGACATTCAGACGAGCAAGCTAACAGTGTCCTTGGTGGTGAATCGGTGCCATTTGAGTGGGGTGAGCAGCTAGACGGTGCTGGTGCCGATGAGGTAGCCGGGACAGATGATGCTTACGTCGCTCGGGATGTCGTCAGCCGGCCGATCCTGCAACGTCCTCTGGGCGAGTTGCTTGATCAATTGCAGATTCCCGCAGACGATCTGCTCACCCGCGAAGCCATTCCCTGGATCTTGGAGACGCTCCGTTCCGAACTCGCAACGACCGATGGGCTGCTCATCGTGCATCGCATCGTTGTACAGATGCTGTCGGGTCTCGGCGGCATGATGGGGATGTTGGCTGGCATGTTTGTGGATGAGAACAAAATCACGATCAAGGTGCGCGAGGGCTTGCTGAATTACTTGGCTTCGCCGGAAGCAAGCGACATGCTGGGCGGACTTCTGGTGAGTCAGAAGCAGCGGCTGGCCCAGCGGTCGATTGCCGAACTGCTCGGCATGCTGCGGGCACGACTTGAGCCATACGAAGGCAGCCTGTTGCAAGAAGGAGGAACGCTCGCCGATGCGGACTGGTTCGCCGCTTATGTCAGCCGCAAGATGCCTTGGCGCAACTGGATCAACCGCATGTGGGAGATGACGCCGAAACAGCTGCTTGCCAGCCATAAGGAGCAGTTGCTGGACATGACGCCTCTCGTCGCAGAACGACTGCTGCATCTGGTGAGCGATCGGATCGACCAAGCCGTGCGGACGCTTAATCTGTCCAAGCTCGTGCAGAAACAGGTTGAGGATTTCCCGATGGACCAGGTCGAGGAAGTGATCCTCAGCATTACCGGCCGTGAATTCAAGGCGATCACCTGGCTGGGCGCTTTGCTCGGCGGGTTGATTGGCGTCGTACAGGCTCTGTTCTATTTGTGGGTAGGTTCATGAAACGTCGCGGCAGATTAGATTCCACAACTTTTATCACCCAACCATCATAAATGTCCGAGCCTCCTCATATCTTGTACCATGGCACAAGACAGCTTGGGAGGAGGGTGGCGGCATGGTTCGGTGCAAACGCACGATGGTATATTTCCTGATAGCCGCAGGCATGTTGATCTACGCGGTGCCTCGCCTGCCGATCGGCGAAGGTTGGACGATGGAGACGATCTTCGGTGTCTCCTGGATATGCATGGCGCTGCTCATCATTGCTGCGCAGCTGCATGAATTGTTCGGCGTGGATGAGAAGACGGAGCAGGAGATCCGGGCGATCAAAAGGTACAAATACTGGCGTCTGCAGCGCAGGTTCATCGAGGCGCAGGCCAAACGGGACAGAAGCGCCAGTTGATCGGTTGGAGCGAGACGTCGAGGAGAAGCGGCAGTTGCAGGTTTTGCATGAATGGTCAGGCAGATCGACGAAAGGCAGTCGGTCTGTTTTCTTTTTTATTCGGGGGGTGGGGGGCAGTGATTGATTGCTTGTGGGAAGCGATGCTCGTATAATGTAGGAAATAGAACAGATTGATACAGTTTATCGTGGAAGAGGTGCAACAGTTATGGCCGATAGGCATGATGATGAAGAACGCAACGCCGATATAATCGAATATGGTAAGGATACAGGCGCAGATTACGGCGCCAGAACGAATCCGATATTGCAAGACGGAGACGAGCCGATCACGAAACACGAGCAGATCATCCGGTACATCGTTTCGCTGAAGCCAGGCACCAAGATCTCCGTGCGGAAGATTGCCAAGGAGATGGAAGTAAGCGAGGGCACGGCATATCGGGCGATCAAGGAAGCAGAGAATCTCGGCATCGTCGCAACGAAGGAACGAACCGGCACGGTGCGCATCGAGAAGCGGGAGCGACAGGTCGACCATCTGACGTTCGCCGAAGTTGTCGAGATCGTCAACGGGCGCGTGTTGGGAGGAGCACAGGGACTTGGCAAACAGCTGCAGAAATTCGTGATTGGTGCGATGGAGCTGGATGCGATGGTGCGCTATATCGAGGCGCAGAGCTTGCTGATCGTCGGCAATCGCTATCGCGCGCATATCCGGGCGTTGGAGCAAGGGGCTGGCGTGCTGATCACCGGGGGATTCGACGCCTCCGAGGAAGCGAAGAAGCTGGCAGACGAGTTGAGTTTGCCGATCATCTCTTGCGAATCCGATACGTTCACCGTCGCGTCGACGATCAATCGTGCCATCTATGACCGGAATATCAAACGCAAAATCATGCTCGTCGAGGATATCGTCAACCCGAATGGACGACTCAACTCGCTCAAGCCATCCAGCACGATCACAGAGATGAGGCGGCTGATGGACGAGAGTGGACAGCGACAGTTTCCGGTTACGGATGAATGGAACCGACTGGTCGGTGTCATCTCCTCCAGCGATATCAACGGCGAGCATGATGCGTGGACGGTGGACAAGCTGATGACGCGCAACCCGATATCTGCCAACCTGCAGACCTCTGTAGCGTCAGCAGCGCACATCATGGTATGGGAAGGCATCGACATGCTGCCGATCATCGATGTGAACCGCAAGCTGATCGGCGTCCTGTACCGGCAGGAAGTGCTGAACGCGATGAAGTATACGCAGAAGCAGCCGCAGGGCGGGGAGACGATCGAGGATCTGATCCTGAGTGAGTTCGAGGAACTGCGCGATGCGAAAGGACAACTGATGTTCCGCGGTCCGATAACGCCGCAGATGACCAACAACATGGGCACTGTGTCGGAGGGTGTGCTGACCACGCTGATCACCAAAGCCGCCTATCGCGCGGTCAAGGAATGGAAGAACAGCGACCTTGTGCTGGACAATATCTCAACATATTATCTGCGTCCGGTGCAGATCGAGAGCATCATCGAGATTCGCCCGAAGATCATCGAGATCAGCCGCAGGTACGGTAAAGTGGACGTCGAGGTATATGCGGGCGAGTCGCTGGCGGCGAAGGCGATTCTGGCGGCGCAGTTGATCGAGCATGAGGGATGAATCGAGATCATTGCGAGGTATAATGCGAACATTGATTCAGGAGTGTCCAGATTGAGACGATGAACCAGAGTCCTTGAAAATGACGAAATCGATCGGTCTATTCTTGAAGTAACGAGGGTGGCTGTCGGGAATGTGCCTATATGGTCTGAATTGTGTGTCCCCCACACTTCCTTCTTACAATAAAAACCGGCAGGCACGGAGCGTCCAATCCCTCGTTGCTGCCTCCAGAAACTCGAACAATCATTTTTAGTATGGAGTATTGATTTCTATCAGTTTAATACGATAGTCAGAATGATCTATATAATAAATTCTTGATATGCTTTCACCGTTCTCTGTCTCACCGGATATTTCAAGCAATGTTTCATCTGAATTGATCGTTTTTTCAATAGATAAGTTATTCTTAATACTATTGATCGAAGAGTAATGAGTTGGGACGCGTTGGTAATTGTCTTCCTGTTTTCTGTAATGCTCCATGAATAGTGCATTTGCTGCATCAGGTGTATAAACTTCCGATAACAACTTAATCATTTCATCTTTCTGATATTCATCAATAGGAGTAAATATTTCGTGAGCTACAAGAACCTCAAGCGTCCAATCTTCAATATTTTTTAATATATTAATCAATTCCTCTGGTGTTTTTTCCAAATCGGTTTCTTCAAGTCTGATGATAGCTCCAGTATCCGCTGTATTTTCTATACTTTGATCGCAACCCGTTATCAAAAGCAAAATAATGAACAGAATGAGCAAGAATCTCATGTTTCACCTTCTCTCATACTTTAGAATAGGCTGTTCCTCAAGTTTATTCAAAGGTACTTTTGGGACAGCCCCTATTCATATTACCAATTCAAGAAATGATTTTGCATCGGATCAACAGGTGTCACTGAGGATCCTGTTCTGGTTTCAAAGTGCAAATGGATTCCGGTTGAGAAGCCTGTCGTCCCCATCGTTCCAATGGATTGCCCTGCTACAACGGTATCATCTATATTTACGACAATGGAATTATCAACCAAATGCTGGTAGCGAGTTTGTACATTTTCGTCATTCACCACGCTATCTATAATGACATAATTGCCTCGTTCATTATCATAACCGAACCGACTGCAGTGACAACACCATCAAATGCAGCAACAATAGGGTCGTTTACTCCTCGGGAAATATCTATTCCATTATGATTCGTCCCCCATCTGGGGCCAAATGGTGAAGTGATATTTGCTGATGTAGTGTTAACCGCTGGCCAGGATTGTGTTGCTTTCCATCTGAAAAGATATGATTTTGTAGAATCGTAATTCAGAAATGCATTGACTCTTGCGTAATAGGTACCAGCTTCCAGCACTTGATTGGATATTAATTCATTAGAGCCTTTCCCGTTTACACTCCAAGCGATTGTTGTTCCACTTGAATTGTACAAGTATAAATCATAATCGCAATCTGAGCATACGTCTCCAAGGAACACATTGATTTTTTGCTTTACAGGAAGTACGATTTTAAAGTAATCTATATCACTTGATGATGATATTGATCCTGTCACATTTGTGTCATTAGGCACAGTGGTGGCGGTTGCCAATGCATTGTTCGGCTCTCCTTCATTCATTGATGCCATAATTTGAAAGCGATTTAAATAATGGAGAGAATAAAGATGCAGATCATAGTTTCCAAACTCTCTGCCATAGTTGCCTAGCTCGGCTGTCATAATACTGCTAAATTTCAACTTGTCGTTCTCCAGTATAATTGCAATCGAATAATCTCTATCATGTCGTAAATCCAAGTTTACGTAAAAGTCATTGTTCTTTGGATATTTAAATTCTTTTTGAGCATCCTTAATCCCTTGTTCCGACAGGATAACAGTTAAATCATATTCATCATCGGTTA
>Ga0310836_101712_pt1 | contig 11059 bp, 10 predicted proteins | sample SM_ome_4_FD_201310 | JGI IMG/M metagenome (GOLD analysis project Ga0310836, IMG submission 201310) | Sorghum-adapted microbial communities enriched on stacked mutant (SM) sorghum from Joint BioEnergy Institute, Emeryville, California... ... | reverse complement strand
CGATACGGAAAAAACAGAGGGGCGAATAATTTGGAGATAACACAAATCTTGATAGAAAAAAATGTTCCATGTACGATGCGAGACGGGACAGTGTTGTATGCCAATATTTATCGACCGAATCAGGAAGGGGAATTTCCCGTATTATTGACACGACTTCCTTATGGCAAAGATTTGCCCTTTTATTCACACCGCTACCTTGACACAAACCGCCTTGTCAGCAATGGCTATGTTGTCATCATCCAGGATGTTCGGGGCCGTTATCATTCTGAAGGGGAATTTCATCCATTCACATATGAAGCTGAAGACGGTTATGATACGGTAGAATGGGCGGCCTCATTGCCTTATTCTTCTGGAAAAGTCGGAATGTTCGGTCTATCTTACTATGGATTCACGCAATTGCTGGCAGCTGCCGAGCGCCCGCCGCATTTGCATGCAATTTTCCCGGCTATGACATTGAACGACCAGAGGGATGGTGGTTTTTACCAAAATGGTGCCTTGGGATTGGGACTTATGGAAACGTGGACGCTTGAATCCATTGTACCGGATCTTTTAAGGAGAAAACACAGGGATGCAAAGTCTTATGCTGAAGCGATAAAAAAAATGGCGAACAGTATGAATCATATTGATGAGTGGTACCGATATGCACCGATCAAGGATTGGCCGCCTATAGAAGAGCTTGGTGTCGCGGAGTTTTTCTTTGATTTTATGAACCGTGACTTGGAAGATGATGTTTGGAAGAAAACAAGTATCGTCGATAAGTATGATCGATTCAATGTTCCGGCCTATCATGTCGGAGGATGGTACGATTGTTTTTTGAATTCCACGATTCAAAACTACACGGAAATGAAAAAGAAAGCGGACGGTAAGGCAAAACATTATCAAAAAATCATTATCGGACCCTGGGGACACGGAGACTTCCGTACTGGTCTCGGTGAACGGTCATTCGGGGTTCATTCATCCGGGGACTGGATCGATCTGCGCGAAGATCTCACCCATCTTCATCTGCGCTGGTTTGATTATTGGCTAAAAGGAAAGGATACGAATATTACCGAAGAAGCGCCGGTTAAAATCTTTGTAATGGGAATGAATAAGTGGCGTGATGAATATGAGTGGCCGCTTGCCCGCACAAAATACGTGCCATACTACTTCCACAGTGAAGGCGGAGCCAATACACGATTCGGCGACGGAAGGTTATCAACGGAAAAACCGGGGGATGAGACGGTCGACCGATTCGTATATGATCCTAAAAACCCGGTTCCGACTCATGGAGGAGCTACATTATATGATGGCGTGAATACGATGGGACCGCGTGATCAAAGGCGTATTGAGGAAAGAGAGGATGTCCTGGTCTATACTTCGGAACCTTTGAAAGCGCCACTGGAAGTGACGGGGCACGTTAAAGTGAAGCTTTGGGCAGCAACGGATGCGAAAGATACCGATTTTACCGCGAAGCTGGTAGATGTCTTGCCTGACGGAACGGCTTATAATTTAACCGATGGAATCGTTCGTGCTAGATATCGAAACGGCTACAAACCCGAGGCGGATTTAAATGGGGAAGTGGTTGAGTATGAGATTGATTTGTGGGCGACCAGTAACGTTTTTCTTCCTGGCCACTGTATAAGGGTTGAAATATCCTCCAGTAATTTCCCGCGTTTTGACGCAAATCCGAATACAGGGAAAACGATGAAAGATAGCGGTGAAACGAAGCCCGCGAAACAAACCGTTTATCATAACGAGAAATATCCCTCACATGTGATTCTTCCAATCATTCCTGTTGAGGAAGTGTAATCTTCATTTGATTTAGGATTAAACATGAAACCCTGCCTTTTAAAAGGCAGGGTTTCAGCTTGAAAGCCGTTCCGAATCTGAAACGGCTGCTTTAGTTCATAAAATTAATGAAATCGGACACTATCGTTATTTTTTCATTTTCTGAAACAGGAAGATAAGCGATCCAATGATTAAGATACCAATGATAATAAAGCCAATCATAAAAGCGGAATTCTCTTGCTGTTGTTCCTCATTTTGATGATCCGTATTTGATTGTTCGGGCGCTGGCTGTGTATCTTCCTTAGACGGCGCTCGTCTTTCTCCCGCCTGCTCTCCTTGCGGAACTTTCACCTGAAAAGAAAGATTCCCTCTGAGCGGATGACCGTCTTCTCCAATGTTCATCCAACGAACTTTATAGCTGCCGTTTGGTAACGGCTTGTCTAACGTTGCCTTTAATACCTTCCCTTCCGTATCGATACTACGTACCGGAACGTTGTCCCCTTGCTCATTTTTTATTTCTATCTTGCTTCCGCGTTCAATATTTCCGCTAAATTGTATCGTAATTTCTTGGATGGGGTGGGTTACCACGTCCCCGTTTTTAGGTGAACTGCTTTTCAAACCAGAATGAGCAAATACTTGTGTCGTTATGAGCATAAAGGAAAAAAGCAAAAAAAGTATCCTCTTTTTCATGACATCCAACTCCTTATTTCTCTCTATATTTTGCGAATTTCCTATCCCATTATACGAATAACTGAACGATTCCATTCATCTAACGCCACCTAAGAAGTGGCATTTTATATATATCGCAGATTTCCCGACATAACCATAGCCCACATGAGCTATCTTAACCCATGCAGTAATTGGTTATGATATATATGTATAGAAGTAGAAGGATATTTAGAGATTACTATGTAAGGGAGAGGGCTTCTATGTCTTATCGTCTTTTGCAAGTGCTTACCGTTGTTTTACCTACGTTACTAATTGGAGGGTTTGAGTATATTCGCCATGAGTTCCTGCTTGAGCACTTATCGATGGAAACAGGAAATGTGTATATTACGGTTCTTACGTTTGTTCTTTCCCTTTTGTTTTCTTTCTGGGCATTCCATATTATCCGCACAACGAATGAACGACTCGCTCAGGAACAGGCAAGACGGGCTGTGTATGAAGAAAGGGAGCGGCTTGCTCGTGAGCTTCATGATGGTATCGCCCAGTCCCTTTTCTTTCTCAATATTAAACTCAGGCAGGGTCATATCGAGGATGCTTCTCGTGCTGTTTCCATGATTGATAACCATGTGCGTCAGGCTATTTTTAATCTGCGTTCTTTACCCGAAGAGGGGGGGACACTGACCTCCCGGCTTACAAAGTGGCTTTCTGAATGGAGTTCAGTAACGGGTATTGACGTAGAAGAAGAAATTGAACTTCCTGCTTCATTATTCACGCCAAAAGAGGAGATACAAATCTTTGCGATTATTCAAGAAGCGTTTGCGAATATTCGCAAGCACTCCGGAGCTTCTAATGTAACCATTGAATTGAAAGGAGGAGAAGATGGGTGGCGACTGAAGATTGTTGATAATGGTTGTGGGATCGAGAGCGCTGCGATACCGGTAAAGAAATATGGGATTTTCATGATGAAGGAACGCGCAAAAGAACTTGGGGCAAGCTTTCATCTTTCTAATCGAGAGACGTGTGGAACAGAAGTAATTGTGACAAAGGAGAGGCAAAAATGAAGCAATATAGCGTTGTGATTGCGGATGACCATCCACTGGCACGGGAAGGCATTCGAAGTGTGTTAGAGGGAGATGAATCCTTTGTTATTGTAGGGGAAGCCACAGATGGGCAGGAAGCGTTTGAGCTTTGTAGAGAACTGCAGCCCCATTTACTTCTTCTCGATATTAATATGCCTGGAGTAAACGGGCTGGAAGCGGTTCGGAAAATTAGAATGACCTATCCTCGAATCCATGTTGTCATGTTAACTGTTTCGGATGATGTGAAAGATTTGTTTACCGCCATTCAATTCGGTGCGCAAGGATATTTACTAAAAAACATGGAGCCCGGCGACTGGATAACGTACCTACATGCTTTGCTTGGAGACAATACAGAAGTATCTCGAGAAATAGCCAGTCGGTTATTGTATCGTTTTCGTACAGGGAGCACCTCTGATGAACCGGGTCTAAGTTCTTTGACTGCGCGAGAACGCGAGATACTTTTCTGGGTTGCAGCGGGTGAGACAAATAAACAAATTGCTCATCGTCTTGTCATTGCGGAAAACACCGTAAAGAATCATATAAAAAACTTGTTAGAAAAACTTCACCTTGATAACCGTGTGCAGCTAGCCGCTTATGCTGTTCGTCATGGTCTGGCAGCGGACTAGATTTCCTAATAAAGAATATTATGCAGACAAAGTAGAATATATAGGTGCCAAGATGACCCGTTCGAGTCATTTTCCGATTCTTATTGCAGATTTAAAATAAATACCGTAAGGCTTCATTTACCCCATTTTATTATATCAAGACATAGAGAGGACAAAATTTATGAAACAAGTAGCAAAGGTATTTTTATCATGCTTTTTACTTCTGTTTGTTTTTGCTAACGTAGCGAGTGCTCATGTTGTCGTATTACCGGAGGAAACGACACAAGGAGCATACGAAGTATTTACTGTCCGTGTACCTACGGAAAAAGAGATTCCAACAACGAAAGTACAAGTAACGTTCTCCAATGACGTAAAGGTTTCGCGCTTTGAACCAAAACCAGGTTGGAAATATGAGATAACGAAAGATGCAAATGATAAAATCACAAGCGTTACATGGATTGCCACAGGAAATGGGATAGGTGCCACAGAATTTGAGCAATTCAATATGCAAGGAAAGGTAAGCGACACCGCAAAGGAAATCGTTTGGAAAGCAGTACAAACGTATAAAGATGGGAGTGTAGTAGAATGGGTTGGTGCAGAGGATTCTGACTCCCCGGCATCTGTTACAAAGGTACATCCCAAACAAGAAAATACACAAACAGACCATCATAGCCATCATGCAACAAGTCCAACGAAAGAAAATACAAGCGAAACGAGTGGGCAAACAGACAATACATCCAATCTTCCCCTGTATATTTCTCTCGTTGCATTAGTGCTAGGAATCGTTGCTATAGTGGTATCATTACGAAAAAGAACGTAAAGAGACATCATCCTGTGTTCATCAAGTTAGGAAGGAGTAAAACCTTATGAGAAAATGGATTGGCCTTATCGTTGTAGGAGTCATTTTTGTGCAATTAGTAAATAGTAGCGTAGTCGGTGCTCACACTGTAAAAAAGACATCTTCACCAGCTCCTGACAACCTGGTGACTGCTTCTCACGCTTCTAAAGGTGTTCGAGTATTTGTGAATGGTAAAGAGTTAGCAGGGAAAGTGCCTGCACGAATCATTGACGGACATACCCTGGTGCCCATTCGTGATTTGGCAGAATCACTCGGGAAACAGGTAGAGTGGGAACCGAAAGAACAAATCGTTACCATAAGTAATGGTACAATAAACGCTCATCATCATGAAATCTATCTACACCCGGCTGGAACTCCTGCTCCGTCAGTCAAACTTGAAGTCAAACCAGATGCAAAGAGTGGATTTAATGTACATGTGGAAACTTCCAATTGGACATGGGCTCCTGAAAATGTAAATCGCGCCGCTACGCCGAATCAGGGGCATGCTCACTTGTACGTAGATGGAGTAAAAGTGGCGCGTATGTATGGCCCATGGTATCACTTAGATGGCCTTGAGCCTGGCTCTCATGATATAACGGTGACATTGAATGCAAACAATCATGCGGAGTACGCCCTGGATGAAAACCATAAACTTGTGTCTACCGTCTCTATCGTATATTCTCCCGCACAGCAAGATGAACAAAAAAATCATACACACTAACTGTTAGAAGTTCTGATACAAAAAGCACCGTGTAGCTAAAGCTTGCGGTGCTTTTTATTTTTCCACCTTATAAAATTTCCGTTTCGTTGTTGCTTCCAATAAGCAATTTTTATATAGAAGTAAATTATTAGGGAATCTAACAAAATGGACTTTTTGTTAGATTTTATCACAAAATTATCCATTACATTCTAATTATAATAAGGTTATTTAGTAAAATCTACAGTTTATTTTTCTTGCTATAAAGCCCGCTTCAAAATGTAAGATTAAATCATATTTTTTATTCAATATGTTAGATTAATTTTCAATGATTTTTTATCAATGCCCAAAAAAACCTTTAAAATCAACGATTAGCTTCCACCATTTTTTAAAGTAATGAATATAACAAAAAGTCCATTTTGTTAGTTCTTGAATCACATAGTAGTTAATTGAATTTTCTTTTATTGGAAGAGAGTGGTATGAGTAGACTGAATTCAAATGAACTATTCAATGATAGGGGAAAATCAGCAGAAGGTAGCGACGTAAAGTTAAAAAATTGTGATAGCCGAACTACCAATATTTTAAGCTGGATATTCCTTATCAGGGTATCCAGCTTTTTAATTTATAAAGAGGAAGGGATGACAGATGGAGGATTTTAAAGCGATTATTTTTAGCGTGGGGAACGTAAAATTTGGCATAGACATTAACCGAGTGTTCTCCATTGATAGGATGGCATCTGTCACGGTTTTACCTAGATTGCCATCGTATATGAGGGGGGTTTTAGAGTTACGGGGAGAAGTAATTCCTCTTATTGATTTACGCCAATTCTTATTAGAATATGACGATTCTGAGGAAATGAATAGTACTCGAATCATAACAGTGAAAGTAGATGAACAACCTGTTGGATTAGTAGTGGATGCGGCCACGGATGTGTTGAACATTTCCGCTCATACCATTCAAAGACCAAATCTCGATTACGAAGACATCTCGTTTATTTTGGGGGTTTCAAAGTTAAACGAAGATTTGTTAATCTTGTTGGACATTGATAAATTATTAGAAAATATAACAAATTTAAAAGAATTGCTACAAAGAATTTGATGAATAACGGGAATGAAGGGAAAGGGAAAGATGAAGGATAAAAATTATATTTTAAATATTATGGCTTTTATTGTATTTATGATTATTGGAACACTACCTATCATATTAAGTTTTTGGATTACCAATCATTTTTACGGATTTGTTATTGTTTTGTTGTTGTCTATTGGTGGTTTTATGATTTTTAGAAATATCATCATAAAGCCAATTATGGAATTAACCGAGCGTTCACAGGCCGTACTTGAAGGCGATTTAACGCAAGAAGTGGCTGTGAAGGCAAAGGGGATTATTGGAATTTTGGCTACAACTATCAATGGGATGACGGAAAGTTTACGTAATTTAGCAGTAAAGATTCAAAGTGATACAAACGAAATCAAAGAAACAGCAGGGGCTTTGTCTGAAGTAGCAAATATATCAGAAACGACAACGCAAGAATTAGCAGCAAGTTTAGAACAGGCTTCTTCTAATACGCAAGAACAAAACGCAAATATCGAAGAACTTCAAGCTGCTTTTGAAGAAATGAGTGCTTCTATCGAGGAAATTGCAGCTTCAACCCAACAAGCCAGTGCGGTAGCAACCCAAGCAATAACAACCTCAGAAGACGGAGTAAATGCTGTTGAGAATGTAAGCAATCGCTTAGACTTGATTGCAGACAGTACGCAATTGTTAGAGGGGATAATTGGAAAGTTGGAGGAAGGGTCAAAACAAATCTCAGAAATGGTGGCAATGATCACGCATATGTCGGAACAAACCAATTTATTGGCTCTCAATGCAGCGATTGAAGCGGCACGAGCGGGTGAACATGGACGTGGTTTTGCTGTTGTTGCAGGAGAAGTAAGGAAATTGGCAGAAGAGAGTGGAAATGCAGCTCAAAACATTGTAAAGATTGTGACCGATAATCAAAAGGATACTCAACAAGCGGTGGATGTTATTTCAAGAATTAGAAATGAAGTTATGGGTGGTCAAGAATTAGCAACAAAGGCCAAAGAAGCATTAACTATCATTATGAACAGTACAAAAGAGATTGATGCAAATTCATCCCAGGTTGCTGCTGCTGTTGAACAGCAATCGGCGGTTATTGAAGAGATTACAAAATCGGTGGAATTTATTGCGAATAGCGCACAACAAATTGCGGCTGCGGCTCAGCAGGCGAATGCGGCAGTTGAAGAACAATCGGCAACTGCTGGTGAATTAAAAAATTCTTCTTCGCGATTAGGAATTTTAACCAAAGAATTACAAACATTGGTTGGTCACTTTATAAGACCTTCCCACTTCTGAACCGGGATTAAATTCCTATTATTGCAAGATAAAAACGATTAAGTTATACACTATATTCATAGTGTAAAAAGGAGATACGAATGATAAAAGAATACAGAAAATGTGAAAATTGTTGGTGGGCAAAAGATGAAGGATGTATGAGAAAACTCTGCTGTTTTAATCACTTTTGGATAAACAACCCTGAGCATTTATGTTATGCATGGCGTCCAATAAATTCGGAAGAAAAACATGCGTATTTAGAAAAGTACGGTTACGAACATAAAAGAGTAGGAATCATTCCGAAACTATAGTAAGGTTAAAAATAGCGGCTTCTTTTAGCCATTTCCATATTCGCTCTATTGGATTCAGGTCAGGCGAATACGGTGGCAAAAAAGTCGCCATCGTCTGCATTCACCTCTTTTTTGCTTTTATTGCACTAACGGGAATGAGCCGTCTGTGGTTCCGATTTTAGCGAAGTGGTTTGAGATAAAAGCGCCTAGTGATAGATTAAAAATCATATTCAGGATAGGTGCAATCGCCCCAAGCTCGCCTATAAACCTAAAAGCTACTATCGCAGCAAGGGCTGTATTGCACAGTCCAACCTGAAACAATATAGCACGAGCATCTGGTTCACTAACCTTAAGCTTTTTGGCGATGAAATAAGCAGCCGCCATCGGAAGCACAACTTGAATGAACGTCGCAATCGCGATGAGAGGAAGCAATCGTATTTCTGAAGAAATGGCTTCCTTTCCGCTTCCTACAATCGTATGAATAATTAGCAACAGGGATACGGAAGATCCGAGTTTCGTAACAGTCTTTGAATAAGACGTAGACTGAGGAAGAACCCGTTGAATAAATAGACCAATGCTTAAGGGGAGTACAACAATAAACAGAAACGATTGTAATAAGCTAAAGATTGAAATGGTTACTTGTGTGCTGGAAATCCCCATCATCGAAAGAGGAGTAACAATAGGGCTAATAACTACATCCAGTAAAGAAGCGGCGATCACCAGTGATGCGTTTCCACCTGCCAGAAAAGTATAGATCGTTGCTGCAGTGGCGCTTGGGACCGTTCCTGATAAAATCAGACCTGCTGCAATTTCCGGTTTGGACCAGAAGAAAAGGTAGGCAAGCCCAATCGAAATAAAGACAGTAAGTGTCCACTTTAATAAGGTTGCTAAAACCAGCTCTCGCTTTTTTGTTCGAATCTCTTTAATGGCTTCTATATTCATCGATAGTCCCGTGCAAAAAATTACTGCACCCAGAAGTAAGCTTGGAAACCATGGGGCAACTTTCCAATAAACGGGTGAAAGATATGTGCCAATAGCCATTAATACAATTAGCAGGGGCAACCTTCTAGAAATAAATTCATTAAGCAGATTCATTTAAACTTCCCCTCACGGTAATCAGCGATTGCTTGTCTGATCTCTTCTTCCGTATTCATGACGAACGGTCCATATGCAACAACAGGCTCTTTAACAGGCTCGCCGGCATAGAGCAGGAGGCGAAGCTTCTCTTTAGCACGAATGGCTATTTCACTTTCTTTTGAATGATGACCAGGGCCGAGCAACAATGCCTGATTTTTCTTTCCCTCGGTTTCGTTGGTGCCGAAATATCCGCTGCCCTCAAGGATATAAATGAACCCGTTATAGCTTCCGGGAAGATCTTGAGTCACGGTAACTCCCGGCTCCAGCTGCATTTCTACCATAGTTACCGGAACGTGATTTAATGTGCTTGCGGTAACCCCAGCAGATGATCCGGAGAAGACACGAATGACGGCGCCTTCTTCATGGCGTACCGGCATATCCTTTGCGCGCAGGTTTTGATAGCGGGGCTCTATCATCTTTTTCGAACGCGGGAGATTGACCCATAATTGTAAACTATGCACGGTATTTCCGACAGCTGCCGTTTCTTTATGAATGACTCCGCGTCCGGCTGTCATCCATTGTGCGTCTCCTGGTTCTAATTGCTCTTCCCCGCCATGATTGTCGTAATGTTCAAGCGTTCCTTCGATGACATACGTTACCGTTTCGATGCCGCGGTGGGGATGAAAATCGAACACGCCATGTTGGAACCAATCTTCCGCAAGAAACAAAAACGGGTCGTATTCCTTCCAATTTCCGGGCTCAAGAATCTGACCGACTTTATGGATTGGGCTTTGTTGTTTATGATGAACCGTCCAAACACGGGCAATGTCTCTTCCTTTCATACGGAAACCTCCATTCGTTTTTTCACTAATTATATTATAGTATCTAACTATAATATAATAAACGCATATCGTATAAATAAAGCGCTCTTTTTCTGCTTTATTTTTTGTGATACAAAAAATGCGAAGAGAAATTGCAAATAAAAAAAAGGATGCCGATATCGTATCCCTTATAAATGAGCTTTACTCAAAACTGTTTTCTTGTGATGCAAGGCATAATAAATCACAGCGGTACAGGCAACGATTAAACCTCCAATGAAATACATCGTATGATAGTTTGTTTCCGAAGCAACAATACCGAGGACATAAGATCCTAATCCGTAGCCGGAATCAAAAAGCACGAAGTAAGTCGCCGTTGCCAGCCCTCTCCGATGACTTGGCGCCGATTTAACGGCAATCGCCTGGAAACTGGGGAGAAGTACACCATATCCCAATCCGATTAATCCGCCTGCTACTAAAAAGACAAATGGCGTGTGTGCCTGGCTTAATCCGATCATGCCCACAGTAAAGAGGAAGATACCGGGATATACGAGAGCATTCTCGCCTAATCGGTCAAATAGCTTTCCGGTAATCGGCCTTGGCAATACAATCATCGTGGCAAAAACGACGAAGAAATAGCTTGCAATCTGCTCCATTCCTAATTCTTTCGCATAAACAGAGATAAACGTTGTGATGGCTCCGTATGAAAAAGCCAAAAGGCTGCCCGATAATGATATCGGAATAGCTTTCGGTTCAATAAATGTCTTCCAACCCGATGCCTGTTCCGTCTTCTTTTCAATCGTGCGTTTCGGAATTCTAGCCATGATTGCACAAAGAAAGGATAATAAAGCGAAAATGATGCATGCCGTA
>Ga0310836_101708_pt1 | contig 11081 bp, 16 predicted proteins | sample SM_ome_4_FD_201310 | JGI IMG/M metagenome (GOLD analysis project Ga0310836, IMG submission 201310) | Sorghum-adapted microbial communities enriched on stacked mutant (SM) sorghum from Joint BioEnergy Institute, Emeryville, California... ... | reverse complement strand
AGTCACTGCAGGAAATCGCGGACATCATCGGCTGTCATAAGTCTACGATCTCCCGTGAGTTGAAGCGAGGAACCGTGACGCAGCGACGGTCTGATCTGACCGAGTATCAAGCATACTTTGCCGATGTGGGCCAACGTGTCTATGAATCGAACCGTTCCCGTTGTGGTGCGAAGTATAAGCTGATCCAGACCACGGATTTCATTCATTTTGCCGTGCAGAAGATCCGTGATGACACTTTTCTCCTGACGCCGTTTGCGGCTATGCCAAGACCCAGCACTTGTTCGATGGGGAATGGGTTTGCACCAAGACCCTGTACCGCTATATCGACCTTGGTCTGCTTCCAATCAAGAACATTGATCTGCCTTTAAAAGTGTCCCGCAACACCAAGAAAAAGCGAACACGGCAACATAAGAAGAGGCTAGGCACAAGCATTGAACAGCGTCCCCGGCATATCGATGAACGTCTGGAATTCGGCCACTGGGAAATCGATACCGTCTTAGGCACCAACAAAAAAGGAGCGGCGCTGCTCACATTGACCGAACGCAAGACGCGCAAAGAACACATCCTGAAGATCGATCGCAAGACGGCGGAATGCGTGAAGCAAGCCTTACAGGAATTGAAGCAACAGTATGGATCCGTATTCTCAACCGTGTTCAAAACGATCACAACAGACAATGGAGCTGAATTCAGTGAACTCAGCCAGGCTATCGAATCCGAGGTGTATTACACACATCCTTACACATCATGTGAACGAGGAACCAATGAACGCCACAACGGACTCATTCGTCGATTGATTCCAAAAGGGAAGTCCATTGAGGATATCGATCCATCGCTCATTATCTATGTAGAGAACTGGTGTAACACCCTCCCCAGGAAGATCCTGGAGTATCGTTCACCAAACGATGCGTTTCATGAAGAGTTACGAAACATCGCTTGATCATAACCATATTTTGGATTACTGTGAGTTGTTGCATTTATTATTGCAATTTAAGGCTAAAATATGAACAATGACTGATCTTGCTCTATATTGATTATACTTTTCGTTAGATTTTCATGTCCTCGTGATGAATTTGAGAAGTCTCAATTTGAATGGTTGTATGCTGAATTTTAAAGTGTTCCTCAATAAAATGGATCGCTTCTTGTAAAACCTTTTGGCTGTCTTGATGATCTTCAATCAAAATATGGCAACTTAATGAATCCAGCCCTGATGTAATCGTCCAAATATGGAGGTCGTGAACATTAATAACTCCGTCAATACTTTCTAAGACTTTTTTTACTTCATTTAGGTCAATGGTAATGGGCGTTCCTTCCATCAAAATGTGAACCGTATGTTTAACAACTCCCCAAGCGCCTTTCAAGATTAATAAAGCAACCAAAACGGAAATAATGGGATCTGCCACATACCAACCAAAGATCCACATGACAAGCCCAGCAACGACAGCGCCTACGGAACCCAGAGCATCACCGATCACATGAAGATAGGCACTACGAAGATTGACATTATTTTTCACATCCCCTTTTCTCATTAACGCCCAGGCGCTTAAAAGATTGGCAAAAAGACCAATGGACGCAATCAACATCATAGAACCGCTAGCTACGGTTGGTGGGTTGTAAAAACGTTGAATAGCTTCCCATACGATAAACCCGGCGATAATGAACAAGGTAACTCCATTAAATAAAGCCGCTAAGATTTCAAAACGATAAAAGCCATACGTTTTATTAGGAGAAGCTGGTTTGGTGGCAAACCAAATTGCAACTAAGCTAAGAGCAAGTGAACTGGCATCATTAAGCATATGACCAGAATCAGAAAGAAGGGCTAGACTGTTTGTGATTAAACCTCCGAAAAACTCTAACAACATAATTCCAGTGGTAATGAGAAGTGCAATCGTAAGTCCTTTTTTATTCCCTTCTCTGCCGTGATCATGATGGTGTACGTGATGATGGTGATGACCATGATGGTCGTGAGAATGATGGTGGTGGTGATGATGCATGATAAAACGCCTCCTTAATGATGTTCAGAATGTTCAATGGCTTGTTTTAATAATGAAATAACGTGTTCGTCATCGCAGGAGTAAAACAGTGTTTTTCCTTCACGGCGATACTTAACCAGTCTCAGATTGCGCAACATACTAAGTTGGTGGGAAACGGCTGATTGTGACATTTCCAACACTTCTGCAATGTGATTGACATTGCACTCTTCTTGCGATAACAAATAAAGAATTTTGATTCGTGTTGGATCGGCTAATACTTTAAATATGCGCGATACATTTTCAATGGTTTCAGATTTTAGGAAAGAATGGTCTTCGGTCTTCATGATGATTTTCCTCACTTTATTTATTATATATGAGCATATGTCCATATGTATGTATCATATTTTACCTTCATTTTTTTGTCAAGTTTAGGAAATATTTTTTCATGAAAATGGGTGATTTAGATAATAATGAATGAGGGGGAGACTGAGGACAAACGTTCAGGTGGAAAAATCGGACTTGCAACATGCCGATTTAAGGGTATAAAAAGGACAGCAGTGAGCTGTCCTTTAAAATATCAGCACATCTTTTGTAAATTCTTCTTCAAGTTCCCGTATGACGTTATCCTCATTACTTGTTTGTTGTGTTTGTTCCTCTTTTTTCTCAGTTTCTTTCTTGTCTTTATCCCTGTTCATTAGAAACCTCCGTATGAATGCAGTTTATCGATCGATTCAAAATGACCACTTTTTATTGCTCGTTTTCGATTTCATTTTTAGCATCCTTCTTGTTACGTTCTGTATACCATATCATCTTCACATTTTAATTGTGTCACATCCGCTTTCATACTTTTAGCGATGTCTTGAGTTCTGATGAAATAACATCGTTTTTGATAAAAAACTCCCGAAAGAACCATTTTTTGGATTATTTTCTCTACACATCCGCTAGATTATTCTTTGGGATAACATACAAAAAGGCACAATTTAACATAACGGGTTCGGTTGTTGAGTATAAAATTGAAAAAAGTAATACAAAAAGGAGTTCAATTCGCATATGAATTGGACTCCTTTTATTTGTTGATATATCAATGTTTTATTGAATTTATCACCATTAATCGCATTATAATTAGCAAGTGACTGCTGACCAACAGACAGTATTCCAAATATGTGTTAAAATTGATGCTAATTGGACATAAATTCATTGATGACTTCCCTTTATCGTGTATTTGCCAAAGAAATTCACTTATCTAATGCCCACCATTTTCTTTGTCAAACGGATAAAACAAAATCTCGGAAACAAGCTCGTGAGGAATTTATTCAAGCAGGAGTGGATTTAATCAACTGGGGAATTAACTTTGGTTATGATTACAAGTTCTTTGCAGAAATTGGCTTTTCTGAAACTGGAAGAATTATTTCATACACACCAATTTCATAAGAAAGTCATTTCAGGTGGCAGCAGTCATTATGAATACGCTGATAATTCGATTGAACATCCACTTGCGACAATTGACAGAAGATTTCGATGAATTGATTGTACAACCAATCTTTCATCATTCGAACCAAAGGACATTGCTAATCGTGAATGACAACGCCACAAATACCTTTATCCAGCACATTCGAAGACGGCTATCTATTTTAGAAAGACCATTGATAACAGCTCGTGGTGACGGAAAAAGCTATATCTATTCAAACTTTAACTCAAAGTATGCTCAAATGGCTCTTACCATACTTCGGACTTACTACAATTTTTGTTTAGCATACAAAACAAAGGAGACAGTAGGAACACCTGCTCAACGATTAGGCATTGCAAAAAAACAATTTGATTTAAAAGAAATAATCTATATGCAATAACCTTAAGGGATTTGATATTTTATAGGACCAAATCAGTATACGATTTGTTTTTTATTTTTTGCTGAAATATCAATATTTTTTGACTAAATCCTTTTTAATGATTTTGGTATTTTATGTTAAACTGAATATATAGATTACTCAGAAAATTAGCAAAGGGAAAATTAACCCATGAGGGGGAAGTGTATGAAAAAGTTTTTAATTACATTATTAGTATTAATTGCGTTAGGCATTGGGGGGGATTTTGTTACTGAACTATTTAGTGCTAAACCACCTTTACCAACCATAACTGTTGGAGAAAAAAAGGTAGAAGTGGCACAAGGTTCGTATTGTTGGAATGGATTACTTAGTTCTGTTTGTGCCGATACAAGTTCTCCGCCAGAACTCATTAAAAATCAAGAACTAAAACCTGTGGTTGTACCACCAGATTCCCAATTGAAAATAGAATTCAAAGATGAGCCTAAAGAAAATACATTAGTAGTAAATAGATGGCTTACAAATGAAAAAACAGAAAATGTTCCAATAAATGATAATGTGATACTATTACCAAAAGAAAAAGGTGTATATGTGTATGATGTTTCAGCGAGATGGGAAAAGGGAGATTCAAGTTATGCCTTTGTAATTGAAGTACGGTAGTAACATTTTAGTAACAGTCTTAATTTAACACAAGTCAATATAATTTTAGTTTAAAACGCTTGGAATAAACCCAAGTGTTTTAATGTGCTTTTTACTTTGTTAAATTTGGTTCGAATTTTGTGCTAATTACGCTGTTATTTGTACTGTTTTTCTTGATTTTGTACTTCTGAACCGAACCCGTTAACTTAACATGCACCTTTTTAGTAAAGTCTTTTATAGAAAAAACAAGTAAAATGAAACCAATACAAAACCGATTACAGCCATGATAACGCAGTATATTTTGGTAGATGTGCGTAAAGCTGTTCCAAAAATTTCTTTTCCCGTCACGGAAAGCATTACCCCCATCGCCAATGCGATAATCATTGCTACTAGCCAAGGGACACCCATCCCATAATTACTTCCGATGAAGGCTCCAACTCCTATGGGGGCGGAGGCTATGGTTGCCCCAAGTATGATGCTGAAAATTCCAAACCCAGCCATCAGCAAGGGAGTAAAAACAGCAATCCCTTCTGGAATATTGTGAAGCATGATCGCAGTCATCATTGGTTTAGTCAATGAATCGTGAGTATTGGCTCCAAGTGCGATGCCTGTTGGAAAATTGTGCAGGGCAATACTGAATGTTAAAAATAGACCAGAATGTACAAATAAGTCTTTTTTAGCGTCATTGGTAATAATGATCACATGATGGGAAACCTTTTCTAGATGCTTATAAATAAAATAACCAAAAATCAATCCGACAATAGCAATAAACCAACCTCCAATTTCTATGCTTTCAGGCAAAATTTCCATCGTGACCAGTCCAAATATCATACCACTACATACTGAAAAAATGGTTGGCGTTCCTTTTTGCCAGCCTTTAAACAACCAAGCAATCACTCCGCCAGATAACATTCCAATAGCAGAAGCAGAAAACCCTAAAAGCCAAAGTGAGTTCATCCATCATCCCCCTTGTACTAAGTTGTCTTTACTTTTATATCTGCCAAACTTATAAAATATGCCTTAAGAAAACAAAAAATCCTCTACCGTGGGAGGATTGTAAAGCCTTCGTTTTCGGAAAAGTGAGGTTTGTTTATTATAAAGGCATTGGAGTTTTAGTTGGTTTTGCGTAACCTTCTTTGTACTTTTCGTCAATGTAGTGGCGAATTTCCTTTATAGACATACCTTCTTGTTTCATTTTAATGGATTCCGCGGCGATTTGTAAGCAAACGCCACAACGAGTACCGTGGTCATTCCAGACAACAGAACCATCTTCATTGATTTTTTTGACAAAGCAATTCATACTACTTTTATGTCCTGCACTCTTCTTTTGTTTGGTTATATTGATTATTTAGCACATAGTTCTATTTTTTATAATTCTAAAATAAAAAAAAACAGTGATTGCTTAACCTTGACTTAACACAATCAATAAATTTTTTGACGGCTGAAGAGATGTTTTTCAGAGATATTACCGCAATCCCTATGGTACGATAAATGATCTCTTTCTAAATGAATAAAATACAATGTGTGATACACGAAACAAAAGCATTTCAGGAAGTATACTGATTCCAAGATCAGCTTGATTTTCAGCTACTTCATATTTCGATCTTTGGTGGCACTTGATTTTCCTTTAAAATCCGCCTTACATTGTTATCGCTCCCCCACTCTGGCATAATAAACGCTTCTTCTTCCAGTTAGGGAAAGGAAATCATCTGTTGTTCGTGTTCGTGAAAGTGGGTTCATCCGCCAACAATGCAAACTATTATGTCTTTTTTAAAAAGGATGATGTCAAACGATTTAGATGTAGGTAAAGACACAAACACGAAATCTACTGCACCATTCCATTGATCAATATCATTGTAATCCCCTTCTAATAGTCTAATTAGAAGGATGCTGCATCTGGAATTGTTTTATAATTCTGGACAAACTGCTGTGATCAACTAGACAAATAAGAACGAATATGCTATTATCTTAGTAATCTTATCCAATTTTTTGGCGGTAATTATCATTTTTTTATACGATTTATCAAAGATTATACGCTATTATTTAAGTTAACTTACTGTTTTATCATTTTTTTATCGTTTCACTTTATATTATGTCATTGAAACGAATAATAGCCAATCCGCCGGAAACGGCAACTTTTTAATACACTTTCTCGATATCATACAAAAGGTGTTCATCATTACGATTGGATCTGTCGTGCCGTTGATTTTTCTGATCGGTATTCCCGTTTCTCTTTTGATCGATTCCCTTTTAAAAAAAATGAAACTCGACAAAAATATAATCTCTTTTATCCTTCATATGATTCTTTTTGAATTGGGCGTGCTTGTCTATTGGATCGCTTCATTCGGATGGGGCCATGTACGAAATATGCCGGAACCCGCATTGGCGTATCAATTGTTTTTGTTTTCCTACACGCCCGCCGTTTTTTGGTTGATCAATTATGCCTTGCTGCGGATGACCGGTGAAAACCGGAAAGAGCAGCGGCCAACATCGACGGCGACCCCGGTTCGTTAAGAAAATGAACCGCCTTGGACCAGACCGGCCAGGAACGAACCCCCCAATTTTCCAATCGCCGCCCTGCCGTCCCATTTCATATCAAACCTGAGGAAAATCGTCATTTTCACGCCTCAGGTTTTTTTAATGTAAGGGTCAGGCTGCCGGGCTTGGCGCCGATCGGGAAATATGCTGCCCGGCCCCGGGGAAGGCGGATCCGTCCATCCTTTCTTTGCCCGATTTCCGATCCTCCGCATGAGACGATACGGGCCGCCCGCCGGACGGTCGCTCCTTTCGGCAAATAATCAACAACCGGGGCCCGTTCGAAGTCCCCGAAGAAACGGCTCCGTACGATCCGCCGCGGCAAAATACCGGCATTTCGCAGAAAAAGGGATTTGCCTCGGCCAACATTTTTATAAGGCGGAAGGTTTTATGGATGGCGTGAATACTTTTTCTGTAGACCCACTCCCCACTTATCTGTTATGCTAGGAAGGCAGTCGGGTGCGGGCGGACCGGCTTTTACGGCGGCGGACCTGTCCGCCGCGGAAATGCGGAGAAAACCGCTCCCGCGAAGCAGACTTTGGAGGAATGGATGTTGGAAAAATACGAGGACCTGAAAATCGGGGAAAAAGGCATTTGGATCAGCATCGCCGCCTACATCGGCCTCGCCGTTGTCAAAATCATTGCAGCCGGCCTCGGCCATTCGGAAGGATTGAAGGCGGACGGGCTCAACAACTTGTCGGACGTGATCGGAAACGCGGCCATTTTGGCCGGGCTGATCATCGCCAGGAAGCCGCCGGATGAGGATCACCGTTACGGCCATTTCCGGGCGGAAACGATCGCTTCCTTGTTCGCATCCTTTTTCATGTTTTTCGTCGGCGGAAAAGTCCTGTATGACGCCTTCCGCAAATTTTTCTCCGGGGAGCAGGTTCCCCCCGATTGGTCGACGGCTTGGGTCGCCTTGCTCGGCGCCGTCGTCATGCTGCTCGTTTTCCGGTTGAATTTCCGCCTGGCAAAGAAAATAAACAGCCAGGGACTGCTCGCCGCTTCTTACGATAACCTTTCCGACGCGCTGGTCAGCGTCGGCGCCCTGATCGGAATCATCGGCGCCCGCTTCCGCATGCCCTGGCTCGATCCTTTGGCGGCCGCCGTCGTCGGGCTCGTCATCTTGAAAACCGCCTGGGACATCTTCCGGCAGACCCTGTACTTTTTGTCGGACGGCTTCGATCAAAAGGAACTGCGCGCCATCCATGAAACGGTCCGGTCGATCGACGGGGTGCTCGACGTGAAAAGCTTGCGGGCGAGAATGCTCGGCAACCGGACGTTCGTGGACATCACCATCTCCGTCAACCCGGAACTTTCCATCAAAGAAGGGCACGATATCGCCGATCTCGTGGAAGAGACGCTGGCGAAAAAACATCATATTACCTATGCCCATATCCATATCGAACCGGAAACGGAAAAGGGCACTTAGTTTTCTTTCGGCCGGATGGGGACGGGCCGTTGCTTCCGCGCCGGCCTTTATCCCCTCTTCATTTGAAGGAGCGGATAAACCTTTCCGCTCCACGGCCAAATTCCCCTCCCATCATCCCTTTTCGATTCCCGGCTTATAGCCATAGGGTCCGGAGGTCAGCCCGGGGGTTTGATTCTTCCAATGGATTTGTACCGTCCCATCCTGATTGTACAGGGCGAGGGCGATATCCGCCAGATCATCCAAATTTCTCCCGTTCGCCATCAACTGCTGGTTGAGCCAGATCTTATCCTTGTTCAAAAATCGCAAATTGATCTCCACGATTTCCCCGTCGACGATGAGGGGAATCGGGATGAAGGGCGGCTCGGGATCCATCTGCATATCCCCCGGCTGCAGCGGCCGGATCCGGCTGTTGGGGATGACGCTGATCATCCCGTTGTTCTCGTAAGCAGCCAGAGCCAAGTCCTTCGGATCGGAAAACCCTTTCAGGCGGATTTGCGAAAGCAGATCCTCGACGGGCATCCGGATCTTCTTCAGCGCCTGGTAATCGACCGCCCCGTCTTTGATCAGGACGGTCGGCTGGCTGCCGAGCCATTCTTTCGCCGCCGGCTTCAAGAGAAGATATTGGAAAAGGAGATAAAGCCCGGCAAGCACCAACGGCGCCAGAACAGCAGCGGACATCCGAAAGGAAATCAGCGAAGCGCTGAACAAGCCTGCGGCAATCATGACGAGCAGCAATTCAAAATTGTCCATCGCCGCCACCGATTTTCTCCCGAAAAGGTAAATGGCGGCAAATCCGAGGCAAAAGACGAGGACGGGCTTGATGAAGAGGCTGACGATCACTTCCATTTTTTTCACCTTCCTGCTTTGATCTCACTTCCGCTTCCACACTTTCCTAATTACTACTATTCCCCCTCCTTCCGTGGAAAAAATCCCGGCAATAACTGACAATATAAAGGAAGAATAGAACTTGCGGCGATTGCGAAAATAGGAATAGGACGGGAGGTGAAATGATGACTGTCGGCACAAAAATCGCCCAAACCATCGCCAACTGTGAATCCGTGCTTGCCAACCTTCATTCCTTTACCCTGGACAGCCAGGATCAAAACGCAAAACAGATGTTTAAAAACCTGGCCCAACAGCAGCAAATGATCCTCGAAAGTTTAAAAGCCCGGCAAGCCTATATCGAAAGCGAAGAACCCCAATATAAACAATAGACGCTATTCCGTTTCCGGAATTTCATTCCCGAAATGGCAAAAGAACGCCAAACGGGGCGTTCTTTTGTTGATCACGGCTTTTCCATTTTGGCAGCCATCGTTTCGATGGATCGGATCACCTGGTCCAGTTTCGCTTCGATCCGGTAAAGCAAAAACAGCGTCACGGCCGCGGGAAAGCCGAAATCGCTGATCAAGGGCAGCCAGTCGGCCATGGGGAACCTCCTTTTCATCGGATAAACGGGGGAAACGCCGGTCAACAGACCGGCCGTTCCCCTGACGGAAGTTTACGACATCGGGAAAATTTCCACGTTCCGGTCGACGAGCCGGGCCTCTTTTACGGCAGCCAGGGATTCCCCCTTCGCTTCAAAAACGTCCGCGGCTATGATTTGCTCCATGGCGCTTTTGATTTCGTCGCCGTTCAGGGGTTCCTTCGGGTCGTTGACGGACAGGCTCACCGTTTTTCCCGACCCGGTCAAAAAATACAGCATCAATGTTTTCGCCATCTTTTCCCCTCCTTCCTCTCCATCATCCCAAGATTTCCTCCACGTTCGTCCGCTCGATGGTAAACAGGGGCAATGCGCAAAGGGAGGCGATCGCCTGGGCGGCTTGGAAAATTTGATCCGTCGTCGCCGAAACCTTCACATTGTTATACCCCTTTGTCTTCAATACCGGCTCCCCTTTTTCGTTCCGGCCGGCTTCATACACGAGCCGGAGATTCGCATCGATCAACGAGGAAGCTGCCACCTCTCCCACCCCCTTTCATCTTATATATAGGAAAGACCGTCCGATAAGGGCTATGGGGAGACGAAGGATGCTTGCGCGGAAAAATTGCCTTCCCGGAAGACAGGCATTATAATTAAGGATGAACGGAAGCGGAGTATTTGGGGTGTGTAACGATGTTGACCGGCTGGTTTCTTTGGTTTATGCTGTTCTGGATCTTTTTTTTGCTGTTTTCCTTTGCCGTCGGCGGATTTTTTATGTTCCGCAAGTTTCTGAAGAGCATGCCGAAAAAGGATGGGAAATCCGATCTCGACTGGGAAAGGTATTATGTGGAAAAGACGCTGCATTTATGGAATGACGAGCAGAAAGAGTTTCTCGAGGAACTGGTGAAGCCGGTTCCCGAATTGTTCCGCCCCGTTGCCAAACAAAAAATCGCGGGAAAAATCGGGGAGTTGGCGCTCAAGGAAAACGCGAAACAAATGACCTTGGATTTGATCATCCGGGGCTACATCATCGCCACGCCGAAACGGGACCATAAATTTTTAAGGAAAAAATTGGCGGAACTGCAGATCGACACGAAACCTTATGAACATTTATTCCAATAAAAAATACCCAGCATTCTTTTGAACATATCCCTGTCAAGTAGACAGTGTGAAAAATACCCACCTTCTTCAGCTGCTTGTTAGGATAGTGGAATGAGGAAACGTTGTCAAGGAAAGCACTTGACAACGTCTCCTTCATTCCACTTCAT
>Ga0310836_101699_pt1 | contig 11146 bp, 7 predicted proteins | sample SM_ome_4_FD_201310 | JGI IMG/M metagenome (GOLD analysis project Ga0310836, IMG submission 201310) | Sorghum-adapted microbial communities enriched on stacked mutant (SM) sorghum from Joint BioEnergy Institute, Emeryville, California... ... | reverse complement strand
TTCCAGACCTTCGTCGTAATGAACAGCTCTTCCCGGGGGATGCCGCTTTCGGCGACGGCCCGGCCCACTCCTTCTTCATTCTTGTAGATCCGCGCGGTGTCCACGGAACGGTAGCCGATTTCGAAGGCTTTTTCAAGGACCTGTGTAACCTGATCGTCCGGGATTTTCCAGACGCCGAACCCCAATTGGGGCATGCGCACCCCGTTGTTTAAAACAATGGAATCCATAAAGACCCCTTCCTTTCAAAAAATGATCGATTCGCGGACGACAAAAGCGTCCGAGCAACAGCCGTCCGATGGACGGCTTCCTTTCGAAAATCATTGACGGATTCGCGCGATGATGCTGTCCGCGATGTGCCGCCATACCTGTTCATCCCGCAAAAATTTTTCCCGCATTTTGCCGTACATCGCTTTCTGTTTTTCGGGGAAATCCGGCGCATCCTTCGGGGGCAATTCCGCCCTCTCCTCGTCGACAAATCGCTGAACTTCCGGCGCCCGGGAACCCCAAACGGCGTATTCCTTCCCTTCCCGGTCGAGGAAGATGTAGATCGGGATCGCCCGCGACTTTCCGTTTGTTAAATATTGATCCATGAGTTCCAGATTTTCGTCCCGCAGCAAAAACCGCACTTCGATTCCGGCGGCTTCGGCGATCTTCATGAGGATCGGATTGTTGACCATCGCATCGCCGCACCAGTCTTCCGTCAGAACAATCGCCCGGAGCCCTTTTTCCCGCAATGTTTCCAGCCTTTCCTTGTCTTCCGGGCGCAAGGAAAAACGTTCCTGGATGGACAGCATTTCCTCCCTGTTCTGCTTCATTTGCCCGACGTACTGTTCGTAGGTCATCCCCTTTTGAAACCAGTCATTCAATGCCATCGATTCTCCCTCCCCTCCCCATTCTATCAAGATTGTACCACCCGAAAGCGGAGAGTCAACTGCTCCCACTTAACTTCTGACGAAGTTTGAAGTGAGAGCTTGCGACTACCCAGTAGTACCAACGTGCTAAGCACTCCTACCTTCAATTGGTGTCGCATCAGGGCAGGTTGACGACTACCCAACCACCCAAGTCATGAAAAAGCCATGGCTGATGTGCGCCGCTTTTGTTTGCGCCATCCCCTTCGGGCTTTATTTGCTCGGACAGAATGGCGCTTGGCAGCTGTTCGGTTCTTTTCACCTGCTGTATCTTCTTGCTGCCGTCCTCATGACTTTGGGCAAGGCGACAACGAAACGAATCAGGTAAACTTGCCCCGGATTGCGTTCGGGAGACGGAGAACCACGAAACCTCTCTATATTTTTAGCCGATGGTTCCAGGCAATCATCCGCATGGGAATGATTGCCTGTTTTATTTTTCTGGCTGAAGAAGGGTTGCTTTCCCATTCGCCGCCCGTTGCCTTTTCCGGATCAGCTGTCCCTAACTTGCGACTGGGCGGCGACGGTGTGATTTTTCATAGATTCGAATGTGTTGTGGAAAGCGCAACTTCGATTCATGACTGTACTTCAAAATTGCTTTCCAACGGGATACTCTTATATAATGCGGATGAATGACTTTCCGCTCCAAACATGAATTCAATGATCGGATGACAATAAAGGGTGCATTTTCCTGAAGAACCGAACGGCAAAGCACAAACCGAAGGGCTGAAAATGGGAAGCGATCAACCCAAAATTCAAGCCCCACAATATGCAGGCGGTTGAATATTCCATGTGCAGGATTCTTTGCGGAAGATGATCCGATCCCCTATGCAAATGGGGTGGAACCATTACTTTTTAGATTTAGGAGGACCTGACCGTGAAAATTGATCTCGGATATATCGGCGCAATGGTCGCTCGAAATAAAGCCAAAATGCCGTCCGTACATGAAATCAAAAATCCATTGGCCGGACAACAAGTGGAAGTCATCCGAAATGGACAAGCCTATAAACTTACGATTTCGGACGAAATCAAACAAGTTCAAGGCATGATGGCCATACCGGTGGAAAAGTTTTTTCACGTAGAAAACGCTGACCCTTCTGATATTTTTTCTTATCGGCCACGGGATCAATGGCTTGTGTTCAGCCAATATTTATATGAATCCAAATACTTTGAGTCGCTAAATAATGAAGAAGTAAAAAAAGTAGAATCCATCTTACAACACATCACGGACGGAGTGGATAGTTTAGCGCCATATCCAGGGATTAACCTTTTTGGAATTAGTAAAGAACAGCAGCATTCTTATGAGGCCCATCTTGAATTGGCTTCTTCGACGGCTGCACTCCAATACTTCAGTGATGCGTTTTTAAGCGGCGACGTAAAAGCTGGATTTGATCAACTGATTCAAGATTATGTCCGCCACAATACGAAAATAGCAATGAATCATCAATCGGTAGAAGAAAGATTTATCGCGGCACGGGCCAAAATCAGACCGCTGAATGCTCCTCTTCCATACGAACAAAGCCGTGAGCTGTCCATGACGAATAAACTTGGAAAAACGGTTTATACACAAGTAGAAATTGAATCAATCATCAAAAATTATCAGGAAATGTTTGGGAGCATTCAGAATAAAGAAGATTTGTCTGCGGTGCTGGTGAAAGCGAAAGAACAACTGCTTTCATTTGTTACGAAAGGCATCTCACCAAAGGATGCGGATTACCAATTGGCAAGAGATTTTGTTGCCCAGCGTGCTGACGACACATTCAAACGAATCGAGCATTACTGGCATCTGTTATTGCAAGAAGAATAAGTGTTCATTTGATCCGTGCCAAAAGATCGGGGAAATTTTCGTATTTTTCGTTGGGGTATCCATTCCCTTTCAGGAGATCGCCATTTGAAGCGCTCTCCGTCAAAGGAGGGAAAAAGCCCATTTGGGCAGCCTGAGTCCCATATTCATAAGGACTCCGATTTAATTTCGGACAAAATGGGTTTGGACTCTAACAGTAATCAGTAAATAATGATATGACCACATAGTAAAATGTTCCACTTAAATAAATAATAAAAAACTATCTCTCCTTTCATTTTTTAGGATATAAACTTCTTATATTTTCCATTGTCAAGAAACTCTTAATGTTATTGGAATATCTAATGCCGAATCGCTCGGCAACAATTTTGATGTCAATGTTTGTTAATTGGTCATCCATCATAATGTTGCTGGCATAATACAACATTCCGCTCCGTTGGATAAATTTAGAATTGAAATTCTTTAAACCATAGGTGTCTTCAATCATCTGAATTCTCCGATAAATCACATATTTATCCGCCGGAGCGGAATAACTTTCCACGTTCGTAATCGATGGGCGGATAACGTAATCGTTTTTAACAAGATCAACGAATGGCTTGACACGAATATCAAAAACAATATTACCGTTACGTTTGGTATATTGTTTTTGGTTTATGGCGCCGTCGATCAGTTGCAACGTACGATCGTCAACATCAATCCATCGTTCCGTATAACGGACAGGGAACCCGCTGTTATCTTCTTTAAGCGAATTTATCAGACGAATTCGCTTGTTTTTGAAGTCAACATCTTGCTTCTTCAGATTCCTGATTTCACTTAAACGCTTGCCGCCCGCACCAATAAACAGCAAGCGAAGGATAACAGCGTCTTGGTAATTCTCACAGAAGTCTTCGATCCTCCGCAAGGTTCGTTCGGTGATAAATTCGACGGGCAAAACGAATTCATCGAAATCGTTCGGCTTGAAGTCAGCAAGAACGTTCTTTTCAATAAATTTCTGTTCGACACACCAATTCAAATAACTGCTAATGATGCGGGCGTAACTTTCAACGGTTCCCCGATTCCGCGCCTCAAAGCTGAATAGCACCGTTTTTATTTCTTCGATCGTAAAGAAACAAATGTCTTTCTTTAAATCCGATTCGTATGTTTCGACAATCAAAAAAATACGTCTGTAATTTTGTTGTGTCATTTCGTTAAACTGGTTTAAAAACCGTTCTTTCAGGACCTCATTAAATAGTCGATTTTCCGTCATTTTCATCTCTCCTGAATGGCAATTTGTATTCCCCTTCCAACTACATCTAAATTGTTTAGTAGTGGTTTATTATCAGATAAAATTGGTTTCATAAAGTTTGCTAGATCTTCGTCGATATTTGAATAAAATTACGATCCGGTCATAACCTCATTTTCGAATAGTCTTTGGCAAATCATTAAGAAATCAACTTCCACGTCATGAAAAGGATCATCAATTCATGGAAACTCAGAAAAAATTCCTTAAAGTTAACTTCTGAATGTAGTGAAAGGAAACCTTTTTGCACCAGCCGTCACACTTTAGAAATTTGGTTTTCTTTTATTTTATTCTTAATCACCCGTTTTGACACAATTGAAATAAAATTTAGAATTTAGTTAAGTCCGTAAAATTGTGCAAAAAGGAATCTCAAAAAATCGAGCCGTCTAAAAAGCGTCTGTCGCAGCCTCTCAAAGACGCGAAATGTTCTATCTTCCACTTCAAACGGGTATTCTAACCGAGGGAAAATTTACACACAACTATGGACTTGTTCCAAAATTTTTCAGCAATAAGAAAGAACCCTATCTAATTTGTTTAGGTTCTTGAGCAAGTTCTCCAAAAGGATTTATTGATATTTTTGAAATTGAAAATGATAAAAGTCAATCAGATCAAAATCCAACTTCAATTGACAAAATCATCTAATAAACAGAAAATGGATTTTTCCTGTCAATTGTTGTTAGTATCAAGTAAAGTTCGCAAAAACCATTGTGTTTTACGGGGAGGGAACAATCGTGAAAATAATTTTGCTTGTTTGTGGCTCCGGCATGTCAACAAGCTTATTGGCCATTAGAATGGAGGAAGAGGCAAAAAAAGAGGTTTGGATTTAGAAATCACTGCCACTGCCAGCAGAGATCTTTCCCGAGAGATTGAAGATGTCGTCATCCTTCTTTTAGGTCCGCAATAAGCTATAAAAAAGAAGAATATCTTGAAAAATACGGCGACAAATTTCCCGTCGAAATCATTACATCTCAAGATTATGGAATGATGAGTGGGAAGAAAGTACTGGATTTTGCACTCAAATTTGAATGAAGGATATCGATCAATGTGTTTAGCAACCAGATTTAAAACTGGCGTATTGTTTTAAATATGAACAAAGCCATTTTTTGTTGGTCCACTCAACCGAATAACAGATTTTTCCACTTAATTGAAAAAATTGGACCAGCTCACTAAAAAATTCCAGTAACGTGTAAGGCCGATGATTTGAAAATTACCTAAAGGCTTTGCGAAGCCTTCTTTTTTCTTGTTTCGTATGAAAAGTGACCCTCATCGCAAAATTACATAATTATCATGGATTTACAAATTGCTACAAGTTCCGGTAATTCCTTAGATTTTCCAGTATAAGTGTAAAGCCAATTTTTGTGTTTTCATTCTTCGCTAAAATTTCCGGGCCAAAAAAAATGAAGACAATGGAAACTTAATTATTCATCCTCATCTTTATTGATAACCTAAACACCACATTCATGAGATTTTTCCCGGATTTTTGGTAAATTGAGTTTTTTTGAAATGTCCTGATAGACACCTCTTCTCTCTTTTTAATGCAAATCCTGTAACATTTTCACGCGCAGAAAAGCAATTCTGAGTGGGCAACAACTAATTGTTTTATTATCCTGGCCGTTTCTTAAAAATTTTCATCAACTTTCATTTTTGTTTCTAACAGGTGTATTAATTCATCAGCTGTTTCACATTTTATCAATTCTTGAACAACCGATTTATCTTCAATAATGTTTAGCAAAATATTAAACATGATGTCTAACTCCGTTTGATTCCCGTCATGGACATTTAACAGGCAGACAAACTGAACTAATTGATCGTCGCACCACATGATCGGGTTTTTTAATGTGCATATGGTCCAAAAGGTTTCTTCCGTTGATGGTTTAATCGGGTGGGGGACCGCTACAAGATTTCCAAAACTGGTTGGTGCAATCGACTCCCTTTCGAAAACAAGATCGGCATAGTCCTTCGGGACAAGATTTTGTTTTACCAATTCATGACACAAAAACCTGATGACGCTGTCCCGGTCGGGCAGATCTTGCTGGAGGAAAATTCTTTCCGGGTTTAAATATTTTTTAATGTTATTTTTATTCATCGATAGAACATTTTTTATCGAGCTAATATCCTTTTCATCCAGTAACGTATTCACGACAAGAACTGGAACGCCCAAATCCTCCGGTATAGGAATTGTACTAATGATTAAATCGATCATTGATAAATCATATGTGGGTAAATTGTAATAATTAATTGTATCCATAATCTCAATTTCTTGAGCAAATAAATTTTGCAAACGATAGTAAAGCAACTTTGCACTGCCTACGCCCGAAGCACAGACAATCAGGACTTTTTTAATTTTTCTCTTTTTTAGTTTCATTTTCTCCAGTGCAACACCAATATGGAGAGCAATATAGGCGATTTCATCCTCTACGACTTCCATCTGTAAATACTCTTCAATGCATTTGCTGGCAATGATCGCCCCTTCAAAGGCAGCCGGGTATTTTTTCTTTATATCCTGCAACAAGGGATTGCGTATATTCATTTTATAACGCATCCGGTTCATCGCAGGTCGAATGTGTAACGTTAACGCCTGAATAAACTCATGGTCATTTCGAAAATCCCAATTAAATTCGGAACGTAATCTTTTTAACATACATTGGATAATTGTCTCTACTTCGTCATACTTGCTAAACTCAATAAGTTCCTTTTTTTGAATGAGCTTGGTGCCAAGTAAATGAATAATGATGTAATTGATCTCTTCTGCCGGGAAAGTCAGGCCGGTTAGATTTTCAACGTCTTTAATAATTTCTTTGGCCACAATTTTTTCGAAGGGATGGTCTTCTCCTACAATATCAGGCAATCCCCTGATGACAAACCCATCCTGAATTCTTCTACAGGCAATGGCTATGTGGGTTGCTAAATTCTCCAGGGAAATATCGGAAATCTCTATTTTATACTTGTAAATTTTTTTAAGAATAATTTCTTTAATCTTATTAAATATGTCAGGTTCAATGAAGTGCAGGGAATCCTCCTTTATCAGCTTTCTTTTGTTCCGTTCTAATAATAAGTTAGATAGGCATAAACGTTTCATATATTCGTCACCCTCAATTTTTGAGCCATAATGAGGGCGATTGCGAATGATTAAGTTGTACTTTTCAAGAATTTCTTTAACTTCTTTCAAATCATTCTGCAAGGTCGAGAGAGAGATAAACATTTCATCGGAAAGAATTTCTAATTTGATAAAGTCCTTTTCTAACAGGAGGCGTTTTAAAATATAAAAAACCCTCTCCTCTTTTTCGGCAAAATCACCCGCAGTGTGATTTTCTTCCGCAGGATCCTTTAGAATGGTTTTTGCAAATTTTTTATCATCTACTATTTTCAAGACATATCCTTTTCCCCTAATCGATTCGATGAACATCCCTTCTGATTTGATATGGGGTTCCATTTGTTTAATCTCACTTCGGATTGTCCGCTCGCTAAGCCCTAATTCTTTAGCCAGCCAATCGGCAGTAAGGGGTTTTTTTGATTTTGACAACAGGGTCAATAGATCTTTCTGTCTTCTTGTCAGGAAAGCCATATCAGCTTTTCCCCCTCTCGTTTTCTCTTTCGAACCTGTCACATCCATTTTCCCTTGGAAACATCTAACTCTTCAACCTATGCAAAAGAGTTTTCCATAAATAAATGCAAAAAATATCAAATTCGTCGTTGCCGGTCAATAAATAGTCATATCCTCAAATGTTTTAACTGGTAAAAATAAAGATCCTTTCAATTTCCCGCTCATGGAATGTTCCGTGCCCAATCTATCCCAGCATTAAATAATACCTTTTCAAAGGGAGCATCGGAATCACCATAGAAAGCGTTGATGATATCCGGTATTTTTTCGTTTTTACTCCCGGGAGCTATCCATCCATTATCACAAAAATCATTTCATTTTGGTGGCACAAGCAATTGGGGAACAACCAAACTTTAGAAAATATTCATTCAACCCACCCCCTAACGGCAGGCTTTCCATCCCAATTACTGCCTTACAGATTGATTCGAAGGGGGTGGGTTTTCCATCACAGACTATCCAGCACATTTTTCTCGGACACAATACAAATCTGACAGAAGTCTGTCGTATATCAATCACTGACAATTACATCACTGGCGAACTCATAGTACTTCACCATTCGCTTCAATGACTTTTTTATACCAGAAAAATGATTTTTTCTTTTTGCGTTCTAATGTGCCCTTCCCTTCATTATCCTTGTCCACATAGATAAAACCGTACCGTTTTTCCATTTCTCCGGTTCCGAAACTGACTAAATCAATGCATCCCCAAGGAGTGTATCCGATGACTTCCACGCCATCCAGCTCAACGGCTTTTTTCATCTCTTCAATATGATCTTTTAGATACTGAATTCGGTAATCATCATTAATGGAACCATCTTCTTCGATGACATCTCTTGCACCGAGACCATTTTCTACGATAAATAGAGGAACATGATAACGCTCATATAAAACATTTAGCGAATAGCGAAGACCCACCGGGTCAATTTGCCAGCCCCAGTCACTGGCTTTCACATGCGGATTGGGAACAATATGGCCAAATTCTCCGTCAGGCACGCTCCCATCCACTCTACGGGCACTGACAACTTTTGACATGTAATAACTAAAGCCAATAAAATCTACTGTGCCTTCTTTTAAAATCTTTTCATCTTCTTCCGTGTATTCTATTTCCAATCTATTTCGTTCCCAATATTTTTTAATATAATTTGGAATTTCACCGCGGACGTGAATATCGCCGAAGAACCAGCGATTGCGCATCGCTATTGTGGCAAACATTACATCCTCCGGATGGCAGGAATATGGATAGACCGGAACAAAAGACAACATACATCCGATCTTGAAATCCGGATTGATTTCATGGCCTAATTTAACGACTTTGGCGCTTGCTATTAATTCGTAAAGGGCGGCCTGATACATCGTTTGCTCACGATTTTCGCCCTCTTCAAAAAGGATCCCGGAATTTGCAAAGGTTGTAAGTTCGCCGGTATCCGCCTGGTTATTGATTTCATTGAAAGTCATCCAATATTTGACTTTATCTCTATACCGTCTCATCACCGTTTCCGCATATTTCACAAAGAAATCAATACATTTGCGATTTCGGAAACCCCCGTATTTTTTCACAAGATGATAGGGCATTTCAAAGTGGGACAGGGTAACCACGGGTTGAATATTATATTTTAATAATTCATCAAATAAGTCATCGTAAAATTGTAAACCTTTTTCATTTGGTACTTCATCGTCCCCGTTCGGGAATATTCTTGTCCAGTTAATTGAAGTGCGGAAACATTTAAAGCCCATTTCTGCAAACAATTTGATGTCTTCCTTATAGCGGTGATAAAAATCAATGGCTTCATGATTGGGGTAATAATAGCCTTCTAAAACGCCATCTGTGATTTTGCGGGGAACGCCATGTCTGCCTGCTGTCAATACATCGGCAATGCTCATTCCTTTCCCGTCTTCATTCCACGCACCTTCCAGCTGGTGGGCTGCTACCGCTCCACCCCATAAAAAGTTTTCCGGCAAAGCCATGCTGATCGACCTCCATTGTAAATTTTCGAAAAGATAGATATAAGAAGACGGTTATTCGTAATTGAAGAACCGTCTTCTCAAACATGCTTTTATACTTTTTATATATTGTCGATTAAAAGACTTTTTCTTCCCCGGCTTCTTGTTTTGCTAATCTAGCATCATAAACTTTAATAAATGGTAGCCAGATCAGGAAGGCGACAAGCGCGCAGACAATCGCGCAAATGAACGCTCTGAAATCCCCGCCCGAACTAATAAATGCACCGAATCCCACAGGTGTCGGCCAGGGCATCTGTGCAATCACCGGATCAACAATCTTCAGTTTAATGGCCCAGTATGCGATGGATGCCGATGCCATTGGCGCCAGGAAAAATGGAATCGCCAGGAACGGGTTATAGACAATCGGCAATCCAAAAATGAGCGGTTCATTAATATTAAAGATACCCGGTGCGATGGATGCTTTACCGATAACTCTCAGTTGTTTCGATTTGGCAAGGAATGCGATATAGAGGCAGAGTCCCAGGGTCGCGCCTGAACCACCGATGGTTACATAAGCGTTATTGAATTCCCCGGCAAGGGGAATATTGGCCCCATCAATATTCGCTTGCAAATTGGTCAGGGTTATAGCCGTTATAAAACCAAACACAATATTTGCCCCGTGAATTCCTACGAGCCATAGGGCATGGACAAGGAAATAGATAATGAGAACCCCGATCCAGCTGTTGGTTAAATTCACAACAAATCCAAATGGAATGGAAATGATTTTGAAAATGTCTGTCCCCAGTGCAACAAGGATCCCATTAATGATCATGACGGCTAACGCCACCAGAAATGCCGGAATCAAAGCTGTAAACGCACGGGAAACACCTTCCGGTACAGCTTCAGGCATTTTAATAACCCAGTTTTTCTTCACACATAATCTATAAATTTGCACCGCAATGATAGACATAATAATCCCTGTGAAAATACCAACCGAACCTAACCGGTTTAATCCATTTTCAACAACTTCCCAACCTGATATAATAGTAGCGCTATCATCCACTTGATGGACAAGAGAAATTTTCCCATCTTCCAATACTAACATTGGCACGGACATGAATAACGCAAACATGGATAGCAAAGCACCATTCAAGGGGCTTAAATTTAGATTCTCTTCATCAGCAAAAATTTTCGTATATTCATAGCCAATAACGAGACAAAAGTACAGGGCAATTATACCCATTGTCGCTTTATAGGTTACCATGTACAAGTCGCTAATCTTGAAAAATGTGCTTTCAAAAAATCCTTCTAAAGCCGGAATGGACAGTGGCAAAACGTTTATGACCAAAAAGATGGAACCAACAATGACAAACGGAATCGAAGCCATTCCGGCTGCCATTATGGCACGGACAATTCGATAGGAAGCGATCTTGTTCATCGGCCCCAGCAAATATTTTTCCATAACATCAAATGTTTTGCTTTCTGAAGCCATAAATATCCTCCCTCTATAAATGTTGATATATCAACGGTTGTAGCCGTTTCAGGGGTGTCAAAAAAATATTTTTCGACAAAGTTTCTAACATTATTTCTTAAATATGTGTATATTTTACATTGACTGGG
>Ga0310836_101694_pt1 | contig 11154 bp, 9 predicted proteins | sample SM_ome_4_FD_201310 | JGI IMG/M metagenome (GOLD analysis project Ga0310836, IMG submission 201310) | Sorghum-adapted microbial communities enriched on stacked mutant (SM) sorghum from Joint BioEnergy Institute, Emeryville, California... ... | reverse complement strand
AGGACGACGTCGCAGAGCGGGTCGAGCGCACGCTGATCGAGCGCGTCAAGGTCCAGGAGGGGGTGCGCGAGCTCGGCCTCGTCACCCCCGACTCGCACGCGAACTTCTCCTGGATCGAGCTGGGCGAGGCCGAGCTGGAGGAGAAGGTCGTAGCCGAGCTCAAGGAGCAGGGCATCGTCGTGCGCGCCGGCACTCCCCTGGGCGGGCCGGGCCACATCCGGGTGAGCTACGGCACGCCCGAGCAGAATCAGCGCTTCCTGGAGGCGCTGGGCCGCGCACTCCGGTGACGACTGGCTCCGCCCAGACGGGTCGTGGGCTGTCGCGTAGCCGATTCGGATCGCGTTCGTGGGGATGAGGAGCGTTAGTCGATTCTTGCGCTACTGGAGCAGCCAGGTGCCTGACTTTCTCGATCCCGGTGCGCCAAGAAAGTCTCCTGCTCCTTAAGCGCCTGTGTGCGGGCAGCATCTCACGCGTACCGCCGATGGGATGAGCAGATAAGGCGTCCCCTTGTCGGAGGGTGCAAACCGGTCGAAGTTGACAAGGGACAGTGCTGGCCGTTGGCCAGCATCTGCTATGTCCACTACTGTTTCTGGATCAGCTACGCGATCACTAGGGGCCATGACCAAAAGCAGCTATCCGTACGTTACGACGCCGACCTCTCTTCGCCGATTCCTTGAGAGCTTGCCGACCTTTGGTCTGCCTCCCAAGGTTACGCAGAAGTGGTTGCAAGGAGTCGGATACAAGAGCAGCAACGAAAGGCGAATCATCCCGGTCCTGAAGTTCGTTGGGCTTGTGTCTCCTGAGGGTGTGCCGACCGATCTCTGGCGCCAATACGGAGGAGGAGCCGAAGGTCGGGTGGCGTTCGCTCAGGCGATCCGTCGCGCTTATGGACCGCTCTTCCAGACGTTTCCTGACGCGCATAGGCGCGACAAGGAGGCGTTGCTCAACTTCTTCCGGGCGAATGTGGATCTCGGCGAGGAGACCGCGAAACGGTGTGTAGCCACCTTCAAGGTCTTGGTTGAGTTCGCCGATTTCCAATCTGAAGTATCTATCGATCTCGAATCGGATACGACGGGCGACGACGCCCCGAAGCACGGTACCGCGATTCCGTCAGGCGCCTCGGAGGCTGGGCTGCGGGGTGGAGATGGCCTGACGCTAAACATCAGTATTCAGCTCCAACTGCCTAATGATGCGGACGGCAAGACCTATGAGGAGTTGTTCGCTGCGATGGGTAAGCACTTGAAGGAGCTCCGTGGAATCGGATGATCGCATCCGGTTGATTGGTGAGGTCGCACGGCGCATTCAAGCGCTAGATCGGGATGCGAAACGCATCCTTGCTCAGCATGAGGACTCGGCAGCCCGGGTGGTTACCGTGCGCAGCTCCTACGAGGAGCTCGATGGGCTAAGCGTTCTTCAAGACGAGATATTTCGCGAAGCCCTGCGTGCAATCGAGCAAGGGCTGTTCCGAGCGGCGCACGTGTTGGCGTTTGCAGCCTTTATGGACTGGTTCCACCGATGGCTCTGGGATGGGCACGCGGATAACCTGACGACCACTTATCCGAAATGGGGCTTACGGGAAGTTGAAGATCTTCGCGAACAGAGTGATCACCAACTATTTGCCGCGGGTTACAAGATAGGCGCCTATCGCAAGTCAATCCAGAAGTCGCTCCAGGGCCTCTTACATCGCAGGAACGAGTGCGCGCACCCGTCGGATTACTTCCCAGACGCCAACCAGGCGCTTGGATATGTCGGCGAGATCTTCAAGACTATTCGGCGGCTCAAGGATCCGTGAGGGGCGGCACCGAGTGGGGGCAGGACCGGTAGCCGACGTGGCTGAGCGAACTCGTTTGGTCGGGGAATGAGGCGGATGTTCGGCAATCAGAGCGGAGTGCGTCTCGCAGGACGTGCGCCTCAGCAGCGGCTCTCGTGCGAGGAGCGCGAGGGCTGTTGTCGCTGCGACGGGAGCACCGGGACTGCCGGCAGGCGCGGGTCTTACGGCTAGGCCGTCGAATGCCGTTCGGCCCGGTCGCGAGCGCTCGCACGCGCGTGTGCGTCCGATCGGCCTGATTGCTAAATCAGCTGGAGCCTGCTAGAAACTTTCGGCAACCATGTCCCACGCTGGCGAGCAGATCTTCCCGACCGCCCCTGAGGGCGCGCTCGCGCGCGTGCGTTGGTTTGCCTATTGGCGATTTAGCTAGGCGTCCGGCCGGGGTCGGGACGACCCGAGGAGCGAGCACCGCACGAACGGGCCGGGCGCCGAAGAAGCGGCCTTCCCTCGCCGGGGGCCATCACCCGTAGGACCAACGCAAGCTTTTCTCCGAGGAACAAGACCAGAGGTGGAATTCAGATGATGATCGTGATGAAAGAGGGCGCGACCCAGGAGGAGATCGACCACGTGGTCGAGCGGATCGAGCAGGTCGGCTGTTCGGCCCACATCTCCAAGGGCGAGCTCCTCACCGTGATCGGCGCGATCGGCGACCGCGACAAGGTCCAGGCGCTGGGCCTCGAGGCCGCCCCGGGGGTCGACCACGTGGTCCCGATCCTCAAGCCCTACAAGCTCGCGTCCACGCAGTTCCGCAAGGGCGAGCGAACCGTGGTCGAGGTGGGGGACGCCAAGATCGGGGGCGACCACTTCGGGCTCATCGCCGGCCCCTGCACGGTCGAGAGCCGCGAGCAGACGATGGAGGTGGCGCGCGCGGTCGCGGCCGCGGGCGCCGACATGCTGCGCGGCGGCGCCTACAAGCCGCGCACCTCGCCCTACAGCTTCCAGGGACTCGGCGCGGAGGGCCTGCGGCTGCTCGCGGAGGCCAAGGCGGAGACCGGCCTGCCGGTCGTCACCGAGGTGATGGACGCGCGCGACATCGAGAGCGTGGTCGAGGTCGCCGACGTGATCCAGATCGGCGCGCGCAACATGCAGAACTACCCGCTGCTCTCCGAGGTCGGCCGCACGGGCCTGCCGGTCCTGCTCAAGCGCGGCCTCGCCTCGACGCTCGAGGAGCTCCTGATGGCCTCCGAGTACATCCTCAAGGAGGGCAACGACCAGGTCATGCTCTGCGAGCGCGGCATCCGCACCTTCGAGACGGCGTACCGCTTCACCCTGGACCTGCTCGCCGTGCCGGCCCTGCGGGAGCTCACGCATCTGCCGATCGTGATCGACCCCAGCCACGCGGCGGGGCGCCGCGACTGGGTCGGACCGATGTCGCTGGCCGCGGCGGCGGCGGGGGCCGACGGCATCATCGTCGAGGTCCACAACGACCCGGACAAGGCGCTCTGCGACGGGCCGCAGGCGCTGCCCACCGAGACGTTCGCGGAGTACGCGGAGCAGGTCCGCCGCGTAGCGGAGGTCGCCGGCAAGCAGACCGGCCGGGTCTCGGCCTAGCCGCGAGGGCGCGGGCGTGCGCGTTGCGGTCCTCGGCGTCGGCCTGATCGGCGGCTCGATCGGGCTGGCGGCGCGCGAGCGCCTGGGCGCCGAGGTCGTCGGGTTCGACCCCGACCCGCAGGTGCTCGCCCGCGCCCGCGAGCTGGGCGCGATCGAGGGCGTCGCGGGCTCGCCCGGCGAGGCTGTGCGCGACGCCGACGTCGCCTTCTGCGCGGCCCCCGTGCGCGAGCTACCGGACCTGGTCGCGCAGGCGCTCGCCGCGGGCGGCGACGCGGTCGTGACCGACGTCGGCTCGACCAAGCGCGAGCTGGTCGCGGGCATCGCGCGGCTCCCCGGCGCCGATCGCTTCATCGGCGGCCACCCGATCGCCGGCGCGGAGACCGAGGGCGTGGAGCACGCCCGCGCCGATCTGTTCGAGGGGGCGCGCTGGTATCTGACCCCGGCGCCGCAGACGAGCGGCGTGCACTACGACCGCCTGCAGCGCACGCTTACCGAGCTCGGCGCGCGCCCGCAGGCGATCGACCCGGACTCGCACGACCGCGTGCTGGCCACGGTCAGCCACCTGCCCCACGTGCTCGCCAACGCGCTGGTGGAGCAGGCGGTCGCCGCGGCCAGCGAGGAGCACGAGCGCCTGCCCGAGGTGGGGCCGAGCTTCCGCGACGCGACCCGCGTGGCGGGCTCTAACCCGCGCATCTGGAGTGACATCTTCGCCAGCAACGCCGACGCCGTGGTGAGCGAGATCGAGGCCGTGATCGAGCGCCTGCGCGAGGCGGCGCGGGTGATCGCCTCCCGCGACCGCGAGCGGATCAGCGCCTGGCAGCAGCAGGCGCGCGAGGCGCGGGAGCGGCTGATCGCGCAGCGGCTCGAGGCCGGCCCGCTGCGCGAGCTGCGGGTCGCGGTCGAGAACCGGCCCGGGACCGTCGCCCAGATCGCGCTCGCGCTCGGGCGCGCTGGCGTCAACATCGAGGACATGGCTCTGCACCCGGCGGCGGACATGCGCAGCGGCGCGGTGACGCTCTGGGTGGTGGGCGACGAGGACGCCGAACGGGCGATGGAGATCCTGCGCGAGCTCGGTCACACGGTCAGCGTGGCCGGGAGGGAGTAGGCGGGTGGCGAACGAACGCTTCGATCCCTCGGGCCCGCTGCGCGGTGACCTGGCGCCGCCGTCCGACAAGTCGATCTCGCACCGCGCCGCCCTGCTCGCGGCGATGGCCGAGGGGCGCTCGCGGATCACGGGCTACCTCGACTCCGCCGACACGCGCTCGACGCTGGCCGCGGTGCGGGCGCTGGGGGCGGGGGTCGAGCTCGAGCCCGAGCGACCCGGCGCGCTGCGGGTTGAGGTCGAGGGGATCGGGCTGCGGGGGCCCGGCGCGCACGCCGGGGCGGACCCGCTGCGGATCGACGTCGGCAACGCGGGCACCTTGCTGCGCCTGCTTCCCGGCTGGCTGGCGGGCCAGGGACGCGGCGCCTGGGAGCTCGACGGCGACGAGTCGATTCGCCGCCGCCCGGTCGACCGCGTCGCGCGGCCGCTCGGGCTGATGGGCGGGCGCACCGAGGCCCGCGAGGGCCGCCTGCCGCCGCTGCGGGTCGAGGGCGCGGAGCTTCAGGGGATCGAGTACCGCCTGCCCGTGGCGAGCGCCCAGGTGAAGTCGTGCCTGCTCTTGGCGGGGCTTCTGGCAGAGGGCGAGACGCGAGTGATCGAGCCCGCGCCCACCCGCGATCACACCGAGCGCATGCTGCGGGCCGCCGGCGCCGCGGTGAGCGCGCAGCCGCACGGCACGCGGATCGCGATCCGCGGCGAGCTGCCGCCGCGGCTCGTCACCGTCCGGCCCGCCGAGCGCCTGCGGCCGAGCGGCTTCGAGGTTCCCGGCGACATCTCCTCGGCCGCGTTCCACCTGGTGGCGGCGCTGCTCGTGCCGGGCAGCTCGGTGCGGCTCGTCGGCGTCGGGCTCAACCCGACTCGCGTCGGGCTGCTGGGGATCCTCAACCGGATGGGCGCGCCGCTCGAGGTAGAGGAGTACCCGCAGGCGGCAGGGGGCGAGCCGGTGGGGGCGATCCGCGCCTCGCACGGGCGGCTCCAGGGCACCCGCGTCGCGCCGGGCGAGGTCCCGTTGGCGATCGACGAGCTGCCGCTGGTCGCGCTCGCGGGCTGCTTCGCCGAGGGCGAGACGGTCGTGCGCGGCGCGGAGGAACTGCGCCACAAGGAGTCCGACCGCATCACCGCCGTCGTCGAGGGGCTGCGCGGGCTGGGCGCCGAGATCGAGGCCCTGCCCGACGGGTTCGTGGTCAAGGGCACCGGCGGCCTGCGCGGCGGCGTGCTCGACTCGCGCGGCGACCACCGCCTCGCGATGATCGGCGCCATCGCCGGCCTCGCCTCACGCGAGGGGGTGGAGGTCGTAGGCATGGACGCGGCCGCGGTCAGCTACCCGAACTTCACCGCGGACCTGCGCTCGCTGCTGCGCGCGCGCGTGTAGGGGCGTCGGCGCCCCTCCGGGGCGCCACCGGCTCACGGAGCCCACCCAGGAGGTGGCCTCGCTGGACCGATGTTGCCGCGTCCCGCTCGCTCGTTTCCGCCTCTTGACGGAACCCACCGAGGGGGTGGTTTCCGTGGAGCGGTGGCGGGAGGGAGGGGGTTTGGTGATCCGGCGCCGACGTGGGGCGACCGGCGGCCTTTGACGCTAGGCGCTCGCGGGCTCCTCCTGCCCCCGCGTGCGCGGGTGGCCGTCGCCCGGCCAGGGGGAGAGCAGCAGCACCACGATCGCGTCCTCGGTCGCCCGCACCTGGCGGCGCTCGTTCGGGCGGAACTCGGCGATCAGACCGGCCCCGCCGCCGACCACCTCACCGTCGGAGTCGATGATCTCGACGGCCCCGCTGACGACCATCAGCCAGGCGCGCTCGTGGACCTGGTGCTCGCCCAGGCGCTCGCCCGCCGGCAGGCGCAGGGCGATCAGCCTGCCTTCGTCCTCCGAGTCGAGCACGAGTGGTCGCGCGTACTCGATCTCGAGCTCGGTCACGTTCCAGGCCTTCATCCGTCCTCCCTTCGGGCCCGCTGGGCCAATCTATCCTCACGCTCCCATGGTGATCGCGATCGACGGTCCGGCCGGCGCCGGGAAATCGACCGTCGCCCGCGCCGTCGCGCGGGCGCTGGGCTACACATACCTCGATTCGGGGGCTATGTACCGTTGCGTCGCCCTCAAGGCCGTCCGCGAGGGGGTTGATCCGGACGATCCCGAGGCGGCGGGCGAGCTCGCGGAGCGCTGCGAGATCTCCTTCGACGGCAAGCGCGTGCTGCTCGACGGCGAGGACGTGACCGCGGCGATCCGCACGCCCGAGGTGAGCGAGGCCGCCGCGCGCGTCTCCGTGCACCCCTCCGTGCGCCGGGCGATGGTGGCCCGCCAGCGGGGGCTGATCGCGTCGGGGCGGTACGTCGCCGAGGGGCGCGACATCGGGACCGTCGTCAGCCCCGAGGCTCCGCTCAAGGTCTTCTTGGAGGCGAGCGTCGAGGAGCGCGCGCGCCGGCGCGCGGCCGAGACCGGCGAGCCCGTCGAGGCGGTGCTGCGCGCCCAGGCCGAGCGCGACCGGCGCGATCGCGAACGCGAGCACGCGCCGCTGCGCCCGGCCCCGGATGCGGTCCCGATCGACACGACCGGCCTCGCAGTCGACGAGGTGGTCGAGCGTGTGCTGGCCTTGGCGCGGGAGCGCGGCCTGTGAGCGAGGTCGCGGCAGGCACGCGGGCGTCGGGGCGGACGCCGCGCATCGCCGTGGTCGGCTTCCCCAACGTCGGCAAGTCGACCCTGGTCAACCGGCTGGCGGGAGTGCGCGAAGCGGTCGTGCACCCCGAGGCGGGCGTGACGCGCGACCGCAAGGAGGTCGACTGCGAGTGGAACGGCGTCGCCTTCAAGCTGATCGACACGGGCGGGGTCGACCTCGCCGCCGACGACGAGCTCTCGCGCTCGGTCCAGGACCAGGCGCGCGCCGCGATCGCCGACGCCGACGCCGTGCTCCTGGTGCTTGACGCGCGCGCCGGGCTGCGCTCGGGCGACGCCGAGGTGGCCGCGATCCTGCGCCGCGCCGACGTGCCGGTGCTCGTCGTCGCCAACAAGGTCGACTCCGAGGCCGACGAGCCCGGCGCCGCCGAGCTCTACCGGCTGGGGCTGGGGGAGCCGATCCCCGTCTCCGCCGCGCAGGGGCGCAACACGGGCGATCTGCTCGACCGAGTGGTCGAGCTCGTCGCGCCCCTGGCCGCAGCCGCGGAGGAGGGGCCCGAGCCCGTGCGCGTCGCGCTGATCGGCCGGCCGAACGTGGGCAAGTCCTCGCTCCTCAACGCCTTCCTGGGCTCCGAGCGCGTGATCGTCTCCGACATCGCGGGCACGACCCGCGACGCGATCGACACCGAGCTGCGCTTCGGCGACCGCGACGTGATCCTGGTCGACACCGCTGGCCTGCGCCGGCGCACGAAGGTCGCCGGCACCGTCGACTACTACGCGCAGCTTCGCTCCGAGCGGGCGGCCGAGCGCGCCGACGTGGCGATCGTGGTCTGCGACGCCTCGGAGGGGGTGACGAGCGAAGATCTACGGGTTGCCGAGCTCGCCATGCGTACCGGCTGTGCGACGTTGGTCGCCCTCAACAAGTGGGACGTCGCCGACCTCGACCTCGAGGACGCGCGGGCGCGCGTCACCAACCGGGTGCGCCAGCGGCCACCCGTGCTGACCTGCTCGGCGCTTACCGGCCGCGGCGTGAGCCGGCTGCTGGCGAAGGCGGTCGAGCTGGCCGACCGCCGCGCGCAGCGCATTCCGACCCCGCAGCTCAACCGCTTCGTCGGCGACGTCGTCGCGCACCGACCGCCGCCCTCCAAGCGGGGCAAGCGCCTGCGCCTCTACTACGCGGCGCAGGTGGGCACGAGCCCGCCGCGGATCGCGATCCAGGTCAACGACCGCCGCCTGATCTCCCGCGGCTGGGCCTACCACCTGGAGAACAGGATGCGTGAGGAGTACGGGCTGCACGGCGTGCCGCTGGTGATCGACTTCGTGCCCAAGCGCCGGCGCAACGCCGAGGGCGAGGCCGCGCTGGCCCGGCGGCGGGGGCGGTGAGGGGCGCGCCCACGGACCCAACCGACCTGCGCGCCCGGGCGCGGCGCTGGGCCCGCAGCGCGCGGTACCTGGCCGAGGACCTCGCATACGTGGCGGGCCGCGCGCGCCGGCGGGCGCGGAACGCCTGGGCGCAGCTCGGGCGCTCGACCCGCGCGCGAGTGGCGGCCGGCGCCGGGGCGGTGCTGGCGGTGCTGGCCCTCCTCGTCGCCTGGGTCGTCCTGGCGCCGGTCCTGCCCTGCTCGTTTCCGGGCGGCGACGCCTGTCCGCCGCGCGACCGGGCGCGCGAGCTCGTGCCCGCCACCGCGCTCGCCTACGCGCACCTGAGCGGCGGTTCCGACAACCCGCAGTACGAGGCCGCGCGCTCCCTGGCCGCGCGCACCCCCGCGCTGGCGCCGCAGCTCGCCCGCTCGCTGCTGGGGCTCGTGGGCGGCGGCGAGCGCTCCGCGCTCGAGGGCGAGCTGGGACCGTGGTTCGACGGGGAGGCCGCCGTGGCGCAGCTGCCGAGCGGGACGGTCGAGCTGCTCGGCTACAGCGATAAGCAGGGGGCGCGCTCGCACGCCGTGCAGCTCGTCCCGGGCGCGGAGCGCGACGAGCATCGCGGGGTCGAGCTCGGGCGCGGCGACGGGCTCGCCTGGGCGCTGCTCGACGGCTTCCTCGCCGTGGGACGAGACGAGGCGCTACGCGAGCTGATCGACGCGGCGCGCGGCGGGGAGGTGCCGACGCTGGCCGAGGACGAAGCCGCCGCCGAGGCGTTCGATCAGCTGCCCACGGACCGCTTCGCCGAGGCCTACCTCTCCCCGGACGGGATCGAGGCGCTGGTCGCCCAGGGGGAGGGAGCGCTCGCCTCCCTGGAGCCGTTCGTCGACGCCGCGGCCTCGCGCGGCGCGGCGGTGGCGCTGAGCGCCGAGGACGAGGCGTTCGAGCTCGCGGTGCGCAGCCTGCTCGACCCCGAGCGCGCACGGGCGGGCGGGAGCTTCTTCAGCGCCTTCGGGCGCTTCGAGCCGCGCCTGCCGCAGCGCCTGCCGGCCGACGCGATCGCCTGGCTTGGGTTCGGCGGGGCGGGCGGCACCGTGAGCCGGCTGCTCGACCAGGCGACCGCCCAGGCTCCCGACCTCGCTGCCGGGCTGGCCGAGGCGGTTGCGCGCCTGCGCGAGGACGAGGGGGTGGACGTCGAGCGCGATCTGGTCGCGTCCCTGGGCGGCGAGGCCGCGCTCGCCGTGGTGCCGCGGCGAGCGCGGGAGGAGGCGCAGCCCGAGCGGGCGGCCCCGCCCCTGGGCGTCCCCTTCGTCGAGTTCGTCGCCGCCGACGTCGACGCCGAGCGCGCCCTCGACGCGCTCGCGCGCCTGCAGCGGCCGCTCGCCCGCGAGCTCGGGCGGGGGATGGGGGCCCCGGGGTTCGAGCAGCTGCGGCTGGACGGGGTGACCGCCCAGATGCTCGAGGTCTCGCGCGCGGTGCAGCTCGCCTACGCCACCGTCGACGACGCCCTCGTCGTCGCCAACGACCCCGAGGGCGTCGAGCGCTTCGCCGCCGGGGACGGCGGGCTGGACGGCAACCCGGGCCTGCGCGCGGCCATGAAGGGCCTGCCGGAGGAACCCTCGCTCGCCGCCTACCTTGACCTGGGGGCGCTGATCGGCCTTGCGGAGCGGGAGGGGCTCGCCGAGGACCCGGCCTACGTCGCGCTCGCCGGCGACCTCGGCCAGCTGCGCGCGCTTGGGCTGAGCGTGGTCGAGGAGCCGTCCCTGCTCGCCACCGACGCCCGGCTCGTCCTGGCCGAGAGCGGGGATGGGGAGTGAGCTCCCCGTCATCGGTTCTGAACTCGCGCCCAAGTCGCTAGAGTCGCCCGCAACATGTCGAGCGAGAACCCAGCCGTGGACGAAGCCGTGGACGAGTTCCTGTTCACCTCGGAGTCGGTGACGGAGGGGCATCCCGACAAGGTCGCCGACCAGATCTCGGACGGCGTCCTCGACGCCGTGCTCGAGAACGACCCTGAGGGCCGCGTCGCCTGCGAGACGCTGGTCAACACGGGGCTCGTCGTGGTCTCCGGCGAGATCACGACCTCGACCTACGTCGACATCCCCGAGATCGCGCGCGAGACGATCCGCCGCATCGGCTACACCGACGCCGACCTCGGCTTCTCGGCCGACGCCTGCGCGGTCATCAACGCGATCGACAAGCAGTCGCCCGACATCGCCCAGGGCGTCGACCGCGCGCTCGAGGCGCGCACCGACCCCGCCGACGACGATGAGCTCGACCTGGCCGGCGCGGGGGACCAGGGGATGATGTTCGGCTACGCGACGCGCGAGACGCCGGAGCTGATGCCCCTGCCGATCTCGCTCGCCCACAAGCTCGCCCAGCGGCTGGCGGAGGTGCGCAAGGCGGGCGTGATGCCCTACCTGCGCCCCGACGGCAAGACGCAGGTGACGGTGCGCTACGAGAACGGGCGGCCGATCGAGATCGAGAAGGTCCTGATCTCGACCCAGCACAAGGACGGGATCGACGCGGACACGATGATCCGCCCGGACCTGTGGGAGCACGTGCTGCACCCCATCCTGCCGGCCGAGTTCTACGACGAGCGCAAGCTCAACACGACCAAGAACTTCCTCGTGAACCCGACGGGGCGCTTCGTGATCGGCGGCCCGGTCGGCGACTGCGGCCTGACCGGCCGCAAGGTGATCGTCGATACCT
>Ga0310836_101679_pt1 | contig 11274 bp, 9 predicted proteins | sample SM_ome_4_FD_201310 | JGI IMG/M metagenome (GOLD analysis project Ga0310836, IMG submission 201310) | Sorghum-adapted microbial communities enriched on stacked mutant (SM) sorghum from Joint BioEnergy Institute, Emeryville, California... ... | reverse complement strand
CCAGCACTTCCTCTTCCTTGACGCCGAGCTTGCCGGACAGCTCGCCGATCGTCGGCGCTCGCCCGAGTTCCTGCGTGAGGTCGCCGGTGACCGTGGCCAGCGAGAGGCGCAGCTCCTGCAGACGGCGGGGAACACGGATGGCCCACCCTCGGTCGCGGAAATGGCGTTTCAGCTCGCCCACGATCGTGGGTGTCGCGTACGTCGAGAACTCCACACCTCGGCTGGCGTCGAACCGGTCGACGCTCTTGATCAGTCCGATCGTGCCGACCTGGACCAGGTCGTCCAGCGGCTCACCCCGATTACGGAAGCGCCGCGCCAGATGCTCGACCAGTGGAAGGTGCATCTCGACGAGCCGATCACGGATCTTCGCGCGATGCGGGCTGTCGGGCGGGAGTGCGTTGAGCCGCTCGAACAGTTCGCGGGTCACGGCCCGGGTGTCGACCACACCGTCCAGAGGCGGCAGGTCGTCTCCTGCCGAGCCCAGGCCATGCGTCGCCGGCTGTTGGTCGATCACTGTTCCACCGCACCCGTTTCGTGGGATGGCAGCTGCGTCGTGCCGGACCCGCGTGCGCTGTCACGCGGCGCTCCGGCCCGGTCCGATGCCCGCCGGCTCCGCGCCTGACGGGCCTCGTCGAGCTTGCGCACCTCGGCGGACGAGGTGTCGTGGCGTGGTCGGCGGACGGCTTCGCCTCGCTTGGTGAGGGTCACCGTCGCCCGCTGCTCGTCTGGGTCGACGGAGGTCTCCACCTTCCCGGCGAGAGCGGTGAGCACGGTCCACGCGAACGAGTTCCGGCTCGGCACGCGCGGGTTGCGCGACCGCACCGAGACCGAGACGGTGAGCTCGTCGCCAGCCAGCTCGAAACGACAGGTCAGCTGCGAGTCGGGGATCGCCTGGCTGAGCAGGAGGGCGCTGGCCTCGTCGACCGCGATCCGGAGGTCCTCGATCTCGTCGAGGGTGAAGTCGAGCCGCGCCGCCAGCGCCGCTGCGGTCGTCCGAAGCACGGAGACGTAGGCGGTCCGGGCTGGTACGCCGAGCTCGACGACGTCCACCTCCTGGTCTCCGCCTGCCGTGGGCGCACTGCCGGGAACGTCGGTCACGGATGCTCCTCCGCCGTGGGTGTGGACCGCTTGGTTGGCGAGTCAGCCTCACCGTATGCCCGGAGACTATCGCGCGTCGGCCGATCGTGGACGCGGAGTATGGGGATGACAACGTAGCGTCGCGAAAAGTGTCTGATCAAGACGAAAGCGGACCGTGCCGGCGAGGGTGGCCGGCACGGTCCGCCTCCCGCGGAAGTCCTGTCGCTTCGCGACCTACGACGCCTTCTTGGTGGCCCAGAAGATCTCGGCGATCTCGTCGATCTTCGCCAGGAGCTGGTCGGCGACGGCGACGTCGTTCGAGCCCTTGGTGCCAGCGGCGCCGGCGAGCTTGGTCGCCTCGTTGAACAGCTGGTGCAGCTGCGGGTACTGCTCGAAGTGCTGGGGCTTGAAGTAGTCCGTCCACAGCACCCACAGGTGGTGCTTCACCAGCTCGGAGCGCTGCTCCTTGATGATCAGCGCCCGTGTCCGGAAGTCGGCGTCGTCGCTCGCGTGGTACTTCTCGATGATCGCCTTGATCGACTGGGCTTCGATTCGAGCCTGCGCCGGGTCGTAGACGCCGCAGGGCAGGTCGCAGTGCGCCGAGACTTCCACCGTCGGCGCGAACAGACGCGAGAGCATCCTCGTCCTTACCTCCTGAACCGGGTCCGAGTGACGTGCACCGTCAGCTCATGGATGGGCCTCTTGCGACACTACTACCGGATTCCCACCAGACGTCGGAGGGATCATGCCGCGATACGGGCTGGCCATCGTGCGCGGTCGATCGATGCTCCCCACCTTGCGTGACGGAGATCGAGTCCTCGTGCGCTACACCAACCAGGCCCGTCCCGGCGACCTCGTGCTCGTCCGGCTGCCTGGCCGGCCGCTGTCGGTCAAGCGTCTCCTGCGCCGGGAGCCGGAGGGCTGGTGGGTCGAGCGTGACAACCCGCGCGAGGGCATCGACTCGTGGACCGTGGGTGCGGTGCCCGACGGCGACCTGGTCGGAGTCGTGGTCGCCCGGTTACGTCTCCTCACCCTCGTGGCTCGATGTGTGAAGCGGGCGCGGGGGCGACGCTGAGCCCTCAGGTGGCGGCCGGCGCCGGTCCGTGGCGCTCGCCCGGAAGGCGCGCTCCCGTCGCTCATTCCCGCCGTCTGCCACGCAGCGTGGCCGTGATATGACACACTCTTGTTCACACGGGTGACCCCCGTCGAGCCACGTCGACCCTGGACCTGGTCGTCGAGGTTGTTCTCCATCCGTTCCGTCCGCGGTGCTGTGACCGGGCACCCGCCTGGACGCCACCGTCTCGTCACCTCTTTGGGTCCCCGCATGTCCGATCGTTTCGTTCCGATGTCCTCGACGTCGTCCTCGGCCACACGCGACGAGGAGCACCCCGCGTTCACCTTCCACCGCGGAGGCAAGCTGGAGGTGTCCCCGGCCGTGCCCGTTCGCGGGAGCTCCGACCTGGCCCTCGCCTACACTCCCGGCGTCGCCGAGGTGTGTTCCGCCATCGCCGAGCGGCCCGAGCTCGTGCATGAGTACACCTGGAAGTCCAGGACGGTCGCGGTCGTCACGGATGGCACGGCGGTCCTAGGGCTCGGTGACATCGGACCCGAAGCTGCCCTGCCGGTCATGGAGGGCAAGGCCCTGCTGTTCAAGAAGTTCGCGGGCGTCGACGCCGTTCCGATCTGCTTGGCTTGCACGGACGTGAGCGAGATCGTGGAGACCGTCGTGCGGCTGGCGCCGGCGTTCGGCGGCATCAACCTCGAGGACATCGCGGCGCCTCGATGCTTCGAGATCGAGCGTCGGCTTCGCGACCTTCTCGACATCCCGGTCTTCCACGACGATCAACACGGGACGGCGATCGTCGTGCTGGCGGCGCTCACCAACGCGCTCGAGCTGACCGGTCGCAAGCCCATCGACACGAAGGTGGTGATCTCGGGCGCGGGCGCCGCCGGTGTCGCCGTGGCGAACATCCTGCTCGCCTCCGGATACGAGGACATCGTCGTGACGGACCGCGGCGGCGCGCTGCACGTCGACCGGTCGGACCTGAACCCGGTCAAGCGTGCGCTCGCCGAGTCGACCAACCCTCGTGGGCGTACAGGGCGTCTGGTGGACGTGCTTCGCGGCGCGGACGTGTTCATCGGGGTCTCGGGCGGCCAGGTGCCCGAGGAGGCGGTGGCGAGCATGGCTGACGACCCCATCCTGTTCGCGCTCGCCAATCCCACCCCGGAGGTCCCTCCCGAGGTGGCCGCTCGCTACGCGGCGGTGGTGGCGACCGGGCGGTCGGACTACCCGAACCAGATCAACAACGTGCTCGCCTTCCCAGGCGTGTTCCACGGTGCACTGAGCGTTCGGGCGCGGCGGATCAGCGAAGGCATGAAGCTCGCGGCGGCAGCGGCGCTCGCCGAGATCGTGGGATCGGACCTGGCGCCGGAGCGGGTGATTCCCTCACCGTTCGACCCGCGGGTGGTGCCGGCGGTGTCGTCCGCGGTGGCGGACACCGCTCGCCGCGAGGGACTCACACCGCGGTAGGCGCCACTCGGGTGGCCCACGCGGGTGGGCTGATGTCGTGCCTGAACGACGCTCGTGTGCACGAGGCACGGCCGCGGAGACGCTTGTGCCGATGCCCGCCCACGACTCCTTGGTCCTGGGTAGTGTCGTGGTGTGCTTGCCGCCTATGCCGCGCGTATCGATCCCGATGACCCCGTGAGAGGGCTGGAAGTCGGCGAGCGTCCGGAGCCGGAGTGTCCGAGTGGCTGGACCACGGTCACCGTCCGGGCCGTCTCCCTCAACCACCACGACCTGTGGTCGTTACGCGGCGTCGGTCTGAGCGCGTCGCAGTTGCCGATGATTCTCGGCTGCGACGCCGCGGGCATCGACGAGGACGGTAACGAGGTCGTGGTGCACTCGGTCATCAGCGACCCGGAGTGGCGGGGTGACGAGACACTCGACCCGCGCCGTTCGCTGCTGTCGGAGCGCTACCAGGGCACGTTCGCCGAACGGGTCGTGGTTCCGCGCAGGAACCTGGTGCCCAAGCCCGCGTCCCTCAGCTTTGAGGAGGCGGCCTGCATGCCGACCTCGTGGCTGACGGCGTACCGCATGCTGTTCACCCAGTCCGGGCTGCGGCCCGGAGACACGGTCCTCGTCCAGGGCGCGGGCGGCGGCGTCTCGACGGCTTTGGTCGTGTTGGCGAAGGCGACCGGACACCGGGTGTGGGTGACGAGCCGGAGCGCCGCGAAGCGCAAGCGCGCGGTGGAGGAGCTCGGTGCCGACGCGGCGTTCGAGCCCGGCACGCGGCTGCCGGAACGGGTCGACGCGGTGATGGAGACCGTCGGGGCGGCCACGTGGGGGCACTCGCTGCGGGCGCTGCGTCCAGGCGGCACTCTCGTGGTCTCCGGCGCCACGAGCGGTGCGAACCCGCCCGCGGAGTTGAACCGCGTGTTCTTCCTTCAACTTCGGGTCGTCGGCTCGACGATGGGGACGCGTGACGAGCTGGTCGGCCTGCTGTCGTTGTGCGAGCGCGCCGGCCTCCGACCGGTCATCGACGACGTGCTTCCGCTGACCGAGATCGGAAAGGGCCTTGCCGCGCTGGCGGCGGGCAAGGTCTTCGGCAAGATCGTCGCGACCGTGTGATCTGCCGGCTTTTCGGCTGTCCGGACGAACAGGCCGGGCATGGTCTCCGCACCCGGGACCTGTGGGGCCGGTGAGGGCTTGGTGTGGATAGCGCCTCGCATGCGGTGATCGCTTGGGTACTCTGGCGCGCACTATGACTGGTTCGTCTGGAGTGCGCCGTCGGTCCGGTCGGGCCGCGGTCGCGGGGTTGGCGGCGTTGCTTGTCGTGTGGGGAGCCGGATGCGGTGGGACGTCGGAGCCTGCGCCGCTGGAGCGTGACCGCGCGGAGTCCTCGCCACGGCCCACGGTGTCGCCGGCCACGCAGCCAACAGCGTCACCGACCCCGTCCACGACGACAGCCACACCGACCAGCTCCCTGGAGCAACAGCTGTACGCCGCCACGGTGAACTTCTACGAGGCGATCAACGAGGCGTTCCGGACCTTGGACACTCGGCCCGTGGCGGAGGTGTTGGTACCGGGCTCACGGGCCGCCAGTGGCTACACCAACTTCATCGAGCGGGTGAAGGCTGACGGCCATCGCTTCGCTGACGTCGGCGATTACGTCATCTCCGATTTCACCGTCCGGTCGGACGCGTCGGGTGAGACCGAGCGGGTGGAGTTCAACCTCGCCCACCCCGCCGGGCGCATCGTTGACGCCCAAGGAAGAACGGTCCGCACGCTTCCGGCGACGTCGTCGAAGGCCTGGATCGACTTCCAGCGAAGGGGGGATCGATGGCTCGTGCTGAGCCAGCACGTCGACGAGTGAACCGGATCGTCGCGTTCACGATCGCCCTATTCCTGTTCGCCGGCGTTGGGATCGTTCTTAGCGGGGCCGCATGGGCATGTGACTCGTGGAACTGCAATCCTGACCCGCTGCCGGAGCCGCCTCAGGGAGGGCAGGATCGGTTCTTCGGCCAGGCGGCCTTGTTCACCAAGGACGGCAGCGTCGTGGACTCAGGGGCTGGGTCGTCGTGCCCGGGGTGTGAGTGGCGCATCGCTCCGGCGTGTGAGCTCGGCGGGGAAGTGACGTGCAGCGAGGTAGCGCGTTGTGGGCGGACGGAGGGAGGCGACCTACGCACGCTCTACGACGTGTTCCTGCGCCGGCCTGGCACTGGATGGACGTTGCGAGGTGCCTTCTGCATCGCCGACGAAGACGATGTCGTCACCACCGCCGACGTCGGCGACGAGGTGAGGCGGCGGTGGCAGGTGTGGGTGCCCAAGCAGCGGGTGTCCGTTCAGCCGGCCGACGGCCGAACGCTGGTGCACCTGCCGGCCTACTTCCACTCCGGTCAACCCGCGCGGATGCCGCCTACCACGGTGCCTGTCTTTGGTTTCGAGGTGACGGTCGCGGCGCAGGGCGAGTGGGAATGGACGTTCGAGCCCGGTGTCACCAGAACGTTCCACGTGCCCGGTAGCAGGTACGACGACGCGAACCCCGTGGTCTCCCACGTGTACGAGACGCCAGGAACGCGCACGGTCTCCCTGACCACCCGCTGGTGGGGGCGGTTCACCGTCGGGAGCTTCGGCCCGTACGACATCGACGACCCAGCCACCCAGGGCCCGGCGCTCCTTGAGGTCACGGCGGTCGAGGCAGCGCCGGTTCTGAGCCGTTAGCGCGCTCGCGCAGAGCGCTCGATTCGGCCGCGAGGCGAGGGGCGACGAGTGCCCGTCGCCCCTACTGGTCGTCCTCGTCGTCGAGTCGAGCGAGCCAGGTCGCCAGCCGGTCGACCGCCGCCTCGAACTCTGGATGGAGGTCGACGAAGTCCCTCAGGCGCTCGGCGAGCCAGGCGAGCGTGACCTCCTCCTCGCCGCGCCGTTCCGTCAACTCCTCGATACCGCGGTCCGTGAAGTACACAACGACCCTCGACGGTTCTGTCGGTCAGCTGAACGCCTGGGCGAGCAGGGTTGCCTGCTCCTCGCGGTGCACCGCCGCCGAGCCCACCGCCGGAGCGGCGGAGGCAGGCCGCGAGACCAGGCGCACCTTGCGGTCCAGCTCAGGCACGAGGTTGAGCGCCATGAACGGCCACGCGCCCTGGTTGGCAGGCTCCTCCTGCACCCAGAGCAGCTCGGCGTTCGGGTACTTCGCGAGCTCGGCCTGGATCGCCTCGACCGGCAGCGGGTACAGCTGCTCCACCCGAACGATCGCCGTACGGGGCGGCTCGCCTTCGCGGCGCCGGCGCTCGGCGAGCAGCTCCCACGCCACCTTGCCGGAGCAGAGGATGACGCGCCGCACGTGCGCGGGGTCGACGGTGTCGTCGCCGATCACTGTCCGGAACGAGCCCGAGGTGAACTCAGACGGCGCGCTCGTGGCCGCCTTGTTCCGGAGCATCGACTTCGGGGTGAAGACGATGAGCGGACGGTGCACCGGCCCGAGGGTGTGCCAGCGCAGCAGGTGGAAGTAGTTCGACGGCAGCGACGGCTGGGTGACGGTCATCGAGTCCTCGGCGCACAGCTGGAGGTAGCGCTCGATGCGGGCCGAGGAGTGGTCGGGCCCCTGTCCCTCGTAGCCGTGGGGGAGGAGCAGGACCACGCCGGACTGCTGACCCCACTTGCTCGCACCGGACGAGATGAACTCGTCGATGATCGTCTGCGCGCCGTTGGCGAAGTCGCCGAACTGCGCCTCCCAGGCGACCAGTGCCTCAGGCCGTGCCACCGAGTAGCCGTACTCGAAGCCCATGGCCGCGAACTCGCTGAGCATCGAGTCGTAGACGTAGAAGGGAGCCTGGTTCTCGTCCAGGTGCTGCAGCGGGGTCCACTCCTCGCCGGTCTTGCGGTCGATGATCGTGGCGAACCGCGAGACGAACGTGCCCCGGCGGGAGTCCTGGCCGGCCAGACGCACCGGACGCCCGGCGAGCAGCAGCGAGCCGAAGGCGACGATCTCCGCCGAACCCCAGTCGATCGGGCCGTCGGTGATCGCCGCCGCGCGACGCTGCAGCTGTGGCAGCACCTTCGGGTGGACGGTGAACCCCTCGGGCACCGAGACGTAGGCGTCCGCGACCTTCTTGAGCACCTCGAAGGGCACGGCGGTCTCGGGCTCGGCCGGCGGCTTCTCCGGGTACTCGGGGACCGTGACGTAGTCCTCGGGCGGGGTGTCCTTCGCGGCGCGGACCTCGGCGAACACCCGCTCCAGCCGCTCCTGGTAGTCCCGCAGCGCCCGCTCGGCCTCCTCGACGGTGATGTCGCCTCGACCGATGAGCGCCTCGGTGTAGAGCTTGCGGACCGACTTCTTCTGCTCGATGAGGTCGTACATCAGCGGCTGGGTGAACGACGGGTCGTCGGTCTCGTTGTGGCCCCGCCGCCGGTAGCAGATGAGGTCGATGACCACGTCCTTGTGGAACGTCTGGCGGTACTCGAACGCCAGCCGGGCCACCCGGATGCACGCCTCGGGGTCGTCGCCGTTGACGTGGAAGATCGGAGCCTGGATCATCCGCGCCACGTCGGTGCAGTACGTCGACGACCTCGACGAGGTGGGAGCGGTGGTGAAGCCGACCTGGTTGTTGATGACCACGTGGATCGTGCCACCGGTCCGGTAGCCGCGCAGCTGTGACAGGTTGAGCGTCTCGGCGACCACGCCCTGGCCGGCGAACGCGGCATCGCCGTGCACCAGCACCGGCAGGACGGGGAACTCCAAGCCGCGGTTCAGGATGTCCTGCTTGGCTCGCGCGATCCCTTCGAGGACCGGGTTCACCGCCTCCAGGTGGGAGGGGTTCGCCGCGACCGAGACCTTCACGGTGGCGCCGTTCGCGGCGGTGAACACGCCCTCCGCGCCCAGGTGGTACTTGACGTCGCCCGAGCCCTGGATCGTCCGCGGGTCGATGTTGCCCTCGAACTCCCGGAAGATGTGGGCCGGGCTCTTGCCGACGATGTTGGCGAGCACGTTCAGCCGGCCGCGGTGGGCCATGCCGATGGTCACCTCGTCGAGCTTGGCGTTGGCCGCCTGCTCACAGATCTCGTCGAGCAGCGGGATGGTCGACTCGGCGCCTTCGAGGCTGAACCGGCGCTGGCCGACGTACTTGGTCTGCAGGAAGGTCTCGAACGCTTCTGCCTGGTTCAGCTTGGACAGGATCCGCAGCTGCTCCTCACGGGGCAGACGCTCCTGGGGTCGCTCCACGCGCTCCTGGATCCAGCGGCGTTCCGCCGGATCCTGGATGTGCATGTACTCGATGCCGACCGTCCGGCAGTACGCGTCGCGGAGCACCCCGAGGATGTGGCGGAGCTTCATGAACCGCTTCTGCCCGCCACCGAAGTTGCCGGTCGCGAACTCCCGGTCGAGGTCCCACAGGGTCAGGCCGTGGTTGACGACGTCGAGGTCGTCGTGGCGCCGAACCTTGTAGTCGAGTGGGTCGATGTCGGCGATCAGGTGACCACGGACCCGGTAGGCGTGGATCAGCTCCTGAACGCGAGCCTGCTTGCCGATCTCGTCGTCGTGGTTGGTCGAGATGTCGACCGCCCACCGAACCGGCTCGTAGGGAACGCGTAGCGCGGTGAAGATGTCGTCGTAGAAGCCGTCCTCGCCGAGCAGGAGCTGGTGGATCCGACGGAGGAACTCACCAGACTGCGCGCCCTGGATGACCCGGTGGTCGTAGGTCGAGGTGATGGTCATCACCTTGCTGACCGCCAGGCGGGTCAGGGTCTCCTCGGAGGCGCCCTGGTACTCGGCCGGGTACTCCATGGCACCGATGCCGATGATGGCGCTCTGCCCGGCCATCAGCCGCGGAACCGAGTGCGTCGTGCCGATGGTCCCGACGTTGGTGAGTGTGATCGTGGTGCCCTGGAAGTCCTCCACCTTGAGCTTGTTGGTGCGGGCACGCTGGACGATGTCCTCGTACGCCGCCCAGAACTCCGCGAAGTTCAGGGTGTCGGCGCGCTTGATGTTGGGGACCACCAGCTGCCGGCTGCCATCGGACTTCTTGATGTCGATGGCGAGTCCGAGGTTGAGGTGAGGCGGCTGGACCATGGCCGGCTTGCCGTCGATCTCGGTGTAGCCGACGGTCATCTCCGGCATGGACCGAGCCGCTCGGGCGATCGCGTAGCCGATGATGTGCGTGAAGCTCACCTTGCCGCCGCGCGAGCGGGCGAGGTGGTTGTTGATGACGATCCGGTTGTCGATGAGCAGCTTCACCGGAACCTGCCGCACGCTGGTAGCGGTCGGCACGGTGAGGCTCTCGTTCATGTTGACCGCGGTGCGGGCCGGTGTGCCGCGGAGCGGAACGATCGACGGCTCTTCCCGCTTCGGCTCCTTTCGCTCATCAGCCGCCGCCGGTGCGGCGGTGGCGGGCGATGGAGCGCGCCCAGGGCTGGCGGGCTGGCTGGTCCGCTGGCTCGGTCGGGCGGTTCGGCTCGGTTGAGTGCCGGCCGTGGCGCCGGCTCGTGCTCCGGTCGCGCGCTGCGCGGTCTCGGCCGACCGGGGTGTGGTCGCGGTGCTGGGTGCCGGTTCGCTCGTCGGCGGCGGAGCGGTCGAGGCGCTGGCCGTTGGCTGGCCCGCGGGACTCCCGCCGGCTGGCTGGCCGTTCGTCTCGGGCTTGTACTGGCGGAAGAACTCTTTCCAAGCCTCGTCGACGGAACCAGGATCCTTCAGGTAGCGCTGGTACATCTCGTCGACGAGCCACTCGTTGGTCCCGAATTGGGACAGCGGGTCGTTATGCGAGGACTGGGACGCCACGGCGCAAATCGCCTCTTCCGCTCAGCAGGATCGCTTAGACCGTCTTTGGCTTCGCCACCTAAGCCTAGTCGTCGTGTTCAACTCCGTTGGTCACGGAGGTAGCGGTTGTGTATGCGTTGGCACCTCGGACGACCTCCATCGAGGCCGTGCGAGGCTGGTGAACAACCAGGCGGTGGTTTCACGGCTCAGATTCGTACACCGGGTGGTAGCAAACCTAGACGAAGGGTAACCGAGCGCGCACTCGCGACCGACGTCAGGTGGTCGTGACGGTGCTTGGGCCTTGGTGGCCTGGTAGGGGCACGTGCGGCTCGCGTCGAGCGCACGTCAAGCAGCCGGGCCCGTACCGGCTGGTACGAGCCCGGCTGGAGGACGACAAAGGACGCGATGCGGGCGGGAGACGTCACAGATCTGGGAGCTGCGACGCGGACAGGACGTACTGGAAGAGGTTCCGGTAGCGCCGCATGATCATCCGGAGTTCGTCGGTGCTGAGGTTCTCGTTGTTCTTCCACTCCCGCTCGATGCGGTCGCGGTGCTCGCTGAAGGTCGACGTCACGAACTGCATGGCGTCACCGATCAGCAGCCCGGCCTCGCGTACGGCGTCGCGCGGGTCGTCCAGGAGCTGCGCCTGGGTGACGAGCCAGCGGTGCTGGAGCTCCTCGATGTGACGGCGCCGCGCGGCCTCGAGCTGCTCGGCCTCGCTCGGCCCGGACGGTTCCTCCTCCTCTTGGATCAGCAGCTCAGGCTGGGAGCCGTTGGAGGAACGGTTCGTCTCCGCATCGTCGGCGCTCGGCTCCGGCTGCCAGGACAACGAGGTCGAGGTGGCCGCGTTCGAGGACGAGGAGCTGGAGAGGGCCGTGCTGTCGACGCCGTTGCTGGACTCCTCGGCTCTCGGGGTCGTGACGGTCGGAGCGTCCCAGGCGTCCCG
>Ga0310836_101672_pt1 | contig 11345 bp, 10 predicted proteins | sample SM_ome_4_FD_201310 | JGI IMG/M metagenome (GOLD analysis project Ga0310836, IMG submission 201310) | Sorghum-adapted microbial communities enriched on stacked mutant (SM) sorghum from Joint BioEnergy Institute, Emeryville, California... ... | reverse complement strand
TCTTCGGGCAGGAATCCCCGTCCGCCGTTTGAGGCGGCCGTTTTCGCGCGGGGAGGAAAGGGGAAGTGCCGGAGAGGAGTTTCCCTTTTTCGAAGGAATGAACGTCCCGTTTCCGGCAGAATACCGTCTCCGTTTCCGGTCTGACGCCGGCTGCGTCGGCAAGGAAGCCCTCCGCAGGAAAAATATTCCCGCTGTCAACGGTTTATTGGGAAAACTTTTTGTCTAAATTTTGACATTTCTATTGATTTTTATTAGATAAGTAGTAAGATTATATTGGAAAATGAAATAATTTCCTATATAAATGCTCTGTCTTTTGGCCGACGGGGATTCATCATTTTTTCATTTTTTAAAGGTCAGCCGTTTCCGGCTTTTTCGGCGGAAAAACTTGGCAGGGAAAATTGGAAACGGTTAAAACTTTGTTAATATAATTTTTCACCGTTTGCACATTGAAAAGGATGATTTGTCCTACAAAAAACATGGAGGGTATTGTCATGACCAGTCTTAACGGCAGCCCCCAAAACCCTTGGGGAGAATTTCACGGTCCAAACATCGGCTACATTATGGAAATGTACGATCTGTACTTGGAAGATCCCGGTTCGGTGGATCCGGCGCTGAAGGAGCTGTTTGACAAGTGGGGGCCTCCGTTCGTTGACGGAACAGCGGAAGAGAGAAAAATTGAGGCTGCAGAGGGGAATTGGGAAAAAATATTGCTCGCGTCCAAATACGCCGATTATATCCGCTCCTTCGGCCACTTGGCGGGAAACATCAATCCGCTCGAGACGGAGAAAAAACAGGCGGATCTGTTGGATGAAGGGAAATTTCAGCTGACGGAAGCGGATTTGCGCGCCATGCCCGCCTCGGTCATCTCCGCGAATCTTCCCGGCCGTTTTTCCAATGCGCTGGAGGCCGTCCGTTATTTGAAACGAATCTACAGCGGAAAAATCACTTATGAATTTGACCATATCCAGCGGGCGGAAGAAAAAGATTGGCTGTACGGAATGGTGGAATCCGGCCGGTTTCATCCGGAACTGACGCCGGAAAAAAAGAAGGCCGTCTATCGGCGCTTGACGGAGGTGGAAGCCTTCGAACAATTCCTTCACCGGACCTTCGTCGGGCAAAAACGGTTTTCCATCGAGGGCGTCGACACCCTGATCCCTTTGTTGGATGAAATTATATCCGAATCGGTGAAGGGCGGCACAAAAAACATCAATATCGGCATGGCCCACCGCGGCCGCTTGAACGTGCTCGCCCACGTATTGGGCAAACCTTATGAGATGATTTTCGCCGAATTTTCCCATGCCCCGAACAAGGAACTGGTGCCTTCGGAAGGCTCCATCGGCATCACCTTCGGCTGGACCGGGGACGTGAAATACCATTTGGGATTGGACCGCCGGCTGATGGAAAATCAGACGGTGCGGGCGCGGATCACTTTGGCGAACAACCCGAGCCACTTGGAATATGTCAATCCCGTCGTCTGCGGCTATACCCGCGCCGCCCAGGAAGACCGGACGATGCCGGGATACCCGAAACAGGATGTCCAAAGATCTTTTTCCATCCTGATCCACGGCGACGCCGCCTTCCCCGGCCAGGGGGTCGTGGCGGAGACGCTGAACTTGAGCCGGCTGAGGGGCTATCAGACCGGAGGGACGATCCATATCATCGCCAACAATATGATCGGCTTTACGACGGAAAGCGAAGATTCCCGGTCGACCCTGTACGCAAGCGACCTGGCGAAGGGATTTGACATCCCCGTCGTCCACGTGAACGCCGACGATCCGGAAGCGGTGATCGCCGCAGCCCGATTGGCGGTTTTGTACCGGCAAACCTTTAAAAAAGATTTTCTCATCGACCTGATCGGATACCGCCGGTACGGGCACAATGAGATGGATGAACCGATGGCCACCAATCCGTTGATGTACCGGACGATCCACAACCATCCGACCGTCCGCGAACTTTACGGCAAAAAGCTGATGGAAGAGGGAATCCTGACTCCCGAGACGGCCGACCGGTATTACAAAGAAGTCGAGAAAAAATTGAAAACCGCCTACGACCGGGTGCCGAAACCAAGGGAAGAAAAAATCGACCTGGACCCTCCGAAATGCGTAGAAAACGGAATCCCCGAAGTGGATACGACGGTCCCCAAGGAAGAGCTGGTGAAACTGAACGAGGAACTTCTGGAATGGCCGCAAGGCTTCCAGGTGTTCCAAAAGCTGGAACGGATTTTAAAACGGCGTTCCGGGGCGCTGAAGGAAAACAAAATCGACTGGGCCCACGCCGAGGCCCTCGCCTTCGCCACGATTTTGAAGGAAGGGATTCCGATCCGGCTGACCGGACAGGATTCGGAAAGGGGAACCTTTGCCCAACGGCATCTCGTCTTGCATGATGTCAATTCCGGGAAGACGTTCTCTCCCCTCCATTACATTGCGGGCGGCAAGGCGTCCTTCGCCATTCACAACAGCCCGCTGTCGGAAGTGAGCGTCCTCGGGTTCGAATACGGCTACAATGTCTATGCGCCGGAGACCCTCGTGTTATGGGAGGCCCAGTTCGGCGATTTTGCCAACTCCGCCCAGGTCATCATCGACCAGTTCATCTCATCGGGAAGGGCGAAATGGGGGCAAAAATCGGGGCTCGTCATGCTTCTGCCCCACGGCTATGAAGGGCAGGGTCCGGAACATTCCAGCGCCCGCCTGGAAAGATATTTGTCGCTCGCGGCGGAAAACAACTGGACGGTAGCCAATATGACGAAATCCTCCCAGTACTTCCATATTTTGCGCCGGCAAGCGAAGATTCTTCTTAAGGAGGAAGTCCGTCCGCTGGTTATCATGGCGCCGAAAAGCCTGCTCAGGCATCCCCTTGCCATGTCGGGCCTCGAGGATCTTTCGGAAGGGAAATTCCATCCGGTCCTCCCGCAGCCCGGATTGGGAACGGAACCGGAAAAGGTCCGCCGCCTGATCCTTTGCTCCGGGAAGATTGCCATCGATTTGGCGGAAAAGCTGGAAGAAATCGAGGACAAAAGCTGGTTCCACATCCTGCGGGTGGAAGAACTGTACCCGTTCCCGATGAAGGAGATCGCCCGGTTCCTGGAACAATACCCGAACGTCAAAGAAATGGTTTGGGTGCAGGAAGAACCGAAAAATATGGGCGCCTGGAATTTCGTCGAACCCAGGCTGAACGTATTGGCGAAAGACGGCGTCGACGTGGTCTACGTGGGAAGAAGAAGAAGGTCGAGCACTGCGGAAGGGGATCCGCTCGCCCATAAGATGGAACAGACGAGGATCCTTCAGGAAGCTTTCATAAAATAATTTTTCGTAAATTGAAAGGAGATTTAACCAGTGGCAGAAATTAAAGTACCTCCGTTGGCGGAATCGATCACAGAGGGCACCATATCCAAGTGGCTGAAAAAACCGGGAGATTTCGTTCAAAAAGGCGAGGCCGTCGCGGAGCTGGAGACGGATAAAGTCAACGTGGATTTGATCTCGGAAGAGACGGGCGTCATACGGGAGCTTCTGTTTCGGGAAGGGGATACGGTGAAGGTCGGCGATCCGATCGCCGTTGTCGCCGAAGGAAGCGGGGCGCCGGCCGAGCCGGCTGAGAAAGCGGCGGAAGCGGAAAAGGCGCCTGTGCCCGCCAAGGAACCTGAAAAAGCGCAAGTCCCTGCGGCGGAGCCTGAGAAAGCGCAAGCCGTGGAAAAGAAAGAGGAAGTCCCGCCGGCCCAGCGGCCGATCGCCACGCCGGCGGCCCGGAAATTGGCCAGGGAGAAGGGCATCGACTTGACGCAAATCGCTCCCGCCGATCCTCTGGGCCGGGTGAGAAAACATGATTTGCTCGACGTTTCCGCCCGGCAGGAAGCGCCCCGGGAAAAGGCCGCGGAAAGCGCCGGTCCTGCGCAAATTTCTCCGCAAGGCAAACCGGTGGAAATCATGAAGATGTCCCGGCGCCGGCAGACGATCGCCAAACGCCTCGTGGAAGTGCAGCACACCGCGGCCATGCTGACCACCTTCAACGAGGTGGATATGTCCCGCGTCATCGAAATCCGCAAGCGCAGGAAAGAAAAGATTTACGAAGAATACGAGGTCCGTTTGGGCTTCATGTCCTTCTTCACGAAGGCCGTTGTCGCCGCCTTGAAAAAATATCCGCTCCTGAACGCGGAAATCGTCGGCGATGAAATTATCGTGAAAAAATTTTACGACATCGGCATCGCCGTCTCCACCGACCAGGGGCTCGTCGTCCCGGTCGTCCGGGATGCGGACAAGAAAAACTTCGCCGAAATTGAAAGGGATATTGCCCATCTGGCCGCAAAGGCCCGGGAAAATAAATTGTCCCTCGAAGATTTGCAGGGCGGAACGTTTACGATTACGAACGGGGGCGTGTTCGGTTCACTGATGTCCACCCCGATATTAAACGGCCCCCAAGTCGGGATTTTGGGCATGCATAAGATCCAAAAACGGCCGGTCGCCATCGACGACGAACGGATCGAAATCCGGCCGATGATGTATATCGCCCTGTCCTACGACCATCGCATCGTCGACGGCAAGGAAGCGGTCGGATTCCTGGTCAAAGTGAAGGAACTGATCGAAGATCCGGAACAATTGCTGCTGGAGGGCTGATTGCTTCACATCCGGGTGCCGCCTGAAAAGCTTTGCCTTTTCGGGCGGCTTTTTGCGTACCCCGACGCAGATGCGTCATCCGGGAAGCGGGGCAGTCCCGAAAGGGACTGTTTCCGGCCGGGGACTCCCGCCTTTTCGATTTATTTGTGCCCAATACAGCATTCGCGATCCTTGGATGCAGCACGGACAGAAGGTGAACACATGCAAGAAAAGCCATCTTAACTCGAACGAAAATGGGCTGAATATTGAAAGAAATTAGATCGGTTGTTTTCTGAAAAATTCATATTATTTAGAATGACGTGCGGAATGAGATGAAAACCTTGGTTGTCCTTATCCTTTCCTTGAGTTTCTTATCAGCCTGCAAAGATGATTATGAAAAATCGAAAGCGATCCAAAAAGAAATATGATTCTGCCATCAATCAAGTCATTGAATTGGAAAATGAGCGGCTAAAAAGTGAGAATAAACCCGAAATAAAAAGAAATGGGGCATCGCAGTTTATAACAAAGGCGAATTCATTTGGCTTCCATATTACGTGGATTCGAAGGAAGTAAACGCTGCCTAGCAAAAAGTAAACGACAAGTACGTTTTGCTCCCCGCCGAGGAAGCTTCAGATAAGCTTGATGGAGCGAATGAAGAGTCTATAGAAAACCTTGGAAAAAAATAATAAAGACGCACTGTTCTTCGGCGGTTCGGTGTTTGATTCAGCGGTCGCCCCTGTCATTTTGCATGATAAATTTTGTCACAGTTGCGGCAAGCGGCGTCATCCCCCCTTATAAAACGGGAATCGGTTTTCGGTGAATTTTTCAGCGGGAAGCCGGCCTTGACGGATCTGGACAGAAGGAAAAATAAAAGGGCTGTTCAACCCATCGAAAGGATTCGGAATCTGCCCATGGTTTTCCGTTTTTCCGCTTCAAACTTGTCACAAACAAATCTCCGGCTTTCATTGAACGGCGGGCTGCGGTTTTTTATAATGGAATTGGTAAAGGAGGGAAAAGCATGATCCATACGCGCTGGGCGGAACTTCCCCCGGTCAAAAAAGTCAAATGCGTCCATACGAACGCAAAAAAATATACCGTCGACCGGGTTTTGACGCCGGGGAAAGTGTATGAAGTGAAAAATGAAACCGAGGAATTTTATTTTATTGTCGACAATCTCGGAAAGGTCGGGGGCTATTACAAGGATTATTTTACGGAAGCGTAATCCGCGAATTTCCAAAAAGGGATGAAGATCCATGCATATTTACCGCGAGGAAGAAATCCATGCGGCCGATGCCAATGCGGCTAAGAACGGACTTTCGGTCAACGCGTTGATGGAAACAGCCGGAAGAAGCCTGTTTTATGCCATGCGGCAATATGTCCGGCAGACCGACCGGATCCTGGTCTTATGCGGCAGGGGAAACAACGGCGGGGACGGGATCGTCCTCGCCCGGTATTTCCGCCAATTCGGCTACGATGCCGAACTCGTGTTTCCTTTCGGTTTGCCGAAGGCGGAAGCGGCGGCGGAACATTTCCGCTATTACCGGAACCTTCATTTCCCTTACGGGACGACGTGGGAAAAAGACGGGCGGTACGACGTCATCGTGGACGCGATGCTGGGCGTCGGGACGAAACTCCCGTTGAAGAAGGATGTGGCGGAAGTCCTTTCCTGGTGCAACGCCCAAAACGCCCTGCGCCTTGCCGTCGATCTGCCCACCGGGGTCACGGCGGATTCCGGAGAAGCGGAGGAGGCCTTTCGGGCGGACATCACCTTCACGTTGCACGGCTATAAACCCTCCGCCTTTTTGTATCCTTCCGGCAAATATTACGGAAAAATCAGCGTTCTCGATATCGGGCTGCCCCATTCTTCCAAATGGCGGGTATGGGGAAGGGAAGATGTCCGGCGGACATTAAAAAGAAGGGATCCCTTTTCCCATAAGGGCAGCTTCGGCACCGGCCTTTTGGTGGCCGGATCGGACGAAATGCCCGGATGCGCCATCCTGGCGGGATCCGCGGCGATGCGGGTCGGGATCGGAAAATTAATGATCGGCACGACGAAATATGCCGCTTCCATCGTTTCTCCCCGATTGCCGGAAGCCACCTATTGGCAGATCAACCATCAAAGCGGGGAAGCCCTGCGGCTTCCCGAAGGAGTGGACGCGGTGGCGGTCGGACCGGGGATTGCCGATGCGGACTTCATCGAACGGTTTTTGACGGAAATCTGGCCGAAGGAGATCCCCCTCGTCCTGGATGCCGGCGCGCTGCAGCCGCGGAACTGGACGAAGCGGAAGGCGCCGACGGTCATCACCCCCCATCCCGGGGAAATGGCCCGGTTGACGGGATTGAAGGTGGAAGAGATCCAACGGAACCGGATCAAGGTGGCAAGCGATTTCGCCGTCCGAAACGGAATGATCGTCGTATTGAAAGGGAAGGATACGGTGATCGCCTTGCCCGACGGCACGGGATTCGTCAACTTGACGGGAAACCCCGGGCTGGCCAAGGGAGGTTCCGGAGACGCCTTGACGGGTATGATCCTCGGACTGGTGGCCAGCGAGCCGGATCCGGTGGCCGCCGTAGCCAATGCGGTTTATCTTCACGGGTTGTGCGCCGACGAATTGCTGAAGGAAGAGAGCGAACGGGCGATCATGGCGGGGGAAATCTCCGCAACGATCGGCCGGGTCCTCCGTTCGCTGGCGGAAACGGAAGAAAACGGATCGTATTGAGGGCTATCTGGGGCGGCGAGCCCTCTTTTTTTTGCGTCCCGATTCCTCTGGGTCCCCTGCTGAAGGAAAACAGCGGCCGCCCGTTTTCTTTTTCATCGAAAGGCGGCCGCCGGCCGAACGGACAGGATCCTCCAAGGAACCAAGAACGCCGCCGGCTCCGCATCCCGCGGACGAGAACCCTTGCCGACGGTTTTCACCAATTCCCGGCCAAAGGTTTTTCGCATACGGACTCCGGCCCGCGGGTCATCCCGATTCCTTTTTCTTCAGCCTTGCGCTCCCGTTTCCTCCAAAACCTTCGCCTGGATGAGCCGTTTCCGGACTTCTATCCCCAGCCAGGCGGCGATGGCCGCTTTCAGGATCCCCGGCAGGAGAAAGGGAACGAAACCGGAAAGCAGGGCTTCATCCCATTCCAAATCCGCCGCCCACTTCAGCCAGACCGTACCGGTCGCTAACGGGATGAACATCCCCGCCGTATTGGCCAGCAGCGCCTGCGGCAGCCGGAAGGATGTTTTTTCAAGGATGATCCCCGTTATGTAAGCGGTAGGAATGAAACCGAAGATGTATCCGCCCGTCGGCCCGAAAAGAACCGAGGGCCCGGCATGCAGATTGGCAAAGACGGGGGCGCCGGCCAATCCCAACAGGCAATAGAGAACGACCGCCAGGGTGGACAACTTGGAGCCGAGGATCGTTGCGCAGAGCCCGATGGCCAGCGTCTGCCCGGTGATCGGGACGAGCGGGAGAGGGATGGTGACCTGCGCCAGCACTCCGATCATGGCGGCAAACAAGGCAGCGAGAATCCAAGGTTTCAATTTCATACCCAGAAACCCCCATTTCCTAATTGTTAACCTTTAATTAAAAATGGTTAACATTTCTTGTTCCATTATAACGGCCGGGGAGGATCCGGTCAATGCAAAAAAAAAGAAGGGATGTCCTCCCTTGTTTGAAATGGCCCTTGACAGGGCCGTTCTTCTTTTTTTCGGTTTCCATTCCCCTTTACGAACTGACCTTTTCGAGATATTCCAAAACTTCCCGGGTGTCAAACCGTTCCCCCATCGGGAATTTTTTCAAATAACGGTTGCGCTCGTCCAGCACATAGAAAAAGGTCGAATGGATATAAAAGCCGTTTCCGGGGTCCCGGTACTGGAATTGGAACGTGTCGGCAATTTTCTGGATTTCTTTGCGGTCCCCGGTTAAGAAAAACCAGTTTTCATCATCCGCCACGCCGAAGGCCTCCGCATATTTTTTCATCACGTCCGGCGTATCCCGGTAAGGATCGATGGTGATCGTGATAAACTGGATCCTTTTCCCGTACAAATTCCGTTCTTCCAGCTGCTTTTTCAAATGCACCATTCTTTGCGTCGTGATCGGACAGACATCCGGGCAGTTCGTATAGATGAATTCCAATAATTTGATCTTCTTATCGGATTTTCCGAAATCGTAAACCTCTCCATCGCTCGTTTCCAAGCGGATATCCTTCGGGATCCGGGCGGAATGGTCCCGATAGATGAAATAGCCGATGCCCGCCGCCATGATGAGCAACATGGCCAGCGCGCTGATCCAGTATATTTTTTTCATATCATCTCCCCCTACATCAAGCATACAAAAAAAGCCGAAAAATTTCTTCCTCATTTTTAACAATCAGGTGAATTGCCCGCATTCCTCCCGATGCCGGCAGGAAACGGCAGGATAGGGAGATGGAACTGAAGGGATAATACAAATAATCTGCGGAAAAGGAGTGGATGGGAATGAAAAAAGAAAAACGGAAAGAACCCGGCGCGGGCGAATATGTTGAAGAGATTTCGGAAGGATTGGCGGAGACGCAAAAGCTATTCAACGACCAATTTTCCGAAGGCACCGCCGATCGTTTGGCGGAAAAGAAAAAGAAGGGCGGAAAATAGGAAAAGGGCGCCACATCCGCCCTTTTTCCCGATCGGCAGCACCGTCCGGTTCACGGATTCCCCGTTAATCCGAGAAAGGCGGCCCCGGTCCCTGCCGTTCATGGCCGCGATGGGTGATGCCGGTGCCTGTTTCGCCGAATGGACGGGAAATCACCGCCTCCTTTCCGCTTTTGGCCGTATTGGCCCTTTTCTTCCTTCGGTCAAGAAGGAATGTTCATCCCCTGAAACGCCATTCCCCTGTCCGGATTTCGGCGTTCCGAAAAGAAACGACCGTTTTATCATCCCCGTCTAATGGAAAAGGGGGAGTGTCTTTTGAAAAATAACCCGTTCTTTTATTTTCTTTGTATTTTTTTAATGATTTGGATTGTCGGCTGTTCGAATGGAGTGGTTACGAAAGGAAGAAAAAATGAACATGAAATATTTACTCCGTCCGTCAAAGCCTTTATTGAAGCAAACGGAACCAAATATGAAATGAAAAGAGGGAGATATCAATGGGAAAAGCCCGTCAGTCCAAAAATAATAGAAGCTGTATTGGTCGAGTACGCAACGCCGTATGAAATGGCCGGGAAGATGAGCGCCATCCCATTAAAACCTGGTGAAGAAATTATCATCATCATTGAAAGAAACCCTCAAATCGCGGTCTGCTTATGGAACGAAGGAGGAATGGAGCGGGAGGTTGAGGTGCGGGATGGAAATCGGCTGACCCTTCCGTCAAAGCCGGGCAAATATATTTATGAAGTTGCTGCCACATGGCCGAACGGCGAGGCTTCTTATACATTTGTTGCAGAATTGGAATAATTTTTAAAAGAACAGGGGATTTCTTCCCGCCCGGCAAACGGGAATGGTCAGCCGCCGCGATCACAAACCTTCCGCCTGGTTCAGGGATGGTTTCGCCTAATCGACGACGATATAGGCGACCATCGGCCCCTGCCGATCATGGTCATGATGGGTGATGCAGATCAAGGGATAGATCCCCTTTTTGTCGAATCGGGCGGTGATCACCGTCTCCTTTCCCTTTTTTACCGTTCCTTGCACGTCCGTTCCTTCGATCATGAAGGAATGCTCCTCCCCTTTGATGCCGAAAAAGCGCAGACGGACCTTTTCCCCTTTCCGGACATAGATCGTTCCCGGATCCCAACGGTAAACCTCCAATTTTTTTCCGTCTTCCGTTTCGGCGGCAATTTCATTGGTAACGATGGTGATTTCCCGGATCTGTTCTTCCTCCGCCTGAAAAACGGGGATGGTTTTCGCCTGAAAGGAATACCAGACCGCCGCCGCGATCACGAACAATCCCGCCAACAAAACTTTTCGGAAAACTTTCCCGTTGATTGAAAAAAATCCCATGCTTTTTCCCTCCCGAAAAAACCTGTCCATCCTATTCTATGCACGGGCCGGGGCATATTTATCCTTGCGGAAGAATAAAATTTTTCCTATCAAAAAATCTGTTAAAATAATGAACCAAGATGACGGTTTGAAAACGGGTGGGGAACATGGAACTGAAAGCCAAACTAAAGCGGCATTGCCTTTTTGTTGACTTGCCTGAGGAAATATTGGCGGATTTGGAAACAAACGCCCAAATAAAAACCTTTCGGAAGGGCGATCATATTTTTTTCCACGGGGAAGAACAGCTGGCGGTGTACTTCATCATCGGGGGGATCGTGAAGATCTACCGGACCGATGCGAAAGGCCGGGAACAAATCCTTTCCGTATTGAACGAAGGGGAGCTGTTCCCCCATACCGGGTTTTTCCAAAAAATTTCCTATCCCGGAAACGCCGTGGCCGTTCAGGAAGCGGAATTGGCCTATTTCCTGCTGGAAGATTTTGAAACCCTTATCTTGAAACATGGCGAACTTTGCATCAGACTGTTCCGGACGTTGGAAAAGAAAATCATGGAACTGCAAAACCGCCTTGAAGATCAATTGTCAAACAATGCCTATGAGCAAGTGGCGAAATTGCTTTTGCGGCTGACGGAACAATACGGGGAAAGCCTCGGCGGAGAGAAAGTGCGGCTAAGGATTCCCCTGTCCCATAAAGAAATGGCCCAAATCATCGGCACGACGAGGGAGACGGTGAGCCGGACCTTTTCCGGTTTAAAACGGAAGAACATCGTTTTCCACGACGATACCGGCGCCTTTTACATC
>Ga0310836_101664_pt1 | contig 11374 bp, 9 predicted proteins | sample SM_ome_4_FD_201310 | JGI IMG/M metagenome (GOLD analysis project Ga0310836, IMG submission 201310) | Sorghum-adapted microbial communities enriched on stacked mutant (SM) sorghum from Joint BioEnergy Institute, Emeryville, California... ... | reverse complement strand
GCGATCAGGCGCGGCAGCAACGGCACCCGCGCCTGCCAGAGCGCGTGCGCGACGCGGTGCGCGAGCAGCGCCTGCACGCCCGGCCAGTTCACGAGGATCTCGCCGGCGCCCACCCCTTGCGCCGCGGGGTCGCGCTCGCGGGCGGCGGCGACGTCGAGGCGCACCTCTTCGGCGATCCGGCGCAAAGTGGTGATGCCGAGCATCGCAGTTGAGCTTAGAACCGCGGCGATCCCGGCGGGCGGCGCGCGAGCGCGCCGCAAGCGGACGGCCGCGCCGCTACTCGCCGAAGAAGGGCAGCGACATGTAACGGTCGCCGCCGTCGGCCGCGATCGTGACGATCCGCTTGCCCGCCATCTCCGGCCGGCGCGCGACGATCAGCGAGGCACAGACCGCCGCCCCGGCGGAGATCCCGACCAAAAGGCCCTCGCGGCGCGCTACCTCGTGCGCGGTCTCGACCGCGTCGTCGTCCCCCACCGGGATCACCTCGTCGATCACCGAGCGGTCGAGCACGTCGGGCACGAAGCCCGCCCCGATGCCCTGGATGCGGTGCGGGCCCGGCCGGCCGCCCGAGAGCACTGGCGAGCCGGCGGGCTCGACCGCGATCACCTGCGTCTCGGGGCGGCGGCGCTTGAGGACCTGCCCCACGCCGGTGATCGTTCCGCCGGTCCCGACCCCGCAGACGAAGGCGTCGATCTGCCCGCCGGTGTCGCGCCAGATCTCCTCGGCGGTGGTGCGCACGTGGATCGCGGGGTTGGCCGGGTTGGAGAACTGCTGCGGCATGAACGCCCCTCGCTTCTCCACGATCCGCTGGGCCAGCTCGATCGCCTCCCCCATCCCGCCCAGCGACGGCGTCTCCTCGACCTCCGCGCCGTAGGCGCGCAGGAGCTTCGTGCGCTCCCGGCTCATCCCCTCGGGCATCGTCAGCACCAGCTCGTAGCCGCGCGCCGCGCAGACCATCGCCAGGGCGATCCCGGTGTTGCCGCTGGTGGGCTCGACGATCGGGGTCTCCCCCGGGCTGATCAGGCCCTCGCGCTCGGCCGCGTCGATCATCGCCACCCCGATGCGGTCCTTGACCGAGCCGCCGGGGTTCATGTACTCGAGCTTGGCGTAGATCGTGGCCCCGCCCTCAGGCGACACGCGCCGCAGCTCCACCAGCGGCGTGCCCCCGATCGCGTCGGAGACCTCGCTGAGCATCGCGCCACGCTCCGCGGCCGTCGACCCTTCCATGGCCCCCAACCTATCCGGCTCGCGGGCGGCAGACGCCCGCAGCAGCGCCCTAGGCCCCCAGCTCAGATGTAGTACATGCCCGCGCCGGCCTCCTCGGCCTCGCGGCGGGCGATGTCGGCGATCGTGGTCGAGCGGAAGACCGAGCGCAGGGCCTCCACCCCCTCCTCCCAGATACCGCCGGCCTCCTTGGCCTCCTCGCCCACCTTGCCGTCGAGCGCCTGGACGACCTCGAGGACGGTGATCTCCTCCGCCGGCCGCGCGAGCCTGTAGCCGCCCTTGACCCCGCGCTGGCTGGTGAGCAGCCCCGCGCGCCGCAGGGTCGAGAACAGCTGCTCGAGGAACTGCACGGGCATGTCGCGCCGCTCCGCGATCTGAGCGATCGGCACCGGGTCGGAGCCCGAGCGCGCCAGCTCCGCCATCGCCACGACGGCGTAGCGCGACTTCGAGGTGACGGAGATCACGACGCCTGTTCTATCGGAAAGGCCGACGGCGACAGCTACGCGGCTGTCCCGCCCGCGTGGCTCTCGGGCGCCCCGAACGCAGCGCGAAGGGCCGCGCAAGGCGCGGTCCTAGGGCCTGGCGCCGCCCGCTGCGGCGAACGCGTATCCTGCCTCGCCCCCCGGGGCCGCCGCGGGGATAGGATGGGCGAGCGCCGAAGGTGAGTCGGTCCGGGGGGAGGTTTCGGTTCTTCCTCAGGGGCGCTGAATTCGTGAGCGATCGTCGTTGCTTGGTTGTCGATGGACACCCGGTGGTCCGGTTGGGTGTACGCGAGCTGCTCGCGGGCGAGTTCGAGGTCGAGGAGGCCGCCGACTGGCGTGGCGCCCAGCAGGCGGTCACCGAGACGGGCAGCTTCGACGTCGTCGTAGTCGAGCTCGAGCGCGCGCGTGACGGCGAGGACGCGGTCGGCGGCGCGGCTCTGATCCGGGCCCTGCGCAAGGCAATGCCCGCGGCCGGCATCGTCGCCCACGCCCGCCGCCCCGAGGGCCACGCCGCGCGCGAGGCGCTCGCCGCGGGCGCCACCGCCTTCGTCGCGAAGAGCTCGGCGCGCGAGCGGCTCGCCGAGGCGGTGCGGATCGCAGCCAACGGCGGCGACAAGTACGTGGATCCCGCCGCCGAGCAGACCGGCCGGGCGCTCACGCGCCGCCAGCGCCAGATCCTGCAGCTGTTCGCCGACGGGCACTCGACGGTCGAGATCGCCCACCAGCTGGGCCTGAGCGTGGAGACCGTTCGCACCCACACCAAGGGCCTGATCTCCCGCCTCGGCGCGCGCGATCGCGCCCACGCCGTGGCGCTGGGCATGCGGCTGGGCCTGATCGACTGACGCCTAGATCCAGCCCTTCTCGCGGGCGATCAGGACCGCTTGGGCGCGATCGACGGCGCCGACCTTGCGGTAGACGTTGTGCAGGTGCGTGCGCACCGTGCTGACGGAGAGGTCGAGCTCGGCGGCGATCTGCTTGTAGACCTTGCCCTCGGCGAGGCCGCGCAGCGCGTCGAGCTCGCGGCGCGAGAGCGGGCAGGGCTCGCTGGCGCGACGACGGCCCGAGCCGCTGTGGGGGAACTCGAACAGAAGCGAGCGCACGGTCGACTCCGAGAGCCCCAGCTTCGCCCCCATCTCGCGCAGCGCCGAGGGCGGCACCTTGGCGCCGGCGGCGTGGTGCACGATCAGGTCGGCCAGGCGCAACGCCGCCGCCGTCCCCTCCGCCCGGGGCGAGTGGTGGCGCTCGACCGCGGCGGCGACGGGCGCCGGCAGGCCCCAGCGGCGCAGGAGCACCGCGCCAACCAGCGCGTGGTCGATCCCGTACTCCCGGCGCTCGCGGCGGGCGCGCTCGTCCGGGGACTCCTCCGGCCCGAGCGGCATCAGCATCTCGTTGCCGTAGAGCTCGCCCAGGACGAGGCGGCCGATGTCGTGCAGCAGCGCCGCCGCGGCGAGCTCGTCGAGGTCCTCGAGCTGGGCCCGCTCGCCCACGCGCTCGGCCGCCAGGCGCACCGCGAGCGCGTGACGGCGGAAGCGCTCATAGCGCTCGGCGCCCGACCCGGGCGGGCCGAGCAGGTCGTAGGTCTCGACCGCGGTGGCCAGCGCCGCGATCCGCCCCGTGCTCAGCTCCTCGATCGCGCGCACGACGCTGCCCGCGCGCTCCCGCGGTCCCGCGCCGTTGTTCGCCGCCTGCAGAACCGCGATCGCCAAGCCCGTGTCGACCTCGACTGCCTCCGCAAGCTCGCCCGGCGAGGCCGAGTCGTGGCGCAGGAGGTTGACCAAACGGTCGCGCGCCTCGGCGAGCGCCGGCAGGCGGGAGACCGTGTCGAAGGCCGCTGCCAGGCGCCGCCCTCCGGCGCCGAGGGGACGCCCGGGCGACTCGCGGGGTCGCACTCGCTGCTCAGTTGCCGTCTCGCTCATCACACGCGCCCGCGGGCCGGGCGTATACGTATCTTCGGCAGCTGCTCCGGCCGTGTTTAGCCGACCCGAGCATCGCGGGCGTCAACTACCGGCGAGCGCCCGATCCACCCGCTCCAGCGTGCGCTCGCGACCGAGCGCGGCGACTGACTCGAAGATCCCGGGCGAGATCGTGGTGCCCGTGATCGCCACCCGCAGCGGCTGGTAGACGTGCTTGGGCTTGAGCCCTCGCTCCTCCACGAAGCGGGTGAGCCGCTCCTCCAGCGTCCCGGCATCGAAGGCGCCGTCCTGCGCCAGGAGCTCGCGCAGCTCGCGCAGGGTCGCGAGGTGCTCGGGCCCCAGGAACTTCTCGCGCGCCTTCGGGTCGTCGACCGGCTCCTCGAAGAGGAAGCGCACGAGCGGCCAGACCTCCGCCAGCGTCTGCGCCTTCTCCTGGGCGATCGCGCAGGCCTCGCGCAGGCGCGCGCGCTCGGGCTCGACTCCCTCGTGCTCTGCGACGTAGCGAGCGACGGCGTCGGTGTACTCGTCCAGCGGCAGCTCACGCATGAAGCGGCCGTTCATCCACCGCAGCTTGCGCTCGTCGAAGATCGCCGCCGAGCGGCCGACCCGCTCGATCGAGAAGCGCTGGATCAGCTCCTCGGTGCTCATGAGAGTCGTGTCGTCCTCGGTGCCCCAGCCCAAGAGCGCCAGGTAGTTGCGCACGGCCTCGGGCAGATAGCCGGCCGCCGCCAGCTCCTGCACCGAGGCGGCCCCGTGCCGCTTGGAGAGCTTCTTGCCGTCCGGGCCGTGCAGCAGGGGCAGGTGCGCGTACCGCGGCAGCGGCGCGTCCAGCGCCCGCAGGACGAGCACCTGCTTGGGCGTGTTCGAGAGGTGGTCGTCGCCGCGCACGACGTCCGTGATCCCCATGTCGGCATCGTCGACGGCGACCGCGAGGTTGTAGAGCGGCGTGCCGTCGGCCCGGGCGATCACGAAGTCGTCCTGGGCGTGGTTGGGGAACTCCACGCGGCCGCGGATCACGTCCTCGACCACGGTCACGCCCTCGTCAGGCACGCGCAGGCGCACGGCGCCGTTCGGGTCGTCGGTGGGCGTGCCGCGGTAGCCGCGGTTGCCGTGCTCGGCCTTCCAGCGGCGCACGTCCTCGGCCGTCGCCGTATCGCGGTAGGCGGCCCCGCTCTCCAGCAACCGCTCGATCGCCTCGCGATGGCGCTCGCGCCGCTCGAACTGGCTGACCGGGCCCTCGTCCCAGTCGAGCTCGAGCCAGCGCAGCGCGTCGAGAATCTGGGCGACGTTCTCCGGGGTCGAGCGCTCGCGGTCGGTGTCCTCGATCCGCAGGATGAAAGTGCCGCCGCTTCCGCGCGCCATCAGCCAGTTGTAGAGCGCGGTGCGGGCGCCGCCGATGTGCAGGGCGCCGGTCGGCGAGGGAGCGAAGCGGACGCGAACGTTGTCCCTGGGTGTGGCAGACATCGGCGGTGAATCTAGCCGCCGCGTCCGCGGCCCTACCCCCTTCGCCGCGCGGGCGCTCGGCTAAGCTGCCCGCCGCCATGCTGATCGGCGCACACGTCTCGGTTGCCGGCGGCCTGCACAAGGCCGTGGAGCGCGGCGTGGAGACGGACTCGGACGCGATCCAGATCTTCTCCCAGAGCCCCCGCGCCTGGCGTCCGACCAACTACGGCGAGAGCGACTTCAAGGCCTTCCGCGACGCCTTCGACGCCTCGCCGCTACGGGCGGTCGTGATCCACGCCGTCTACCTGATCAACTGCGCCTCCAAGGAGCCCGAGATCCGCTCCAAGTCGCTCACGGCGCTCACCCACTCGCTGCGCGTGGGCGACGCGATCAGCGCCGACGGCGTCGTCCTGCACGCGGGCGCGCGCAAGGGCGAGCCGCACGAGCCCTCGATGAAGCGCGCGGGCGAGGCGATCCGCGAGGCGCTCGCCGAGAGCGAGTCGACCCCGATCCTGCTCGAGAACACGGCCGGCACCAACGGGCCGCTCGGCCAGGACTTCGACGAGCTGGCCGAGCTGATTGAGCTGGCGGGTGGCGACGGGCGCCTCGGCGTCTGCCTCGACTCCTGCCACCTCTTCGCCTGGGGCTTCGACATCCGCACTCCCGAGGGCCTGGCCGAGGTGGTCGACCAGTTCGACGCCAAGGTCGGGCTCGAGCGCCTGCGCTGCCTGCACGTCAACGACTCCAAGATCCCGTTCGGCGGCAAGCGCGACCAGCACGCGAACGTGGGCGAGGGCGAGATGGGCGAGGAGGTGCTCTCCGTCTTCCTCTCCGAGCCCCGCTTCGAGGGCCTCCCCGCGCTGCTCGAGACCCCCGGCCCCGACGGAAAGGGCCCCGACCGGGCCGAGGTGGAGCGCACGAAGAAGCTGCGCGAGCGCGGGCTGGAGGCTCGGAAGCGCGGCTGAGGCTCAGGTCGGCCGGCGACTAACCCAGCGCGTCGCGTAGATCGAACGCCCTGATCCCTTCAGGGCCTTCGTCAGTGCAGTCGAAGAAGCGGGGATTCACGCACTCGTAGGCCGCGCCGGTGCCCTCGTAGCAGGGCTCGACGCGGAACTGGCACTGGGGCAGCGGCATGCCGGTCATCTTGATCCCGCCGTAGCCGCCGTTGCGCTCGGCCAGCTCGAACAGGTCGATGTCGATCTCGGCACGGAAGACCTTGCGCAGGCAGCCCATGTACCGGTTGCCGGTGAGGCGGTCCTCGTAGGCGTAGAGGTTGGGGCAGCGCATCTCGAGGCAGCCCCGCACCTCGACCAGCTTGTCGCAGAAGGTGCGGCAGCTGCGGCACTCGCCGGGGGTAACCGTCTCGCCACTGCGCTGAAGCGCCATTGCCCGAGTTTATGCGCCCAGCGCCTCAGGCCGCCAGCGCCTTGGGCCCGAGCAGGTGGTCCAGCTCGGCGCGCAGGGCCGGGGTCGGATCGACCCGGTAGCGCCGCCCGAAGCGCAGCTTGCGCACGCCGTCACGGGTGGTCATCTCCAACAGCACCTCGGAGCTCCCGGGGTGGTTTTCGAAGAGCAGCTTGAGCTCCTCGATCAGCTCGGCGTGCCACTGCGCCGCGTCGAGGCGCAGGACCAGCGCCTCGCGCCGCTTGCGCTCAGCCGCCTCGACGCGGGCCCGCGCCAGCTCGTCCTCGTCCGGCTCGAACGGCTCAGCGTCCTGGACGACGATGCTGGTGTCGCCACGGCCCTTGTGGTCGACGCGCCCGCGCACCAGGATCACCCGGTCGGGCTCGATGGCCTGGGCTGCCTCGCCGGCGGCGTCGCGCACGAAGAGCTCGATCTGCCCCTCCAGGTCGTCCAGCCGCGCGAACATCACGTAGGCGCCGCTGCGCGTGCGCACCTTCTTCGCCTCGCTGACGATGCCGCCCACCGTGACCCAGCTGCCGTCGGGCTTCTGAGCGGCCTCGGCCAGCGAGCAGTCGACGCGGGCGCGCAGCGCGTCGCGCACCTCGTTCAGCGGGTGCGAGGAGAGGAACGTGCCCAGCGTCTCCTTCTCGAGGCTGAGCAGCTCTCGCTGATCGAACTCCTCGGTGGGCACGGGCGGGCGCTCGGTCGCGAACGGGGTCTGCTCCTGCTCCCCGCCGCCGCCCAGGTCGAAGATCGACCCCTGGCCGCGCAGCGCGTCCTCCTGCGCCTTCTGGCCGCTGGCCTGCGCCTGCGCGAGGACCTCGAGCATTCCCTTGCGCGTGTCCCCTGTCGAGTCGAGGGCGCCGCTCTTGATCAGGCACTCGATCGCCCGCTTGTTGACCGCGCGCGAGTCGACCCGCTCGCAGAAGTCCCAGATCGACTCGAAGGGGCCGCCCCGCTCGCGCTCGGCGAGGATCGCCTCGACCGCCTGGTGGCCGACGTTCTTGACCGCGTCGAGCCCGAAGCGGATCGAGTTGCCGGTGACCACGAAGTCGTGGTCGGAGGAGTTGACGTCGGGCGGCAGCACGTCGATCCCCATCTCCGCGCAGCGGTTGACGAAGAACGGGACCTTGTCCTTCGTCGACATCACCGAGGAGATCACCGCCGCCATGTACTCGGCCGGGTAGTTGGCCTTGAGGTAGGCGGTGCGGTAGGCGATCAGCGCGTAGCAGGCGGCGTGCGACTTGTTGAACGAGTAGTCGGCCGCCGCCGTCATCAGCGACCACAGGTCGTCGGCGACGCGCGGGTCGGTCCCCGAGGCGGCGCAGCCCTCGAGGAACTTGTCCTTCATGGTCGCCATCAGGTCGCGCTTCTTCTTGCCGACCGCCTTGCGCAGATCGTCCGCCTCGGCCGGGGTGAAGCCGGCGATCTGCTTGGAGATCTCCATCAGCTGCTCCTGGTAGATGACGCAGCCGTAGGTCTCCTCGGTGATCGGGCGCAGGCGCTCGTCTGGGTAGCGCACCGACGAGGGGTCGCGCTTGCCGCGCGCGTAGTCGGGGATGAAGCGCATCGCGCCCGGCCGGTACAGCGCGCCGATCGCGATGATGTCGTTGAACTCGGTCGGGCGGATCTGGCGCAGCGCCTGCTGCATGCCCTCGGACTCCAGCTGGAACACGCCCACCGAGTCCCCGCGCGCGAGCATCTCGTAGGTCTTGCGGTCGTCGAGCGGGATCTTGTCGATGTCGATCTCCACCCCGCGCGAGCGCTTGATGATCTCGACCGCGTCCTCGATCACGTCGAGGTTGCGCAGGCCGAGGAAGTCCATCTTCAGCAGCCCGATCTCCTCGATCGGGCCCATCGAGTACTGGGTGACGATCTTGTAGGCGCGCTCGAGCTTGCCGTCGCCGTTGCGCTCGCCGCCCCCGCTGCGCTCCTCGGCGAGCTGCAGCGGCACGATCTCGTCCAGCGGCCGGTCCGCGATCACCACCGCCGCGGCGTGGATCGAGTGGTTGCGCACCTTCCCCTCGAGGCCCTTGGCGACCTCGACGATGCGCCGCGCGTTGGCGTCTGAGTCGACCGCCTTGCGCAGCTCCTCGCCCGGCTTCAGGCAGTCGTCGAAGCTCGGGGGCCGCCCCATGATCGGCTCGGGGATCAGCTTCGCCAGCTTGTCGCCCGTGGCGTAGTCGAACCCGAGCACGCGCGCCGCGTCGCGGGTCGCCGCGCGCGGCGCCATCTTGCCGAAGGTGATGATCTGCGCGACCGATTCGCGCCCGTACTTCTCCTGCACGTAGCGCATCACCCGCTCGCGGCCGCGCACCGAGAAATCGATGTCGATGTCCGGCATCGACTTGCGGGCGGGGTTGAGGAAGCGCTCGAAGAGCAGGTCGTGGGCGAGCGGGTCGAGCTCGGTGATGTTGAGCGCGTAGGCGACGATCGAGCCGGCGGCCGAGCCGCGCCCGGGGCCGACGGCGATCCCGTTCTCCTTCGCGTACTTGACGAAGTCCCAGACGATCAGGAAGTACGAGTCGAAGCCCATCTCGGCGATCACGCCCAGCTCGTAGTCGAGGCGCTCCATCGCCTCGGCCGGGATCGGGTCGCCGTAGCGCCGCTTGAGCCCCTCGATCGCGAGCCGGCGCAGCATGTCCTTGGGCTCCTCACCGTCGGGGGTCGGGAAGCGCGGGAGCAGGAGCTTGCCGAGCTCGATCTCGGTCGAGCAGCGCTCGGCGATCTCGAGCGTCATCGGCACCGCCTCGGGCCACGCGGCGAAGTCCTTCGCCATCTCCTCGTAGCTCTTGAGGTAGAACTCGTTGGTGTCGAAGCGCAGCTTCGGCCGCTCGAGCGTGGACTTCGTCTGCACGCAGAGCAGCGCCGCGTGGTGGTCGTAGTCCTCCCGCGTCAGGTAGTGGACGTCGCCGGTCGCGACCAGCGGCCTGCCGACCTCGCGCGCGAACTTGACGATCCCCTCGTTCGCCTTGCCCTGCTCCGGGATCCCGTTGACCTGCAGCTCCATGTAGACGTTGTCGGGCCCGAAGACCTGGATCAGATCGTCGAGGTGCGCTCGCGCGTCCTCCGGGCGGTCCTCGACCAGCCGTCGGCAGAAGCGCGACTGCAGGCAGCCGGTGAGCACGATCACGCCCTCGGCGTGGCGCTCCAGCAGCTCCAGGTCGACGTGCGCCTTCCCCCGCCCGAAGCCCTCCAAAAAGCCGGCCGAGCTCAGCTTCACCAGGTTGCGGAACCCCTGGTCGCTCGCGGCGAGCAGGGTCAGGTGGTTGCGCTCGACGCGGCGGTCGACGGCGCGCCGGTCGTCGACGAAGTAGGCCTCCATGCCGAGGATCGGCTTGATCCCCTGCGCCTTGCAGGCCTTGTAGTGCTCGACGGCGCCGTTCATCACGCCGTGGTCGGTCAGGCCCAGCGCGGGCATCCCGAGCTCAGCCGCCCGCTCGGCGAGCTTGTCGATCTTGCAGGCGCCGTCGAGCAGCGAGTACTCGCTGTGGACGTGCAGATGGGCGACCGCTCCGCTCACGGGCCCTGATCTTGGCAACCGGATCGGACCCCACGCGCGGCCCGGCCCCGGCCTCCCCGCAAGTTGCGGAAAACGGCCGGGCCCCGCCGGCTGGGTGGACGAATGTTCAACCCTGCGGCCAGAACTTAAGAAAACCCGCCAGAAGGCCGAAAAGACGCGCGAAACCCTGAAAACCCGCCCGAAGCGCCCACCGGGCGCCACTCGATCCCCCCGATCCCCCAAGTCCCCAACAGCCAAGGAGGCGCAACGAGCGATGCAGACCGAAGCCAAGCTCCTCAACGTCGGGCAGGCAGCTGCCTACCTGGGCATCAGCCCCGCCTCGCTGCGCAAGTGGTCGAACGAGGGCCTGATCGCGACCTACCGCACGCCGGGCGGCCAGCGCCGCTACTCGCGCAACGACCTCGACCGCTTCATCGAGTCGATGCGCGAGCCCGCCCCCACCTCCGCCCGCCTCGCGGCCTAGCAAGCCAGCGGAAGCGAAGAGTCCCCTGCCCCGGTCGGTGACCGAGACGCCGACAACGAGGACTGCGCGGCCGACAAAGCGCTTCATCGCCTTCGAGCTCGTTGCGCTTGCGGCCGTGCTCGCGCTTGCCGCGGCGCTGGCGCCGCGCGCCGACTGGGATCTGCCCCTGCTTGCGCTGCTTGCCGTCTTCGGCGTCGTAAGCGACGCCAAGCCGGTCCAGCTGCCGGGCAATCGCAACTTCGCCTCGGGCGGGTTCCTGGCGATCGTCACGGTGGCCGTCCTGCTCGGGGCGACCCCCGCGGTGATCGTCGCCCTGATCACGATCCTCTCCGGTTGGGCGACGAGCCGCTACTCCCTGCCCAACCTCCTGATCAACCTGCTCACCTACGCGGCCTTCTCGCTGCTCACCGCGCTCGCCTTCGAGTTCGTGGTCGAGCGCTTCGCCCTCGTCCCGGACGAGCCCGGCTACTACCTCGCCGTCCTCGGCGCGTTCGTCTGGGCCCTGGCCGCCAACTTCCTGATGATCGCGGGGTACACCCGCTACGAGGAGGGCACGCCGATCCGCGAGAGCTACCGCGCGATCCTGCTGCCGATCCTCCCCTCGGAGCTGGCGACGGCACTGCTCGCGGTCGCGATCGCCTTCGCCTACAGCGAGATCGGCACGGTCGCGATCGCGCTGTTCGGCGTGGTGCTCCTGATCTTCCAGTACCTACTGGGCGCGCTGCTGATCTCCCAGGAGCGCGCCAAGGAGCTTGAGCTGCGGGCGCACCAGCTCGCCGGCTTCCAGGTGGCGCCGCTGAGCGCGCTTCTGCGCACCCTGGACCTGCGAGACAAGATGACCGCGCGCCACAGCGCCGCGGTCGCCCGCTACGCGCGCGAGCTCGCCGCCCGCGCCGGCCTCTCCGGAGAGGAGCAGGAGCTC
>Ga0310836_101663_pt1 | contig 11381 bp, 10 predicted proteins | sample SM_ome_4_FD_201310 | JGI IMG/M metagenome (GOLD analysis project Ga0310836, IMG submission 201310) | Sorghum-adapted microbial communities enriched on stacked mutant (SM) sorghum from Joint BioEnergy Institute, Emeryville, California... ... | reverse complement strand
GCCGGGCCACGCGCGGGCCCCGTCGGCGTCCCTGCCGCGCCCCGCTCGCGCTCGACAGCCTCGCGCAGCGCGGGCGCCACCTCGCCCGCGAAGACCTCGAGCGAGCGGGCGTCGTCGGCGCCGAGGAGGAAGCAGCTGAAGCCCTGCTCGAGCGCGAGCGGCAGGAGCTCCTCGATCCACTGCTCCGGCGGACCTTGCAGGAAGCCCTCGTTCGTCCGCGAGAAGGCCCCGGTGAGGTTGAACAGCCGGCGGACCTCGCGCGGGCTGCGTCCCGCCTCCTCGGCGGCCTCGTCGATACGCGCGTTGGCGGCGGGCACGTCGTCGAGCTCGATGTACTGGAGGCTGGGCAGCCAGCCGTCGCCCTTGGCGCCGGTCAAGCGCAGCATGCGCGGCTTGTAGGCGCCGATCCAGATCGGGATCTCGTGGGCGGGCTCGGGCCCGCGCTTGGCGCCCTTGACCCGGTAGTAGCGACCCTCGACGTTGACGCCGCGCCGCGTCGACGTGTCCCAGATCCCGCGGATCACGTCGATCGCCTCGCTGAGCGCCTCCACCGCCTGCCCGGGCGAGAGCCGACGGCCGCCCATCGCCTCGATCGCGTCCCAGAACGCGCCCGCCCCCAGCCCGAGCTCGACGCGCCCGCCGGAGAGCCGGTCGAGGCTCGCCACCGAGCGCCCGATCACGCTGGGCAGGCGCAGCGCCGGGTTCATCACGTTGGGCGCCACGTGGATCCGCTCCGTTTGCGCCGCGACCCACGAGAGCAGGGTCCAGGTGTCGACCAAGGCGGGCTGGTAGGGGTGGTCCTGGAAGGTCACCAGGTCGAGGCCCGCCCGCTCGCAGAGCTGGGCGAGCGCGACCGGATCCTGCGGCCGCGCGCTCTGCGGCGTCAGGAAGGCGCCGAAGCGCAGTGGGTGGCCGTAGTCCGGCATTCGCTGAAATTAGCGGGTGCGATCCCGGCCGCGACCGCTGCTTGCTCTGGGGTGAGTGCCGCGCTCAACGGGCTCGCGGGCTGGGTGCCGCGGCGAGCTACAGCTTCCACCTCACGCGCGACCCGGAGGTGTTCAAACCCGCGCCCTGCGCGCCATGCGCCGGACGCTCGCCCTACCCCAGAGGTGTCGTAGGCCAGCCGCCCCGGTCGCGCAGCGCTTCAACCAAGGTGGGCGACCTAGTTGACGGCGCAGTAACTTGAGTCAGGGCCCGGGTTGATGTCCTTGACGAGCCTGGTGCCCTTGGCCTTGCCGTTGGTGCGCCAGAGCTCGACACCGCGCTTCCCTTCGTCGGCCGGGAAGTAGAGGTGCTTACCGAACCGCACGAACTCCTCGCCCACCCCTGCGACAGGGCCAGGCTTGATCTCGCGGAAGAGGCGCGTGCCGCGCCGCTTGCCGTTCGTGCGCCACAGCTCGTACCCGCGGGAGCCGTCCTCCGCGGCGAAGTAGACCCACTTGCCGAGCTTCGTGAAGCCGAAGGGGTAAGAGCTCTCCGCGCCGCGCCGCAGGTCCTTCAGCAGACGGGTCCCGTTTCGCTTCCCGTTCGAGATCCACAGCTCGGCCCCCCGCTTGGGATGGTGCGCCGTGAAGTAGAGGCGATCGCCGATCTTGGTCAGGGCTCCAGGAGCTGAGCTGTCGGCTCCCGGATGGATCTCCTTGAAGAGCTTCGTCCCCTTGCGGGTGCCGTCGGTCACCCAGAGCTCGTGACCACGCTCGTCGGTGAAGGCGCTGAAGAACACCCGTTTGCCCATCCGCACGAAGCCCCCGGGATACGAGTCGTGGTCGCCCGGATTGATGTCCTTGAGCAGCCGCGTCCCCTGGTCCGTGCCGTCCGTGACCCAGAGCTCCATGCCTTTGTCGGGGTGCTTCGCCGAGAAGAGCACGCGCTTGCCGAGCCCCGTGAATCCCAGCGGAGACGACCCGCCCTGACCCGGGACCAGGTCCTTGAGTATCCGCGTGCCCTTGCGCGTGCCGTTGGTGAACCAGGGCTCGGGCTCGCCCATGAACCCTTCGGGGGCCGCCGCGAAGTACAGGCGCTTGCCCACGCGCTCAAGGCCCCACAGCAGAGTCGAGTCCGGCCCCGGCGCAAGCTGCTTGAAGAGCCGCGTCCCGCGCGCGGAGCCGTCCGAAACCCAAAGCTCGCATCAACGCTGGCCGTCATCAGCGGGCATGAAGAACTTGCCGTTCAGCGTGCCCGTTTACGGGAACGCGTCGGCCCGCGGGGCGGCCACGAGCCCAACGGCGAGGACGCACGCGATCGCGAACAGCCCGCAGGACCGCATCCGCCCGTTGATCAGCGTCCTGCTCGTCTGCTCAACCACGCTCGTTCCCCCCTTCGATATCGACCGCGTCAGGGTAGCGAGCCCGCCGCTTCAGTTGATGATGCATCTCCCTGGCACTGGCCCCGGGAAGATGTCCTTCACCATGCGCGTGCCCTTGCGGCTGCCGTCGGTGCGCCAGAGCTCGATCCCGTGCAGCGGGTCCTCTGCGAAGAAGAGCAGCTTGCGCTTGACCTTCGTGAACGTTTCGGGGAAGGAGCTGCCGCCTGGGAACAGGTCCCGCACCTGCTTCGTTCCCTTACGGGTGCCGTCGGTGCGCCAGAGCTCGTTCCCCTTGTTGCCGTCGTCGGCCGCGAACACAAGCCACTTGCCGACGCGCGTCAAATCCGAGAGGGAGGAGCCGTCCGGCCCGGGCTTGATGTTGCTGAACAGCTTGGTGCCCCTGCGGGTGCCATCCGTGCGCCAGAGTTCGGTTCCGCGCTTGCCGTCGTCCGCGGCGAAGTAGACGCGCTTGCCCAGACCGGCGAAGTCCCGGGGGTTGGAGGACTCGGGGCCGGGCTTGATGTCGCGCAAAAGCCGCGTGCCTTTGCGCGTGCCGTTGCTGACCCAGAGCTCCATCCCGTGCTCTTGATCGTCCGCGGCGAAGTAGAGCCGGCCGCCCACTGCCCGCAACTCGAGGGGCGACGACGAGTCCGGCCCCGGCGCGATGTCCTTGAGCAGCCTCGTCCCCTTGCGCGTGCCGTCGGTCACCCAGAGTTCCCATCCGCGCGCCGCGGTCAGGGCCTTGAAGTAGATGCGCTTGCCGAGGCGCGTGAGGTCGCCCGGATTCGACCCTTGGGGCCCCGGGTGGATCTCCTTCAGCAACCTCGTGCCCTTGCGCGTGCCGTCGCTGACCCAGAGCTCCTTCCCGCGCTGCGGGTCCTCCGCGGCGAAGACCATGCGCCCCCTCAGCGCCGTCGGCTCGCTCGGATCTGAGGACTGCGGCCCCGGAACGATGTTTTTGAACAGGCGCGTGCGCTTGCCGTTGGTCACCCAGAGCTCAGAGCCTCTGGTCTGGGTTCGCGCCGAGAAGAAGAGGCGCTTTCCGACCCTTCCGAACTCCCAGATCGGCGCCGAGCCATCCGGGCCCGGGGTGACCTGCTTGAAGAGCTGGGTCCCTCGTCGCGTACCGTCGGAGGCCCACAGCTCGCATCCCCGCTGGCCGTCGTTCGCGCCGAAGTAGACCTTGCCCTGCAGCGTGCCGGTGAGCAACTGCCCCTCGGCGCCGGCCGGCTGCGCGGCGAGCAAGCTGGCGAGCAACGCGCCCAACGCCGTCAGGATCCGGGCGCTGGTCGGCGCCCCCCTTGTGTGCTTGGCCATCCTGCTTCCCCGTTGCTGATCCGCGGCGGCGCGGGCGTTACGACCCGTCGTCCGGCCCCCCGCAGCCTAGAGATGGGGACCACGGCCCGCAAGCGTCGCTGGGGCAACAAAGCGCCTTCTCCACGCTGCACCGCCCGATGCTGGATGCTTAGGCGCGTGGCGAAGGCCGACGCGGTGATGGTGGAGGCGGACGGGCGCGAGGTGCGCGTCTCGAACCCCGACCGCCTGATCTTCCCGGCGACCGAGCGCACCGGGGAGATCACCAAGCTGCAGATCGTCGAGTACTACCTCGCGGTCGGCGAGGGGATCATGCGGGCGCTACGCGAACGGCCGACCACGCTGGAGCGCTGGCCCAAGGGCGTGCGCGAGGGCATGACCATGTCCACGCGCGAGGGCCACAAAGGCGACGCCTTCTACCAGAAGCGCGTGCCCAAGGGGGCGCCCGAGTGGGTCGAGACGGCGCGTATCCAGTTTCCCTCCGGCCGACACGCCGACGAGATCTGCCCCACCGAGCTCGCGGTCGTCGCCTGGTGCGCGCAGATGGGCACGCTCACCTTCCACCCCTGGCCCGTGCGCCGCGCCGACGTCGACCACCCCGACGAGCTGCGTCTCGACCTCGACCCACAGCCGGGCACCGACTTCGACGACGCCGTCGAGGTGGCCGGCGAGGCCCGCAAGCTCCTGGACGAGCTGGGCATGCGCGGCTTCCCTAAGACCTCGGGGGGGCGCGGGATCCACATCTACGTGCGGATCGAGCCGCGCTGGGACTTCACCGAGGTGCGCCACGCGGCGATCGCCTTCGGCCGGGAGCTCGAGCGGCGGATGCCCGACCGCGTCACTACGAAGTGGTGGAAGGAGGAGCGTGGCGAGAAGGTGTTCATCGACTACAACCAGAACGCCCGCGACCGCACGATCGCGTCGCCCTACAGCGTCCGCGCCAAGCCCGGCGCGCCCGTGTCAGCGCCACTGGACTGGGACGAGCTGACCGAGGTCCAGCCCGAGGACTTCAACGTCGAGACGATGCCGGAGCGCTTCGCGCAGGTCGGCGACCGCTTCGCGGAGATCGACGACGCCCACCACTCCATCGAGCCCCTTCTCGAGATGTACGAGCGCGACGAGAAGGGCGACATGCCCTACCCGCCCGACTACCCGAAGATGCCGGGCGAGCCGAAGCGCGTACAGCCGTCGCGGGATCGGGATCGCACGAAGTAAGGCGCGGTCTCGGAACCAACCGGCTGGCAGCCTGGCGCGTATGTGCCGGTACTGCAACCAACCGTGACCTGCATCTCAGATTCGTCGTCGGTCGACCGAGCCCCTCGCGTGCTCCTTAGGCCCCCGCCACCATATCCAGAGTCCCGCTACAGACTGTGGTCACCCGCATCTGTTTTGAACCAGGACCGAACAAACGACCAAGCCAAATGGTGTGCGGCCTTGGCTGTCTCCTCCTGAATCGTCCATTGGTTATTGTCAATCTCGCCATCGCCTTGATGGTCGGCTGCGTTACGGAGGCCAACGAGTGCCATCACAATCTGATACTGCTTAGATCTCAGACGCTCACTGTCCTTGAGAAGCTGCGCATACTGACCCATCGTTTTCACCTTCTTCGGCACAGTGAGCGCTGGCTCGCGATCAGCCAGATCCTTAAGGAACTGTTCAATCGCGTTGCCGAGGTGGAACACGCTAGCGCGTGGATCGCGATCCTTGATGAGTGAGAGATACCCATCTACCAGGCTGTCCATGGCGGGCCCCGAAAGGAATCCTGCGGCATCTGGCCCCACTCGGTCCAAGATGTGCGCTTGAACGGCCGCACGATCGTCGAGCACCTCTTGATGTATCGCAAGGAGCTCGGCGAGCAGCTCCGTGTTCACATGCGCCCTTAAGGTTTGATCCTCTGAGTAACTAAGGCCCTTGCAGTATGCGCCAAAGTCCTTCAGAGCGCGTTCGATTTCATGGGTATCTGCAGCGAGCCCATACTTAACGCCGACTTGGCGAGCAGCGCTTTCAGGTGTCTCTCCTGCGACCAGCCTGTCACGAAACAAAGCATACGGTCGGAACGCCTCGAGATGGAAGCGCAGAATCACCGCCTTTTGTGGCGGCGTTGCCTGAGCGAGCATGCGCGCGACCGGCGTCCCTACCCATCGGTCCTTCGAAGGCTCCTGGATAAAGCCGAGCTCGCGTGCTCCAACTAGAGCATTTCGAGCACGTGAGGAACTGCCTCCGAGAAACCGGCTGACTTCGTCAGTGGTGGCCTTAGACCCCAGGAGATGAACAGCTTCCGCTGCACGGAGTAGATCCTCCGCAGTTGTCTGCGGAAGTTCTGGCACTGCGACTTACCCGACGTCTTCGGCGCTGCCGTCAGAATCTCCGCGCGCGGGCAGACCTAACATCTCCCGCAGAAAGTCTTCTGCTTCCGGGAGTGCGTCGGCTGACAAGTTGATTGTGACATTGATCGTGACCTCCTGCCGAGCGCCAACGGCAGGCGGCACCGCTGCCCGTGATTCCGACTGCACAACACGCGATGCAACAGACGGCGCGCGGATATCGTCCGGCTGCTGCGTCGACTCCTGCATTGCGTCGGCGTCCGCATAGACGTCCGACGCGCGGAAGATCCCCGTTTCGTCAGTAGCGATCGCGCCGGACTCCACAAGAAGATCGACCACCGCTCGAGTGCCAGTCATGGTCCTTTTCGACTTGGCCGCCCCAGCGGTGATTGCAATATGTCGCTCAAGGGATTCGCTGTCCATCCCCGACCGAACCTTCACGGCGCTCACGATGCGTGTCAAGAAGTCGGACTCATGGACAAGGGTCGCCAGGCGTCGTTGAATTTCCTGAACGTCTTCGTGAGAGATCGCTAGGCCTAGGTCGCGACATAGCGGTGTCACCGTCTTCTTCTGACCGCCTTCGATCAATCCCACGCCGTGAAAGAACTTGTTGTTGCGCGACAAGAGCGTTCGATCCATGCCAGCCGCTTGGGCGACCTCCGGAACGGAGAGCGGCTCACCCCCCGAGCGTTTGTCACTCAGGAAGTAGGCCAGGATCATCTTCTTCTGCTCAGTCCAGCTGCTAGCAGGTAGGGCGAAATCGTCGGTAGCCATCAGTCCTCCCAGTGGAAGGCATAAAACTCTAGTACCTGGCCGGACGGAAGGTGAACACTCGCGGGCTTTAGCGAGACCCAGGAAGGACTTGCATGAACGGGCGACTATTAGCTTTGACGTACGGTACGGCCCCGTTCCCGGGATGTCGGCTATCGTGAAACCGCAGGAGGCGAAAATGGGACCCCGGGAGACGGATATTCATTCTCACTACGCGCCCCGGAAGTGTGGCGAAGGACCAACTCTGTCAAGCTTTTTGCGTGATGATGAAAGGATTGTTCTAGCGGTGATCAGCGGACTGGACTTCGTCGCCATCCCCTCGCGCGATCCGGAGCGCGCCCGCGCGTTCTACGTCGACACGCTCGGGCTGCGCCCCGACGAGAAGGCCCGCTACGAGTTCTGGGCCGGCGATACCTGCTTCGCGATCTGGGAGCCGGAGCGCATGGGCGGCGGTGAGTTCGTGCCGCAGCGGAACGCGCACATCGCGCTCCACGTCGACGACATCGAAGCCGCCCGGGCCGAGCTGGAGGCCAAGGGCGTCGAGTTCCTCGGCGACACCTTCGACACCGGCGTCTGCCACATGGCCTTCTTCCGCGACCCGGACGGCAACGACCTGATGCTGCACAGCCGCTACGCGGCGCGCGAGGCTACTTAGGCTTCGCCGTGAAGCGCGTCGTCCCGTCGCAGAAGTAGGTGCGTGGGTCCCACAGGTCGGGGACGAGGAAGCTGAAACTCAGGCGGAGCTTGCCCTTCGTCTTGTTGCCCTGGCGCTTCAAGTTCAGCGTGTAGTACTTCGTCACCTCCCAGCCCGCTACAGCGCTGGGCTGCAGCGCGTTCTGCTTGGACTCGCCGCCGATCCGGACCGCCTTGGGCGGCCGGAATAGGTCGGTGCCGCCGCGCGGGGTGCTCGTCTGCGGGGAGACGCAAACGACGGGCACCAGGGTCTTGAGCTTCGACACCCGCTTGCCCTTCTGCTTGAAGGTGATCCTGGTGCCGGCCTTGGTCTTGCCGACGTAGCGTTCGGCGTCCGCTGCTGCGGGGACCGATGCGAGCGCCAGCGCCGCCGCGCTGAGCGCGCTCGCGAGCAGGGATGCCCTCTTTATCGGTTGCTCGTTTCGTTGGACGGTTGGGTAGGAGCGCGAGCATCCCGCGCATGGGCGGCCACGCCCATCGTGGCGCACCCCAAACCCACACCCCAAAGTGAGGTGCTGGGACGCGCCTCGCGTCAGGGGCCAGCGGGGCGTGCCGCCGGGCGGAAGCGCTCGGCGAGGTCAATCAGCTCCGGATCCGGGACGACGACCTCGAGTGGCTCCTGCAGCTCAGGGTAGACGGCGCGGCGGCCCCGCACCCGGCCGAGCGCGGCCAGGGGTCCGAGGACGAGCTTTTGCACGAGCGGCGGCGGGCTCGTGAAGACGACCGTGTCGCGGAACTCGGTCGCGATGACCGCGAGCTGCAGGGGGTCGGGCATCCCCTTCTCGTTGGTGCGACCGGTTCGCGCCAGCCCGAACAGGGTGCTGATCAGCTCCAGGAACCGCAGGCCCGGGTCGACCCAGACCAGGGCCGAGGCGGGGGCGCCGCTGGCGTTCCACCAGTCGTGCACGGCGCCGGCCGGGATGTCGGCGATCTCCCCGGCCGTGAGCGTCCGCTCAACGCCCTCCAGCTTGAGGGTGAGCGCGCCCGACAACACGCGGAAGCGCTCGTGCTGCGCCGGATGGAAGTGCTCCCCGGCCACGCGCGCCTCCGACCCCAGCTCGACGACGCCGGCGAAGAGGCCGTCGGGATCGTCTCCGGGGTCGATGAGAACCGCCCCTCGCTCCTGCGTGACCGGGTTCTCGTTCACCCATCCCACCCGACTCGCCATCTCATCTCCTTGTCCGCGGCACGCTCGCAATCCGGCGTCGGCAACCTCGCCCGCTAGCCGATTCCGCGCTCAGTCCTCCTCTGCCGAGGAATCTACGCCAACGTCCTCAAGCCGAGCGACGATCGAGGCCTGCTGCGCGCAGCTCATCGACCAATTCACCGGCGAGAACGGCACTCGCCTCGGCAACCTGGTCGGAATCACCCACGCCCGCCACACTGGAGCCCGCCATCACAGCTCCGACCGCATCGGCCGATCCGAACAGCGTTTCGAGGTGCTCCACCGCCGCCCGCGCCGTCGGCTCGCTGACGGGCTCGGCGAACAAAACGGCAAACCTCTCGACGAAGGTCTCAAGGGGAACCTCGCGCAGCAGTCGATAGGCATCGTGACCGTCTTTCGCCACTTGTCGATGCTCCGGCTGCGTAACCCGCTCGGCGATCTTCTGGAGCTTCGCCACCAGGAGAGCGGCGGGACCGGCCACGTCGATGGTGAATCGACGTGTGTCCCCAGGTTCGAGCGCCTCGATCGTGCGCCGCTCGTGGTCAACCAGGGCTGCCTCGAGGCCGGTGATCCGGCGGGTAGCCATTCGATCGTGAGACGGGAGATCGACACCACGGCGTCGACGTCTACCGGGCGCGACTGCCGCCGGGACCAGGAGATCGACCGGAATTCCGTCCGGTGAGAACCATGTGCCCGGCTGAGGATTCACCAGATCACGATGGAAACCAGCGCGGCCAAGGGCTTCCTCCAAGCGCGGGTCGTCCCTGAGGTCGCGCGGATCGACGACCAGATCGCTGTCCTTGGTTTCCGTGGCGACAGCCTCGTCGACTTCCCCGGTGTGCAAGTAGATGGCTTGGGCACCGACGAGGATGAGGGAGCCCAAGTGGTCACGAAGGGCAGAGAGCGCGTCGAGCAGCGCCCGGCGCGAGCGGACATAAAGCTCAGTCGGCTCGCCAGGCATCGGGGTTAGCCTCCATCCACCGAAGGAGCTCCTCCGCTTCCGCCGGAGCGCGCCCCGGCATGCCGAGGAGATCGCACGCTACCTGCGCTAAAGCCGCGTAGCACAAGCCGCCACGCTCCCAGGCTCGCTCGAACGGCAAGCCGTCGGGCGGAGCCACGAGCCACACGTTGCTTTGCGTCCCGGCAGACCGCACGCCGAGCTGCCCTTGCGCGGCATCGGGATCGTCAACGTAGACGACCAGCAAGCGTGACTCGGCGTACTGCGCGACCTGCGCGGCCGCGAAAGAGCCGGTCACGGCATAGCGTCCCTCAAAACCGATGAGACGCTCGATTGTGCGCTCCAGCCTGCGCGGCTCGAAGCAGCGTCTGATGCTGTTTTGCTTTGTGAAGCGGAAGTCGTCGGCCCAACGTCGGATCAACGGGCTGAGGTCAACGTCCGTGACCTGCTTGCGCCTGTTCCGAACGATGAGCGCCTCCCTTTCAAGGAGGTCAAGCGTGCGAACGGCGGAACCCGCCGATGCCCCGGAGCGCTCTGCCAGCTCACGGACCCCGAACGGGGGTCGAAAATCGCATAGCGCCCTGACCACTCGCGCCGCACCGCGACCCCTGAGGGAGCGCAAGGCGCGCACCTCCCGCCATGGGTTCCGATCCGCCCCACGCCTCTCGATGAGAAGTGCCGGACGATCGAGCGCGATTCGTGCGTTGCCGGTGGCGTCCGCGTAACAGGCCCCCAGTTTCTCGAGCACCTCCCTCGCCCTCGGCGAGACGAAGCGCGCAACCACCATCGGCGGCCCCTTGCTCTCGGCAGGAAGATTCGCGTCGACCAGGGCTTGCTCAAGCGCCGCAACGAGAGGCTCGATCGCGCGTGGCTCCAAGTCGAGCTTGGCCTCGACCAGCAAGGCTGCGCTGCTCCCGTCGGGCGCTTTTATCCGCAGGAGCGCATCGGGACGCCAACCCCCTACTGGCGGGGCTAGTTGCAGGTCGACCTCCCAACTGCTCGGCAGTCGATCACGCAGGGTGCCTGCGACGGAGCGGAGCAGGTCACTCTCGCGTCCTACGTCAGCTTGGGCGTTTTTGTCGGCAGAAAGCGAGTTCATCGTCTTGATGAACGGAGTCTATTGCGGAACGCATCTCTGACGAGGCAAGAACTTAGGAGCGCAAAGCGCCTTGCGTTCCATATATCGCCCCGTTCCACAGCAGGTGGAACCCTGGAAAAGATGGAATGCGCGTGCGCGTGCGTTCGCGTGCGCATGTAACAAGAGCGTTAGCGCACGCACGCGCGCGCGTAGCTGGCTCCTACGTGCCCACCGCGCTTAGCGCGGTGGGCGCCGCTACCTTTCGCCGCGCATGTCCGGCGAATACATCTTCACGATGTACAAGGTCTCGCGGGTCCACCCGCCCAACAAGGAGGTCCTCAAGGACATCTCCTTGAGCTTCCTGCCGGGCGCCAAGATCGGCGTGCTGGGCTACAACGGCGCCGGCAAGTCGACCTTGCTGCGCATCATGGCGGGCGTCGACACCGAGTACCGGGGCGAGGCTCAGCTCCACCCCAAGGCGACGGTCGGGCTTTTGGAGCAGGAGCCGCAGCTGGATCCCGAAAAGGACGTGCGCGGCAACGTCGAGGACGGCGTGCGCGAGATCCGCGACCTGCTCGACCGCTACAACGAGGTCGCCGCCAACTACTCGGAGGAGAACGCCGAGGAGTTCGCGCGCCTCTCGGATGAGATCGAGGCGGCCGACGCCTGGAACCTCGACCAGCGCATCGACACCGCGATGGACGCCCTGCGCCTGCCGCCGGGCGACGCCGACGTGACCAAGCTCTCGGGCGGCGAGCGTCGGCGCGTCGCGC
>Ga0310836_101655_pt1 | contig 11396 bp, 8 predicted proteins | sample SM_ome_4_FD_201310 | JGI IMG/M metagenome (GOLD analysis project Ga0310836, IMG submission 201310) | Sorghum-adapted microbial communities enriched on stacked mutant (SM) sorghum from Joint BioEnergy Institute, Emeryville, California... ... | reverse complement strand
GTCCGGTCTGCCATCGTGTCGAAATTCATCATCTGGTCGAACAGGAATACGAATTGCTTGCGGAATACGCGCACGGAGACGGCGCCTCCGAGGTGGATTTCCGCGACTATGTCGATCAGGATCGCGAAGAGCTGCTGGCGAACTGCGTCAATCACGAGGACGAGGATCCGATGGAGATCGTGCTGAACCAGATCGACATGGCGCTTGATCTGCTGGCATTCGCCAAACAGCTCGGCGACCGGGAATGGGAAGAGCAGCTGAAGCGGCGGCTCACCGCCCTGAACAACCGGCGCAACAAGCTGTTACAGCGGCGGACGAGCGGCCGGCGCACTTGACTTGGCCGTCATCTCACGACAGCCTCCCGCAAGGAGGCTGTTTTTTTGCTCCGGGAGATGGTACGCCTTCCAAAGCGGACGGCGGCAGCCGTTTTTGCCCGCACCCCCCGAAAAATGGACGGGCCTGCGAAGGTTATCTGATTAGAGGTGGAGCGGTTGTTACTTCTACTGATCAAGCGGCTGTTCGGCAAGCCCGGATCCGGCGGAAACGCGCGGAATGGCGCGCAGGAACCGCCGGAGACGGTCGTGGCCCGCATCCGGGCAGGGGACGACGCGCTCCGCGAATCGTTCATCGCGGACTACCGCCCCTATATCGCCAAAGCGGCAAGCCGCTTCTGCAAACGATACATCGATCCGTCGCGCGATGACGAATACAGCATCGCCCTTGCCGCGTTCAATGAGGCGATCGACGGCTACGATGACAACGCCGGAAAATCGTTTCTCGGTTTCGCCGACACGGTCATCCGCAGACGTCTGATCGACTATGTCCGCAAGGAGCAGCGCCACGCCCGGTCTCTGCCGATGAGCGCGTTCGAAGGCGAGCAGAGCGGCGAATCGCCCGTGAACGCCGCGGAGACGGCAGGCGCGATGGACGCGTATGTCGCCGAACGGCTGTCCGAATCCCGGAGGCTGGAGATCGAAGCGCTGGCCGAGCGGCTGGAGCGATGCGGCATCTCGTTCACCGATCTCGCTGACCGGTCGCCCCGGCATGCCGACTCCCGCGCCATGCTGCTCGGCATCAGCGCGGAGCTGGCGAGCCGGCCCGAACTGATGGCCGCCATGGAGCGGCACGGCCGTCTGCCGATCAAGGAACTGATGGAATACTGCCAGGTATCGCGCAAGACGCTTGAGCGAAACCGGAAATATATCATGGCGACCGCCCTGATTCTGTCGGGCGACTTTCCGTTGTTGCAGTCCTATTTGCAGCCGGCCGTGCAGGAAGCTGCGGCATCGAAGGAGGTGGGATCGTGAGAAGGGGAATCGTCATGGCCGCGAATCGGCGAAGCCTGGTCGTCCTGACGCCGGAAGGCGAATTCGTGGAAGTGCCCGGCAGGCCGGGAGAGATCGGCGAGGAGATCAGCTTTGCGTTGCTGCGCCGGGCGGCATTGTACCGACGGCTCCTGCTTACCGCCTCCGCGGCCGCCGTCCTGCTCCTGGCGGCTTTCGCGCTGCCGAGGCTGTCGATTTTCGACGAACCGAAGGTCGCGGCCTATGTGGCGATCGACATCAATCCGAGCGTCGAGATCGGCGTGGACAAGCGCCGCAGCGTCATTGAGCTCCATGCGCTCAATCCGGACGGCGAGCGGGTGATCGAGGGCGTCGAATACAGGAAAAGGCCGGTCGGCGAGGTTACGGCGGATATTATTCGCAATGCGGAGGAAGCGCAATATTTGCGGGACGGCGGCGAGGTGTTCGTCACCAGCATGGCGGCGGCGGGCACGGCCGAACAGTTCGAAGAGCAACTGATGCAGGAGATCGGACAGGCCGTACATGCTGCGGCGGTGCAGCGTTCCGTCGGGAATGAAGGATCGGTCATAGCCGGGACGGATGCGGAAGATCCGGGACAGGATCCCGGATCGGAAGTCGAACCGCAGCCCGGATCGGATTCCGGATCGGTATCGAAGCCGGGATCGAAAGCGGCCGAGGATGTCCCCGCTGAATCGGATCCGGCCTTGAGGAGCAAGCCGAACGCGGCATCCGGACCCGACATTGAGGTGACGATCGTCCGCGCACCGGGCGAACTGCGGGAGAAGGCGCAGGCGAACGGCGTCTCGCCGGGCAAGATGGCCGTCTATCTGCTGGCGGAAAAGCAGGGGCTGCCGATCTCGCTGGATGATCTCAAGAAGGGATCGATCCGGCAGGCGGTCGAGCCGTACGGCGGCATCTCCGGATTGCTCGGCGACGGGCAGTCGGACGAAGAGCGGAAACGCGAACTGGCCGACCTGCTGGCCCGGGAGGCGGCGAAAGCGCAAAACCATTCCGCGGGTTCAGGCAATGACCAAGCGGCATCGGCGAACGCCGGGAAGAAGGCTTCCGCGGATGCGGGCAAGAAAGCGTCAGCCAACGCCGGCAAGAAGGACAAGCCGGCAGCCCGGTCGAACGAGAAGACCGGCAAGGCGAAGAAATCCGAGGAGAAGGCGGAAGTCCGGCAGTCCGCAGGTCAGTTCGCATGGCAGGCGGCCTGGAAGGCGGAGCAGGCGGGCGGCCGGAACCTGCGCGAGGCTGTGTCGAATAACCGCAAGCCGGAACGGCAGACGCCGGATTGGCGGCAACAGCGCGGGGCCGAGTCGTCCGTTCGCACATCAGAGCGGCAGACATTCGGCCGGAAGCTGCAGCAGCAGGAGGAGCAGAAGAGACGGCAAGAGCAGCAAAAACAATGGGAGCAGCGAAAGCGGGAACAACAGAAACAGCCGGAGCTGAAGCTGCGGCAGGAGCGGGAGAAGCGCCAGGAACAGAAGCATCAGGAACAGCAGAAGCAGAGGCAGCAGGAGCAGAAAAAGCAGCAAGCGCATAAACAGCAAAATCGACAAGATCAGAAACAGCAGAAGGAGCAAGAGCAGAATCGGCAAAAACAACAGGAGCAGTATCAACAGAAAAGGAGCTCAAACGACAAATATCGAAGTTATGGACAAAATTCCCGCGGCCGGCATGACGGAGCAGGCGAGCGGAAGGCGGAACGGCAGCAGGACGATCGACCCGGCTCCCGGGATGTTCGGTTGGCCGGATTTATGCGGTCCGGAGCAGATTCCGCCGCTTATGCCGGAGGCGAAGGTCCGGGTCCCAGGCGGCAATGAGCGGCCCGGACCAGGAAGGAAGACACGGCTTAAGCGACCACACAAATCGACAAACTCTTCGGTTGACACGCTGTCATGCCCGTCTCTATGATTAGGGTAACCGAGGTTTGGAATGACTGCGCATCCAGGATCAACATCGGAGGCGATGACGATTGGTTTGGATGGCGGGCGGAAGCCTTTGCCCAGGTGCCGACTTTTCCGTCCGGAATGCGGAGGAGGGCGGTTTGATGTTGTCGACCAGCAGGCGTTATTTTCCAGCGCTTGCAGCCTATTTGCGAACCGAATCGCCGGTCTCGCTTCAGAATGCGGTCGAATTGGGCCGTACATTGGAGGGGGTTCAGCCGGAAGATATCGTCGCGATGCACCACGCCGCCGTACAGATGCTGATTGCCAATGCGGAGCCGGAGGAAGCGCTTGGCGTCTATGACCGGTCGTTTCCGTTTCTGATCGAAACCATGACGGCTTTCCGCGGCAAGAAACTGCAAACCGGACCGACGTTTGAATGGTACACGGAAATGAAGGAGCAGCTGAACCGCTCACGCCGCTCGGTTGTTGATGTCAAAAACAAGTATGAAAGCGTTCTGCAGCACATGGACAGCGGCATCGCTCTGTTTGACAGCGAAGGCACGCTGTCCTTCATCAATCTGCAGATGGCGAAGCTGCTCGACGTTCCGAGGAAAACGCTTGCAGGCTGCAACCTGCGCAACATTCTTTTCCACCCGCAGCTCAAGCGTTCCGTCAAACGGATGATTCTCCGGATTTGCAAGGAAATGGTGCTGAAGCGCTCCCGGTATTTCGAAATGCAGGACGCGCAGGGGCGCCATCTGCTCATCACCATCACGTACGGCGACCAACTGGACGGCCAATATCTGGTCAGTGTCAAGGATGTGTCCGAGTTCAAGCAGATCGAGCAGACGGCCTATCAGAACGACAAGCTCGCCATGCTCGGCAAAATCGCGGCATCCATCGCGCACGAGATCCGCAACCCCCTCACGTCGATCCGCGGCTTCATTCAACTGCTCAGGCCGCATCTGATGACGCTCGGCAAAGAGGAATACGCGCGCATCATCCTCGACGAGATCGACCGCGCGAACGACATCATCTATGAATTTCTCAACTCGAGCAAGCCGACCGCACCGATGGCGCAGATCGTCACCATTGAATCGCTGCTGAAGGAAGTCATGCTGCTGTCGGAGAGCGAAGCGATCATGCGAGGCTGCCAGATGCATCTTGAAGCGTACGACGCACAGGCGAAAGTATCGATCGATGTCAAGCAGATCAAGCAGGTGATGCTGAACATCGTCAAGAACGCGCTCGATGCGATCACCGAACTCGGCGGCGCAAGGAGCGGGCGCATCGACATCGTCGCACGGAAAGACGGCGCATTCGTCGAAATTTCCGTCCGCGACAACGGCAAAGGGATGAACCAGTCGACGATGAGCCGCCTGTTCGATCCGTTTTTCACGACGAAACAACAGGGCACCGGGCTGGGGCTTTCGGTCAGCTACCGCATCATCCGAAATCACGGCGGAACGATCCGGGTGAGCAGCCGTCCGGGCGAAGGAACGGAATTCAAGATCTATTTGCCTTCGGTGGATTAAAGCATTAGAATCGGGTTAGCGCCCGATTCTTTTGCTTTTTCCGGAACGGGCGAGAAGCATTGCGGTTTGGAGGATGGATCTTGGGAGTCGAACTTCATTATACAAGCGGTCTTGAGGAAGCGTTGGAATCTGCCGGGACGGCCGTCGTCTTCGCGGGACCGGAAGCCGGAGAGGCGGCCGGCAAGGCTGACGGCCCGCTTCCCCCCGCGCTGGCGGAAGCGATCGGCCGGTTCCGAACGTCCGGCCTGTTCAAGGGCGAGGCGGGCGGCACCCAGACCTTCCCGACGCTCGGGACGATGAAAGCCGGATATGTCGTGCTCGCGGGCATCGGCGACGGTACGGCCGATGCGCTGCGCCAGGCGGGAGCGGCCGCGGCGAAAGCTTGCAAGCAGCTCAAGACGGAGAACATCTGCGTCCTCATCGGCCCGGAACTGCTGAAGGGCGGGGCGGAGAAAGACGCGGAGGAGGCGGTGCGGCTTCGCGCGCAGGCGCTGGCGGAAGGCTTCATGCTCGGCGCCGCCGCCCGCGTGCCGCAGCGCCGGGAGCAGCCGGAGGAGCCGAAGCTGCGCGTCGTGTTTACGCCATCGGCAGCGGCGGACCATTCGGCGGAGGCGTTTCAGGCGGGCATGCGCCGGGGACGGATGTTCGGCGAAGCGGTCGCCTATGCCCGCCGGCTCACGAATCTGCCGGGCAACATGCTGACGCCGGAGATGCTGGCGCTCGAAGCCGAAGCGCTGGCCAACGAATTTGAGCTCGACATCGAAGTGATCGATGAATGGACCGCGGCGGAGCTGGAGATGGGCGGGCTGCTCGGCGTCGGCCAGGGCAGCGCCAATCCGCCGCGCATGATCGTCCTGCACTATGAGGGCGCGCCGGATGCGAAGGAGAAGCTTGGCCTCGTCGGCAAAGGCATCACGTTCGACACCGGCGGCATTTCGCTCAAGCGCGCGGACGGCATGGAGGAGATGATCTCCGACATGGCCGGCGCGGCGGCGGTGCTCGGCGCGATGCGGGTGATCGCCCAAGCGAAACCCGCCGTCAACGTCGTCGCCGTCATTCCGGCGGCGGAGAACATGCCCTCCGACCGGGCGCTGAAGCCCGGCGACGTGCTCAAGACGATGAGCGGCCGGACGGTCGAGGTCGTCAACACCGACGCCGAAGGGCGGCTCGTGCTGGCCGACGGGCTGACGACCGCCATCCGGCGCGGCGCGACCCGGCTCATCGACGTGGCGACGCTGACCGGCGCCGTCATGGTCGCCCTCGGCGACGTCGCGACCGGCGCGGTGACGAACGACGACGCGTTCCTCGCCGAACTGATCGAAGCTAGCCGCAGGACGGGCGAGCGGATCTGGCAGCTGCCGTCCTGGCCGGAATACCGCAAACAACTCGAGAGCGATGCCGCCGATCTGAAGAACAGCGGCGGCCGACATGCCGGCACGATTACGGGCGGGCTGTTCATCGGCGAATTCGCCGACGGACTGCCGTGGATTCACCTGGACATCGGCGGAACCGCCTGGATGTTCAAGGACAGAGGCTGGGACATGAAAGGGGCAACCGGCGTCATGACGCGGACGCTGGCCGAATATGTACTGCAGCTCGGAGCGGCTCGGACAACGGCATGACGAAGACGTAACACCCGAGAAGGAGCATCGATATGCCGCAGATTGCGTTTCTGAAGGCGTTCCGCTTCCGGCGGAACGCCACCGAGCAGCGCCGCTGGCTGCAGACGTCGGTGATCGAGGGCATTCCCGCCACGATCATCGGCAACATTCTGGGCGGTCCGATTCTGACCGCCTTCCTTCTTTATTTGAAGGCGGGGTCGACGGCGGTCGGCCTCGTGCTCGCCATCCAGTCGCTCGCGAACATCGTGCAGGTGTTCGCCGCGTTCTTCATGCAGCGGATGGAGAACCGGAAATTCTGGATGGCGCTGTCCGGGATTCTGCACCGGATGTTCTGGGTGCTGACCGGACTGATTCCCGTGCTGCTGCCGGCGCCGGCGCGCGTGCCGGCATTCGTCGCGCTGTTCGCCTGCTCGTTCATCAGCGCCGCCGTGAGCGGCGTCGTCTGGTCTTCGCTCATGAGCGACATGGTCCCGGCGCAGGTGCGCGGACGCTATTTCGGGGTGCGGAATACGGTGCACTGGGCGTTCGCCAGCATCGCGCTGCTCCTGTCGGGTCAAATTCTGGAAAGCGCCGGTTCCCCGGCCGCCGGATTCGCCATCCTGTACTTGACGGCGGCAATCTGCACGGTATGGAACGGAATCATGCTGCTCCGCTATCCGAATCTGCCGTTCGAGAAATCGCGGGAGACATCCGGCATCGGCCGGCTGCTGAAGCCGGTCCGCGACCGGGCGTTCATGACCGCGACCGGATTCATCGCGCTGTTCATCCTGATCCAGAACGCGGCCGTGCCGCTGTTCTCCTACGTCATGCTGGATATACTCGGGGTCAGCTACACGGCGGTTACGGTCGTCACGACCGTCCAGATGATCGTCATGATGATCAGCTACTACGCCTGGGGAAGCCTGAACGCACGGTATCCGGCCTTCACGCTGCTCCTGTGCAGCCTGCCGTTCATCGCGCTCGCGTGCCTGCTGTGGGCGGGGCTTGCGTTCCTGCCCGTGCTCACCGTGCTGGTGCTGGTCCACGTTGCGCTCGGGATCGGGCAGGGCGGATACAATCTGCTGAACTTCACCTTCCTGATCGGCGATACGCCGAAGGCGGACCGGCCGATGTATATCGCCGTATTCGCGGCGGCCACCGGACTTATGGGATTCGTCGGACCGCTCATCGGCGGCATCCTCTACGACGCCATCGCCGGCGGCCCGGCCTGGATGGGACAGTACGGCATCTCGATGTTCACGGGACTGATCATGATGGCGCTGGCGGGAGCGGGACCGTTCATTCTGTCGGCTTCCCGGGTTCCCCGGTGATTTTTGCGGATTTTCATGCATTTTATCCATGATTTCTGAGACTTGTGCAGTAGACGCGCAGGCGCACCGGGGGTAAAATGGGACTCGTATTGTGACAATTGTGCGAAGGATTCCGGACAGAGAACGGCATCGCCGATAATGGAGCGGGAGGCAGCATGGGCATACGGAGCATGGAAACGCCTGATTTCGAACGCGTGTTCATGGACGCGGGCGGCCGCAAGGGCCGGCCGTTCAGGACGTTGTGGAGGCTTTATCGGGGACAGCGCATCAATCTGCTGCTGTCGCTTCTCTTTTTCATCATCAAACATTCGCCCGTATGGATCATGTCGGTGCTCACCGCGGACATGATCAACATCATCAGCCGGCCGGATGCCGATCTGAAGTGGTTCTGGATCGACGCGGCCGTCCTGTTCGCCGTCGTGCTGCAGAACGTCGCCACGCAGACGCTGCACGTCAGCTTCATGAGCCGCTCCTCGCGGCTGATGGAAGCCGGGCTGCGCGGCACGATGATGCGCAAGCTGCAGCATCTGTCCATGTCGTACCACAGCGAGCTGCGCTCGGGCAAAATGCAGGCGAAAGTGCTGCGGGACGTCGAGCAGATCGAACTGCTCAGCAAGCAGGTCATGTATTCGTTCGTGCCGGCGATCCTGAACATCATCGCAGCCGTGACGATCGCGGCCGCCACGAGCCTGGCCGTCGCTTCGCTGTTCGTCGTGCTGCTGCCGTTCGCGGGCGGACTCGTCTATTTCTTCCGCAACAAAATCCGCCAGCGCAACCGGGACTTCCGGCGTCAGATCGAGGAGATGTCCGGCGCCGTGGCCGAGTCGGTCGAGATGCTGCCGGTGACGAAGGCGCACGGGCTCGAAGACATCGAGATCGAGAAAGTGAACGGCACGCTCTACAATCTGCGCGGCAAAGGGTACCGGCTCGACATCACGGAAGCGGTGTTCGGCGCCTCGGGCTGGGTGACGTTCACGCTGTTCCAGGTCATCTGTCTCACGTTCACCTGCATGCTGGCTTATCAGGGCCGGATCCAGATCGGCGACGTCGTCATGTACCAGGGGCTGTTCGGCACGATCATGATGTCGGTGAGCAACCTGATCAACGTCTATCCGCAGTTCGCCAAAGGGTTCGAGTCGATTCACTCCGTCACCGAAGTGCTCGCCTCGACCGAGACGGACGAATATCAGGGCACGAAGGTGCCGGGCAGCATCCGCGGCGCATTCCGTTTCGAGAATGTCCGCTTCCACTACAAAGATACGGACAAACACGTGCTGAACGGCTTCACGCTGGACGTGAAGCCCGGCGAGACGATTGCGCTCGTCGGCGAATCCGGCGCGGGCAAGTCGACCGTGCTCAATCTGGCGATCGGCTTCTATCGGCCGACCAGCGGCCGCATCCTGCTCGACGGCGTGCCGTTCGACGAGCTGGACATGCGCGCCTACCGCCGGCAGATCGCGGTCGTGCCGCAGAACACGGTGCTCTTCTCCGGCACGATCCGCCAGAACATCACGTATGGTCTTACGAATGTGTCGGAGGAAGAGCTCGAGCGCGTCATCCGGATGGCGAACCTGCAGGACGTCATCGCCGCCATGCCCGACGGGCTGGACACGATGATCGGCGAGCACGGCGGCAAGCTGTCCGGCGGCCAGCGGCAGCGGATCGCGATCGCGCGCGCGATGATCCGCAATCCGCGCATCATCTTCCTCGACGAAGCGACCTCCGCGCTCGACAACATCTCGGAGTTCGTCGTCCAGAAGGCGATGCGCGAACTGATCCGCGGCCGGACGACGTTCATCGTCGCACACCGGCTGTCGACGATACGCGACGCCGACCGGATCGTCGTCATGAAGAACGGCCGCATCCAGGAAGTCGGCAGCTACGAAGAGCTGATGCAGCGGCGCGGGGAGTTCTATCAATTGAAACAGCTGCAGGCGTGACAATCGTTCGGCGAAGTCCGGAAAATACAGGGATGTTAATCCTGTATTTCCGGGCTTTTTTTCGTTTGGTGAGGGTGCAGGTGGACGGGGCCGCTTTTCGGGTGGTAACATTGAAAGAAAATGCCAGAAAACGGATCGGAGCGTGGACGGAGTGGGAGAGAAACGTACAGCGGTGGAGCTTTTTCAGAGCGCATTGTACAAGACGAATGCCGCGGTGATCGCGACCGAGGATCTGGTGCTCGTCGTCGACCCGTGCTGGCTGCCCGGGGAAGTGGAGCGGATCCGGGCGCATGCCGAAGCGATCCGGAACGGACGGCCGGTCTATCTGCTGTTCACCCATTCGGATTTCGACCATATCCTCGGTTGGGGCGCCTTCCCCGGCGCTTCCGTTATCGCAAGCGAAAGCTTCGCGGCCAAGCCCGGGAACGAGCGGGAAAAGATCCTCGAAGAGATCCGCGCCTTCGACGACGGCTATTATCTGGACCGGGACTACCCGATCGCTTACCCGGCCGTCGATCACGTCATCTCCGGCGACGGCGCTGTGCTGGAGATCGGCGGGACGCGCCTTGTCTTCTACCAGAGCCCGGGCCACAACCCGGACGGACTGTTCACGGTTGTCGAGCCGCTCGGCGTCTGGATCGCCGGCGACTACCTGTCCGATGTCGAATTTCCGTTCATTCATGCCGACAGCCGGCAGTACGAGGAATCGCTCGCGAAGGTGGAACCGATCCTCGGCCGGCACCGGGTGAATCTGCTGATCCCCGGGCACGGCGCCTGCACATCGGATGTCGATGAAATCCGGCGGAGGCGGGACAGGGACATCGCGTATATCACGCGTCTCCGGGAGTCGGTCAGGGCGGGCGACCAGGCGGCAATCGACGCGCTGATCGACGGTTACGCCTATCCGCGGAACATGCGGGACTATCACCGGAAGAACCAAGAGCGCATCCGCGGCGAGCTCGGTCTCTGAGTCCCGGCCTCGCGCGTTACGGCTGACCGCCGCCGAAGGGATGGTCGACGATATAGCGCCAGGTGCCGTCCGGCTGCCGCCTGACGATTTCCGAGGTGCAGCTCTCCATCTGGATCGGACGGCCGTCCGGACCTTGGGCCCGAAAGACAAAGTGTCCGCGCAGCAGGGCGATGTTTTCGAAGCGGATGCAGTGGACGTTGCGGGATTCCATGCGGCCGTTCTGCCGCAACAGATCCTCCAGCTCGATCCGGATCTGCCCGGTTCCCCGCAGCGGGTTGCCGTTCGGCTGAATGAGCACGGCGCCGGGTTCGTACAAGGCAAGCACACGTTCGATGCTGCCGGAGTTGCAGGCTTCCGCGAACGCGGCGTTCATGTCTTCCGGATTCATGACCGGATTCGGTTGGGCGGATGGTTTCATGCCGGACGCCTCCTTCAATGGCATGTTGTCGTTTGCAGTGTATCTGATTTTGATCAACCCGGGAAGTACGCAGAATATGATGACTTTGTCAGCAAAAGCTGACCGCGGGAGGCGTGAAGTCAAGATGCCTTATCAAGACGGAGTGTACGGCTGTCCGCGATTTTTTGGCCGATGCGGCCGGTCAAACGGGCAGCGTCAATTGGGGGATCGGGTTCAGCCTGGACAACCGCGGAGAAGTGAGGATTCAGTACCTGTCCAGCGGAGAAATGCTGATCACTGCTTTTCCGCCGTTTCGAGCATATAAGATTGACGACCCGGCGTTTGCGGCTGTCGTCAGCGAATGGATGAACGCGCCGGTGGACAGGGCATTGCAACCAGAATCTGCTATAATGGTGTCGAACAGAA
>Ga0310836_101652_pt1 | contig 11446 bp, 11 predicted proteins | sample SM_ome_4_FD_201310 | JGI IMG/M metagenome (GOLD analysis project Ga0310836, IMG submission 201310) | Sorghum-adapted microbial communities enriched on stacked mutant (SM) sorghum from Joint BioEnergy Institute, Emeryville, California... ... | reverse complement strand
CCGGAGTGGTAAAAATTTTATGCCTGGTATGATTTTTATAATAAACAGCGGACCCGAAATCGAGAAGTATAGGCTGCCCTTCTTTGCTGATAAGGATGTTTTCGGGCTTTATGTCCCTGTGAATAATTCCTTTCTTATGTATAAAATCCAGCGCATCCATCAAAGAAAACAGGGTTTTATGAAAGAAGGCTACCATAGAAACTGTTTTCTCTTCTTTTATATATCTGTTAAGCGTTTTTCCCCGACAGTATTCCATAACAATATAGCCTGTACCATTTTCTTCAAAGTGATCAATGTATCCAACTATGTTTTTATGGCATAATTCTTTGATTATAGTGGCTTCATTAAAAAAGGCCTCCATCAGTTCATAATATTTCTCTTTAGAAGATGGTAGCCGGCATAAAACAGTTTTATCATCCAAATCCCGCAACACTAGTGCTTTAGGAAAATACTCTTTGATAATTTGAATGTCCCCGCTCTCTACATGACGTCCAAAATAAACAATAGACAGTTCACTGCAAGAAATGACTTTTTTTATCCTGTATGTATTCTTTAATAGTGTATTCTTTTTAAGACAGATGTCACTGGTTACCGACTTCAAAGATTCCCCTCCATTTACATATTTTACTTTTATTGTACATCATTCTGTTCCGGTTATCCAATGCAAACCAAAAAGCCTGCCAATTCTTTGTTATCAGCAGGCTTGAAAAATGTTGTTTCCTATACTCGCTTATAATATCGGCTTTTTCTCTGCTCCCTTTTCTGGCGAAGTTTGCTTCGCCTCCTCAACCATCTCAAGCATCGTTTCCGCCATCTCCTTCATTCCCGTGTCACCGTGATTGCTCAGCAGGATAACTACGCTCTTCGATGTCATGTCACGCACAATTTCGGCGGAGTAGCCAAGCACATATCCGCCATGTTCGGCAATGATTCTGTCCGCTTCCTTCTGGATATGCCAGCCATAGCCGTACTCTTTCATCTGCGGTGTAAACATGCGCTTGCGAAGCGGCTCCGAGACCAGCTTGCCTGTATATAACGCGCGGTCCCATTTATATAAGTCCTCCACGGTCGAATACAGTCCGCCGGAAGAAAAGCGTGAGCCATAATCCATTCCGAGCGCAACCCAAACACCCTGAATCTTTTTATGCCCGCTCGCTTTGTTCAGAACCCGTCTCCGGCTGAGGTCAAATCCCGAATCATCCATGTGCAACGGCTTAAAAATATGAGTCGTAATATAGTCACCGTATGACATGCCGGAGACTTGTTCGATAATTTTGCCGAGAAGAATATACCCCTCATTGCTGTAGTTCTGCCCGGTTCCCGGCGGATACAGAAGAGTAAGCTCTTCATACTCCTTGCTGCCCCGGTTTCGCGGAAGACCCGATGAATGCGTCAGCAGATGATGAATGGTGACTTCTTTAGCAAATGGATAGTCCGGAAAAAACCGCTCAATCGGCTGGTTAATGTCCAGCAAGTGCTGCTCGTGCAGCTGCAGGATTGCCATGGCCGTAAACGCTTTGGTCAGCGAGCCAATCGCAAACTTCTGATTGGGTGCATTCGGTATTTTTTTCTTCCCGTCCGCGTATCCGTACCCTCTCTTCAGCAAGATCGTGTCTCCGCTGGCAACAAGTACGGTACCGTGAAAGTTGTCCATCGCCAGTTGCTTCTTTACATACGTGTCTAATCTGGTGGCCAGCTCTTTGTTTTCCTGGTTGGTTTCATTTTTTACGCCTGTGGTGACAGGAGTGAAACTCTCCGCTTTCGTCTGTCCGAGCCGGATGCTGCCCTCGTGCTCATGCTGCAGCAGCGACACGGGAAAAAACGAGAACGCCAGAAAAAAACTTACTACCATCAATAACTTCTTTTTCAACTATTTCTTTCCCCTCTATAAGTGGTGGACGAAAAAAATTGTAATACTGAAACCCCCTGGTTGTAAAGTTAATTTTTGGACGAGAAGTATTACAAAATAGCAGTTAAACATGGTAATTTCTGTTATTTAGTTCATTCTGCCTTATTATTATTTTCATGTTTGTTTTTCTGTTTTTTAGGGTGGTGGATTTCAGCTTTGCCTATGCATGCGTACAAGGCGAAAGCCTTTTTCTACCTCAGATCTTCTTTCCTCTTTCTTTTTTCCTTATTTTCATACAAAACCACCATGGCGTCTCAGCCACAACCCCGACATGAAAATGCAGAGAAGAGCGGCTGACTCTTGTGGTACGAAGGAAAAGAGAGGAAAGAATGAGGAGAGGATTTTAATGTAGAAAAAGGCGAAGGCCTTTTTCTTCCTTAGATCTTTTTTCCTCCCTCTTCTCCCTCTTTCTTCATGATTTTCACAGAAAAAAGCGTTCCAAACCTACAAGGTCCAGAACGCTCTGACAAGTCATTTTTATAGGTATCTCTTCACGCCGACAACGCGATAATGATTCAGATACCAGTCAATGTTGTTAATCTTCACCGAGCCCTGCCCGCTTGCGGCGTGCGCCATCCTGCCGCCGCCCATATAGATGCCGACATGCGAAATGGAACCGCCACCGGTGTCAAAGAAAATCAAATCGCCAGGTTGCATGGCGTTAACGGACACCGGCGTGCCTTTTGTAAACTGCTGACTGGAGGTGCGTGGCAGGCTGACACCAAGGGATTTGTAGACATACTGCGTAAATCCGCTGCAGTCAAACCCGGCCGTTGTTGTACCGCCGTAGCGGTACGGGACACCCAATAGCGGCTGTACCTTCCGCTGGAACAAGTCGTCTAAGCGGTAGCTGGAGCGGGACGCCACTTTTTTCGTGGGAGCCGGCACATATCCGTATAGCACCTTCTGCAGCACAACCGCCACTTCGGCGCGCGTCATCAGCTTCTTCGGCTGGAAGTATCCGTCATCCCCGGAGAATACCTTTTTCTGTGTCACGGCTTTTACGCTGTTCACCGCCCAACTGCTGACTTTGTTTTTGTCCTTTTTTGTAAAGGTTTTCAATGCTCGGCGCTGCCCAAAGCGTTTTGTATGTATCCGAGAATACCGCTGCCGCCTTTGCTTCATTTCCTGAGTAAGGGAGCATTCCTGTAAGTAAAGATACGGAAAGTAACCCTGTGGCCAAATATCGTCTCACATTCTTCTTTTTGTTTCTCATAGCCTCTTCCTTCACGAGTTTTTTGACAATTGTTATATTAGTCTCGTTTATCCTATCAAAAAATCAAGTGGCTAACATCTACCAAATTTACCGGGTAGTATCGTTTATTTTTCTGTGAAAATCGTGAGGAAAGAAGGAGAGGGAAGAGGAAATAAGATTCAGGGAAGAAAAAGGCGTTCGCCTTTTTCTACATTAAAATCATCCTCTCGTTCTCTTTTCTCTTTTCCCTCATACCATAAAATTCAGCTGCTCTTCTCCGCGTTTTCATATCGGGGTTACGGCTGAAATGCCATGGTCGTTTTGTTAAGCATACCCTCTATTCATTTTTTATGGCCGCCCATACTTCATCCGTTTCCGATCCAATATACCAGAAGGCGACACCAGCCGCGCCCAGCTGTTTTATGGCTCGATATTTCAGGGCGAGAGAACGACTCTCTTCCAGCCATACTTTGTACGTAATCCCGTTCTTTCGGTATGTCATATGGTATTGACCCAACCTTTCATCCCAGACGGGCCGTACACGAGATGCCTGGATGTCGCGGAACATCTCGGACATCGTGACGGATTCCGGCTTCTCCCTGCCGTCCACTTCCCTCCAACGCATGGTGTAGAACGGAAGCGCGATTATCAGCCGCTCTCTTGGCACCATTGTCAGCATATGCTGTATGTGAGCCTCTACCCAGGGTAACGAGGCGTTGGAACCCGCCTGTCCTTTTCCTTCCCATGTCTCGTTATACGCCATCACGACAATATAATCGGCGTGCCGGGCAAGCGCGGCGAAATCGTACGGATCACTCCAGTCATCCTTTAAATCCGGCGGCACATCCACCGAAACTTTTTTACCACGGGAATGCAGTGCACTCGACAGCTCTGCAATAAACGCCGTAAAATGCGTCCGGTCCGCCGGGTCGATGTTCTCAAAATCAATGTTTAGACCGTTCAACTTATACTGTTCCGTATACTCCGTAAGCCTGGTAACAAGCTCGGCTCGCTTCACCGGACTTGCGAGAATCTGATGGGTCAGCTCCCGGTCAAACCGGTTTCCGACCAGCGGCCATACTTCACGACGATTCTCCTGTACCCAGGCGAGAAGCGTGCGGTCCGTGTTATCGCCTGCGCCACCCGATGAAGAAAGGAAATACCAGCGCGGGGACAGTACATTCATGTTGCTTGCTTTCTTCGCTCTGGCAATAAATTCGTCCCTTGTTACTGCGTAATGCCAGCCCATCTGCAGCAGCGAAGATGTCTCTGTCTGTCCCTTGAAGTCGGGTTGACGCAAAAATTTAAACAGTAACACGGCCATTTCTTCTCTTGTTAACTGATCGTGCGGGCGAAATTCCCCCTGGCTGCCGACCATCAACCCGCGGGCATACAATTCGGATGCCGCGGAGCGGGCCCAGGGTGCGATGGCACCTGCATCCCGGAACGGAAGCGCTGTGTTTTCGTTTGTTTTTTCCGGTAACGCACGATAAAACAATGCGGCCGCTTCCTGTCTGCTGACCGGGCGTAGCGGCGCAAACTCGTCATTCGTAACCCCGCTGATCAGACTGCGCACTACGCCTGCCTGCACCCAACCGTACGACCAGGACATAGGCGTTACGTCTTTAAACGCAGGGATCACAGCGTTGACGGGCTCAAGGTCGAGTGTACGACCCAGCATGGCCGCCATGGCTTCGCGCGTAACCGGCCGGTGCGGACCGTATGTCCGGCTTCCCTCTCCGTGTACAATGCCGCGGGAATGCAGGTCAAGAATGTACGGTTTGGCATAGCTATTCGCAATGTCATCAAACGGGCTGTATATATCAGCGCGGATTTCACTCCGCTGAGCGCAGCCGCCCATGGTGCAGGCAACCGCAAGCAGCGTACAAATCAGAAGCAGTTTTTTCATGGTGTAGGCATCCATTCCCTTTCTAATCCAAATCTACCTTTTTTACTCTAGCGTAAAGTAGTAGAAGATGAATACAAGAAAAGAATGGTAACAGAGAAAGCACACTCCCATATAAAAACCTCCGGTAGCGGTTTCGCTCCGGAGGTTTCTCTTTGCCATACGGTTACGCGCGCGGCAGCAGCGCTTCGCACGTCCCTTTTACTTTCACTTCGCCTTTTTGGTCCACGGCCTGCACTTTAATCTTAACCCGCGTGCCTTCCTCTGTTTCTTCCTTTCCGGCCAGCTCTCCACGGACAGTAATCTGGTCGCCCGGACGGGTAATCGCCGAGAAGCGAACGCCGAACTTTGTAATGGCGGCGCGCGGCACCCAGGTTGTCAGCGCCTGACCGACAAATCCCATAATAAGCATGCCATGTGCAATGACGCCCCCGAGGCCTGCTTCCTGACCCACGCTTTCAATTGTATGTATCGGGTTGAAATCGCCGGACGCACCGGCGAATCTAATGAGCTGCATCCGGGTCACCGGCGGCTTTTCGAGCGCAGGCAGCGCCGTTCCTACTTCGGCGTCTCTCGCTTTAAGCAAATACGGTTCCATGTGTTCTCCTCCTTACGGCGTTTTGACCAGCACCTGGCGTGCGGTCATTACTTTTTCATCGTTCTGGTTGCGGTAGACGGTCTCCAGCGTGTAGATGGCCATACCGTTGCGCTTTGCCTTCACGTCGGTTACTTTTGTCTCCGCATGAATCGTGTCACCGGCATAGACAGGAGCAAAATATTCATACTCCTGCTCGCCGTGCAGCAGCTTCTTCATATCGATTTCAAGCTGATCCATTAGGTCTTCAAAGCTTGGCCCGGCCCACATATCAATCACTTCCATGAAGGACGGCAGGATGGGAATCGCCTCGAAGCCTTCCTCCTTCGCTTTCACCTCATCCGTATAAATCGGATTCTCGTCGCCTATCGCCAGGGCCAGCTCGCGGATTTTGCCGGCCTCTACCTTGCCGCTGTACGGGGCGAACGTATAGCCTTTTTTGTCTTCGGGAGTTGCCACAGTCTCATTCTCCTTTCTTCTTTATCTGTTCGTCTTGTCTATTATACAATAAAATACCATGGCCGGTTAGCCGTAACCCCGACATGAAAACCGCAGGAATGGGCGGCTAACTTTCGCGGTGCAAAGGAAAAAAGAGAAAAGAACGGGGGAATGATTTCGTCGTAATGATTTGGTAACTTCTCTTAACTTGGCAGTAACCCTTTTTTCTTAATAGAGCACTATACTGAAAACAGAATATACACCCTTCCTTTTTCTCCATGACTCACACCACAATATGGAAGGAGGATGATATGATAAAACTATCATAGTACATGGCTACAGGAGGATGTATGTTTGAAAATAATCCCGCCAAAATTTTGCTTATCGAGGATGAACGTTCAATACGTGGCTTTATTACCATTAATCTCAAACGGCACAAGTTTACGGTGATTGAAGCAACCACCGGCGAAGAAGGCTTGCAAAAGGTGAAAACGGAACGGCCCGACCTCGTCCTGCTCGATGTAATGCTCCCCGGCATAGACGGCTTCGACGTCTGCTGCAGTCTCCGCAAAAACTTCCCGCACATCGCCGTCATTATGCTTACGGCGCGGGGAGAAGACATGGATAAGTTAATGGGACTGGAGCTTGGAGCGGACGACTATATCGTCAAGCCGTTCAATCCGCTTGAGCTAACAGCACGGATTCACGCTGTACTCAGGCGCGTGAAGCAGCCGGTATCGAAGCCTAAAAGAAATATGGAATCAGGGCCGTTTCGCCTTGATTTACAGGCACGGCGCTTCTTCAAAAACGAGCAGGAAATCGATGTAACACCCCGCGAGTTCAATATTCTCAAAATGTTTATGACCAATAGTGCCCAGGCGCTCAGCCGGGATGAAATTCTCGATTTATCCTGGGGGACGGATTTTGTCGGGGACCCCAAAACGGTGGATGTCCATATTCGGCGACTGCGGGAAAAAATCGAGGACAATCCGTCCCGTCCCGCTTATATCGAAACGGTTTGGGGATTCGGCTACTGCTGGCGGGGAGAACACCATGCACGGGATTAAACGGCGGCTCGTCGGAAGCTATCTCATCATTATTCTTCTTACTGTTTTCCTGTTTGAAATGCTGATGTTTATTGCGATTCGACAATACTATGTCGGGAATATCCGCGAATCGCTGCAAAGCGCGGCGGAAGTATCCGCCAGCTTTCATAATCAATATTTGACAAATGGAGATTTGCAAGAGCGTGCGGATTATCTTATTCGCACGTTCAGCGAAACGACAAATGCACAGGTGCAGATTTTGGATGCCGCCGGAAAAGTCATAGCTGATTCGACCGGTATGTCCTGGGGGAAAACGATAGACACTGCCGATGTGCGGAACGCGCTAGCCGGCAAACCGTGGGAATGGCGGGGAAATATGCCGGAAACGGGAGAACCTGTGCTATCGATTGCCTATCCCCTTCTGTTCGATACGAAAAATGCTGGCGCTCTGCGGCTCGTCACGTCGCTGGCAGAAGCCGAAGCGGTCATTCAGCGTATCTTTCTCTTTTTGCTGGTTGCGGGTATTGCCATTCTTATTATCTCTGTAATTGTAAGCCTTTTGCTGTCCCGAACGATTACCGAACCCGTCCGGCAAATCACAAGAGGGGCGGAAGAAATGGCGGCCGGTAATTTTACGGTGCGCATTCCCAAACAGCACAACGACGAACTCGGTATGCTTAGTGATACGCTTCACTATATGGCAGAAGAAATTATGCGCCATGAGAAAGTGAAGAATCAATTTGTAGCCTCGGTTTCTCACGAACTGCGCACCCCGCTTACCTCGATAAAAGGATGGACAATTACGCTACTAAACGGCACTGTTGAAAACAAGGAACTAAGAGAGGGGCTTGAAATCATCAACAAAGAAACGGACCGGCTTACCGCGATGGTGGAAGAGCTGCTCGATTTCTCGCGTCTGGGGGCAGGAAAAATTACGCTGCGCCCCACTACCTTTCCTCTATATGAGTGGCTTCACCAAATCGTAAAACAGGTTTCGCTTCGTGCCGAACGCCAGAATATTGAGCTAAGCCTGGAAGTCGGAAATTCTATTCGCCTTCTATCAGGCGACCCCGATCGGCTAAAGCAGGTAGTGCTAAATCTTATCGATAACGCTCTAAAGTTCACCCATAGCGGTGGAATCATTAGCATATCTGCCGTTAAGAAACACGAACATATTCTGCTCAGTGTACAGGATAACGGCGAAGGCATTGCCAGCGAGCATCTCCCTTACGTAACCAGGAAATTTTATAAAGCAAACCCGGCAGCCCAGGGCAGCGGGTTAGGGCTTGCCATCTGCAAAGAAATTATCGCCTTGCATGGCGGAACTATGAAAATATCAAGCGCAGCCGGACACGGCACGAAAGTGGATGTCACGCTTCCCCTTTCTACAACTTTAAGAAAGGATGAGATGTCTTATGTATAAAAAAAGAGCATCAATAAACGTATTGGCAATAAGTGTTATGCTTAGCGGGTGCGCTCTTCTCCCGGCTCCCGCAAGTACCATTGGCGCACCGCAATCCGTCTCCGCCGCAAAAGCCGCCGGCACGGAAAGCACCGCAAGCTTTATCCAGAAATTCTTGCCGCCGGGAGCCAGGCTTCTCCCTCCCGAAGAACCTCAAGGATCGGAAGCGGTACAGTTGCAGGATATCAACGGAGATCACGAAGCTGAAATTTTTGTCACGTACCGGAATGGAACAGAAGATAAAACACCCTATGTTATGATGTTGGAAAAAGAGAATAATGAATGGAAGAAAGCCATGGAACACAAAGGACAAGGATACCAGGTCAGCACAGTTCGTTTTGCGGACATAACCGGCGACGGTAAGCCCGAATTCCTTGTCGGCTGGACAATAGGCGCTTCTGCTGGAAACGGACTTGATGTTTTTGCATGGCGCAATGAAACGCTGCAGAAAATCGCGAGCACAGCGTATCATAAGCTCGAAATTCTGCCGAACGGCAAACAAAACATGCTGGCCTTCTGGCAAAAAGATACAGGTGATGCGTATACGGTAGATGTCGTACGCTGGAACGGTTCCGCTTTCGTCTCCGCAAAAGACGCCTATCCCTCTTATTTTAAGAAGGTAGCCGCCTACTATGAAGAAAAAATCAAGGAAATGCCGGACGCGGCTTTTTACTGGTACTATCTTGCCGATGCGCAGCAAAAAGCAAACATGTCCGAACAGGCAATCCAATCGGCAAAAAAGGGCCTCTTCCTTCTTCAATCCGACTATCCAAAGCAGTCTCAGTTTGAAACAATTATCGCTGACTCCCTGGATGATTTAGGTAAGAAAAACGAAGCGCAGAAGATACGAGAAAAAGTTCGCCAATTAGAAGCGAAGGGAAAATAGCCGAAGGAAAGAAGCCTGACATTTCTTCTTTGCCCGAAGAAGGAATGTCAGGCCTTTTCATTCAACAGCTGCTCGCTCATGTGCCAATTACATTTTACTGACGAGATCTTGATTGGCCCGGTCGATATTCGGATAGTGGAACACAAACCCCTGCTCCAGTGCCCGCTTTGGCGTGACATGCTGCCCTTCAAGCAATAATTCCGACATCTCGCCCAGGACAAGGCCGAGCACAAAACCGGGGACGGGCAGCCAGTGCGGACGATGCATCTGACGTGCAAGCGAGCGGCCGAATTCGTTATTGGTGACAGGATTCGGTGCGGTGGCGTTTACCGCTCCTTCTATTGCTTCATTTTCGATGCAGAAGTTGATAAGACGAACGTAGTCAACGATATGAATCCAGGAATGCCACTGGCGTCCGCCGCCCACCCTGCCGCCTGTAAACAGGCGGTACGGAAGCGCCATCTTCGGAAAAGCGCCGCCATCCGCTCCCATTACCAATCCGGTGCGAATCTTGACAAGCCGCGGCGCCGGTATCCGGTCGGCTTCCTCTTCCCATTGCCGGCTGACCTGAGCAAGAAAATCATCTCCGATTGCTTTGCTGTCTTCATCAAAGCGCGCGGTATCGGACTGGCCGTAAATGCCGATTGCAGATCCGTTGATAACAACCCGGGGCTTCTCTGTCAGCTTCCCAACCGCAGCGGCAATCCTCTGCGTCGTCTCCACCCGTGACAGCAGAATGCTCTGCTTTCGTTCTGCCGTCCAGCGGCCGCTGTTAATAGATTCACCGGCCAGATTAACCAGAGCATCAATGCCTTCAAGCGCCTGCGAATCTTTCGCGATTTCATCCCATGTGGCGCAACTCGCGAATGGAAACTGCTTCTTTACTTTAGTACAGTTGCGGGTAATGACCAGAATGTCATATTTCTTTTTGCGCCAATCTTTTACCAGATGCGTACCGATAAATCCGCTTCCTCCGGCAATCGCGATTCTCATAACCACATCTCCTGACATGCAGAGAGGACCTGTATTTCCTTATGCTTATTTCTTCCACCATCTATCAAACGGAGAAACAGGGGAATGACGCTTGTGGCGTGTTTTCATATATTGTTTCTCCAGCTTCTCCGCCGCGTCTGCGTCGATTTCTTTGCCCTCAAGATAATCGTCGATCTGCTCATACGTAATGCCCAGCGCGGTTTCATCCGGAAGCAGCGGCTTATCGTCTTCTAAATCTGCGGTCGGTACTTTCGTGTATATACGCTCGTCTGCACCCATGTACTTGAGAATTTCGCGACCCTGACGCTTGTTCAACCCATCCAGCGGCACAACATCACACGCGCCGTCACCATATTTAGTGAAGAAGCCTGTTACTGCTTCCGCGGCATGATCCGTTCCAATGACCAGCAGTTTGTAGTGGGCTCCGATATCATACTGCACTTTCATGCGTTCCCGCGCTTTGATGTTCCCTTTCAGATAATCGGACAGCTTCTCTCCCGTCGCTTCGGTAAACGAATCGTAAGCGGCGTCGACCGCCGGTTTGATGTTGACTGTAATGGTTTTATCGGGCTGAATGAATTCAAGCGCACGCTGCGCGTCTGCTTCGTCTTTTTGTACGCCGTATGGCAAACGCACGGCAATGAACATATAGTCTTTCTTCGTTTCCCTGCGCAATTCTTCAACGGCACGCTGCGCCAGGCGGCCGGCCAGTGTAGAGTCCTGTCCGCCGGAGATGCCAAGTACGTACCCCTGTGCTCCGGAACTGGTTACATATTCTTTTAGGAAGTCAATACGTCTTCTCACTTCGTCAGCCGGTGCGATTTTCGGGTTAACATGTAATTCTTCAATGATTTGCTGCTGCAACTGATGAGCCATAAGTGTATCTCGCATCCTTTCTTTTAAATAATAGCTATTTTTTATTATACCCTTTCTTCTCCCGCATTTGGTTGTCTTGTAAAATTATTTCTTTTTCTTTATTCCCCGATTTGCCGTGTTTGAATAACGATTTCATCCAA
>Ga0310836_101644_pt1 | contig 11480 bp, 10 predicted proteins | sample SM_ome_4_FD_201310 | JGI IMG/M metagenome (GOLD analysis project Ga0310836, IMG submission 201310) | Sorghum-adapted microbial communities enriched on stacked mutant (SM) sorghum from Joint BioEnergy Institute, Emeryville, California... ... | reverse complement strand
TGTTCTTATTTGAATTAATTTCATTTATTAAGAATTTCAAAATGAGATTGGATTGTAATATCATCATAATATTAAATGGAGAGGGCTTACCCTCTCCAAATTGTCCAGAGCAGTTAAGAACTATTCCGTATAACCTAGGTCATGTAGCGTTAAATCTTCATATTCTTTTCCAAGCTTATAAGATGAAACATGTTTATCGCCACTGGCAGGTTCAATAATTCTTTTTTTACTCAATGCTCCGCCCATTTTGAAATGGTCCTAGGATGAGCTTGGAATATAGCTACTATCTCTTTAAGCTTAACAGGACGTTTTTTTTCAATAATAAAGCGGAGTAGCGTTTTTTCATTTGGTTCAAGGTTGCCAACTCTAGTATCTTGTTCGTTATTAGCAAATCTTTTTGCCAGGTTTGTTACTTTCTCATAGGTGAGTGTCATTATTCGGACAAAGTATTCAACTTAAGAATATAGGTTTTTTGGATTATTACGTCCGTTATAATATAGCGGTGGTAATCCCATCTGTAGATGTTGGTAGTAACCTTGCAGATCTTCAACATAGTATTCTTTTATGGAATATGGATACTTAGCTTTTTAATTGCATTTTGCTTAACTTTTCAGTTGCGGAAAACATCCTAAAAACGCAAAGCAGTTTATTGACGACTTCAAAAAACACGCTCGCATCGATCCAGGCGACGGAGTTAACGGGAAAGGGAGGCTATAAACTAAAAGTAACTATATAACGAGCTGAATAGTTACTTTTACTCTTTAGATAGCATTCCTTCGACATTCTGCGCTTTCATGTTATAGATTGGTAAAATAACGAGAAGGCCAATGACAAAAAGAACCGCTGCCGATTCAAACATCGTAATAATTGAAAACATTTCCTTCATTACCCCAGCGATGCTCATTGTCAAAACCATTGACCCAGTGAAAAGCGGACTTAACGTTCCGTTCACTCTTCCAATAAATTCAGCCTTTGTATTTTGTAAAATCAATGTGTTAATCCCTATTTGAATACAAGGGAAGAATAATCCGTTAGTAAATTCAGCTACAAGTGTTACGAAGAGATTAGTTGAAATACCTATTACGCTTAGTCCGATCGCGCTGGCTAACATTCCAATAACCAATAATCTTTGCGGTGGAATCGACTTAGAAAACATAACCGAAACCGCTCCACCTACAATCATTCCGATACCGTTCGCCATTAACAACCATTGTAAGCTTTCTTTCGCTAATTCCAGCCGCTCTATGACGAGAAAAATGGAGAGAGGCTGAATCAACCCTATAGCTAACCCTGCCGCCATAAAACATAGACCGAGAAGCTTTAATTCTTTTTTTGCCATAACATAACGAATCCCACTTTTCATCTCTTCTAGTAAAGACGCCGTTTTCTTTTCATCATCCATCGTATGATCAGCAGGAATAAATGATAACATCGCTGCTGAAAGAAGGAAGGCAACTCCGGTAATTCCAAGGGACACATCAATTCCAAACTGCTGGAAAATAAATGTGCCAAGTACTGGACCTAACACCATAAAGATCGCAAATATTGTTTGATAAATGGACATGGCTGATTGAATCAGTTCTGGATTCAAATGCATTTTAAATAACTTCATTCCGGATGGCTGTGAGAATTGCGATAAAATCGATGAAATCAGCGTGGCAAAAAAGATGATTTTCCATGAGCCAAACACAAGAGTTAATAATACCGCAAAGATAGAGAGGGCACTTAAAATATCACACCAAACCATCGTTTTCTTCGGCTGCCAGCGATCAGCAAATGTCCCACCGATAAACGAAAAAACAAAGATTGGAGCAAATTCAGCTACCGAGATCATGGAAACAGCAAAAGCATTCCCGTTCGTTTTTTCCATAACGAACAAAAGAACAGCAAAATTCCGAACCCAAATTCCTACTTGAAGGAACAAGGCTGAAAGGAAAATGGCCTGAACAAATCGATTTTTCAATAATTGTGACATAACATTCCTCTTTTCTATTTCAAGGTAGTAAATATTAAATAAACATCCGTTATAAGGTAAATGACCCTAATACTTACAAAAAGCTACATATTCTCTAACAGACAACAAAAGACCTCCCATCCGTCATTTTTGGATAGGAGGTCGTCAAGAACCATGGAAAAAGACATAGTAAACCTGGTACTATAGCTACGATCATCTTTTTCTAAAAAAGTATAGACTAATCCTATTCAAAAATGACTTCGCAATTATAACGAATGTGCTTTTGAAATAGGATTAGAAGATCATCGCCCCATGGTCACCCTTTCGTGTAATAATGTAATTATATTACACTGTTTTTTCCTTTTTTACAAGCATTTAGATGGATGGGCGAATCGTATATCTCCGATTGCTTTTTGTATTGGTCCTCAATTTTTAATCATTCCTACCGTTACGGAGAACGGTATCATAAATAGATAAATGTTTTACGGGTTGAAAAGTCTTATCATTATAATTATAAGGCTTTTTTCTTTATGTAAAAGCGAAGTTTTTGCGTAAAGAGGAGCGCTATACAATGGTATATCCTTAAGAAAGAAAGAGCATAAACTTAAGAAAGTCTTAAGGATTCCCTTGATTTAATGTTAAGAATTACATTTTACAATGTAGAAAGTCCCGGGAGTTGACCATGATATACTTTTGAAAGGAGCGTGAAAAAGGATGAACAATTACACGGTATTAGTTGTCGATGATGAAAAAGAAATCCGGGATGGTATCGAAATCTATTTAAAAAATGAAGGTATGACGGTTATAAAAGCAAAAGACGGCATCGAAGCGATTGAAAAATTGAACGAGCATGTTATTCACCTCATTATTTTAGATATTATGATGCCGCGGCTTGACGGTATCGCAACCACCTTTAAAATACGTGAGGAAAAAAACATTCCAATTATCATTCTGAGTGCAAAAAGCGAGGATATGGACAAAATTCTAGGTCTTCAGGTTGGCGCGGATGACTATGTTACGAAGCCGTTTAATCCGTTAGAGCTTATTGCCCGAGTGAAGTCACAGCTAAGAAGATACGTTACGCTGGGCACGTACGAAGGAATAGAAAAAGTCATTAATCTTAATGGTCTTACATTAGACCAATCGGCAAAAGAGGTAACGGTCGACGGTGAAGTTGTGAAATTAACGCCGACTGAATATAAAATCGTCGAATTGCTTATGACGAATGCCGGACGCGTGTTTTCCATTAACGAAATTTATGAACGGGTATGGAAGGAACCGTGCTTTAACGCTGAAAATACTGTAGCTGTTCACATTCGTAAGATTCGCGAAAAAATTGAAATTAATCCGAAACAACCAAGATATTTAAAGGTGGTATGGGGAATTGGGTACAAAATCGAAAAATAAGATGATATTCGTCATTTGGATTTTGTTATTTACTTTCGGATTAAGCGGTATCATCTCAGGACTATGTAACGGAAAAGACTATATAAAAAAAGATTACTTTCAAACTAAACAGTTTGAAGATCAGCTAAATCAGTTTATTGCTTATCTAAAGATGTTCGAATTAAGTAATATAAATAAAGAAGAAATCAAAAAGAAAATTACCGTCACGGCCGAGGAAATTGAAGAACACCGTTACCGCTATGGAGATTTATCTACACAGGTCTCGAATATAAAAAGCCAATATGAGCATAAAATTCAGGATGCACTGTTAGCAGGAAATAAAGAAGTAGCTGATGCCTATGTTGCTGAAAGAGACAGGAAGATAGAGGATATTACAAACAATTTTAAAAGCGACGAACACGTCCGGGCAAAAGTCGTGAAAGAAAAAGAACAAAAGGTCGACAATTATTTTCGTGAGATAGAAAAGTACCGTTTAGAATCCGAAAGATACAACAAAGATCTTTTTACGTATTATTTAAAGAACACGGCAACGGGAGAAATTTATACGAATGTAAATATCACCAGCGGCGATTCAATCGATACGTTTATAAATAGTAAAACTATGATATTTATTCAAAGCTATCCTTCGCCAAAGTATGGCTATCTTTCAACTGAGGGAGCATACAATTCAATTGTTGAATATGATGATGTGATAACCCCGTTAATAGAAAAGGAAACGGGCAAGTTTGAAGGGCAGATTGCGCTGCCTAAAGCAGCGTCTTCGGCAAGCCCTATTCTGGCAGACTATTATGATTTTGGGCAAAAACAAAAAATCTTCTTGATCTACACCATTAGCGGTATTATTGCTTTTCTGCTGAGTTTTTATTTAAACAAAAAAATACCGGTTATTCAATTTATTCCTACAGGGAAATGGCAGCCTTACTACAACCGTATTCCGATAGACATAGCAGTAATGGGTTTGGCGTTTACGGGACTTCTGACACTTTTTCTTTCCATAGTAGATAATGGTCTGTACCTGCATCAGGATGTATATAGTTATGTTAGAAATACACTCTTCAGTTTAATTGCTACAGCCTTTTTTGTTGCGTTAACATGTATTCAAGGGAGATTTTTGTTAGAGAGAGTAAAAGGACCGGCGAACCTGAAAGTAGATTGGCAGAAGTCCTTACTGTACAGAGCATACCGGGGGATAAAGGAAGCGTTTCTCATCCGGAGTATGGGGGTACAAATATTTGTTCTTTTATCCGTCGTATTTGCTTTTGGCTTTGGTGCGGCAATTGCTCTCATAGAGCCTGAGTTTATCCTTTTTTATGTTCCTTTATTTATTGTGGTATGCGTTCCAGCCTCCATCGTAATCATAAAGCGTACCGGCTATTTTAATCGTATTGTTACCAGCACTGACGAATTCGTGCATGGAAATTTGGAGCCGGATATACCTGTGATAGGGAAATCAGCATTAGCCGTTCTCGCAGCTAATATTAATACATTAAAGCATGGTATCAAAGCATCGCAAAAGGAACAGGCGAAAAGTGAACGATTAAAAACGGAGCTTATTACAAATGTGAGTCATGACTTGCGAACACCGTTAACTTCTATCATTACGTACACAGAGCTTTTGAAGAAATCAGATTTAGCAAACGAAGAGCGTGACGCATACGTTGAGATTATTGACCGTAAGTCTAAACGATTAAAAGTGCTCATTGATGACTTATTTGAAGCATCCAAAATGGCAAGCGGGAACGTTGAGCTTGTAAAAGAAAAAGTAGATCTTGTCCAGCTTTTGCAGCAGGCACTTGCTGAATACAATGAAACAATCGGAGAGTCAACATTGCAATTTCGGGTCACAAACCCTGATACGCCTGTTTATGCTGTTGTCGATGGACAAAAACTGTGGCGGGTGTTTGACAATCTAATCGGAAACATTCTCAAATATTCATTAGAAAACACCAGAGTATATATTTCAGTGAAAAAAGGAAATGACAAAGCGGTAATTACTTTTAAAAATGTTACCAAATACGAGCTTAGCGAAGATATAGATGAGCTGTTTGAACGATTTAAACGTGGGGATACATCCCGTCATACAGAAGGATCAGGACTTGGACTTGCCATTGCTAAATCGATTATAGACCTGCACGAAGGAAATTTAGATATTGAGGTAGATGGTGACTTATTTAAAGTAACCGTTTCCTTGAGTACCAGATGATTTTAACAAAACCGAAAGGGCGCCTGCTTATAGATTTCTATAAGCGAGCGCCCTTAAAGTTAGTGAAAGTTTAGTATATCTTCAACTGAATTTTCCTGCTTTTTATTAAATAACTCCCTGTGCTACCATTGCATCGGCAACTTTAAGGAAGCCTGCGATATTAGCACCGACAACCAGATTTCCCGGATGACCGTATTCTTCCGCAGCTTGCATGCTGTTCTGATAGATGTTTTTCATGATTTGATGTAATTTCGCATCCACTTCTTCAAATGTCCACGACAGTCTTGCGCTGTTCTGCGCCATCTCCAATGCAGAAACCGCTACGCCACCTGCATTGGCGGCTTTTGCCGGACCGAAGAGAACATCGTTATTCAGGAACACATCAATTGCTTCCAATGTAGACGGCATGTTTGCCCCTTCGCCGATGGCTTTGACTCCGTTGGCGACCAGAATTTTTGCCGATGTTTCATCGATTTCGTTTTGCGTCGCGCACGGCAGGGCGATATCGCAGGGGATGGACCAGATCCCTGAGCATCCTTCAAAGTATTGCGCCTGCGGATGTTCCTTCACATATTCACTGATTCTTTTTCTCTCGACTTCTTTCAGTCGTTTTACTGTATCAAGGTTGATGCCATTTTGGTCATAAACATAGCCGTTGGAATCGCTGCAAGCCACGACTTTTGCGCCTAACTGGGTAGCTTTTTCGATAGCATAGATGGAAACATTACCGGAGCCGGATACAACAACCGTACTTCCTTCAAAGCTAAGCCCTTTGTCTTTTAACATTTCCTGTACAAAGTAAACAGTACCATAGCCTGTAGCTTCAGTACGTGTTAAGCTCCCGCCATAGCCAAGGCCTTTCCCTGTTAATACACCGGCTTCATAGCCGCCGCGAATTCTTTTGTATTGTCCAAACAGGAAGCCGATTTCCCGTGCGCCAACCCCGATATCTCCGGCCGGTACGTCGATGTCTGGCCCGATATATTTGTAGAGCTCTGTCATGAAGCTTTGCGTGAAACGCATGATTTCCGCATCGGATTTTCCTTTTGGATCGAAATCGGAGCCGCCTTTGCCTCCTCCGATTGGCTGGCCAGTTAAGGAGTTCTTGAAGATTTGTTCAAAGCCTAAAAATTTAATGATGCTGGCATTTACAGAAGGGTGAAAGCGTAAGCCGCCCTTATAAGGACCGATCGCGCTGTTGAACTGTACACGGAATCCGCGATTTACCTGTACTTTTCCTTGATCGTCTACCCATGGTACTCTGAAGGTAATCACTCTTTCCGGTTCCACAATTCTTTCAAGTATGCCATGATCTATGTATTTTGGATGTTTTGCAAATACAGGTACGAGAGAATCAAAAATTTCTTTAACCGCCTGATGAAATTCACTTTCATTAGGATTACGCTTCTTCACAGCTTCATACACTTCATTCACATAATCTTTCGCAACTTGTGTTCCCGTTTGTTTAACTTCCTGTAAAGTAGCCATGTTCTCTTCAGTTCTCCCCTTGTTTAAGAATGTATGATACAAAGTTAAAATTTTAGAGATAATCTGACATATATAGACTTACTATGCTTTAATAAATGTTAGATTTTCTTACTATGGTGTATTTTATAATTGAAAAATAGTCTAAACAATATGAAAGTTAGATAATAATCATGCCGATATGAGATGATTGGGAAGGAGGATGAAAACATTGGAATTAAGACAGATACAATATTTTATTGAGGTTGCCAGGCGAGAACATGTGACGGAGGCCGCTCTGGCTTTACATGTGGCACAATCCGCTGTAAGCCGGCAGATTTTTAATCTGGAATCGGAGTTGGGTGTTGATCTGTTTATCCGGGAAGGACGGAACGTCAGATTGACGCCGATTGGAAGAATATTTCTGAAGCATATGGAACAAGCAATGAAGGTAATCGATAATGCAAGGCGGGAAGTTGAAGAGTATTTAGACCCGGAGCAAGGTACAATTCGCATTGGATTTCCGAGTAGTCTGGCTGCTTATACGCTGCCTACTGCCATTTCTGCCTTTCGCGAGCGCTATCCTCAAGTTAAATTTCAGCTCAATCAGGGTTCCTACCGTTATTTGATTGATGGGGTGGTGAAAGGGGAAATCGATATGGCGCTGCTTGGTCCGGTGCCTAAGCAGGAAAAAAAGGTGAAAGGGAATATTTTATTTACAGAAAATATTGTTGCATTGCTGCCATCTAGCCACCCTCTTGCGGATAAACCCTCGCTGAAACTAAGCCAATTACGGGATGATTCATTTATCTTGTTTCCCAGGGGGTTTGTTTTACGTGAAATTATAATGAATGCTTGCCAACAGCTTGGCTTTCGGCCCAATGTGTCATTCGAAGGAGAGGATATTGACGCCATTAAAGGATTGGTCTCGGCAGGTCTGGGTGTGGCGCTTATTCCCGAAGTTACATTGATTGACAGCCTGCCACGTTCAACAGTAAAGCTACCTGTCATTGAGCCCCAGGTTACCCGTACGGTCGGTGTCATTATTCCCAGTGAACGTCAACTGCTTCCTACAGAGAAGCTCTTCTACGAGTTTCTCAGGGAGTTTTTTACCATATTGGACAGATTTCAAAAGTAAAGGATGTTCTCTTCACTCTTTTTCTTCGCACCGCAAAAGTCAGACGCCCTTTCTGGTGATACGGTTCATTACGCGCGAAACAATTGAGTATAACGTTACGAACAGCTTGATTCAATGCTCTATCAAGCTGTTCAAAGATACCGTTTGTTCATTCCCCGGCTGGTCAAGCGGATAAATTCGGGCCGTTTCATTGTTTTCATCCACATGCTGTATATAGATAGGTACTCCTTGATAAGTAACATTGGCCATAACAGGTGAAGCAGCGATCTCTTTGGCACGTTGTTTGTTCATGTTAACGACCTCCTGTAATTTGTGACAGTTATAGTATGCACCTTAAGCTGTTCGATTATTCAACCTGCGCGCGTGAACGGTTTCTGATTGTGACGGCATAAAATGCGCATAAATTCTCATACTGAAAAGAGTGTCACCGACACGAAAACAAACATGTGAAGGGGGATTCGTGATGGACAACCAATCGTTACAGGATGCGCAGCGATCGTTAAACAATGCATTTCAGGCCGTCGGTCAGCTTGAAGGAACGCCGAATGAGAAACAGGTTATGAATGGGGCACGCAATGCGATGGCTCATGCCCGCCGTGCCATCGAACAAGTGCAGGACAATGGTGATCAGGGCGCCGTAAGCGCAATGGAACAGCAGATGGACCAATTGCAGGCTCGTTTCGAGTCGGCGCAAGACAGCAGCGGCAAGCATATTAATTAACAGCCATCCGAAGACTCGCGGGAAATCCCGCGGGCTTTTTCATTTGCAGGGTTTTATTGAGTTATGTTTAATCAAAAAAGCCTGTCTTTACATCAATCGTAAGGACAGGCCAGGCGAAAATTTACCCCTCTAGCAACAATGTCTCCGGATCTTCCAACAGTTCTTTTACTCTTGCCAGGAAGCTAACCGCTTCTTTTCCGTCGACAATCCGGTGGTCATAGGACAGGGCGATATACATCATCGGCCGGTTTTCCGTCCGTTCTGTATCAATGGCAACAGGCCGAAGCTGAATCTTATGCATGCCCAGAATACCGACCTGAGGAGGATTGAGAATCGGCGTAGATAGCATGGAACCGAAAATTCCTCCGTTCGTGATGGAGAAGGTGCCTCCCTGAAGATCAGACAGGCTCAATTTGTTATCACGAGCCTTTTTTGCCAGATCAGCAATATTCTTTTCCAAATCTGCAAAGCTAAGTCGATCCGCATCACGAACGACGGGCACGACTAATCCTCCCTCGGTGGAAACCGCAATCCCGATATCGTAATATTTCTTAATCAGGATATCTGTGCCCTGAATTTCTGCATTAAGCAGAGGAAAAGCTTTCAAGGCGCCTATAACCGCTTTTGTAAAGAAGGACATAAAGCCAAGCTTCACGTTGTGCTGTTCCACAAACTTCTCCTGACGGCGCTTGCGAACGTCAAGAATGGCCGTCATATCGACTTCATTGAATGTCGTCAGCATGGCTGCGGTTTGCTGAGCATAGACCAGTCTCTCGGCGATAGTCTGGCGGCGCCGAGACATCGGCACACGCTCTATTGGCTTGTCTGTGCCGGTTAGCTTTGCACCGGCTCCAACCTGAGGGTTGCGTTCGGCTTGCTTCTGCGCGCCTGCAGGCGCTGGAGCGGCCGTTTTTTCCTGACGTACTTCCGGCTGTGCTTCACTGCTTGCTTTTACGTCATCTACTCTGATCCTTCCGAGAGGGTCCTGGCTTCTCACGGAGTCTATATCAATGCCCCGTTCCCTGGCCAATCTTCGTGCGGCAGGACTCGCCGCACGCGAGCTATGGATTTCTGCTTCCTCTTTATCAGGGGAGCGGGCCGGCTCAACTTCGTCCTGTTCCTCATTAGACGGTATCGTTGCTTTCTCCAGCGGAGCGTTCTCTTCTTTGGGCGGCTCTGCTTGCTTCTTAGGTGCGGCGGTCTCTTCCTTGGACGGAGCCGTGTCTCCTCCGGCTCCCTGCGCAATCATGGCGATGACTTCACCTACCTCCACCGTATCTCCCGGCTCGCGCAAAATTTTTTCCAGCTTTCCGTCTTCTTCTGCACTAATCTCTATGTTGACTTTATCCGTCTCCAGTTCGGCCAGCACTTCACCCCGGGAAACGGAATCACCTTCCGCTTTTAGCCATTTTACAATCGTTCCTTCTGTTATTGACTCTGCCAGTTCCGGTACCTTTACTTCACTCATGAGTGTGCCCCCCTGCCATGACAGTATTGGGTTTCGTAAGAAGTAGAGCTTCTTCCATGATTTTTTGCTGTTCCATCTTGTGCACATCCGGTGAGCCTGTAGACGGACTTGAGCGGTAAGGTCGGCCGACGTAGCGTACGGGCACCCGGGCCAGTTCCCTGAGCCGCGGCTCTATATACGACCAGGACCCCATGTTTTTCGGCTCCTCCTGTACCCAGACAATTTCCTTCAGGCGTTTTGAGCGGTCCACAATCTCCTGAAGGGCCTTTCTCGGGAACGGATAGAGCTGCTCTACGCGGACAATATGGATTCTCCCATCGTTTACCTGCCGTGATTCCCATTCCGTCTCCAAATCAATCGCGACTTTTCCCGAACAAAGAATAAGGCGTTCGGCTGTCTTTGCATTTTTTTCAAGGCCGGGCTGTTCCATTACCTGTTTAAACGAGCTCTGGCTCAACTCTGTCCACGGTGAAGCAGCGCGCGGATTGCGAAGCAAACTCTTGGGCGTCATGAGAATTAACGGCCGGGCGTCCTCTTTGCCCGCTTTCGATGCCTGAAAACGTAAAAGATGAAAGTATTGAGCCGCGCTTGTCAGGTTGGCAACGGTCCAGTTTTGTTCGGCCGAAAGTTGCAGGAAACGTTCCAGGCGGGCGCTTGAATGCTCCGGTCCTTGCCCTTCGTACCCGTGGGGCAGAAGGAGAACCAGATTCGAGATCTGCCTCCATTTCGCTTTTCCTGCGGCGATAAATGTGTCGATGATAGGTTGTGCCACGTTGGCAAAATCGCCGAACTGCGCTTCCCAAAGTACCAGCGTATCCTTAGCCAGCACATCATAGCCGTATTCAAAGCCTAATGCCGCTACTTCCGACAGAGGGCTGTTATAGACGGCAAAAGAAGCGCGTGCATCGGGGATGTGCTGCAGAGGAACGAACGATTTTCCGGTTTTAAAATCATGCAGCACAAGGTGGCGTTGGGCGAATGTGCCCCGCTCTGAATCTTGACCGGTGAGCCGAATTGGAATGCCGTCCATCAGAATCGACGCAAAGGCCAGCGTTTCTGCCAGCGCCCAATCGACATAGCCATCCGGCGCCTTTTCTCTGCGCTTCAAAATTTTTTCCAGCTTGG
>Ga0310836_101641_pt1 | contig 11492 bp, 8 predicted proteins | sample SM_ome_4_FD_201310 | JGI IMG/M metagenome (GOLD analysis project Ga0310836, IMG submission 201310) | Sorghum-adapted microbial communities enriched on stacked mutant (SM) sorghum from Joint BioEnergy Institute, Emeryville, California... ... | reverse complement strand
CAAGATTATTATTTTGGTCACGGTATCCAGCCTGCTAATTGGACGCTGAATGCAGGCAGTTACGCAGCAGACGATACATTTAATATTAATACCTTCAAGACTGGTAGTAATGCATCCGTTATGTTAGATGGTGATGATTGGAATTACTTTTTTCAAGATAAGTCATTTTCAGGTAGTGATGATGATACTTCTAAGAATTGTTTATTTACTATAAGTGATGGAACTCATACTGCCGAGATTTTGCTAGGGTATCAATATGTTAATATGGACGATTTAGTTGATGATTTGAACTATCAATTAACAAATGCACAAGTGTCTGCTACAGTTAACAAGGTAGAAGCAAGCCATTTTGAGCTTGTTCCAGGCACCCCTGGGATAACGCTTACTACTGGCGGCACAAACGCAAATGAATTCTTTTAATTTTCAAAGATTTTCTTAAAAATGTTTGCATAATAGCAACGTAATGAAACCGCTCTCTGGTATGTTACCAGGGAGTAGTTTTATGTTAATCTTTTGTTATTAAAATCAGAGTTACCAAGGGGAATGTTTGAAATGGAGACAGTCGAATCCTTAGACAGAATTATTACCGATTTGATAAAGATAAAACGCACAAAACCATACCTGCCCACATGGGGCATGATTTTTTCGGTTTTATATAAGGCTAAACGATATGCTGAACAGAAAAACCAAACGGTAGTACTGTATCAGATTAATGGTAATGATGTGTTATATGTCCCCTCCGAAAGAAAATTTAAAATTAGGGTAGAGGATATAAACTTCAATTTAACTTTAGAACAAATGGTTACAGCTCTTCATGAAGAAAGGTTTTTACCATGCTAATAAAACCCCCCCCGGTATGTTGCCGGGGAGTTAATTTATTTTAGATATATGTATCTAAGAGAATATAAAAATTTCTAACTAACTAAATGAATACACGTACTAAAAACTTATAGATAAATGATATAATTTATTTGGGTTATTTTTAGAAATTATTAGATGGGGTGGAAAATGATGAGGGCAGCTATATGGTATGGGGTTAAAGATGTTCAGGTGCGTACCATTGAAGAACCAAAAGTCACATCAGGTACAGTAAAAATTAAAGTGGAATGGTGCGGGATTTGTGGTACTGATTTACACGAATATTTAGCAGGTCCTATTTTTATTCCTGGAGAAGAGGCTCATCCTCTCACCAATGAAAAAGCTCCTGTGATTCTTGGACATGAATTCGCAGGAGAAGTTGTTGAAATCGGGGATGGAGTATCGACCGTGAAAGTTGGGGATCGTGTTGCCGTTGAACCAATTCTTTCTTGCGGAAAATGTCCGGAGTGTAGAACAGGTAAATATAATTTATGTGAATCTCTCGGATTTCATGGATTAGCTGGTGGTGGCGGTGGATTTTCAGAATACACAGTAGTAAAGGAAAATATGGTACATAAATTGCCTGATAATATGAGTTTCGAGCAAGGGGCTCTTGTAGAGCCGACAGCAGTTGCGGTTCATGCTGTAAGACAGAGTAAAGTAAAAGTTGGAGATGTTGTAGCGGTCTTTGGAGCGGGACCAATTGGACTTTTAACCATTCAAGCTGCGAAGGCTGCCGGTGCGAGGCAAATAATCGCTGTTGAAGTTTCCGAGGAAAGAAAAGAATTCGCCAAGAAGGTAGGCGCTGACGTTGTTTTAGATCCACGCCAGGTCGATGTTGTACAGGAAATCAAACAATTAACAAGCGGTGGGGTAGATGTAAGTTTTGAAGTTGCTGGAATAGATGCTGTACTGAATCAAGCAATCGAAAGTACAAAAGCAGATGGTCAGATTATTATTGTTAGCATTTGGGAAAAAACAGCGACAATACTTCCGAATAACCTTGTGTTAAAAGAAAGGGATATTAAAGGGGTCATCGCTTATCGAGATATCTTCCCATCTGTTATTCAACTTATTGCAAATGGGAGTATTAAAGCAGAAGAATTGATTACAAAGAAAATCGACTTAAAAGACATTGTAGAAGAAGGTTTTGAGTCTTTAGTTAAGGAAAAAAATCATGTTAAAATTTTAGTGAAACCAGGTACCTTACTACAATAAGTCGATTGTTCCTTATGAGGTTTACTAAAATTTAAGTAAATTAAAGTAAATTAAAGAGCCTGACATATTACCCTATATAAAAAATAGGGGAGTGTCAGGCTTTTATGTGTACAGGTTCCGATAACCTGGTGTATGTAAAGGATCACTTTTAATCGCTCAAAAGTGATCCGGGTATTTGAGTTTTCTGGAAATGATATCGGGGTGATTCCCCTGCTACTACATAACGAACAGGGGAATCCTTTCCTACCTATTAGTCACATGCACACGCAATAATGACCAAGAGGATAAAGAGAACAAGGATAACGCCAATTTCTCGTTCCCCACCAAAAAAACCCATACAATTCCCTCCCATGTACAATGGATTAAATTACATTTCATACTATGTAAATGGGGATGGACAGGTGTTGGGTTATTGCCTTTATTTAAGGCTTTTATTATTTTTGTGCTATTGTTCTGTTTCTTATTGGTGTCTTCTTAATGGAATTAAAGACGCCCGCAAGCCATCGGAAGAAGACGTCGCTGCGGAAGTGGCGGAGTTAAAGGCGATGCTTGGCGGCAATTCCATTCGTAAGCGGCACCGCCCGCGAGTTTTTCTTATGGATATATTTGTTTTTAAAAATGTACTTTACATTAGTTTGCGATTTGTGATAAGATAATATTCGTTAGACATCAATGCGTTCAACCTTCGGCTTTATCGTATATTCACCGTTTGATAAGGCGTTAGCATAACGAAGACAGACATATCAAATCAAACTTCTAAGCCGTTGGCAGGGAGTTCGAATCTCTCCTGGGAAGCCAGCGAGCCATTAGCTCAGTTGGTAGAGCACCTGACTTTTAATCAGGGTGTCACTGGTTCGAGTCCAGTATGGCTCACCATTTGCTTTATATATCAGGCTTGGACTCTCACCTTTTTATAAGGGAACTTCCGCTAAGAACGCTCACGTCCTGTGAGCAACGCGGAAGCTTACACGTCCTGTGCTTCGCGAGTCCAGTATGGCTCATCACCTATTTCCATAAAAGTGAAGCAGATGCTCTGCAGCTTATTCCAAATATTTTTATGGGGCCCAAAGATAAGGGTGCAAAATTAAATTGTGCGGACGTGGCGGAATCGGCAGACGCGCTAGATTCAGGTTCTAGTGGTAGCAATACCGTGGGGGTTCAAGTCCCTTCGTCCGCACCATCATAATTGATTATGAACGCATAACTATGTGTATAATTTTATAACATAAGAAGTGTGGACAGTCGCTGTTCATGTTATATGAATAGAGGAAAGTCCAGGCTCGCCCGGGCTGCGATGCCCGGAGTGTTTGTGCCTGCCGCAAGGTAGGGCAGTCGTTTCAACGGCTGACGGCGGTGAAATCGGCTAAGTCCCTTTGGGATATGTCGAGAATAGCCTGAAAGTGCCACAGTGACGAAGCTCTGTCGGAAACGGCAGAGGTGGAACGAGGTAAACCCCGCAAGCGAGCAACCCAAATTTTGGTAGGGGCACTATCTGAAGGGAATTGAACTGGAGGATAGACGAGAGGATGCTCTCGTAGATAGATGACTGTCACTTCCGTGTACCAGGCTGGCTGCCGCGAAGAGTACGGGAAGGACAAAACCTGGCTTACAGCACTTCTTATGGCCGTTATATTGATTTATATAGAAAACCGTTCCATGCATTGGGGACGGTTTTTTCTACATTTATCACCATTGCAGGATGCTGGAGGTGCGACTGTGAATTTTACCATTATGCCTGAAGCAGTGCAGGCTTATAAGAAATATGCCGATTTCCGGGAAGGAGAATGCTACCGATTCTATGTGCGGACGGGTGGTCCTGGTACAGGCGGCCTTTTTTATGCTGTAGAAAAAAGTTCACAGGATGAAATCGGTACGGATGACGTGTTATTTGAAGTGGAAGGAATCTGTTTTTGGATTCGCGGAAGCGACGCCTGGTATTTCGATGGAGGAACACTTTCTTATAATAAATACTTAGGGGAATACGGCTTTGAATTTTGCAATCCTTCGTTAGAATAAAGAAAGAGGTGCCTCATGAATCGAACGCTGCAATTTGATGAATGGACGGAAGCCATTCACAGGTTATCCGAAGAGGTGGAGAAGCATCCGCGAAGATGCGAAGCCCGTGCTGCTGAACTATATGCGCAGCTTGCTCATTGGAAGCAGCATATTGAAACCGAACGGCTTACTCCCTGGGAGGCTCTGCTATATACCTGTCTTGGTATTGTGACATGGGAAAGTCAAGAACAGCGGGCCGCGGAATGGCTCACGCGTGCTGTAGAACTTGATCCTACGCAACGAGCAGCCTGGAAATATCTCAGACTTACTGTGCTGTCTGCTCTCGCTTCCCTATTCGGCGATGTTTCATTTTCTTTGCCTCGCCAGGTAGATCCGGCCGAATACAAGAAGCAGAAAACGATTGAACTGCAGCAGGAAATGCAGAAAATAACCGGGGAGATAAGGGGCCGAGCTGAACGCCTGGTAGAAGAAGGAAGAAGGGCTCAAATAAATCTGGGGACACAGCATGATGTCTGGGAGCAGGCCACCTCGCTTCTGGGGGAAATGCCGGGGATCGTGCGGGAGGTGGATGAGCGTGTGATTGCTTATAGCCGATCGATTAACGGATTGTATGCTCCGGAAGAGATACTGCGGCAGCTAAATGAATCGGTGGAGGCGCTTAATCAATATATCGAGCGCTGGAACCGCTTGTTTGCTCCCTATCGACGGGAGAGTCAGGAGGCGACCTCCGCGCTGGAGAGGCTGGATGAGCTTATTGGCATGGAGGAAATAAAAAAACGGATTCGTGATTTATATTATTTTCTTCTGTATATAACCCGAAGAAATGAACAGGGGTTTACCATGCGCGATCGTGTAGGCCTGCATGCAGTCTTAATGGGGAATCCGGGCACCGGGAAAACGACAATCGCCCGCCTGTTGGCTGAAATTTATCATGAGCTTGGCTTGCTCGAGAGACCTTCTGTTGTTGAAGTGGATCGCTCTCATCTGGTGGGATCCTACGTGGGGCATACGGAGCAGAAGGTGATGGAAGCTGTACAGCGTGCGGTAGGCGGTGTACTGTTCATTGATGAAGCGTATAGTTTAAAGCGGGCAGGAAGCGCAGAAAATGACTTCGGTCAGGTAGCGATCGACACGCTGGTTGCGGCGATGACCGGCGGTGAGTATGCGGGGACGTTTGCCGTTGTGCTGGCCGGTTATCCGGAAGAGATGCGCAATTTCCTGCTGGCCAATCCGGGTCTGAGAAGCCGATTTCCGGAGAACGGACATTTTATCCTGCCGGATTTCACGATGGATGAACTGGTGGAAATCGGGCAACTGGTAGCGCGCAATAATGAGTTTGTGCTGACGGAAAGCGCGCTTGTCGCACTGAGAGAGCGTATCGAGGCGGAGCGGGTGGACATGACCTTCGGCAATGCCCGAACTGTGAAAAATATCATTCTTGATGCGATTACGGCAAAGGGAAGGAAACTTGAACGCCTGGAAGAGATGCCGTCTGATGAGTACGCGATTTTGTATGCGGAAGACTTCGCCCTTCCTCAGGTGCAGGTAAAGCCTGCTGTAGAGCGCTTGCATGAACTGGTTGGATTGAAAGCCATAAAAGATGAGATTTCTACACTGTTTGCGTTTTTATCTATTCAGCAAAAGAGAAAAGAGAGCGGACTGCCGGTTATGCCAGTCGAGGTACACGCCGTATTCTCAGGCAATCCGGGAACCGGAAAAACAACGATGGGAGAATTGTATGCTGCCATATTGAAGGAAGCAGGCGTGCTAAAGCGCGGTCATCTGGTCACCGTCGGACGGGCGGATTTGGTGGCAGAGTATGTCGGACAGACGGCGGCCAAGACGAGGCGCAAAATTGCGGAAGCGCTTGGCGGTGTGCTGTTCATTGACGAAGCGCACGCCCTCATTCCCTCAGGGCCGAATGATTATAGTGTGGAGGCAATCGATACGCTTGTTGAAGAGATGACGAAGCACCAAGAGAATCTTGCCGTTATTCTGGCCGGGTATCCGCGGCTGATGGAAGAACTGCTCGATATGAATCCCGGCCTGCGTTCTCGATTTAAAAAATATTTCCATTTTCCCGATTATTCGGCGGAAGAGCTTGTAGAAGTAGCCAAAAGATATGCTGCTGATATGGGGTATCAGTTGTCTCTTTCGGCCTTGAATCAACTTCGCGGTTATTTTACGGAAAAAAACAGGGCAGAGAATGGCAACGCCCGGCTGGCACGATCACTCATCGAAGCAGCCGGACAGCGGCAGGCCAGACGGTTGATGGATACCGGTCGCACATCCTTTACGCTAGAAGAGCTAATGCGGATCGAAGAGGCGGATGTGCGCGGTGCGTCTATGCTATAGAAAGCCGCATTGATATGTAGCGGAATAAGGGGGGGATGCATCATGATTATCCGGCGAAACGGATGGGTTCACCGTCTGCTGGTTGATTTGGCGGGTAAAGCGCAGAAAGTAAAAGAGGAAAAAGACATGCTGCAGACGATTATCGATCATGCTTATGAAGGCGTACTTATTGTCGATCCGAAAGGATATATTTTAATGGCAAATGAGATTTACGCGGATTTTCTAGGCAAGAAGCTGAGCGAAATCATCGGCAAGCATGTAACCGAAGTGATTGAAAATACGCGCATGCACATTGTCGGACAAACAGGAAAACCGGAAATTGCCCAGATGCAAAAGATTAACGGGCGGGAGATGATTGCAAGTCGGATTCCGGTATTTAACCAGGGAAAAGTAGCCGCTGTCGTCGGAACCGTCATGTTTCAGCAGGTGGATGATTTGTTTGCTCTTTCCACGAAGATGGAAAACCTGCGTAAAGAGCTGAATTATTATAAAGATGAGCTGGATAAGCGACTGCAGGCTAAGTATTCATTCGATACGATCCTGGGGTCAAGTGAAGAGCTGGAGAAGGTAAAGCGCCTGGGACAACGGGTTGCAAAAAGCGATACAACCATTTTGCTGAAAGGTGAGAGCGGGACGGGGAAAGAGTTGTTCGCGCACGCGATTCATCGTGAGAGCTACCGGGGGGCAGGTCCGCTCATTAAAGTAAACTGTGCGGCCATTCCTGATGCGCTCCTGGAATCGGAGCTGTTTGGCTACAAGGAAGGAGCGTTTACCGGAGCCAAGAAGTCCGGGAAGAAAGGCAAGTTTTCGCTTGCAAACGGCGGTACCATCTTTCTTGATGAGATTAGCGAAATGCCGCTGATGATGCAGGTTAAATTGCTGCGTGTCCTGCAGGAAAAGGAAATTGAGCCGATCGGAGCGGATAAGCCGGAGTCGGTAGATGTACGGATTATCGCAGCGACAAACAAGGATTTGCTGTCATTGGTCGAGCAGGGAAAGTTCCGCCATGATTTGTACTACCGGTTGAATGTGGTTATGCTGGATATTCCGTCGTTGCGTGAGCGAAAAAGCGATATTCCTCTTCTTATCGAACACTTTTTGGAGAAGCTTGAAAAAGAGACGGGAATTCCGGTTGAAGGTATCGAACGGGAAGCTGTGGATGCGCTGCTTGCCTATTCGTGGCCGGGAAATATTCGCGAACTGCGGAACGTGCTGGAGCGTACATTGTACGTCAAGAACGGCCCTGTGATTACAAAACAGGACCTTCCTGCTGTCATTGGAAGCGAAGTGACTGTTAGGGAGAACGATAATGGAGCAGGTACATTAAAACAGGCGGTAGAGCAAGCGGAAGCATCAGCGATTCGACGGGCGATCCGGGAATGTGACGGCAACAAATTGCGGGCGGCAGAGCGTCTCGGCATTAGCAAGTCCAGCTTATACGCCAAAATTTTTAAGTATCAAATTACAGAATAAATAAGCGTTACATATTGGACGAAGAGAATGATGTTCTTCGTCCAATATTTTGGAATTAAAGTCCAATATTTTGGAAAAAATAAGGTTTTTTTAAAAGGATGGCTCTTGATTTATTTTTTCTTCAGGCGATAGAAATAAAGAAACATCAGTTTTTATCAGATGTGTAAATGAATCGTCAAAAAAAGAGGTTATTTTGGCATAGATTTTGCTTTTGTTTAGAATGTGGATGGGGAATGCGGCAGAGAGTGGAGGAGTGGTAATAAAATAAAGAGAAAACTCGAAGCACAATATGAAAACGTTTTAACCTCTTGTTTTAGAAAAAAGGAGGGAGTTAGATGGAAGTTATCGTCATTTTATTGGCACTATTTTTCCTTATGTTTGTTGCGTACCGCGGCTTCAGCGTCATTTTATTTGCTCCCATTGCTGCGCTGTTTGCGGTGCTATTGACGGATCCGGGATATGTGCTGCCGTTTTTCTCAGGTGTATTTATGGATAAGATGGTTGGCTTTATTAAAAGTTATTTTCCGGTATTTCTTTTGGGTGCCATTTTCGGTAAAGTCATTGAGATGTCCGGCTTTGCCAAGTCGATTACCGGTGCGGTGATCAAGCTTATCGGTCCGAGCCGTGCGATGCTGGCGATTGTGCTGGTCGGCGCTATACTCACATACGGCGGAGTTTCGCTGTTTGTGGTAGCGTTTGCAGTTTATCCGTTCGCGGCGGAGCTGTTTAAAGCAGCTGACATTCCGAAGCGGTTGATTCCGGGAACGATTGCGCTCGGAGCGTTTACGTTTACCATGGATGCGTTTCCGGGAACGCCGCAGATTCAGAACATCATTCCGACGACATTTTTCAAAACGGATACGTGGGCGGCTCCGTGGCTTGGCTTTATCGGTGGACTTTTCGTCTTCATTATTGGTATGATTTACTTAGAATGGAGAAGAAGAAAAGCAAAGGCTGCCGGCGAGGGATACGGCACCGGACACAAAAACGAGCCGGAGCCGCTGGGAGAAGAAAAGCTGCCGAATGCCTTTATTGCCATTCTTCCTCTCATTGTTGTCGGGGTATTCAACAAAGTCTTTACAAATTTGATTCCGCAGTTCTATGGGAAGCAGTTCGACTTTGAAGCCATTAATATTGCCAAGGTCAATCCGGTCGATGTAACAAAAGAAACGGCGATCTGGGCGGTAGAGGGCGCGCTTGTATTGGGCATTCTGACTGTGCTGCTGTTCTCGTTCAACCGCATCAAGGAAAATTTCAATGCAGGTATTAACGTATCGATCGGCGGCGCGATGCTGGCTACGCTGAACACGGCGTCCGAGTACGGATTCGGCGGTATCATTTCGCTGCTTCCGGGCTTCAAATCGGTCAGCCAGGCGATGTCTGATACCTTTACCAATCCGCTGGTGAACGAAGCGGTGACGACGACGACGCTGGCTGGGATCACAGGTTCTGCGTCAGGGGGGATGAGTATTGCGCTGGCGGCCATGGGAGAGACGTACATGGAGCAGGCGCAGAAGCTCGGTATCAATCCGGAAGTGCTGCACCGAGTGGCGTCCATGGCGTCCGGCGGGATGGACACCTTGCCGCATAATGGGGCAGTCATTACCCTGCTTGCGGTAACCGGACTTACACATAAACAGTCGTATATTGATATCTTTGCGATGACGCTTATTAAAACAACCGCTGTATTCTTTATTATCGCACTTTACTACATGTTCGGTATCGTTTGAATTTTCGTTTGTTTGCAAGCGGTTGCAATATTCTATACTGCAGCCTATTTATAAATCCAGTAAGGAGTGAGTCAAGTGAGTGTGTTTACATCCATTGATGAAGCTTTAAACGGCATTCAAGACGGAGCCACTATTATGGTGGGCGGGTTCGGTCTGGTTGGCATTCCCGAGAAACTGATTCTTGGATTGCGCGACAAGGGAGTAAAGGATTTGACGATCATTTCCAATAACTGTGGGGTAGACGATTGGGGGTTGGGCCTGCTGCTGCAAAATAAACAGATTAAGAAAATGATTTCGTCTTACGTAGGTGAAAATAAAGAGTTTGAACGTCAATTTTTATCCGGTGAGCTGGAAGTGGAATTGGTACCGCAGGGCACACTGGCAGAGCGCATCCGCGCAGGTGGTGCCGGCATTCCGGCATTTTACACGCCGGCCGGCGTAGGTACACCGCTTGCCGAAGGGCGCGAAGTGCGTACGTTCAACGGCAAAGAATATTTGCTCGAAACAGGACTGACCGCCGATTTCGCGTTGGTAAAAGCCTGGAAAGGTGACACCATGGGGAACCTGGTGTACAACAAAACGGCCCGCAACTTTAATCCAATGATGGCGGCGGCAGGAAAAATTACGATTGCAGAAGTGGAGGAACTTGTGGAGCCGGGTGAGTTGAATCCGGACCATATCCATACGCCGAGCATATATGTACAACGTATTATTCAATGCACGAACTACGAGAAACGAATCGAACGCAGAACGGTACAGGCACAAGCATAACAAGGAGGGGAATAAGATGGCATTATCAAGAGAGCAAATCGCAAAACGAGCGGCCCAGGAGATCGAAGACGGTTTTTACGTGAATCTGGGTATCGGTATTCCGACATTGGTAGCCAACTACATTCCGAAGGATAAGCATGTTGTGCTACAATCGGAGAATGGTCTGCTCGGTATCGGACCGTACCCGGCAGAAGAGGAAGTAGATCCAGAATTAATCAACGCAGGAAAAGAAACGATTACAATGCTGCCGGGTGCAAGCATTTTCAGCAGTGCAGAATCGTTTGCGATGATTCGCGGCGGTCATATTGACATAGCCATTCTCGGCGGCATGGAAGTATCAAAAAACGGCGACCTGGCTAACTGGATGATTCCGGGTAAGATGGTCAAAGGCATGGGTGGCGCGATGGACCTGGTGCACGGTGCGAAGCGCATCATTGTTATTATGGAGCATGTGAATAAGCACGGCCAGCCGAAAATTCTAAACGAGTGCACGCTGCCGCTGACGGGCAAAGGTGTAGTAAACCGTATCATTACGGATCGCGCGGTCATCGATGTAACGCCGAACGGTCTCGAACTGGTAGAAGTAGCGCCAGGCTTTACGGTACAGGATATTAGAGAATCTACAGAACCGGAATTAATTATTTCTCCAAAGCTGGCCGGCAAAGCATAGGGAAAGTAGAAGGAGACATAGCAATCAATGACGAAATTGGTGCAGGATAAAGTTGTATTTTTGACCGGAGCGGCGAGCGGCATTGGTTTGGAACTCGCTAAGGAGTTTGCCCGGGAAGGTGCAAAAGTAGCGATTAGTGATTTGAATGCCGAAGCAGCGGTAGCTGCGGCCTCCGAGTTAACGGCAGAAGGCTTTGCTGCCATCGGTATGGGCTGCAACGTGGCGGATGAAGCACAATTGAAAGCCGCGCTGGATGAAACGGTGGAAAAATTTGGACGTCTGGATGTGCTGGTGAATAATGCGGGATTGCAGTACGTTTCGCCAATTGAAGAGTTTCCGACGGAGAAGTTTGAGCAGCTGGTAAAAGTAATGCTTGTGGCTCCGTTTATGGCAATCAAGCA
>Ga0310836_101635_pt1 | contig 11516 bp, 11 predicted proteins | sample SM_ome_4_FD_201310 | JGI IMG/M metagenome (GOLD analysis project Ga0310836, IMG submission 201310) | Sorghum-adapted microbial communities enriched on stacked mutant (SM) sorghum from Joint BioEnergy Institute, Emeryville, California... ... | reverse complement strand
AATTCGGACGCCTCCACGTGCAAGGTTTTTCGGGGGTAACCCCTTGTTTTCCTTGCACCTAAATTCGACAAAAGAGGCGCTAAACCCTTGTTACTGTTGGATTTTTGATTTGTTCAGCAAGCCCTACGTAGAAGTCCGAATTTCGCCGGTTTCGATCGATCTGCTCGAAAAAAACAGCGTATCGCCTTCTTCTTTTTCCAGGCGCAAATCGAAGTAATGGAGAAACTCATGGCTATTGTAGCCGACGTTTTCGCTCGCAAGCTGATCTTCTTCGGAATAGAATCGCTGGTACAGCTTGACGCTTTCCTGCTTGATCAGGTCAACAAGAATGAGATATTTTGATCCCATTGCGCACGGAGCTGCAGCATGGCGGCAAGCTCTCTGATGGGCAATTGAATGTTCACCTTCGATTGGGCTGCCGCATGAACGGATGAATGGGATGAAGTCGCCAGAGCCATGATAAGGGATAAGGAAATCCATATTTTTCCCGCGAACCGCACCACAGACTCCCCCCTGCTCATGAACAGATCTGTATTTATGGAACCTAACCAACGCTGTTTACATACCAAAACGGCCCATTCTTTTTCACATAGAACCCACTTATTTCATTGCGGGTCATCCGATCCACGTAACCGGAGGCGTCATACAGATGGCAGTATTGCGGATCATAAAACTCCATGTCTGTCATTTTCGACGTGAAGGCGCTGACCGGGAGAAGATGGAGCACCATATGTCTTCGAATGGCTCCTTCAGGCGAGAAGAAGCTGGCAATCCAAAACAAGACAATGAGACGAGGCAATTAAAATGGTTCTTTTGCGAATTTTCATCATACCTCACTCACACCCCAATAAAACTTAGTCCCTCGGATAGTAGGACAAATAAGCGAACGTCGTAAAGGACACGAGCGAAATCAGAATCGAAATCCGGAAAAACAGTACGGCTTGCTCCGAGTTCAGTGAAAACAGAAACAGGTAGGAAAACCCGGTCGCCCCGGTCATTGTGAAGGGAATGTGATAGGACAACAGAATGGCGTTGATCGCGGAAAGAAAAGCAATAATGAGGGATAAAACTTTGGGTTTTTCTTCGGCCATAATAAAAGTAGTGAATAAAAACATCAAGCAAGCAACCGTAACGAGTCCTTCAAAAAAGGCCATATCTTCTACCCCTTCGATCTCCCGGCTCAATCGGTTGAATGCAATAATAGATGTCCAATGTAATTGCAGGTGCATTTTACCATACCTGGTCTATCAGGTCCATCTGTCACCGGCCCCGCACTGTACAGAAAGAACAGGCCGAGCGGATGGCACAAGTCCTCGTCGTCCATGCGCAGCACGAAAGGGGGCGCATATTTGGATCTGATCATTTATGAGCACCATGCTTCAACCCTTCGTAAGTGCAGAAGTTTGAATCGGAGAACGTTTGGTTGCCGGAATAGCGGAAGATTTTGCGCCTATTCTCACGAAAACGGTCAGCCCCAAAAGATAGAAGAAAAATCTTCGCTTATCGTTTACCAAACCGACGATTCCGGCCAGGTTCGGCAGAATAGAAGCAGATATTTCCTCTATTTTGTTTGGATTGGAGATTTTCGACAAAATAAAGGAATTTGCTTCGCTTATTCGCGCGGCTATGGCGCACCCGATGGATTCGCGGCCCGCCGCCTGCCACTCGCCCGCCCTCTCACCGGCGTACTCTGACGTGCTCCGGCCGGTGATCGATTTGAACCCCTGGCTCCGCCGGCTTTCCCGGCCACCGCTCTTCTCCCCGGTCACCCGCGCGACGAACGCGTTCATCACGTCGAGTGACCCCCGCAACGAGCCGCGAAAAAGTCCACGGACCTTTCGACGCTTGGGCGGCGGTTACGGCTTAACCACATCGGAACGGCCGATCCCGTAATGGACCAGTTCCACGGTAACGCCGGATTTGATGATATGGCGCGGCTCGCGCTCTTCCGGTTTCATCCCGATTTTCCGCATGACTTTCCAGGACGCCGGATTCGACTTCATGGCGGCCGCATGGATATGATCGAGGTCGAGCGCTCCGAAACCGTATCGGACCGCCTCGCGGGCCGCTTCAGTGCAATACCCCTGCCCCCAGTAAGGGCGTCCCACCCAATAGCCGAGCTCGGCTTCATTGTCGCGGCGCGATACGCTCAGGCTGACGCACCCGATAAGTGCCTGATCCGCCTTGCGGACCATCGCCAGGGCGCAAATCTCTCTCCTCCGGAATGCGTCGCGGGTATGCTCGATCCACGCCTCGGCCGCGCCGTCCGGGTAAGGATGCGGAATGGAGAGTGTGGTGCGCGCCACCTGTTCATCCCCGGCCAATCGCTGCACCGTATCCGCATCCGCAAGTTCGAACAACCGGAGCGTCAGGCGTTCGGTTTCAAGTCGAAGTTCCATTTGCACATCTCCTTTATAATTCACGGACCGGACCCGGCGCTTGAGACGTACCAGAACGGCCCCCTCTTCTTCACATAGAAAAAGCTGATTTCGCCGCCAGTGGCCCGATCCACGTATTTCGTCGCGTGGTACAAATGGCCGTCAATTGCGAGATGCACCCCGAAGTCGGTGATCTCCGACGTGACGGCGTTGATCGGATGAAGTTTCAGGAACATGTATCTGCGGATGGCTCCTTCCGGAGAGAAAAAACTGGCGATCCAGAGCAGGACGATGAGGATGGCGGCGGCGAGGAGTGAGGTCCGTTTTCGGATTTTCATAGAATCATCTCCCGTTTTCGCATTCCGGATGAAACTATTTTTTGGAAGTCTGCGTCTATATTGCAAGATCAATTGTGGAGGTTCGGACGATTGCGCAAGACGGTTCCTCTTCTCTTGCTGCTCGTGCTCATCCCCGTTGCATATTTCGGCTTCCGCGATCTGTTTACTGCTAACATAACAAAAGTCAGCGTATCCAAGTCAACCGGTTTCGGTAAAGTAAACCCGAATTTTTTCGCGGTGTTCGATGACAGGCCGGCGCTCAGGCTGTTCGAGCGGGCGCTCGCCAAAGCGGAGAAGCAGCCGGGCATCGTCGACGCGGTGGAGCCGCATTATGATGTGGAGATCCATTACTCGAACGGGCGCACGAAAGGTCTGCACCTGTGGCTGTTTCCGGAATCATCCGCGGGTTCGATCATGCATGTGACCAGTACATCCACCATTTACACTTTGCCGAAGGATATTGCAGGCGAGTTGATTGAGCTGCTGGAGCCTTACGCAACACAATTACCGGATGAACGGCGCGATTCCGCTGACGCGGATCAGTCAGCGGATGAGAAGCCCGAACCCGCCCGCGGGGAGTCGTCCGCACTCCCGTCCGAAGATCCGGATGCAAGTCAACCACCCGATTACCGAAGTGCGAGCATTTTTTCCCTTGTGGCGGGCGATACCCCGATTTCGATCGGCGCTTGGGACAACGAGGTTGATCTCGAATCGATTCTCGGTCCGCCTGCCTCGCAAACCGTGGAAGTGCTCGAGAACGCGGACACGCATACGGGCTCTTCTTTGAAGAAAATGGACTACGACGGGCTGAGACTCGAACTCTTCTCCCCGAAACAGAACGGCGAAACGTTCTGGATCCTTTCGATGAAAGCTTCCGGGGAAGGGTATCGGACAACCCGAGAAATCGCGGTTGGAAGCCCGCTCAAGGAAATGCTGGAAGCCTATCCCGAGATCGTCATGGCGCCGGACGGCCGCACCGATCCCGACAACGCCGCATACGTGATGACCGATGAGATGGGCGAGCTCTACCTGCGATTCGAGGTCGCGGACGGACGGGTCGCGGAGATTCAGGTTTACCGGGTGCTGCCCTGACCGCGGAGGCGGATCGGGATGAACAACCGCTTCATCGGCGGAGGGAATCCGCGGCCAAGAAAGCAAGACGCCCCTCACCGGACGTCTTGTTCACAACTTTCTTATTTCGCTTTCAACACCGCCGTGCTGTACGCCGGCAGCGTCACTTCGCCGCGATCGGCCTTGATCCCCGGCGCGGACGCCAGCGTCACCACGAGTTCCCCGGCCTCGATGCCCGCCTTCGACTCGAGGCTGAGCTCTTGCGGCTCGCCGGAAAGATTATGCAGCACGAGCAGACGCTCGCCTTCATGCTCGCGGATGAACGAGACGACGCTTCGGCTCGCGGTCGCGTACGACTCGACCGTGCCGAAAGCGAGCGCCGGCTCCAGCTTCCGCCAGTTGACCAGCCTGCGGTAATGATTGAGCAGCGAGTCCGGATCATTATGCTGCCGCTCGACTTCGTCCCAGTCCATCGGCCGGCGGAGATTCTCGTCCGGCTTCACGCCCTGCATGCCGATTTCTTCGCCGTAGTAGATGAACGCCCGGCCGGGAAGCGTGAGCAGCAGCGCGGCCGCCATCTTCGCGTGGTTGACATTCCCCTGCAGTTGGCTCATGACGCGGTTCTGGTCGTGGTTCGACAGGAACGTCGCGTCGATGAACGTGCCGCCGGACACTTCGGCGAAGTAATCGTGGACGCGGCGGACGCTCGCGGCGATGTCCGTCGCCTTCCCGGACTTCGCCAGATTGATCAGCCGTCCGGCCAGATCGAAATTGAATCCGGAATCGAACGCGCCGTTCAGGTAGGGACCGACGACGGAAGGCGCGTCCCACACCTCGCCGACGAGATACACATCCTGCTTCACATCCTCGATCCCGGCGCGGAACTCCCGCCACCACGCGACATTCTTTTCCGCCGCTTCCGGCCGCTTGTTGTCCCCTTGCAAATCCTCGTACACGTGCTTCGCGGCGTCGAGCCGGAACCCGTCCACCCCTTTTTCCAGCCAGTAACGGCCGATCTTGATGAACTCCGCGCGCACTTCCGGGTTGTCCAGATTCATATCCGGCATGCCTTCCCAGAAAATGCCGAGGTACTTGCCGGTGACGGCCGAATGCCACGCCTTGCCGCCGATCGCGCTGACCGCGTTCACGTTCGTCGCTTCGTCCGCCCAGATGTACCAGTCGCGCTTCGGGCTCGCCTCGCCCGACCTCGCTTCGACGAACCACGGATGCTTGATGCTCGAATGGTTGACGACGAGGTCCATGATGATCCGGATATTTCGCTTGTGCGCTTCCCCGATCAACCGCTCGAAATCTTCCATCGTGCCGAAATCCGGGTTGATCGCGTAGTAATCCGTCACATCGTAGCCGTGATAGCTTGGCGACGGATGGATGGGCGTCAGCCATAAACCGGAAACGCCCATCTCCTTCAAGAAGTCCAGCTTGGCGGTGATGCCGTTCAGATCCCCTGTGCCGTCGCCGTCGCTGTCGTGAAACGCGCGGACGAAAATTTCGTAGAACGTGTTCGAGTCCCGGTCCCGCGCCGCTTCCATCCGCTCCCGGTCCAGCTTCTGCTGCCGCATGCCGATCCAGAGCACCGCGCTCGAGAACAGGATGACGACGGCGGCGAACGCGATGGCGAACCGTCTGAATGCCCTCATCCTTTGTTGGCTCCCGCTTTCAAACCTTCAATAATATACCGCTGCAGGAACAGGAACAGCAGCGCGATCGGAATCGAAACGAGCAGCGCGCCCGCCGCGAACTTCGTGAAATCGGTGTTGGACCGGCCGGTGACCATGTTGAACAGGCCGATCGCCAGCGTATATTTGTCGCTCGAACGGAGCACAAGCCGGGCGAAAATGAAGTCCATCCACGGCCCGATGAAATTGTTGACGGCGACGAACGTGACAATCGGCACCGACAGCGGCATCATCACCTTGAAGAATATGGTAAAATTCGACGCGCCGTCGATTTTCGCCGCCTCCACCAGGCTTCTGGGCTGCGCGTCGAAATACCCTTTGACCAGCCAGGCGCCGAACGGAATCGACCCGCCCGCGTAGACGAGGATAAGTCCCCACAGGTTATCCAGCAGGTTGATCTGCAGCAGCAGAATGTAGATCGCGATCATGCCCATGAAGCTCGGAAACATCTGGAGCACGAGCATCGCCATCAGCGTCTGCTTGCGGCCGGGGAAACGGAACTGCGAGAACGCGTAGGCCGCCGTGACGACGAGCGCCGTGGACAGCACCATGTTCATGACGGCGACGAACAGCGTGTTCCGATACCAGAGCAGATAATCCGTCTCGCCAAACAGTTCGCGAAAATGATCCAGCGTAAGTCCCGTCGGCAGGATCGAGGTGCGGAACAGCGACGAGCCGGGGTTCAAGGCGCCGAGGACCACCCAATAGAGCGGATAAATGACGACGATCGCCGTCAGAATCAGGATCAGGTAGATGACCCATGCCGTCAGCTTGTCACCCGGCCTTGTGCTCGTTTGCATCATCGATCCCTTCCTTTCGCCTCAGCTTCGTCATTGCACCATGTCCTCCTCTTTGAACGCCCTCGTCCTGCGGAAGTTCCAGATCGAGAACCCGGCGACGACTATGAAGATAAAGATCGATACGACGGACGCCATGTTGAACTTGTTCTGCTCAAGCGTCAGCTTGTAGATCCACGAGATCAGAATGTCGGTCGAGCCCGCGTAGCTGTAGGCCGGATTGGCGGGTCCGCCCGAGGTGAACAGATAGATCATGTTGAAGTTGTTGAAGTTGTGCGCGAAGCTCATGATGAGCAGCGGCGCCGTCGAGAACAGGATGAGCGGCAGCGTGATGCTGCGGAACCGCTGGAACCCGTTCGCGCCGTCGATCTCGGCCGCCTCGTACAGTTCCCGGTCGATGTTCGTCAGCACGCCGGACATGAGCGCCATCCAGTACGGAAAACCGAACCAGATGTTGACGAACACGATCGCGACTTTCGCCCAGAGCGGATCGGAGAACCACGGAATCGCCTGCAGGCCCATCAGTTTCAGATACTGGTTGATCGGTCCGAACTCGCCGTTGAACAGGTTGCGGAAGATGAGCAGCGAGATGACGCCCGGCACCGCCCAGGGCAGAATGAGCAAGGTGCGCCAGAACTTCTTGAACTTCACCACCCGGTGGTTGAGCAGAAGCGCGTAGAACAAGCCGATGAAATACGTGGTGAACGTCGCCAGCACCGCCCAGATGACCGTCCAGGTGAGCACGCCGACGAACGTTTTGCTCCACGCCCTGAACCGGATCAGGCTTGTGAACGTCTCGAAACCGACCCAGTCGACCAGGTTTTTCGGCGGCAGATGGTTCGGGCCCGAATAGTTCGTGAACGCGATCAGGATGCCGAAGATGAGCGGCAGCATGATCGTGAAGAGCGCGAACACGAACGCCGGCGTCAGCAGAATATAGGCGAAACCCTGTTCCCACGCGTGCAAGACGGACTGGGCAAAGCCGCGGGGTTTCTCTCCCTTGTCCCTTGCCTCGCCCACCTTGTAGGCATCCCGGATGCCCAGCGCGTACACCGCGAGGAACATGACGAACAGCAAGGCGAAAATGATCCCCGTGATCATCAGGATGATCGAATGGTCGCCCTGGACGACGATCGCGCCGCGGGCGTTGCGCTGCTGCACCGATTCGCCCAGGGTGATCAGCCCGCGCATCGCTTCCGCAAACGGTTTCGACCAGAAGATCACCACATAGAGTTCGAGCAGCGCGTACAGCAGACCTTTCACGAACTGCCGGTTGTAGATCTGTCCGAGGCCCATGAAGAGCAGCGACAGCAGCGCTCCGGTACGCGCGTGTCTTTTGCCGTTCAGATGAACCACCATCCCGTAAGGTTGTTGAAAAAGGAATCCGTGTCCGAGCACGGCGCATCGGACACGGCTTCCGCCCTATCGGTCAGACTGCTGCTTATTGCATCAGTTGGATGGCGTCCTCAATCTGCTTCTTCGCGTCATCCAGCGCTTGCTTCGGATCGATGTTCTCGTTCCAGATCAGCGAGAACGCGGATGCCATCGGTCCCCATACCGTCTGCATTTCCGGAATGTTCGGCATCGGGATCGCGTATTGCGCCTGATCCAGAATGCCGGAAACGACCGGATCGTTCATGATCGTCGGATCGTCGGACAGATCCTTGCGGGTCGGCACCTGGCCGGTGATTTCGAACCGCTTGAGCTGCATTTCCTTGCTGGCCGCGAATTTCGCGTACAGCGAAGCCGCTTCCGGATACTTCGTGTAGGCGTTGACGTAGTAGGATTTGATGCCGGAGAAGCTCGCCGGATGCTCGCCGTTGTCGAGCTTCGGCAGCGGCGCGACACCGAAATTCAGGCCGGCGTCGCGGTAGCCTGCCGCGGCCCACGGACCGTTGATGTTGAACAACAGCTTGCCTTCCTTGAACAGCGAATCCTTGATGTCGTAAGTGATGTCTTCCTTCTTGATCGGCAGAATCTCGTCATGGATCCGTTTGACGAATTGCGCCGCCTTCACCGCGGCTTCCGAATTCAGGCCGAGATCGTTCGGGTCCGTGTTGCCCGCGCCGAACACATAGCCGCCGTAGCCGCCGATGAACGAGAAGTCATAATAGAAGTTGCCGACTTCGTACATGAAACCGTACTTTTGGTTCGCCGGATCGTTGAACGCTTTCGCCAGCTCGAACAGTTCTTGCCACGTCTCCGGCACTTTGTCAGCCAGATCCTTGTTGTAGAACAGCCCGTACGTTTCGACCGCGACCGGATAGCCGTACAGCTTGCCGTCATAGGAACCGCCGGTGATCGCCGCGTCGATGTGCTCATTGATGATTTCGTCGCTGTAGAAGTTTTCCAGAATCAGACCCGCGGACGCCATGTTCCCCGTATGGTCGTGGGGCGCGAGGAAGACGTCTGCGCCGAGGCCGGCGGGACCGTCCGTCTGCAACTTGCCGGGCGCGTCCGTATGGTTGACGTTCTCGACCGTGACCGGAATGCCGTATTGCTTCGTGAATTCTTCCGCCACATATTGCGCCCATTCAAATTCGGCGTCGCTGTTGTCCCACACGAGAAGCTGCGCGCCTTCTTCGATCTGCGGCTCTTCCGATCCGGCATCGCCGCTGCCGCCGGAATTGCCGCCGGAGTTGCCGCTGTTCTGTCCGCTCGACGACGCGCCGCCGGCATTGCCGCCCGTATTGCCCGAATTGTCGCTCTTGCCGCCGCCGCAGGCAGCCAGCACCAGCGCGAGCACCAGCAAGATGACCATGGACATCCATTTCTTGTTTCTCGTGTTCATTGCGATTGAGATCCCCTTCCTGCTTATGTCTTGGATAAAAATAGATGTGATCGCACACCCGCCGTCTTCTTGCATGTCTCAAACGTCCTGGCGCAAACCGTCGGGACTTCCCCCCTTTTCAAACGATCAAGCGCGGCGCCCAGCACCAAAACCTGAGCAAACGTTTGTACAAACTTTGCGAAAAAACGACGATCTTCCGTAAAATGATGCGATTTTCTTCGAAGACCGCCACGATTTCGCCGAGGTAAGCGCTTTATTGTTTACCGTTATCATAAGGGATAGGGTAAAATTAGTAAATCGTTTGCACACACCTGATTCGGTCAAATTTCGAAATTAAGTCGAATTTGCACAGCGTTTTCTTCCGGTAGCTTTGAATATAACGGTTTTTTCTGGCGATTATGCGGGCTGGTCTGTGCAAATTCCGTTTCCGGCCTCTGCTTGTCTTGCAATTTCAGTCGAATCTTTACAATTGATCTGATTTCCTGTACCATTGTACCTAACATTTGTGTGGTAACGATTGCACGGAGGGAAAATGACATGTCCGTCACCATCAAGGACGTCGCGCGAAAGGCCGGCGTGTCGCCTTCGACCGTGTCCCGCGTCATCTCGAAGCACCCGCGGATCAGCAAGGAAACGGTCGAACGCGTCACCCGGGTCATGGAAGAGCTCGGCTACCATCCGAACAGCATGGCCAAAGGTCTCGTGTCGAAGGCCACGCATATATTGGGCGTCATTCTGCCCCGCCCGGCCGAAGAGCTGTTCCAGAACTACTTCTTCCATGAAGCGCTGCGCGGCATTCTCGCGCAGGCCAACCGCTCGGGATACGATCTGCTCATCGCCTCCGGAAACAACGAGTCCGACGAGCTCGAGACCGTCAAGCGGCTGGTGCGGGGCCGGCGGGTCGACGGCATCATCCTGCTCAGCTCGAAGACGAAGGATCCGCTGATCGCGTTTCTTAATGAAGTCCGGTTCCCGTTCGTCATCATCGGCCGCTCCCCGGATTTCCCCGACGTGCCGACGGTCGACAACGACAACGAGCAGGCGGCCTACGACGCCACCCGCCATTTGATCAACCAGGGCCACGAGCGGATCGGCTTCGTCAGCGGCCCGCAGGAACTGACCGTCTCGCAGGACCGGCTCGCGGGGTACCGGCGCGCCATCCTCGAAGCCGGGCTTCCGCTTTCGGAAGACTGGATCGTCGAAGGCGAGTTTCTGCAGGAGACCGGCTACCGCGCCATGTCGATGCTGATGAATTTGCCCGAGCGGCCGACCGCGCTCGTCGTCATCGACGACATCGTCGCCTTCGGCGTGCTGCACGGCCTGAACGAGCTCGGCTACTCCGTCCCGCAGGACATGTGCCTGGTCGGCTTCAACAACATCTCCCTGTCCGAACATACGTCGCCGCCGCTTACCAGCGTCGACATCGGCACCTATCAGATCGGATACATGACGGCGCAGACGCTGATCAAGACGATCGCCAGGGAACCGCTCCATCAGACCCGCAAAATCATTCCGCACCGGCTGATCGTGCGCGGCTCGTCCGTCAAATGACGGGGATGACGGATGACGTCCGCACATCGGGTGCGCACAATTGCTCACGAGGAGTTGAATCGTTTGCATCAGGCAGAGCAGCAGAGAATCGACCTTGCCAGGAAACCGCATCTGATTGATGCCGTCATCGGCAATTCCCGCATGCTGGCCGCGCTCGGCGCCGGCGGACGCATCTACCGCCTGTGGCGGCCGCACATCGACAGCCCGCAGCATCTGGACGAGTGGCGGGCTGGCATCCGGATTGACGGCGGCCGCACGCTGTGGTTCGACAGCGAAGCGGACGGTTGGCAGGCGGACGCCGGGTACGGGCCGGGCACCAACATCGTGCACATCGCCGCCGCGCATCCGGATCACCCGGTTTCGATCCGGTCGACGCATTTCGTCGTTCCCGACGCCGAAGGACTCATCCGCCATTACCGGATCACGAACAACGGCGACCGCGGAGTCACCGTGCAATTCATTCATTACTCCTCGTTCTGGATCGGCGAGACGCCCCACCACCAGGCGGTGCTCTTCGACGAACCGTCGGATGCGCTCGTCCACTATCGGGGCGCGCACGTCTTCGCCGTGTCGGCTGACAAGGCGTGCGACGAATTTCAGGCGGGCGCATCGCGCGAGGAAGCGGAAGCCGGGCGGCTTAACGGCTCGGAAGCGCAGCTGGGCGCCGGCGGCGCAATGGCCTGGCGCTTCCCGGATGTCGCGCCCGGCGGCACGGTTGAGCTGACGCTGTACCTGTCGGCCGCGGATCGGGTCGAGCCGGCCCTCAATCAGCTCGGCAAGCTTCGCTCCGTGCCATACGCCGAGCTCTATAACCGAACCGCCGAGTACTGGCGGAACTGGCTCAAGGCGGCCAACCCGTGCCCGATCGGCGATGAGCCGATCCGCAGCCTGTA
>Ga0310836_101634_pt1 | contig 11524 bp, 10 predicted proteins | sample SM_ome_4_FD_201310 | JGI IMG/M metagenome (GOLD analysis project Ga0310836, IMG submission 201310) | Sorghum-adapted microbial communities enriched on stacked mutant (SM) sorghum from Joint BioEnergy Institute, Emeryville, California... ... | reverse complement strand
GGCGCAGCGCCTTGCCGGCAATGCGCACATGCGGCCCAAGGATCTCAGCGAGGAGCAGCTCGCGTTCGTCATGCTCGAGGTCGCCAAGCGCCGCGGGGACGAGCTCGACCGCGACCTCTTCCTCAAAACGATGGCCGAGACGACACCGGCCCTGGCGGCCCCCAAGCTCGAGCGCCAGCGCCTGGCTGAGGACCTCGAGCTGATCTGGTCCCAGCCTGAGATGCGCACCTTCTGGGACGGCTGGGATGGCGCCCGCGCGAAGCGGGGCCCTGCTCCGGACTACGCCACCGGACGCGGGCTGGCGGTCGTGCTGGGAATGAGCGGGGTCAGCGCGCACGCCGACGACGCCTACGCCGAGCTCACTCAAAACCGCGCGATCTGGAAGCTCGTTGAACGCTTGAGCGGCGGAGGCCGTCGGATCCCCCACTCCTACGAGAACGCCACCAAGCAGCTGCCTCGTCTTGCCTGCCACGACAGGGCGCTCGCGACCAACGTGCAGATGATCAGGGAGCTCGCGCGCCTCCATCCCGACGCCGGCATCGGCGAGCGCCTGATGATCGACGGGATGGCCGTGCCGGCGTGGTGCGCCCAGGTCAGAGCCGGCAAAGACGAGGCCGAGGAGCGAGCACGCCGCGGGGTCTGTCCCGAAGCGGGAGCCCGCGCGATCATCCACGCGAGCAACGGGAAGCGCAACGTCGCCGCTGGCGAGCGCGGTTCAGCCAACACGTACCTGGCGAAGGGCAAGTTCTGGCGGGGCTACTACCTGGTCTGCATCGCCGATCAAGCAAGCGGCCTGCCGCTGGTCTGGCAGACGATGGACGCAAGCCGCGACGAGGCGAGCGCGATCATCCCGCTGATGTCGGATCTGGCGCGCCTCTGGGGCGAGGACTTCGCGCCGGAGCTGATCGCGGGCGATTCGGCGTGGGACGAGGACAACTGGTGCCGGATGCTCGAGGTGGAGTACGGGATCCATCCGGTCTTCCGGCTGCACCACGCCGACCGGCGCCCGGACGTCTCGAAGCACTCACGCGACGGCACGGTGGCGGCGATCACCCCAAGCGGGCGGCTCGTCTGCGCCGCGCACCGCCAAGCGCTGCCGATGGTGGGTGCGGAGACTGCGCGTCGCGTCGACGGCGCGGGCGACCGCCTTCGTCCCGGGAAGACATCGGATGAGAGCGCGTTTCGCATACGCGCGGAGTGCTCGAAGGGCTGTGGCCGGCTGGGCCTCAAGATGCAAGCCGACTGGAGCAGGCTCACGTACTACCCGCACCACGGGCATGGCGCAGGCGCGATTCAGTGGCGCTACGCGATGCGCCAGGCGATGCTCACGCGCCTCAACGGCATGGAGGGCATCTGGCAGCGATTGCAGGGCGGCAAGAAGCTCGGCACGGACGATGCCGATCGCACCCGAATCAGGCGCAAGGAGGCCCACGACCTGCTCATCGACCTGGCGCTGCTCTCGATGACCGCGGCAACGCTCGCCGACGTCCGCGCGCAGCGTCAGATCACCGTGTCAACTCCGCCGCGCGGCAAGGCTGCGCAACCGAGTACGGCGAACGGATCCACAGCTCCTCCGTCGCCATCGCCCAAGACCGCAGCCAGGATGACGGCATCGTCTCCCTCTCCACCCTCAGCTACTACCGCTACCACGACCACCGTGAACGCCGCCGAGGCATCGGCGTACCCCGGCGGCGAGAGCACCAGGTCTCTGCCGGTGCTCTCGAGCGAGCAGCTCGCACGGGCGCGGCGTACCGAGCCATCAAGCGATCGGGCAGACAGCCTCCTGCCCGATCTCATGATCGACGTTTAACTCAAAGCTCGGCCGCCAGGCCGGCCACCGGCTCGGGGTCGCCGCCTGCGGCAAGCCAACGCAGCGGGTCTACGCGCTCGCGCAACAGCTCGGCGTGCTCCTCGGCCTGCTGCGAGGCGATCAACTGCCCCTCAGTGCCGAGCAGCTCGGCCCCCAGCTGCGTCTCGAGGGCTCGCCACTCGCCCGCTGCGGCCCGGGCCAACTCGATCAACTCGGGATCGCGATGCAGGTTGCGCATGATCCGCCCCGGTCCCCGCGACTGAACGCCGCCGGGCGCATCGGTCGCCTCGAGGCAGAGAACCCCCTCGTCCATGCGGCGCAGGGCGTGCGCCGTCCCCAGGCCGATCACCCCGGCCCCGATGACGATCGTCCGTGCGCTGTGCTCCATCGCCTGCGCACTCTAGGCGGGCGCAGGCTGCCGAGCGACGGGCTTGCCTAAGGTCGCGCGATGCCGCCGAGGCCAGCGTTGTGCGCCGAGCCCAAGACGCCGCCCAGTTCAGTCCTGCAGGGCCCCAGCGAGTAGCTCGTAGCCGCGCCGACCCCTGCGTGAGGACGGATGAAGGGTGCTGGCGACGACCACGTGGCCTCCCCACGGGGCGCTGAGACGGACCCTCTCGCCGGGATCTGGAGCATCCAGGCCGCCGAAAGCCCGCAGGCGGCCGAGCGCCTTCCCGCCTGCGGCGATCACCAGCCGCGGGCGAAGCAGGGCCAGCTCGGCGGCGAGGTAGGTCTCGGGGCAGTTGTGCCCCATCGCCTTGGTTGGGACGTTGAGCTTCGTCGTTTGCGGCGCGCATTTGACGGTCTGCAGGCGGGCGAACTGCGCGTGGATCCCGGCCGCGCTCAGCTCCTGCGGCGCCGGAGGATCGGCCGGGGGCTTCACGCCGCGGGCCCAGGCCCAAGCGGCGGCAGCGTACTGGGCGCTGCGCGGCCCGAACGGCGAGCCCTCGTGGGTCATCACCTTGATGTAGCCCCGGGCCATCTGGCGGCGGACCTCGGCGACGACGCCTAGCTCGTCGCCCAGCTGGCCGTTGCCACGCGCGTTGTCGGTCAGGAGCAGGATGCGGTGCTCGTCGTAGTTGCGCCCGACCCACGGCAGGTTGAGGTGGCCGGGCGTCCGGGTGGATCCGGCCGGCGACGAGGCCCAGCAGGCCTCGGCGAGAGGGCAGGCTTCATGTAGCGGGAGGCCCTTGAGGTCGCGGCTTACGATCGGGTGCGCGAGGTCGGCGTAGAACTCGAGAAAGCGCGCCGTCCAATCGACCGAGACCTCGTCGGCGACACCAGCCTGCTGTGCGATCTCTCGCGCCCGCCTGAGAGCGGCCGCGGACGGGGCAGGCGTGGGCACCGAGCTCATCTCAACGTCCAGGGATCAGGCGGTCAGCGACACGGCACAGTGGCCGCAGCCGGCCGGCACGACGGGCCTGAGCCTGCTCACACAAGCCCTGCTCCTCGCGCAGTCTGCGCTCGCGCTGGCGCCGCTGGCTGCTGGTAAGCGCCGCGAGGAGGCCCGCGGCAGCGTCGTCGCGGCGGACTTCCCTGGCGTTCTGGCTGGGCAAGACCCCGCAGTTGCGCGCCGCCGGCGGCGGGTCGGAGTCGGGGTTGATGATGTGAAAGATCGCGGTCATCGTCGCCAACAATCTAGGTTGCCGGCGCACGCGGGGCAGAAGAGAGCGCAGCGCCACACGCGCCGCGGCCTCGCCGCAGGTCCTTTTCGGTTGCGGCCAGCCGCAGCTGCCAGCCGGGCGTTGTCGGCCCGGCTTCGAACTCCCTCAGCGTGAACGGCGCCTTTGTGGCGCAGCCGCTGCAGCCGACGGGCAGCTGCTTGATGTAAGAGCGGACCGGAAGGTCGATTAGAAGGTCATCGTCGCAGCGCCCGCTGGCCATGGTCCAACGTTACGACGGCGTCGCGATGCCAGCACGTTGGCACAAATCAGGATTCGGGCTAGCATAGCCACTGCACAACCGTATGCGAAAATCGCATGCGCGAGCGTCCTAGATCCCTAGCGTGGAGCGGAGGAGCAAACGTGGCTTACCGTACGAAGGAGCAGATCCTCGACGAACTTCGGCGCCTAAAGGAGGAACACGGCGCCTCCCAGGAGGAACTTGCAGCCGTCCTTGGGGTTGCTCAGTCCTCGGTCAGCCGGCTCCTCAACGGCGAGCGGGGACTCACCGCCGCTGAACTTGCAGGGCTGGCCGAGTTCTTCGGCGTCAGCGTCGATTCGATATTGCGCGACGCAGATGAGGTCGTTGTCTACCGCGGCGACAAGGATGACCCTGCCCTGCAAGAAGCTCTCCGCTTGGTCGACGACCTGATCGACAACTACGTCTACTTCAAGGCCCTCGTGCCGTAGGAGGATGGATTGGGCGTCCGACCAGAGATAGTCGAGGCACGCAACGCACGCACAGAGCTTGGGCTTGGGCTGGATGGGCCCATAGATGACATTCTGCGCGTTATTGAAGAGGACGCGGAGATACCAGTCGCTGTTCTCACCCTCCCCGAGGGACTCGCAGGCATGTTCCGGCGGCACCAAGAACAGCCCCTGATCGCGATTAACGGAACACAGCCCGTAGTGCGCCAGCGGTTTACGCTCGCCCATGAGTTCGGCCATTACCGCCTCAAGCACGACACCGTGATCGATCGCGGCGAGGACATCGATGGCAGGTCTTCCGATCCCCAAGAGGTGCAGGCCAACTACTTCGCTGGCGAGTTCCTTGCCCCACGCCCTGCCGTTGCCAGCTGGCTCGAGGCCCATGGAGATCCGCCGATTGACCTCACCGTCATTGTGCAGTTCGCGGCACGTTTCGGCCTGAGCGCAAAAGCTGCGCGGGTGCGGTTCGAGACCGCTCGATTGATCGATGGGAAGCAAGCAGCAGCGTTGGATCGCGAAATCGAGGCAGGGCACCACAAGGAGATCGAGCGAGAGCTGCATTTGGCACCTGTCGCAGACACGCTTTGGGCGACCAATCAGCTACCGCGTATTCCTCAGTCGATGGAAAGGCGCGCGCGCCGGCTCTATTCAGTGGGCCTCATGGATGTCGAAGAGCTGGCGCAGCGGACCGGTCAGGATCCGAAGCAGGTCGTACAGCTATTGGAGGGCGCGCACCCCCCGGAGTCGGAGGATGCGCTCTAGGGTCGATGCGCCTCATCCGCGACGAACAGCGGGTCCTACTTGAAGCAGGGCCCTTTTTTCGGTTTTGCGAAGGGGGACAGCTCCGAGCACTAGCGCGGTTCGTCGGTAGCAAGGGCTACGTCACCGCAGATGTCGAAGGAGAGCTTGAGTTGCGTGGTTCAAGTCCCGACCCACGCCTTCGCACTCATCCCGGTCTTGCCAACCTGAAACGGCTCAACTTTCCGTCGAACCCAGCGATCGAGCTGAACCCGGAACAACTCGGAGAGCTTGAGACCATCCGACAGAGGTGGGCGGAGCCAAACGAGCATCCCAAGAAGCATCGTGGTGAGATCTCGACGGTTATCGCTGCACGCGATCGATCAGAGCGACTGGTCGTGATTGACGATGTCGACGGCCTAAAGCTCGCTAAAGCCAACCGGCTACACACGATCAAGACGACCCACGTGGTTGCCGAGATGGTTGCCGCCGAAGCCTTGAGCGAAGAGGCTGCCTGGCCGATCTTTCACGCCGTCCGCAACGGGAGTCGTCGAGACTTCGAGAATCTCTGCGCTCTCTACCGAGAGGCCTACGCTCGATAAGCAAGCTCGCCGCACGCCGGCCCGTTTCTCTGAGGGGGCCTTTGGGTGTCGGAACGACCCCGCCTCGAAACTCGCAAACAGCCCGAGATTGGGAGGAAACTCGCAATCAAGAACGCCCGGTTTGGGAGGCGTTCTAAAAGGGCGCGATCTGCAGGAGGTTTGCGAGCGCGTCACTCGCAAACGAACTGACAATCACCCCCGCCTACCGGATGTTGTCGTACAGCGAGAAGATCGGCAGGTACATCGAGATCACGATGAAGCCGACGCCGGCGCCGACGACAGCGATCATGACCGGCTCGATCAGGGAGGTCAGCGCCTTGACCTTGGCGTCGACCTCGGTCTCGTAGAAGTCCGCGATCTTCTCCAGCATGGTCTCGAGCTGGCCCGAGTCCTCGCCCACCGAGACCATGTGGGCGACCATGGGCGGGAAGGCGGGGTTGTCCATCAAGGGCTTGGCGATCGTGCCGCCGCGACGGACCGAGTCGTAGACGTCGTCCATCGCGTCCTGGATCACGGCGTTGCCCGCCGTCTCACCGGCGACCCTGATCGCCTGCAGCATCGGCACGCCGGAGGCGACGGTGCCCGCGAAGGTGCGCGACCAGCGCGCCAGCGCCACCTTGTGCACGACGTCGCCGATGTGAACGGGCATGCGCAGCTTGATCCGGTCCCACTGCCTGCGCCCGGTGTCCGTCTTCTTCCAGCGCACGAACCCGTACGCGGCGAGGCCGATCATCGGGAACAGCAGGTACCAGCGGCCGGTGATGAAGTCGGAGATCGAGACCGTGATCTGGGTGGGAAGCGGCAGCTCCGCCGACATCCCCGGCGTCTCGGCGGCCATCTCCTCGAAGATGCCGACGAAGACGGGGACGATGAAGGCGACCACCGCCATCATCGCCAGGATCGCGAAGGCGAAGACGATCGCCGGGTAGCTCAGCGCCGACTTGACCTGGCGGCGCAGCGCGTCCAGGCGCTCGAGCTGCGAGGCGGTGCGCTCCAGGGCGTCCTCGAGGCGGCCCGAGCTCTCCCCCGCCCGCACCATCGCGCGAAAGAGCGGGTCGAAGACGCCGGGCTGCGACTCCATCGCCTGCGCGAGCGAGCTGCCGGCCTCGACGTCCTGGCGCAGGGAGGCGATCGCCTTGCGCATCATCTCGTCCTCGGTCTGCTCCTCGAGCGTGTGCAGCGAGCGCAGCATCGGCATGCCGGAGGCGATCAGCGTCGCGAACTGCCGCGCGAAGATCGCGAGGCTGCGCACCTTGACGCTCTTGAAGCGCTGGAAGATCTGCTCGAGCTTGAACGCCTCGTGCTTCTCGGTGACGTCGAGGACGATCAGGCCGCGCTGGCGCAGCTGCTCGGTTACCTGCGCCTTGTTCGCCGCCTCGATCTCGCCGCGTGAGGCGACGCCCGAGAGATCGACAGCGCGGAAGGCGAACGTGGCCACCGTGGCCCCCCTCAGGCCGGCGTCGGCGCCATCGCCGGCTGCATCATGCCGCCGGCCAGCAGCCGCTTGAGCTCCTCGGGCACCATCGAGCGCTGCTCGGCCAGCGTGCGCGTGATCTTGCCCATGCGCACGAGCTGCGCCAGGTGCGCGTCCATCGTCTGCATGCCGATCGAGCCCGAGGTCTGGATCGCCGAGTAGATCTGGTGCGTCTTGCCCTCGCGGATCAGGTTGCGGATCGCCGGCGTCGGCACGAGCACCTCGCAGGCGAGCACGCGGCCCGAGCCGTCGGCGGTCGGCAGAAGCTGCTGGGTGATGATCCCCTGCAGGGCGATCGAGAGCTGCATCCGCACCTGCTGCTGCTGGTGCGGCGGGAAGACGTCGATGATGCGGTCGACCGTCTGCGAGGTCGACTGGGTGTGCAGGGTCGCAAACACGAGGTGGCCGGTCTCGGCTGCGGTCAGCGCGGTCGAGATCGTCTCCAGGTCGCGCATCTCGCCGACCAGGATCACGTCGGGGTCCTCGCGCAGCGCCGCCCGCAGGGCCGAGGCGAAGTCGACCGCGTCGCTGCCGATCTCGCGCTGGTTGACGATGCAGCGCTTGTGCGTGTGCAGGAACTCGATCGGGTCCTCGATCGTGAGGATGTGCTCGTCGCGCTCGGAGTTGATCAAGTCGATCATCGAGGCGAGCGTGGTCGACTTGCCCGAGCCGGTCGGGCCGGTGACCAGCACGAACCCGCGCGGCTTGCGACAGAACTCCTCCACCACCTTCGGCAGGCCCAGCTGCTCGAAGCTCAGGATCTCGAAGGGGATCAGGCGGAAGGCGGCCGAGATCGAGCCGCGCTGGAAGAAGCAGTTGACGCGGAAGCGGGCGACGCCGGGGATCGCGTAGGCGAAGTCGAGCTGCAGGTTGTTCTCGAAGTCCTTGCGCTGGGCGTCGTTGAGGATCGAGTAGACGATCTCGCGCGTGTCCTGCGGCGTCAGCTCGGGAAACTCCTCCATCGGGGTGATCGCGCCGCGCACGCGCGCCGCCGGCTTGCACCCGGGCGTGAGGTGTACGTCCGAGGCCCGCAGCTCGACCATGCGGGTGAGGACTTGGGCGAAGTCGATCATCGCTTCTCTAACTCGGCGCGGCCGGGCGCCGCCTTTAGCGCGTAACGCGCACGACCTCCTCGATGCTCGTGATCCCCTGGCGCACCTTCTCCAGGCCGTCCTCCTGCAGCGTGCGCATGCCCTCCTCGCGCGCCACGCGGGTGAGCTCCGCCTCCGGCGCGTGGTCGACCGTGAGCTCCTTGAGGCGCTCGCTCATCTTCATCACCGAGAACAGGCCCACCCGGCCCCGGTAGCCGCTGCCGCCGCAGCGCGCGCAGCCCGCCGGCGCGTAGGCCTCGATGTCGGTGCCGACGCGAAAGCCGTCGGCGTTGAGCGAGGCCGCGCTCAGCACGGTGCGCTGCTTGCAGTGCGTGCACAGCTTGCGCGCGAGACGCTGGGCCACCACGCAGTCGACCGCGGAGGCGGTGAGGAAGGACTCGATTCCCATCTTCTGCAGGCGCGCGACCGCGCCGGGCGCGTCGTTGGTGTGCAGCGTGGACAACACGAGGTGGCCGGTGAGCGCCGCCTCGATCGCGATCCGGGCGGTCTCGCCGTCGCGGATCTCGCCGACCATGATCACGTCGGGGTCGGCGCGCAGGATTGAGCGCAGGCCGGTGGCGAAGTCGAGCCCGGCGCGGCGGTGCACGTTGATCTGGTTGACGCCCTCGAGCTGGTACTCGACCGGGTCCTCGATCGTGATGATGTTCTTCTCGATCACGTTGATCTCTTTCAGCGCCGCGTAGAGCGTGGTCGACTTGCCCGAGCCGGTCGGGCCGGTGACCAGGACCGCCCCGTAAGGCTTGTGGAAGGCCTCCTCAAAGCGGACGCGCGCGTCCCCGGTCATCCCCAGATCGTCGAGCGAGCGCAGTCCCTGCGACTTGTCGAGGATGCGGATCGTCGCCCCCTCGCCGCGCTGGGTGGGCAGCGTGGTCAGGCGCAGGTCGACCTCGCGGTCCTCGATCGTGACCCCCACGCGCCCGTCCTGGGGAAGCCGCTTCTCGGCGATGTCGAGGTTGCACATGATCTTCAGGCGAGAGATCACGCCCGCGACCATGCGCCGCGGCACGCTCGCCGCCTCGTACAGCACGCCGTCGACGCGGAAGCGCACGCGCATGTCCTTCGGCCCGGGCTCGAAGTGCACGTCGGAGGCCCCCTCGCTCACCGCCTGGCCCAGGATCGAGTAGACGAGCTTGATCACCGGCGCGTCGTCGGCGGACTCGCGCAGCTCGGTGATCTCGGTCTCCTCTTCCTCCTCCTCGTGCTCCTCGAGGACCTCCGAGACCTGGGACTCGAGCGTGTCGAGGCGCCTGATCAGCGCCTCGATGTCCTCCTCGCTGGCGACCGCGACCTGGCAGGCAAGGCCGGTGAGCATCTGGATGTCGTCGAGGGCGATCACGTTGGCGGGATCCGCCATCGCGACCAACAGCACGTCCTCCTCGCCCTCGACGTAGGCGACGGGCAGCGCCTTGTAGCGACGCGCCGCCTCAGGCTTGAGCAGGTTCGCCGCCCCCATGTCGACGTGGAAGGCGTTCAGGTCGACGTGCGGCAGCCCGTAGCGCTCGGCGAGGGCACGCGCGAGCTGGTCGCTGTTGATCACGCCGCGGTCGAGCAGGATCTGCTCGGGGGCCCGCCCGGCGGTGCGCGACTCGTTGATCGCCTCGTCGACGCGCTCGCGGTTCGCGTAGCCGAGCTGCACGATCACGTCCGTCAGGAAGGTGGCGGAGCGGCCGTGTCCCTGCGGGGGCGTGAGCCCCGGCGTGCCCTGCTGCTGCGGCTGCTCGGCGTGCGCGTGCGCGGCCTCGCCTGGGCCGGGGACCGGGCGCAGGTACGGGGGGCGATACTCGGACATCCACCCTGCGCATCGGCAATCCGTCCAGCCGCCTTGAACGGCGACATCCCCCTGTCGCCTGGGTCTTGCCCCTAGACGGGACCCTGCCTCAGGCGCTGCGTCCGCCTCGGGCCGGGCGGCGGACCGAGGCCCTACTCGCTCGAGCCGCGGCGCGCGGCGCGCCGCATGACCTCGAGCGGAGCCTTGCGGCCGGTCCAGATCTCAAGCGCGATCGCCCCCTGCAGGACCAGGATCTCGATCCCGTCGACCACGTCGGCGCCGCGGGCGCGCGCCTGCCGTACGAGCGGCGTCTCGGCGACCCCGTAGACGAGGTCGATCACGAGCTGGACGGGCCCGATCGCGTCGATGTCGAGCGGCAGGCGGCTCAGGACCTCCTCGTCGCCCGCCTGCTCGCCCGCCTCGGCGGCGCGCATCCCCACCGTGGTCGCGTTCACGATCACGTCGAACTCGCCGCTCGAGCGGCGCACCTCATCGCCGTCGACCACCCGAGCGCCGAGGTCGCGCGCGAGCTCCTTGGCGCGCTCGGACGTGCGGTTCCACACGGCCACCCGCAGGCCGGCGTCGCTCAGCCCGCAGACCGCGGCTCGCGCCGCCCCGCCCGCGCCCAGAACGAGCGCGGTGCCCGCCTCCGACGAATAGGGCTCGGGAAGCGCCTTGGTGACCGCCTGCGCGTCGGTGTTCTCGGCGTGGATCCGCCCGTCGTCGAAGACCAGGGTGTTGGCCGCGCCGACGCGGCGCGCCAGTTCCGAGGCGGTGTCGGAGACGGCGAGCGCGCGCAGCTTGTGCGGGACGGTGACGTTCACGCCCGCGTAGTCGAGGTTCGCCAGCTCCCGGACCAGGGGCTCGAACTCCTCGGCGTCGACCTCGATCGCCTCATAGCGCCACTCGTCGGCGAGCCCCAGCTCCTTGAGCGCCGCGTTGTGCATGGCGGGCGAGCGCGAGTGCGCTACCGGTTGACCCAGGACGGCAAGCTGTGGCATCAGCAGTCGGTCGGCGACTTGCCGCCGGCGGCCTCCCGGGCGCGGTTGTAGCGGGCGACGGCCTCGTAGAACTCGGCCTCGGTCTCGAGGAACTCGTGCTCGCCGCAGGTGCCGGGCTTGACCACGTAGTAGAGGAAGTCCGTCTTGGGCGGGTCGGCGGCGGCCTTCAGCGAGGCCAGGCCGGGATTGCCGATCGGGCCCGGCGGCAAGCCTGTGTACAGGCGTGTGTTGTAGGGGGTGTCGGTGGCCAACTCAGATTCCCGCAAGGGCTCGTCCCAGTTGTTCAGCGCGTAGCGGATCGTCGCGTCGATCCCGAGCGGCATGCCGATCCGCAGGCGGTTGTAGATGACCGAGGCGGCGAGCTTCCGTTCCTTGGGTACCGAGATCTCGCGCTCGATCATCGAGGCGATGATCACGACGTCGTAGACACTGAGGTTAGCCCGCCGCGCCGCCCGCAGGTTGACCTGCGCCAGGTTCTGCTCGAACGCCTCGAGCTGCTGGCGGATCAGCCGCTCGACGCGGGAGCGCGCGTAGACCTCGTAGGTGGCAGGGAAGAGGAACCCCTCCAGCGAGTCGGCCCCCGCGGCCCCCCAGCGGCGCAGGTTGTAGCCCTTGGTCCGGCCGGTGGCCTTCACGTAGTTGCCGCGCAGCCC
>Ga0310836_101633_pt1 | contig 11524 bp, 7 predicted proteins | sample SM_ome_4_FD_201310 | JGI IMG/M metagenome (GOLD analysis project Ga0310836, IMG submission 201310) | Sorghum-adapted microbial communities enriched on stacked mutant (SM) sorghum from Joint BioEnergy Institute, Emeryville, California... ... | reverse complement strand
TCGATGCTGGAGCTTTTCCCTTCGATCGGATAGTACAAAATCGAAACATGGTAAAGCCCGCTCTCCGGAATGTCGACGGTCCAGTCCACCCGGCCCTGTTCGCCGGTGAGCAGCGAAGCGCCTTCCTGTCCCTCGAATCCGTCAAGCACTTCGAAGCCTTCTCCGTGAACCGCCTGATACCGGGCGGCGTCGATCACGATCTCCCTGTCCGGAAGTGCAGCGCTTTCATATTGGACCAGATAATCTTTGTATTCGATTCGACCGTCGACGAGATCGTACAGATCGTTGACATCGGATGCCAGGACGGTCGACAGATTGCCATCCGCGGCGGTGTCGGCCTTGACAAGCGGACCGGGCGGCAGCAGTCCGAACGCCGTCACGGCACACAAAGCGGATATTGCGATGTTTCTCAGCCGTGGTATCCCCTTCAAGGTCAGCCCTCCCAATTCAGTAAAACGGCTTTCGCCGTCCCGCGGACGGCCGCATCCGTTTTGCGTCGAAAGACAAGCCAGCCGATCCATGCTTATCTTTCAAACAAACGGCGAACCCGCAAGCTGGCTTGCTCGTCCGCCGCACATGAGCGCAACGCCCCTCTTCCGACGATGCCTCAATTACATAACAATCGTATCATCGAACAAAACAACAGTCAATTATAATTCAATATATTTTAGTGTTTTGTTTGGTGTTGTTTTCCATTCGGAATGTATTCCGCTGTTGGGGGAAGGCAGATGTATTCTTAGAATGACGCGGAATCAAGCGTTGAACCACGCTTGTTTTTTCAAGCGGAGCGCAACGGTTGGCGCGCGGTCTGGATGCCCGATATTTTTGCACAAGGAACCTAAAAATAATAACAAGAAGAGGTGCACCATGTTGCGCGGTACACCCCTTCCTCCATCGATTACCGGCAAATGCCGGTTGTTATCTTACCTTCTCAAGCGCAGCTTCCGCGTCCTGTCTGTACTTCTCGATGGTGGCGGATACCGATTGGTTCTGCATGATGATTTCATCCATGATGGCGTAGAACGGGAAGTCGGGGATGCCTTCTTCGAGCGAGAGACGACCCGTGCCGTTGATATGCTGCAGCGCCATGTCGATATCCTCCTGCGTCTTGAAGCGGGACTCCAGCCAGTCTTGACCGAGATATTCGGCCGTCGACTCGAAGTCGAAGCTTTGCTCGAAGATCGAGTAGACGATTTGCGGATCCTTGACGCCCTTGAGAATGAACCAGGCGTTCTGGGCCGTATTCGCATACGTGGTCTTGCCGTCGGATTGCGGGCCGGCCGGGTTCGGCACGACGCCAACTTCGAAGGTCAGGTCGCCCATGTTCCAGTCATAGTTGACCGACATGAGGACGTCGCCGTCCTTGAACGTGTTCGTTTCGTTCCAGTCCATCTTGTTGCCCGTCTTGACCTTGACAACATTCTCGACGTTGTACAGGCGATTGACGAATTCCAGTGCTTCGATCATCTTCGGATCCGTCATGCCGAGCGTCAGGTCTTCGTTGACGAACAGCGCGCCGTTCGTTGCGCCGAAGTGGCGGGCTGCGTCAGCCGCCCAGCCGGCGTAGCCGAACGTGTCGAGCGTGCCGTCGTTGTCCGTGTCGCGCGTTGCATCCTTCGCCAGCTGCAGGAACGTTTCCCAGTTCCATTGGCCGGCATTGTAAAGTTCTTGCGGATCTTTCACGCCGAGCCGCTTCACGAGGTCGCGGTTGTAGTACATACCGACGATCGAAACGCCCGGTTCGCCGAAAGCATACTCAACGCCGCCGATCGGCGCCAGCTTCCTCATCAGGCGTTGTTCGTTGTTGATGTCATCCGTTGCGCTGGTGAATTCGCTGAGCGGGAGCACCAGGCCTTGCTTGACGACCGGGATGGACCGCTTGACTTCCATGATCGCGATGTCGGCGAACGGCTCGCCCGCGAGCGTGGACGTCGTCAGTTTGTCCATGTATTCTTCAAACGGAATGTTGATCCATTCAAACGTGAAGTTGTATTTCTCTTCCAGTTCGGCAATCTTGTCGAGACGCGCCTGCTCATCGACCGTGTTGCCCGCCGGTTTCGGGTCCCACCATGCGGCTACGCGGATCGTGCGGCCGCCGAGGTCGACCGGCTCCGGCTCATCCGCGGGCTGCTCCGAGCTGCCATTGTTTGCCCTGCCGCCGCTGTTGGAGCCGCTGTTTTCGGTCTGCGTACCGCTGTTTGCGCTGCCGCCGCTTTCGTTGTTGCTTTTTTTGCCCCCGCCGCCGCACGCTGCCAGAACCAGCATGACCGCGACAAGCAACAGCGAAAGCACTTTCATTTTTTTCATCGCCAAACCTCCCAATTCAAGATCGAGTTGCTCTGTAAGCGCCGATTGACGGCACTTGAGCGGCCGATCGACATCGGCCAATCCCCCGAGGAAACGTTTACAACAAAACGCCCGACACTACAGCTGCCCATCACCACCGCAACCTATATTCGGATTTATTGCAAAACAATCATATCACCGCAAGTATATTCAGTCAATATTTATTTGGTTTGTTGCGTCAATTATTTTTTAATTTTGTTTGGTTTTGTTTTGTTGTGCATGCTTGTTTGTTAGTCAAACAACATCAGGCGGTTCTTCCGAAACGGCGCTGCCGCATGCCGCTTCGGAAGAACCGCCTGATTGCATCGCCCGCCCCGGGCCATCCGTCAAAAATGTTACGCGCACACTGCATCCGTCACGCTGCCGGAACGGCGCGCCGCCCCGTCAGGAACCCGGCGAATGGTTTCCGGTATAAGCGTGGGATTCGCGGATGATGACATCGCCGTACAGCAGCTTCCGCTCGACGGCCGAATCCCGATTCAGAATACGCCACAGCATCTGGTCGACGGCGCGCATGCCGAGCAATTCTTTGTTGACATTCACCGTGGCGTAGATCGGGTGCGTCGTGTTCGTGTTGTCGAATCCCGTTACCGCGCAGTCGCGCGGCACGTCGAAGCCGCGTTTGCGCAGTTCATCGATCATGAACTCGGCGATCGTGTCGTTAACGCAGACGAATACTTCCGGCAATTCGTCAAGCGGCAGCTCGGGAATCAGCTTGTACAGCCGCTCGCTCGCATCAGGACTGATCAGTGCGGGATCCTGCTTGTGCTCGATGCCGTAGCTTTCCAGCGTCGCCCGGAACGCCAGCCAGCGCTCGAAGTAGCTCTGCGCATCGTTGATCGTGCCGACAAACTGGAAGCGCCGATATCCTTTGCCGATCAGCTTGGTCGTCAGATCCTTCATGCAGTTGTAATTGTCCGTGAAGACGGTGTCGCAGTGGAACGCCGGGTCGGCGTGGTCGACCATGACGACCGGAATGTTCAGACGGCGGATTTCCAGCAGAATCGGCGTCGAGATCGTGCCGATCGTGATGATGCCCTGGATCGCTTCCGGCTTGACCAGCGAGAAAATATTGTCCCGCGACGGTTCGGTAAGCGTCAGGATGTCGATGCCTTTCTGGTTGAGCCGGGACGAAATGCCTTCGAACACCGGCCCCCAGTAAACGGACTCCTTGTTCTGGTACCGGATGTTCGGAAACAGAATGACAATCGTCCCCGTCCATTTGCGGTCGACTTCATCGTGCAATTCCCCGGAGAACCGCTTCGGTTCGTTGTTCTTGAAGTAACCTAGCTCTCCCGCCGCCTTCAAAATCATCTCCCGGGTCGCCGCACTGACGCCGCTTTTGCCCGTAAGCGCCCGCGATACCGCAAATTTCGAAACACCGGCGAGATCGGCAATCTCCTGGATCGTCACTCTCCGTTTCATCTTCCCTCATCCATTCCCATCCATTCCCCGAAATTTCGTGTCGAATCTGGATTGCTCCTATCATTATACCAATTTTCGTCTCACTGTTCCTTATTTCCCGCATCCGCGGGCAGCAGCACAATCCGGTCGTTCTCGAGCCTGAGCAGCACCTTGTCGGCGTCCTTTGCGCCGACCGCTTCCAGGTAATGCTCGGGGACCTGGATGCGGCCCGAACGGTCCATGACGGCGTATTCAATATGGGTGTCGAAGGCGTCGTCCGCCCCGACGCCCGCTCCGGCGTCCCCGCTCTGCCGGAGGATCATCTCGGATGACGTCCGCCCGTCGCGAATCGCAACCACCCGTTTCACCTGCTTCGCCAGGCTGAGGTCATGGGTGACGATGACGATCGTCAGCCCGAGCTCGGCGTTCAGCTTGCACAGCAGTCCCATGATCTGCGCGGACGTCCGGGTATCGAGCGCGCCCGTCGGTTCGTCCGCCAGCAGCAGTTTTGGCCGGTTGGCCAGGGCGATGGCGATCGCGACCCGCTGCTGCTCGCCTCCCGACAGCTGCTCCAGGCGGTTGTTCGCCCGATGGCCGAGTCCCACCGCATCAAGCAGTTCCATCGCGCGCATCCGCTTCTGCTTCCGGTCGTGCAGCAACATCGGGATTTCGACGTTTTCCCGCGCCGTCAGATAGGGAATCAGGTTGCGCGCCTTGTTCTGCCAGATGAAACCGACCGTCTCCCGCTTGTAGCGGGTCAGCTCCTTGTCCGTCAGCTTCTGCATGTCCTTGCCGTCGACATGCAGCTTTCCCGCAGACGGGCGATCCAGTCCGCCCAGCATGTTCAGCAGCGTCGACTTGCCGCTGCCGGAGTTGCCGATGATTGCCATCATCTCGCCCTGTTCGACCTGCAGATTGAGCCCCTGGAGCGCCACGACTTCAATATCGGCCGTCTTGTAAATCTTCACCAGATTCTCGCAACTGATCATCGGATCAATCCTCCCCGAGTTTGACCGCCTGGTGGATGTTCATCCGCTTCAGCAGCCAGACGAGAATCAGAAGCGCCGCGGCAAGCATGACCGCCGTCACGATCGCCAGCCGGATGATGTCGGAATGGTCCGCTACGACCTCGAACGGCGGCACGATTTTGCCCGGATCGAACGAAAGCTTAAGCAGCGGCACGAAGATCCTTCCGGCCGCGAGTCCCGTCCCGAGACCGATCAGGAAGCCGGCGCCGGTCGTGAGGAGCTGTTCGACGACCAGCATACCGAGCAGCTGGCGGAACGAAATGCCCATCGCCCGATAGATGCCGAGCTGCAGCATCCGCCCCTGCAGGGACAGCAGCCAGAACAGCATGAAGCCGATGAAGCTGACGATCAGCGATACGATAAAGCCGAGGCTCATGACACCGTTGACCGCCATGCGGAACGGATCGAGCCGGCTCTGTGCGACCGCGCCGACCGTATCCTCGAACTTCTCGAGCCGGATGTTCCGCTCGGTAATCGCATCGAGCAGCGCCTGCCGGTCCGCGCCTTCCTCCAGCTTCACCCAGACGTCGTAAGGCTCCAGCCCGATGGATTGCTGGATCGTGTCGAGATGCGCGACGACCAGCATCGGCGCCTGGCCGGACGGCCTGCCCTGCGCGGCCGTCGGATTCGGATTGAACGACGGGAAGTAATCGACGACGCCGTACACCGTCAGCCGCGTCGGCCGGCGGCCTTCCCAGCCGATGTCGATCGGGTCGCCGGACGCAAGGCCGAAATATTCCGCCGCCGTCCGGGAGACCAGCACCGCCCGCGGGTCCGGCGCGATCAGGTTCAAATATTCGTAAAAATGATGGGGCAACAGACCGTCCTTCATCCAGGCCGTCTCGCCGAAGGCGTCCGTCTCGATGCCCATCAGCGTCACTTTGCCGCTCTTCGTGCCGAACCAGGCGTCCGCGTCTTCCCGCTTGAACACCTTCGCCGCCCGCCGGACACCGGGCAGGCTCTCGATCAACTCGAACGGCGGCTCCAGGTAGTTGATCCTGGACGAGACGACCGCCGGCCCCGACGGACCACCGGCACCAGGCGCCGATACGGGCGCATCGTTCACCCAATGCTGGCGCAGCACGATGTCCGCGCCGCCCGCGTACCAGACCTGGTCCTCCATGTTGACGTTGATCGTCCGGGCCGCGTTGGCGTTGTAGACTCCCGTGCCGATGGTCAGGACGAGGAACAGCATCAGTCCGTGATAGACGCGGTTGCGCCGGCTGACCAGGAGCAGCGTCGAATAGAGCTGCGGCGGCCAGGCTTTGCGCCCGATCCGGTAGATGAGCGCGACGAGCAGCGGATAAATCCGGATCAGCAGCAGCCCGGCGCCGAGCACGAACAGGGTTGGCACGGTGTACAGCAGCGGATCGGCCGACAGCGACTTCCCGTCCAGGCCGAGTTTCACAAGATCTTTCATCCGCTCGGTGAACAGCCAGTAGCCGTAGAACGCGAGGCCGATCAGGATGACATCCAGCCCGAACGTCATCCAGGCCGGCCGCTTGCCCTCGCGCGCCCTTGCCCGCTTCTGGTCGACGATCGTCACACGGGTCGCGGTCAGGACCGGCGTCAGATTGACGCCCCATGCGAAGACGGCGGCCATTCCCGCGTACAGCCAGCTCTCGGCGGTCATCTCGACGCTCAGTGCGCCGCGGTCGACGAAGTTCAGGAACGTGCCGGTCGACCCGAGCACCCGCGTGAATGCGGCGCCGATCCAGGGCCCGGCGGCCAGGGCGGCGGCGGTCAACAGGCCGAACTCCATGGCATAGATGGCGATGATATGCAGCCGCGAAGCTCCCCGGCTTCGGAGCACCGCGATTTCCGCCTGCTGCCGCTCGATGAGCATGCCGGACACCATGTAGAGGTAGAAGCCGATCAGGATGAGCAGCGGTACATTCAGCGACAAGAGCAGGTTCCGCAGCGTCATCTCGCGGTCGGCATAGGCCGTCATGGCGTCGCTGCCGGGGATCCACACCGAGGTGCTGACGGAATAATTGAAATTCCCCATCATGTCGGCCGCCATTTTCCCTTTCAGGTTCAGCACGAACGCCGCGGTTCCGGTGTCGTACGCGGTGTAGTCCGTGACGGCCAGCGCACCGACCTTCCCGTAGACGATCGGCCCGTCCGCCGGAAAACTGCCGCGGAACACTTCTTCCGCCAGAAACAGCGTGTTGCGCTCCTGCTGCAGATTCGACCGGCTCCAGTACGGGTCGTTCAGATCGTGTTCCGCAATGACGGCGACCGGCCTGATCACGATGTCGCCGCGGCTGACCCGGGGATCCTCGATCCGGAATTCCTGGCCGAGCAGCATGTTCAGTTCGGAGAGCGCCGCGTCGGTCAGCATGACTTCGTAGACGCCGTTCACCGGCTGCCGCTTCTCCGGCAGGCGGCCGTCGACGATGCGCACCTTGTCTTCGAGACCGCTGCGGGCCGCGAATTTCGCGGAGCGTTTCGGATCCGGATCGATGCGCGTCGGGTCGACAGGCGTCAGCGCGAACCGGACGGTCTCCATCACCCTTTGATCAAGTTGAACATTCAGCCTGTCATTGCGGACAATGACCGCATCCCAATAGGATTCATACCGCTCGACGATCGTCTTCTGCGCCTTGCGGTCGTCGGTCCGCATGCCGATGTCGATCGAGATGACGCCGGGATGATAGCCGGTATGCGCGTAGCTGCGGTCCAGATCCTGGACGAGCATGTAGCGGAGAACCGCGTTCTTGTACAGCGGCATGCTGGACGTGAGCGCGATGCAGCACAACATCCCCGCCAGCAGGCTGCCGACAAGCCATCGGTTGCGCGCCATCTTGCGCAGCAGCATGATGAGTACGGACATGTCGGGACTCCCTCATTTCTTCTGGCAGATCGTTCATCCGCGGCGTTTACTGGAGGATGAGCAGCATGCCCGGTTCCACGCCTTGCACGATTTCGTATTCCGTCGCATTCTCGATGCCGGTCTCGACATCGACTTCCCTGCGCCGTTCCCCGTCCAGAACCTGAACAAACGTTCTGCCGAAGTAGGTCCGCACGGCCCCCTTCGGCACCACGACGACATTGTCGCGGCGCGCGGCAACGATCTTGACGTCGGCAATGGAGCCGAACGACGCGTCTTCCGGCAGCTCGTCGAGCTCGATGTACAGCGTGCGCGCATATTCCTCGCGCAGCCGGTCGTCGTCCGTCGGCGGCGCCGTGGACGGCGTCTGCGTCACGGTGCCCGTATAGATCCGCCCCTTGTAAGTCACCTCCGCTTCCATCCCGATGCGGATATCGGCCATCACCGGATTGGCCGCGGTCTGCAGCGCAAGCCGCATGCCGGCCGGGGAAGCCACCGCCGCGAGCACGCGGCCTCCGTCAACATAATCGCCGGGCTGCAGATCCGTCGCATAGGAGACGATGCCTTCCCGCTCGGCCTTGAGCACCGCGTTTTCCGCTTTCTCCTTCGTCTGGTCGAACTGCCTCCGCGCGATCTCGAATTCGATCCGGGCGATGTTCGCCTCGCGCTCGTTGCCGCTCTTGAGCGCCTCTTCGAAGGCAAGCTTCTTCTTCTCGTACTCGAGCTCGCGCTGCAGCAGTTCAATGTCGATGCCCTTGTTCTCCAGGGTGACGAGCAGATCGCCCCGCTTCACCTCCTGGCCGGCGCGGACATGGACGGTCTCGAGGACGCCGCCTTCCTTGAACTGATAGTATTGCACCTCGGTCGGCACGAACGTTCCGGATCCCGTCACCTGCCGGACAATGGTGCCCAGCGACGCTTCCACGGTCCGGATCTCGGCCTGCGCCGGCTTGACAAGCGGAGGCTTGAGCGGTTCGGGATCTTTCGGCAGCAGGCTGCATCCGCCGAGCGCCGCGCCGGCCGCCAGCAGGCCCGCGAGCGCCGCCGGACGAAGTTTAGCCCCCGTTGACGCGTTCCAGTTCAACTCGACCATCCTCCAGTGCGTAAACGTCGTCGACCATTTCCATGATGTTCGGGTCGTGGGTCGTCAGCACAATCGTCACGCCTTCGTTCCTGACCAGTTCGCGGAATACGCCGATGACCTGCCGGCCCATGCGCGAATCCAGTTCGGCGGTCGGTTCGTCGGCCAGGATCAGTCTCGGCTTGTGCGCGATGGCGCGCGCGATTGCCGTCCGCTGCTGTTCGCCGCCCGACAGTTCCTGCGGCATATGGTGCATCCGGCCGGCCAGGCCAACGAACTTGAGCGCTTCTTCCGCCCGCTTGCGCCTTTCGGCCGCCGGTACTTCCGCGATGCGCAGTCCGAACTCGACGTTCTCGAACGCGGTCATGTACGGCACGAGGGCGAACGACTGGAAAATGAGGCCGATCTCGCGCTTGCGCAGTTCGTTCTTCTCCCGTTCCGACATGCGGCCGGCATCCCTGCCGCCGTAGAGGACGGTCCCTTCGGTCGGCGTATCCAGCGCGGCCATGATATTGAGAAGCGTCGTTTTGCCCGAGCCGGAACGGCCTTTCAGCGCGACCAGCCGGCCTTCGCCGACGGCAAGCGATGCGCCGCGCAGCGCATACACCCGGTTGCCGCCCTTTCCAAACACCCGCGTGACGCCGCGGGCTTCAAGCAGCGGCCCCCGGGCCTGTTCCGCTTTGTTCAAGCCGATCCACTCCTTCGTCATGGTCACCATTTCATCAAAACTGCTTCTCCGGTCATCAGTCGGTTCCCGTGATGCATGCGCTTACATAACTATCATAACAAATTGCCTGCCATAAGCAAATGAAAAACAGATTTGTTCAAGTTTTGTTATGATAACGTTATGTTGTTTGCGTTATTGTCATGCCATCGGCGGGTTCCCTACTCGAGCAAAAAAAGAATGGCAGTCTCCGAATCTTCATCGATTCGAGAGACTGCCCACGGATTCGCCCGGGATCAGTTTGACGTATATCCTTTCGTGTTCCACGCTTTTGCCGCTCAGCATTTTCAGCAGCTGCTCGGATGCCAGGGCACCCCATTTCCGCTTCGAATAATCGATGGTCGCGAGCCGGGGGCTGATGTATTCCGCAAGCTCGATGTTGTCAAATCCGATGATGTGGATGTGGCGGCCGATCACCAAATCGGTTTTGCGAAAAAACATATACAACCCTACGGCCATCTCGTCATTGAGGCAAAACACCGCCGTCGGTTCCTCATACTCTTGAAAAATCCGTTCCGCCGCCAGCTCGCCGGACTCCTTCGTGAACCGCCCTTCGACTTCCTTCACGTCCAGCCCATGCCGCTCGGCGAATTGCCGGACGGCCTTCAGCCGCTGATTCGAGTCGTAAGACGCCTTCGGTCCGGTGACGACATAGATCCGGCGATGGCCGTTCTCCCACAGATACTCCATCGCCAGCGTCGCCCCCGCCTTGTTGTCCAGAAAGACGTGATTGATGTTCGGGTGATCGAGTTCCCGGTCCAGTACGACGATCTTTTTTCCCATTTCCGCATATTTCAGCAGCTCTTTGTCCGAGAACGTCGCGTCGAGCACGATTGCGCCGTCGATTGTCCGCTCCGGCAGAAACCGGTGGGACCGCTTGCCGCTGCAGACGATCAGATCGTACCCCTTCTGGTTGAGAACCTCTTTCACGCCTTGCAGCAAATCGCCGTAGAAGGCGCCGCCGAAATCGGTCAGATAGAGCCCGATCACCTTCGTCTCCCGCGTTTTGAGCGTCCTGGCGGCCGCATTGGGCACATATTTCAGCTCTTCGGCGACCGCCAGAATTTTCTGCCGGGTCTCCTCCGTCACCTTCGGGCTGCCGTTGAGCGCGTAGGATACGGTGGAAATGGAGACCCCCGCTTTTTTGGCTATGTCTTTTATGCTCACCAAGGCTTTTGCACTCCTTGTTCATCCGCCTCCGTGAATCAGATGAAAATCTCGACCCTGTTCCTTTCATTCGATCGGGCTTTGGCAAATTCCTCCTTGGCGATGCGAAGGCCGCCTTCACGGTACATCCCGGCGATCGGCAGCGCGGGCACTTCGCGGCCGTTGACGACCACCCGGCGGCTGCCCGAATTCAGATGGTAGACGAACCGGACCGGCGTCTCCATCCAGACGAAATCAAACTCAAGTCCGTCCAGATGGCCGGGCAGCACCGGATCGATTACCAGATCGCCCATCACCTGCCGGATGCCGAGACAGTTCGCAATCAGCTGATTGAGATAGATGCCGGGGCCGCTGGAGTAGATCCGCCATCCGCCCTTCACCGCCGCCCGGCCGGTGCGCAGCTCCTCGAACCGCCGCTCGGCTTCGTAGCGGGTGTTGAACTTTCCGTCGGAGCTGCTGAAGTACACGTTGCTTTGCCGAAGTTCCGCATTCGGCACGGCGCTTTGCAGGCCGACCGGATTGATCTTCAGCAGGCCGCTCCACGCTTCCTCCGCATACCCCAGCTTCGCCATGGCCTCGACGAACCGGATGTGCGCATGCACATACTGCAGCCCGATTTCCCGGCCGAAGTTCGCCGCCTGCTCGGCTCTTTTGAAATGTTTGCTGTTGCCGCCGTCATAATTCGCCGGGCGGTCCATCAGCCGCACGCCGTCCGGGTGGTACAGCTTTTCTTTGATGATCCCGTAATGGGACTCCGCCTGCTCGCGGGTGAAGAGCTCCGAAATGATGCTTTGCTGCATCGGCAGCAGGCGGTACCGGATGCCGGTTTTCCGGTCTGTCGGATGCAGCATCAGCTCCGCTTCATCCGGCCGCTCCATGTAGATGAAGCCGGGCACGACGTCCGTCCGCATGATCACGCGATGGAAATCTTCGCGGATGCC
>Ga0310836_101624_pt1 | contig 11562 bp, 8 predicted proteins | sample SM_ome_4_FD_201310 | JGI IMG/M metagenome (GOLD analysis project Ga0310836, IMG submission 201310) | Sorghum-adapted microbial communities enriched on stacked mutant (SM) sorghum from Joint BioEnergy Institute, Emeryville, California... ... | reverse complement strand
GCTCCAAACTGGGTCCACCTCCGTTAAGATGCTGAATCTGTAATGACGTTAATCATTTCCGGCCGGCACGTTTTGTTCGCGCCTTTAACGTTTCTTTGAGCATGTTCCGTTCCATGGTGGCGATCGCTTCCGGATCGCCGGCGCCGACACGATCAAGCGACGTGCCAATGCGCTCCTCCATCCAGCGCACAGCTTCAGAGAGACCGGAATGACCGGGTGCGCTCTTCTCAATTTCGCGCCAATTCCGGACGAGATCCCGGATGGCCTCAGAAGGTGTCGGGGCGATGAGCTGCAGAAACGCCCAATCTTCGTCCGGAAGCGTGAGCTTGATCGTTCTCGTCGTGCCGATCCGCTTGCGGCCGGCGCCGGGACGTGCGCCGCCGCGTCCGCTTTTGATTTTGGTTACCTTTTCTTTTCGGATGTCGGTCGGATCTTCCTGCTTCAATTCGGGGATACGTTGCATGCGGTTATGCCATTCGACCAGGTGTTCAAACTCATTTACGCGCTCGTCAAAGAAGGTTTCAAGCCAGATCGATGTGTTGGCCCGAATCGCCATCCGAAGATATGCTTCGTTTTTGTACGGTACAAGGCTCACAAATTCTTTCGCCCGTTTTTTGAATTCCGGATTCTGGGCGGCCACTTCCGACTTCAGCATCCGGGAGACCACCGCCCGCATCCTGCGCAGCTCTTTTAACCGTTCGGGATCCAGCGTCTTCTTTTTCATAAAGGCATCCCTTTCGAATTTGGTTACCTTAATCTTATCACAACAATTTGATTAAGGGAACTTTTTTCATTGCTGCTGCGCTGCTGCGGTTGTCGTTGCGGTTCGTGGAAAGTCTTGATTTATCAGCGTTTTTCCCCATTGCGATTCATTGCGGTTCGGATCTTCCGCAATGATCCGCAGCAAGATCTCTACCGGCTGAACGGCCACCATTTTTTCTGTCCTTGCACGTGCTTTTCGGAGGCTTCCCTGTACTCGCGTCGGAACACTCGGGTCGTTGATGTAAATCAGGTGCATCACCGTACCTTCGATCACTTCATGAACCGGCTGAGTCGGGTTAAAGGGATACACGAAACCGATCTCGAATTCGGGTGGCCGGTTGCCGCTCGGCCCGTTCACGACCAGCGTATGCGTGGCGACAGGCGCCGTTCCGCAATCCTTCGTCCGGATTTCCTATGCCGTTTCACTGCCCATCCCTCACTTGAAGTAATTCTCCATTAGAATGACGGAATCCGATCTGGATCGAACTCCGATATATTCTATATCTTTCAGTTTTATGTTTTTGTAATCCTTGATGCCAAAATCAGTTTCGTCGGTCGAATCGATAACCGGATTGTAAAACGCCCGCCATTCACTGACATACTCGCGCATAGAAGTGTTTTCTCCACGTAGTTTTAACGGCTGGCCGGTTTGCAAGAGATAGAATGATGTTCCAAATAGCCCTTTCTTTGTTGAAACCGTGCGGAAGTATTCTTTCCCGTCAATTACTACCCGGTCAACCCGTGCAATTGGGGTACCAGCAATGACCAGCGGCCAGTCGGTTTCCTTGATGATCCGAACTGTTGTGAATTGCTTTCCGAAATCCGGGTTTCGGTAATCATCAATTTTCAAAGGACCTTCTGCCCTCTTCCCCGTAAAGTAATGCAGATACGGCTTGATATCGACTTTCTCCGTCACTTCCTCCAGGGTTGGTACATTCTTGTGGCCGATCCATACATAGCGGCTCAGCGAATCCCATTCCACCGTCTCGCCAAGCTGCTCCGAGACGAATCGGGTTGGCACCATTGTCCGCCCTTTCGTCGCATACGGCGCCACAAGCAGCTCCTTCTTCTGGCCGTTGACATACGCCGTCTTCGAGCCAATGGTAATCGTCACTTTTCGGTCTCCCCTGGTAAACGTGATTGTCTTCCAGTCCGGTGTTACATCCAGCTGTGCGCCGAGCGCATTCGCCACAGCGCGGAACGGCACGAACACGACATCATTTTTCAACTCCGGCTGCACGTCGCTGGTAATTTGCCGCGCATTATACAGCACCTTGATCGGCAGATTGAACTGACGGGGCGTCGTCTGATCGGCCGCCGCAGCTCCTATGGAAAAGAGCGACAGAACGCCAACAACACCGATAATCAGCAGTTTCTTGAACATCATCACCACTCCTTTTTTGTTGAATCCTACGTCCGGGAAGGGTATAATCAGAAGTAGGAAGGGAAGGAGCGAGGCCAGTCGCTCCAGCCCGTGATGAAAAGGACTTCTACCTTTGGCGGGGTGGGGAGTCCTTTTTCCCTTTTCAACGGCTCTTTGAGCCGGTTGATACGGATTCGGATCTTTGCGGATGCGGTTTGGATCTTCCACAATGATCCGCAGCAAGATCTCTACCGGCTGAACGGCCACCATTTTTTCTTCCTTGCACGTGCTTCGCGCAGCTCACGCAGCAGCTCGTCGGTCTGCTTGAATCGTCGTTCGGAGGCTTCCCTGTACTCTTCCTGCCGCGCCTCCAAATCCGCAATATGTTTGCGCAGCTCTGCGATTTCTTCTTTCTGCGCGGCGATAGTCTCCAGCGCGGAAGCTACTTGCCCCATGAACGCGGCCATCTGTTCCGTGGCAATCCATTGTCCTTGCTGCTGCGCTGCTGCGGTTGTCGTTGCGGTTTGTTCCGGCAATTCCGCGTTGATCGGCACCATCCGGCTTAACGCTTCTTCGATCTGCCATTGCGGTTCATTGCGTTTGTAGGCCTCCGCAATGTACCGGATCACGTCGACGGTCTCCGGCCGGTAACGTTTGTTTCGGCCGGATCCGACGGACGGAATGAATTTTTCGAACCGATCGCGGTAAAAGCGTGTCGTGGATTCCGGAATCCCCAGCATCTTTGCGATCTCCGCAATGGTCAGCAGCTGCGAAGCATTCAATTGCTTTCATCTCCCGTTCACACGATCAGATGGTTACCTTTTTCGCGCATGAAGGCCGCAATACCTTTGTTTGCGCTTTATAGGAATCTCGCAATGTGCTATAGTAGTGGCAGAATTTGACGAACGAAAATGAAATAGGCCATTGTTTCAAGCGGCTCGGGCTGGCAGGCCCTCAGCTGCTCCATCCGTAACGAGGCTACGGTGAAACAGGCGCTCAAACACAATGACCTATCGTAACGCCATTTTAGCATGAGAAGGCGAAACAGTAAAATGGCGAATTTTACGGGATTCGTGTACCCAAGGCCCTGTTTCTCCAGCGCGGAGGATGCAGGGCTTTTTCATTCGGATCCCGGAGGTATGGGCTATGGGTCTGGAACAAGCGAAGCGTCATCTCGAATATCACCACGGCGGCGCGGACGGCTGGATCACGTTTGCGCGCATTGAAAATGGCGAGTTCAAGCAAAAACACTTCCGGCCGGAGGAAGCGAGCGCCGCGCTCAGCGAATGGATCGGGGAGGACGTGTATTTCAGCCAGAACACGTTCTACAGGCCCGTTCGCCGCGTCGAAAACGTCCGGCAGCTGCGGGCGATCTATGTGGACGTGGATTTCTATATGCTTAACTATTCTCCGGAATGGGTTATCGGACACATGGAGACCTTCATTTTCGGGGAGAGCGTGCCTGAACCGAACCTCATCATCCATTCCGGCCGCGGGTTTGTCGTCGTGTGGCTGATCGAGCCGGTGCCGGGCAAACTGGCGCTTCCGCTTTGGCAGGCCGTCGAGCGGCATTTTGCGGCGCAATTCCGGGGCATCGGCGGCGATCCGAGGGCGACGGACGCGGCCCGGGTGTTCCGGATCGCCGGCAGTATTAACAGCCGCAGCGGCGCGGAAGTGACCGTTCAGTTTCGGCATCCGTACCGCTATCAGCTTCGTCAGCTGCAGGTCGATTATTTGCCGGAACTGACGCCGAGAAAAACGAAGACGAGGGGCCGGCCGAAGAAGATCGCACGCCTCTTTACGGTGCATGCCTTGCACGCGGCCAGACTTCGCGACCTGGCGAAACTGGTGCAGCTGCGCGGCGGCCGCATGACCGGGTATCGGGAAATTGCCTGTTTCCTGTACCGCTATTGGTCCTGCTGCTTCCTGGAGGATCCGGAGGAGGCGCTGCGGCAGACGAAGGAGTTTAATCAGGAATTTACGGATCCGCTGTCGGATCAGGAAGTCACCCACGCCACCCTATCGGCCGAGAAGGCCTGGAAAGCGAGATCGGACAAGGAAGCTGACAGGATCGCCAGGGAGAAGGGTTATCCGGGCGCGGGCTACAATCTCTCGAACGACAAGCTGATCGAGTGGCTGAACATTACGGAGGACGAGCAGCGCGAGCTGGAGACGATCATCAGCAAGGCGGAGAAACGAAGGCGTAAAACCATAGCCAACAGAAATGCCCGTAGAGCGGCGGGAGCCGTTTCTCGCGAGGAATACCTAGCCGCGCAAAAGAAAACGACGTCGGCCAGGCTGGAGCAGCTGCGGGCGGCGCTGGCGGCCTATCCCGGTGCGACGCAGCGGGAATTAGCCAAAATTCTTGGCATCTCAGTTTCCAGGGTGAACATGCTGAAAAAACTTGTTTAGTGGTCCGTACGCTTAAATTATTTATTACATACATGGCGTAAGCCTGGGGTCGTAGCCCCCATATCTGCGGGCGGCGCTGGCGGCCTATCCCGGCGCGACGCAGCACGAACTGGCGGATTTACTGGGCGTCGATCAATCCTATGTGTGCCGGTTGCTCAAAAAAGTTTGATGACAGGTCTGTACGCTTAAATTATTTTCTATATCAGTTTAGCGAAGCTTGGCGGCCGTAAGGCCGCCTCAGTCCCTCATCCACAGGTTTGACCGGGTGCCTTTACCTTCTTGTGGACATCTCTCGGGGGAGGTTCTTCGAATGCGGTACGAGGATTTGCCGTCGCTCTGGAAGAAGCGGATCAGCGGCAGCATTGTCCATATGATCACGTCGTGGCCTCCGAGTTATCCGGATGACAAGCTGCTTTCCATGTGGCTGGAGGATCGTTTTTTTCAGGAAGACGGCCGTTTGTTTTATCTCACGGGGCCGACGCAACAGACGCTGGAGATCGACGAGGAGCTTTATCAGGAGCTGCAGGAGATCTTCAGAGAGCGCAGGGCGCGGCATGTGAAGAAGGCGCTGGAGTGGCAAGCGGAGCGAGAACGGCGTCAGGCGGAGCGTGAAAAGCGTATCCCGGCGACGGAGAAGCAGAAAGATTTCATTCTGGCGTTGCTTGAAAAAAACAAGGAGTTTCGGCTTGCCAAGCCTCTGGATGATTTGAACATCGGTGAGGCTTCGCGGGTTATTCGCTTTTTGACGGCTCCTTATCAGCAGCGGCCGGAGGATTTGGTGATCCAGGTCAGGCCGGTTGAATTCGGACGTGTCCTGCCGTTTCCCAGGCGGGGCGATCCGGCGGCTGGGCGGTAAGCGGCTCTGTTGATCCCATGAAAGGATGAGGTTGAATGGACTATTCCAGGAAGGAAAGCTGGACGGTTGAGCTTTTGGAGAAGACGCTCGAATATCACACCGTTTTGAGCCCCGACGAACGGGGAGACTTTGAAAAACTTTGGACGGCTAAATTGCAGTGTGAAGCCAATATGGGCGTGTTGATTCGGCCGCCAAAAGAGCTTCTGGAATGACGGCGGCCGCGGCGGGTCTCCGGAGCTGATGCGGCATCTGCAAGCAATCGATCCGGATAAATAGGTTGCTCCGAAGACCCGAACCTCACCAGACGCTCAAAAATGCCCCTATTTTCGTTTTTACATCCTCGACAATAGTTTTGTACCCCCGGAAGTTTTTGAAGCCCTACAGGGCCAATTCTGGCCGCCTACGCTTCTCGTTCACCCGCAACTGCCGGACGGGCCGACGGCTTGGCGGCGTGCTCGATCGTGGACTTCGTGCAGGTGCCTGCTTCTGGCGCTCGAGCGCAGCTGCGGCGGGATCGCTTCGAGTGGCAACCCTGCACCGCGCTGCTTGGCTCCTTGTATTGCATTTTGCATTACATTCCGGCCCCATTTGTATTACAAATGCATTGCGTGGTCGCTACGGAAGGAGGTAGCGGCCGGGCCGGATCCGGGCTACGGCCACGCAGGCCCGCGCAGTTGCAGCGGCCGTCAGGCGGCCGGCTTGGGCAAGCTGTCAGGGGCCGTTTTCGCCTGGTCGGATCTTCTGGCGTGGCGGCGCATCAATGTGCGTGACGAGCGGACGCGCCGACGTGTCGCACCGGGCAAAACCGCCGCCTCGCAGGCCAGGCGCAACGCGCCGGCAGCGAGGCAAGGCCGCGGCAAAAATCCGCGCATCGAGCGCGAATTTTTGCGAAGGCAGGATAAGGCGCGTAGACGCGCACAACTACACATACCGGGCAAAGCCCGGTAGATCGATATTTTAAGCAACTACACAAGCGACTACAAAAATGCTATAATGAGGTTAAATGTACTACACGATTCTAAAATTCGTTGATGTATCAATGTTTTTTGCGTCTACAAAGGGGGTGTGAGCGACGAAATGGCGCGAGAGCTCAAGCTGCCGATCAACATTCGCGTTGACGAAGAATTGGATGCGATGATCACGGCGCTGGCCGTCAGAAGGGGAGAGACAAAAGCAGAGGTTTGCCGGCGGCTGCTCCGGAGGGCTGCCGAGGAAGAGTATGCGGAGGACAGTCTGGATCCCGTTTTGATTGCCGTCCGGAAGGCAATGGCAGATACACTCAAGCCGGTCGAAGAACGGCTGGCGAAGATCAATGCCAAATCCGCGATCGCTGCGGCGACCGCCATGTACATGGCCCTTCAGGTGTACCATGAGATGGGTAAAGATGGGCGGGCGTTGTACGAGGAAGCCTGGAAGCGTGCAGTCGCTTTTGTAAAGATGCCGCATGACGAACTGGCAGGGGTAAAGGAGTAAATGGATCATGGTCGATCTTTCCGCGAAGGCGCAGCAAGTCTCCAGCTGATGGCCCGGACATATGTTTAAAATCCCGCATTTTGTGAAATAATCTGGCCCGCCTGGAACATGGATCGGGCAGAAAAACGGCGTAATCTTGCGCAAATCAAAAATCGGCTCATTCGCAGAGGATGCGAACAGGAGCCGATTTTTTGCTTTTGTTCCACGGAAGCAAAATCGCCGCTCACGGCCGAAAACGGCCAAATTTCAGGTTTGTTTTTGGTTACCTTTTTCTCTTTCGAGCTGCAGCTTCCTTCGCTCTTTTTCCAGGCTGAGTTCCATGATGGCGATCGCCTCCGGATCGACGTCATGGATCCGCTCGATGGATGTACCCATGCGCGCCATCCAGCGTTTTGCCCGGAAAAAGCCCGATACTTGCGGCAGTTCGATAAGGCTCCAAACTGGGTCCACCTCCGTTAAGATGCTGAATCTGTAATGACGTTAATCATTTCCGGCCGGCACGTTTTGTTCGCGCCTTTAACGTTTCTTTGAGCATGTTCCGTTCCATGGTGGCGATCGCTTCCGGATCGCCGGCGCCGACACGATCAAGCGACGTGCCAATGCGCTCCTCCATCCAGCGCACAGCTTCAGAGAGACCGGAATGACCGGGTGCGCTCTTCTCAATTTCGCGCCAATTCCGGACGAGATCCCGGATGGCCTCAGAAGGTGTCGGGGCGATGAGCTGCAGAAACGCCCAATCTTCGTCCGGAAGCGTGAGCTTGATCGTTCTCGTCGTGCCGATCCGCTTGCGGCCGGCGCCGGGACGTGCGCCGCCGCGTCCGCTTTTGATTTTGGTTACCTTTTCTTTTCGGATGTCGGTCGGATCTTCCTGCTTCAATTCGGGGATACGTTGCATGCGGTTATGCCATTCGACCAGGTGTTCAAACTCATTTACGCGCTCGTCAAAGAAGGTTTCAAGCCAGATCGATGTGTTGGCCCGAATCGCCATCCGAAGATATGCTTCGTTTTTGTACGGTACAAGGCTCACAAATTCTTTCGCCCGTTTTTTGAATTCCGGATTCTGGGCGGCCACTTCCGACTTCAGCATCCGGGAGACCACCGCCCGCATCCTGCGCAGCTCTTTTAACCGTTCGGGATCCAGCGTCTTCTTTTTCATAAAGGCATCCCTTTCGAATTTGGTTACCTTAATCTTATCACAACAATTTGATTAAGGGAACTTTTTTCATTGCTGCTGCGCTGCTGCGGTTGTCGTTGCGGTTCGTGGAAAGTCTTGATTTATCAGCGTTTTTCCCCATTGCGATTCATTGCGGTTCGGATCTTCCGCAATGATCCGCAGCAAGATCTCTACCGGCTGAACGGCCACCATTTTTTCTGTCCTTGCACGTGCTTTTCGGAGGCTTCCCTGTACTCGCGTCGGAACACTCGGGTCGTTGATGTAAATCAGGTGCATCACCGTACCTTCGATCACTTCATGAACCGGCTGAGTCGGGTTAAAGGGATACACGAAACCGATCTCGAATTCGGGTGGCCGGTTGCCGCTCGGCCCGTTCACGACCAGCGTATGCGTGGCGACAGGCGCCGTTCCGCAATCCTTCGTCCGGATTTCCTATGCCGTTTCACTGCCCATCCCTCACTTGAAGTAATTCTCCATTAGAATGACGGAATCCGATCTGGATCGAACTCCGATATATTCTATATCTTTCAGTTTTATGTTTTTGTAATCCTTGATGCCAAAATCAGTTTCGTCGGTCGAATCGATAACCGGATTGTAAAACGCCCGCCATTCACTGACATACTCGCGCATAGAAGTGTTTTCTCCACGTAGTTTTAACGGCTGGCCGGTTTGCAAGAGATAGAATGATGTTCCAAATAGCCCTTTCTTTGTTGAAACCGTGCGGAAGTATTCTTTCCCGTCAATTACTACCCGGTCAACCCGTGCAATTGGGGTACCAGCAATGACCAGCGGCCAGTCGGTTTCCTTGATGATCCGAACTGTTGTGAATTGCTTTCCGAAATCCGGGTTTCGGTAATCATCAATTTTCAAAGGACCTTCTGCCCTCTTCCCCGTAAAGTAATGCAGATACGGCTTGATATCGACTTTCTCCGTCACTTCCTCCAGGGTTGGTACATTCTTGTGGCCGATCCATACATAGCGGCTCAGCGAATCCCATTCCACCGTCTCGCCAAGCTGCTCCGAGACGAATCGGGTTGGCACCATTGTCCGCCCTTTCGTCGCATACGGCGCCACAAGCAGCTCCTTCTTCTGGCCGTTGACATACGCCGTCTTCGAGCCAATGGTAATCGTCACTTTTCGGTCTCCCCTGGTAAACGTGATTGTCTTCCAGTCCGGTGTTACATCCAGCTGTGCGCCGAGCGCATTCGCCACAGCGCGGAACGGCACGAACACGACATCATTTTTCAACTCCGGCTGCACGTCGCTGGTAATTTGCCGCGCATTATACAGCACCTTGATCGGCAGATTGAACTGACGGGGCGTCGTCTGATCGGCCGCCGCAGCTCCTATGGAAAAGAGCGACAGAACGCCAACAACACCGATAATCAGCAGTTTCTTGAACATCATCACCACTCCTTTTTTGTTGAATCCTACGTCCGGGAAGGGTATAATCAGAAGTAGGAAGGGAAGGAGCGAGGCCAGTCGCTCCAGCCCGTGATGAAAAGGACTTCTACCTTTGGCGGGGTGGGGAGTCCTTTTTCCCTTTTCAACGGCTCTTTGAGCCGGTTGATACGGATTCGGATCTTTGCGGATGCGGTTTGGATCTTCCACAATGATCCGCAGCAAGATCTCTACCGGCTGAACGGCCACCATTTTTTCTTCCTTGCACGTGCTTCGCGCAGCTCACGCAGCAGCTCGTCGGTCTGCTTGAATCGTCGTTCGGAGGCTTCCCTGTACTCTTCCTGCCGCGCCTCCAAATCCGCAATATGTTTGCGCAGCTCTGCGATTTCTTCTTTCTGCGCGGCGATAGTCTCCAGCGCGGAAGCTACTTGCCCCATGAACGCGGCCATCTGTTCCGTGGCAATCCATTGTCCTTGCTGCTGCGCTGCTGCGGTTGTCGTTGCGGTTTGTTCCGGCAATTCCGCGTTGATCGGCACCATCCGGCTTAACGCTTCTTCGATCTGCCATTGCGGTTCATTGCGTTTGTAGGCCTCCGCAATGTACCGGATCACGTCGACGGTCTCCGGCCGGTAACGTTTGTTTCGGCCGGATCCGACGGACGGAATGAATTTTTCGAACCGATCGCGGTAAAAGCGTGTCGTGGATTCCGGAATCCCCAGCATCTTTGCGATCTCCGCAATGGTCAGCAGCTGCGAAGCATTCAATTGCTTTCATCTCCCGTTCACACGATCAGATGGTTACCTTTTTCGCGCATGAAGGCCGCAATACCTTTGTTTGCGCTTTATAGGAATCTCGCAATGTGCTATAGTAGTGGCAGAATTTGACGAACGAAAATGAAATAGGCCATTGTTTCAAGCGGCTCGGGCTGGCAGGCCCTCAGCTGCTCCATCCGTAACGAGGCTACGGTGAAACAGGCGCTCAAACACAATGACCTATCGTAACGCCATTTTAGCATGAGAAGGCGAAACAGTAAAATGGCGAATTTTACGGGATTCGTGTACCCAAGGCCCTGTTTCTCCAGCGCGGAGGATGCAGGGCTTTTTCATTCGGATCCCGGAGGTATGGGCTATGGGTCTGGAACAAGCGAAGCGTCATCTCGAATATCACCACGGCGGCGCGGACGGCTGGATCACGTTTGCGCGCATTGAAAATGGCGAGTTCAAGCAAAAACACTTCCGGCCGGAGGAAGCGAGCGCCGCGCTCAGCGAATGGATCGGGGAGGACGTGTATTTCAGCCAGAACACGTTCTACAGGCCCGTTCGCCGCGTCGAAAACGTCCGGCAGCTGCGGGCGATCTATGTGGACGTGGATTTCTATATGCTTAACTATTCTCCGGAATGGGTTATCGGACACATGGAGACCTTCATTTTCGGGGAGAGCGTGCCTGAACCGAACCTCATCATCCATTCCGGCCGCGGGTTTGTCGTCGTGTGGCTGATCGAGCCGGTGCCGGGCAAACTGGCGCTTCCGCTTTGGCAGGCCGTCGAGCGGCATTTTGCGGCGCAATTCCGGGGCATCGGCGGCGATCCGAGGGCGACGGACGCGGCCCGGGTGTTCCGGATCGCCGGCAGTATTAACAGCCGCAGCGGCGCGGAAGTGACCGTTCAGTTTCGGCATCCGTACCGCTATCAGCTTCGTCAGCTGCAGGTCGATTATTTGCCGGAACTGACGCCGAGAAAAACGAAGACGAGGGGCCGGCCGAAGAAGATCGCACGCCTCTTTACGGTGCATGCCTTGCACGCGGCCAGACTTCGCGACCTGGCGAAACTGGTGCAGCTGCGCGGCGGCCGCATGACCGGGTATCGGGAAATTGCCTGTTTCCTGTACCGCTATTGGTCCTGCTGCTTCCTGGAGGATCCGGAGGAGGCGCTGCGGCAGACGAAGGAGTTTAATCAGGAATTTACGGATCCGCTGTCGGATCAGGAAGTCACCCACGCCACCCTATCGGCCGAGAAGGCCTGGAAAGCGAGATCGGACAAGGAAGCTGACAGGATCGCCAGGGAGAAGGGTTATCCGGGCGCGGGCTACAATCTCTCGAACGACAAGCTGATCGAGTGGCTG
>Ga0310836_101595_pt1 | contig 11735 bp, 8 predicted proteins | sample SM_ome_4_FD_201310 | JGI IMG/M metagenome (GOLD analysis project Ga0310836, IMG submission 201310) | Sorghum-adapted microbial communities enriched on stacked mutant (SM) sorghum from Joint BioEnergy Institute, Emeryville, California... ... | reverse complement strand
AGGCGGTCGAAGGCGTCATCGTCATAAAAGCGGTTTAAATTATTGGTGCAAAAATATAGTTTCCCCGGCTTATTTTTTTTGGAAAAAAGACCCATGTTGCCACATCCTTATGGATTGAATTCAACCCCATTATATAAAAACCGTTGAAAAATGGACAGCAAACCGCACCGCCGGCCGGGCCGAAGAATATCCTTTGGAGGCGTTCCGTCTTTCGGACATCGTCTGCAAGGATGGCAACGGTGGCGGCGGAGTCGGAAACTTGCAGGCGGTTGACGGACCGGAACGGTACGGACCCGGTGAGCATCCGATGAAAGATTTGTGCAAAAGATTTATAATATCATTGGAAATTCGGGAAAAAGAATGGATCAGGAGTGAAAAAATTGCCATCGAAGGATTTTCGGACGGAGAGGGATTTTTTGGGGGAAAAGGACGTTCCGAAGGATGCCTACTACGGGATCCAAACATTGAGGGCGGTGGAAAATTTTCCGATTACCGGGCAAAAGCTGGATAAAAGTTTGATCACGGCGCTGGCGATCGTCAAAAAATCGGCGGCCCAGGCCAATCTGGCCATCGGCCAACTTTCGCCGCCCGTTGCCGACGCGATCATCCGGGCGGCGGAGGAGATTATTGCCGGAAAGTGGCATGACCAATTTATCGTCGACCCGATCCAGGGGGGCGCCGGCACGTCGATCAACATGAACGCCAATGAGGTGATCGCCAACCGGGCCCTGGAAATTTTGGGAAAGGAAAAAGGAGATTACCGGACGGTCAGTCCGAACAGCCACGTCAACATGTCCCAATCGACGAATGACGTTTTTCCGACCGCCATCCATATCGCGGTTTTGCAGAAGCTGGAAAAGCTGCTCGATGCGTTGGAGCAATTGACGAAGTCTTTCTACCGTAAAGCCGATGAATTCAAATATATACTGAAGATCGGGCGAACCCATCTGCAGGATGCGGTGCCCATCCGGCTCGGGCAGGAATTTGAGGCGTACGCGCGGGTGCTGGAACGGGATATGGGCCGCATCCGCACGTCCCGCCAGCATCTTTACGAAGTGAACATCGGCGCGACGGCGGTCGGCACCGGGTTGAACGCCGACCCGGTCTACATGGAAAAAGTCCTCGAGTTTCTCAGGGAAAACAGTGGGCTGCCGTTGAGGAGAGCCGATCATTTGGTCGATGCGACGCAGAATACGGACGCTTATGTGGAAGTTTCCTCGGCTTTGAAGGGCTGCATGATCAACATGTCGAAAATCGCCAATGATCTGCGGCTGATGGCTTCCGGACCGCGGGCGGGATTGGGGGAATTGATCCTGCCCCCGCGGCAGCCGGGTTCTTCCATCATGCCGGGGAAGGTGAACCCGGTCATGGCCGAAGTCGTCAACCAGGTGGCGTTCCAGGTGATCGGCAACGACCATACGATTTGTTTGGCTTCCGAAGCCGGACAGTTTGAGCTGAACGTGATGGAACCGGTGCTTGTTTTCAATCTGCTGCAATCCATTGAAATGATGACGAACGTATTTACCGTGTTCCGGAAGTATTGCCTGGACGGCATTCGGGCGAATGAAGCGAAGATGAAAGAATATGTGGAAAAAAGCATCTGCATTGTGACGGCCATCAACCCCCACGTGGGCTATGAGACGGCTTCGGCCATTGCCCGGGAGGCGCTGGAAACGGGAAAATCCGTCAAAAGCCTGTGCATCGAAAAGGGAATTTTGAAGGAAGAGGAGATCAACAAAATTTTGGATCCCTTTGAAATGACCCAACCGGGCATATCCGGAAAGGACTTGTTGAAAAGCAAAAGGGATCGCTGACGGTTTGCGGCCCGCAACGGGGGAAGGGGTTTCCCGTTCGGCAGGGTTCCGCAAAGATAGGCGGACCGTCGGTCCCCTGCGCGCTGAATAAAAGGGAATCCATATTTTTAAAATTAAAAAAACGGCCGTTTACAAACGGTAAAATTTTCCTTCCTCAGGAACAGAGGAAAACCGGGCGTGCCTGCCCCTTGCCGGAGTCAGGCGGCCCGATTTTTTGCGGGCGCGGTTCAGCCGGTCGCCGTCTGCCGCGGGGGAGATACCGATGCTGCAGGGGGATCACCGGCGTGTTTTTTCCGGGCCGCAGGCATTCGGCGGCGCCGCCCCCGCGGCGGAAACATTTTTCACTTGATGAAGCGGGATCAGCATCCTTTCCCAAGGATGATAAGAAGCGGGACCGGGCCGTGCGGGCCCGCTACCCGGCTTTGCGCCCGGATATCCTGGCGCGGCGGGTTTTCATCCGGAATCGCCCGAGCCGATTTCCTTCCTTGTGCCCCGCCGGAACCCGATCCGGCTTGGGAGAACCTTTCCGCTCCCGCATCCCGGAGCGGACGGGCCGCCCTTTTCGGAATAGGGATGCGCTCTTCCGCCTTCCATCCGGTTTTCATCCGCAGCCTTCCCGCCGAGGCCTTAAAATTGTGAAGCGGACCGGCGACGAAGGACTCCGGTGTTCCCCGCAGGAAAACAGCCCGGCCGGGAAAACCGCCCCCTGGCCGCCTCCTGCCTTACATCTCCAGACGCATTCCTTCGAAAATACAGCACTGACTGCACTCCCAACTTGGCTCGGCCTCACATTTCCAGCTTATCCGAAGCCAGCTGGTGCTGCCGGTACAGCCGGTAGAGCCGGATGATATTCAAGGTGATGGTTTTCAGGACGGCGTAGACGGGCACGGCCAAAATCATGCCGAGGATGCCCGCCAGATTCCCCGCCACCAGCAAAAGGATGATGATCGTTGCCGGATGGGTTTCCAATTGCTTGCCGATGATGAGCGGGGACAGCAAATTGCTGTCGATCTGCTGGGCGACGACGATCACGACAACCGCCAGCAGGGCCATCATCGGGGAATGGAACAGGCCGATGATCACCGCGGGTGTCGCCCCGAGAAAGGGACCGACGTAGGGAATGATGTTGGTCACCGCCACAATGAAGGCCAGCAGCAGGGAATAGGGCAGCCCGATAATCATAAAACCGATGAAAGACAGCGTCCCGACGATCAAGGAGACGGTGACGATCCCCTGGATGTAGGCGGACAAAGTTTTCGTCAGATCTTTTAAGATGGCAAGCCCCTCGTCCCGGTAGTTTGCCGGCAAAATCCGGACGATCAGCCGGGGCATCTTCCTTCCGTCCTTCAGCATGTAAAACAGGAGGAACGGAACGGTGACGGTCGTCAAGGCGATATTCGTGATGATCCCGACGATGTTGGCGATGCCCGCCGTAAACTTGACGGGGAGATCGGTAATAAAGGCGGAGAAGGTCTCCCCGATCTTTTCGATGGAAAAATATTCTTGGGACTGAAGCCATCGGAAGGCTTCCGAATCGGCGATGAGAACCGTCAGACGTTGGATTTCCCTGACGTACCTCGGGATATCTTTGAAAAACTCGGCGATCTGTTTTGACAAAATCGGCCCGACGAAGGCGATGACCAGGGCGATGAGCCCGATAAAGGCCACATAGATTCCCAAAATCCCCGCGGTTCTCGGGATTTTGAATTTTTCCGCGAAGGTGACGATCGGGTTAAAAATAAAAAACAGAAACCCGGAAATTAAAATGGGAAAAAACAAGGTCGAGAAAAAAATGAAAATCGGTTCGAATAGAAAAGAGATTTTCGTGCATAAATAGATGATTCCGACGGTTAATAAGATTTGCACCGTCCAAAATTGCAGTTTCGATTTCGCCAATCTTTTGCCCTCCCCATGGTTAGGCCTAATCCTCTTTTAGAAAGTATACCATTCCCGGAAGAAGAGAGAAACACCCGGAATAGAGGGTACCGCAGCCCCTGTTGCCAAGCACTTTCTTTTCGGAAATTTGCCAAACACCCGGGTGCTTCGGGGGAAAGATGGTCAGCGGGGGGACGCTCTTTCTGAAAATAAGGCAGGCATATCTCCCGCACCCTCCCGCAAGCGAAAAACACCGCGAAAAGAGACCCTTTTTCCGGCCGCCGCGCTGCCGCTTGGCTCCCCCGATTTCAAGGTTTGTCCCTATCTTTTCCCTCTTTTCCCGCTTTTTCCGCAAAAGGGGAGGATCCGGAAGAATTTGGGAAGGTTTGGTGAAAACTGTATATGGTTTTTATGGCAAAGAATGATAAAATTATTTATTGGGTATTCGGAAAGTGCCGGTACAAAACAAAAAACAACATCATTTTTTTCTGTTTAGGGGGCATGCAAATGGAAAAATTGATGAAGAATTTTTTTCAATTTTTGTCCACCAATAAATTTTTAACGAGGCTTGCCCGCAAATATGGCTTGCACTTGGGCGCACAGCGCTTTGTCGCCGGCGAAACCCTCGACGAGGCGGTCCGCGTGATCAAAAAGCTGAATGAAGACGGCTTGGCGGTTACCGTCGATTATTTGGGGGAGTTTGTGGAAAACGAACGGGAAGCCAACGAAATGGCGGACCATTGCGTGGAAACGGTGGAAAGGATCGGCGCGGAGAAATTGAACGCCCAATTGTCCGTAAAATTAACCTCCATGGGCCTGGACATTTCCGATGATGTCGTTTTCCGCAACATGACGAGGATTTTGGATAAGGCGAAGGAACACGATGTTTTCGTCACCATCGACATGGAGGACCATACCCGCTGCGAAAAAACGTTGACCATTTATAAGAAGCTGAGGGAAAAATACGACAATGTGGGCACGGTATTGCAGGCCTATCTGTACCGGACGGAACACGATCTTGAGAATTTGAACGCCTATTCTCCGGTGTTAAGGCTCGTCAAGGGCGCGTACAAAGAACCGGAAGAAGTCGCTTTTCCTTTAAAAAAGGACGTGGATGAAAACTTTAAAAAGATCATTCGGATGAATATGGAAAACGGCAATTACACCGCCGTCGCCACCCATGACGACCAAATCATCGAATATACCAAAAATTTGGTGAAGGAATTGAATATCCCGAAGGACCGTTTTGAGTTTCAAATGCTTTACGGCATCCGGAACGAAAAGCAGCTGGAGCTGGCCCGGGAAGGCTACACGATGCGGGTGTACGTGCCTTACGGGACCGATTGGTACGGATATTTCATGCGCCGTTTGGCCGAACGCCCGGCCAACGTATGGTTCGTGCTGAAGGGAATATTTAAAAGATGAAAAACGGCAGAAAGGCGATATTTTTTGTTCCGCTTCACCGCAACCGTGCGCCGGTTCGGTGAAGTTTTTCCTTTTTCCGATATTGCGAACAGGGAAAATCTTTTATATATTTAAAATAAGACGGATTTTATTTTTTTCAGCATGAATGAATGAGCATTCATTCAAATGCGAAGGGGAGGAGAAACCATGGTACGAAAGATCCGGAAAGCCTGCGTGATCGGATCCGGCGTGATGGGGTCAGGAATCGCCGCCCATTTGGCCAATGTCGGAATACCGGTATTGCTGCTCGATATCGTCCCGAAAGACTTGACGCCGGAAGAAAAAGAGAAGGGGCTGACCTTGCAGGATAAGGCGGTCCGCAACCGGATCGCGGAAACGAACAAAGCCAAACTGCTGAAACAAAAGCCGGCTCCTTTAACGAAAAAGGAAAATTTGGAGCTCATTGAAGCGGGGAACTTGGAGGACGATCTGCCCCGCATCCGGGAAGCCGACTGGATCATCGAAGCGGTCGTGGAAAATTTGGAAGTGAAAAGATCGGTATTCGAAAAGGTCGACCGCTATCGCCGCCCGGGATCCATCGTCAGCTCCAACACCTCGGGGATATCCGTCCGACAGATGGCGGAAGGCCGTTCGGAAGATTTCAAAAGGCATTTTTTGGGGACCCACTTCTTTAATCCGCCCCGCTATTTGAAGCTGCTGGAAATCATTCCGGCGGAGGAGACTGATCCGGAAGTGACCGAAACCATGAAAACCTTCGCGGAAGACGTCTTGGGGAAGGGCGTCGTCATTGCCAAAGACACGCCCAACTTCATCGCCAACCGGATCGGCACATACGGATTGCTCGTTACCGTCCGGGAGATGGTGAAAGGGGGGTATTCCATCGGGGAAGTGGATTCGGTGACCGGACCTTTGATCGGAAGACCGAAAAGCGCCACCTTCCGGACCCTGGATGTGGTCGGCTTGGACACCTTCGTCCACGTTGCCAACAACGTCTACCACCAGGTGGAAGGGGAAGAAAAGGAAGTCTTCAAGGTCCCGGACTTCGTTTTAAAAATGTTGGAAAAGGGCTGGCTCGGCGCAAAAAGCGGGCAAGGCTTTTACCTGAAGAAGGGAAAAGAAATTTTTGAATTGGACATCCGGGCGATGGATTACGTCCCGCGGAAAAAATTGAAAACGGCTTCAACCGAAGCGGCGAAGCAGCAGAGGGGCGCGAAAAATAAATTGAAGGCATTGGTTTATGCGGACGACCGGGCGGGACGAATACTTTGGAACATCTTCGCCCCGACCCTGATCTATGCCGCCGAACGGGCCTACGCCATTGCCGACGATCTGGCGGCCGTCGACCAGGCGATGAAATGGGGGTTCGGCTGGGAACTGGGGCCCTTCGAATCCTGGGACGCCATCGGCCTGGAAAAATCCGTCGAGCGGATGGAGAAGGAAGGCTATGCCGTTCCCGGCTGGGTCAAGGAAATGCTCGCCAAAGGGTTCAAATCCTTCTATAAAACGGAAAAGGGCAAGGTGTATTATTACCATCAAGGGGAATACAAGGAGGTCCGGGAGAATAAAAAGACGATCCATTTGAAATTGTGGAAGGAGGAACACGGCGTCATCAAGAAAAACGCCGGGGCGAGCTTGATCGACCTCGGGGATGACGTTGCCCTCCTGGAGTTCCATTCGCCGAACAACGCCATCGGCATGGATATCATCCAGATGATCAATGCCGCCGTCGAGGAAGCGGAAAAAAATTTCAAAGGATTGGTCATCGGCAACCAGGGGAAAAATTTCTGCGTCGGGGCCAATATCGCCTTAATGCTGATGGAGGCGCAGGACGAAAACTTCGATGAGCTGGATCTTGTCGTCCGCCAATTCCAGCAGGCGATGCTGCGGATCAAATACGCCCGAAAACCGGTGGTTGCCGCTCCCTTCAACATGACCTTGGGAGGAGGAGCGGAAGTCTGTCTCCACGCGCCAAGGATTCAGGCTTCGATGGAAACCTACATCGGTCTTGTGGAAGTGGGGGTCGGCCTGATTCCCGGCGGGGGCGGCAGCAAAGAATTGTACGTGAAGCATCTGGAACGCCTGCCCCAAGGGATCAAAGTCGATTTGCAGGATGTGGTGATGAAGGTTTTTGAAACGGTCGCCATGGCCAAAGTGTCCGCTTCCGCCGAGGAAGCGAGGGAAAACGGCTTCCTGTCGCCGGAAGATTCGATCAGCGTGAATCCCGACCATCTGCTTTACGATGCGAAACAAAGGGTGCTGGAGCTATATGAGAAGGGATTCCGCCCGAAAGCCCGCAAAAAGATTCCCGTCGCCGGGGAAACGGGCTATGCGGCGATGCTGTTGGCGGCGCAAACGATGCACCGCTCCGGCTACATTTCCGACCACGATCTGAAAATCGCCAAAAAATTGGCCTATGTCCTCGCCGGAGGGAAAGTCCCGTTCGGTACGGAAGTGGACGAACAATATTTGCTCGATCTGGAAAGGGAAGCTTTTTTGAGCCTGATCGGCGAACCGAAAACCCAAGAAAGAATGCAGCATATGTTATTGAAAGGCAAACCGCTGAGAAACTGAAGACAAGACCCCGAAAGAAACGGCGCCGGCATTTCCGAAAGGGCTTTCAGCGGCCGGGAAAGCGGGAGGACGGATCCGGCCTTCCGGCCGCAGCACCCGGCGGCACCGGTCTCGCCGGCGCGATCCGTCTCTTTTTCGGGCTACGATTCTATCGATCCGCAAAGGGGAGGAGAAATATGAAGGAAGCTGTGATTGTCAGCGGGGCAAGAACGCCCGTCGGCAAGGCGAGGAAGGGCGCGCTGAAAAACATGCGGCCCGACGATTTGGGCGCCCTTGTCGTAAAGGAAACGCTGAAAAGGGCCGGAGACTATGACGGCCCGATCGATGATTTGATCATCGGCTGCGCCATGCCGGAGGCGGAACAAGGTTTGAATATCGCCAGAAACATAGGGGCGCTGGCCGGCCTTCCCCATAACGTTCCGGCCATTACCATCAACCGGTATTGCTCCTCGGGTTTGCAATCGATCGCCTACGGGGCCGAACGGATCATGCTCGGCCACGCCGAGGCGGTCCTCGCGGGAGGCGTCGAATCGATGAGCCTCGTCCCGATGATGGGGCATGTCGTGCGCCCGAATGCCCGGCTCGCCGAAGAAGCGCCCGAGTATTATATGAGCATGGGGCATACCGCCGAAGAAGTGGCGAAGCGGTTCGGCGTGACCAGGAGGGACCAGGATGAATTTGCGGCAAGAAGCCATCAAAGGGCCGCCCGGGCGATTCGGGAAGGGAAGTTCAACGAAGAGATCGTCCCCGTGGAAGTCCCGGTCCGGACCGTGGAAAACAACAAGCTGGTGGAAAAAACGGTCACCTTTGCCCAGGACGAAGGGGTCAGGCCGGAGACGAACGTGGAGGTCCTTTCCCAATTAAAGCCCGTCTTTTCCGTCAACGGGACGGTGACGGCGGGGAACTCGTCGCAGATGAGCGACGGAGCGGCGGCCGTGTTGTTGATGGATCGGGAAAAGGCGGAGGCGGAGGGGCTGAAGCCCCTGGCCAAATTCCGCTCCTTCGCCGTCGCCGGGGTGCGTCCGGAAATCATGGGCATCGGCCCGGTGGAGGCCGTGCCGAAGGCGCTGAAACTGGCCGGATTGGAGCTGGAAGACATCGGGCTGATCGAACTGAACGAAGCCTTTGCTTCCCAATCCATCCAGGTTATCCGGGAACTCGGCCTCGATGAAGAGATCGTCAACGTAAACGGCGGGGCCATCGCTTTGGGCCATCCCCTCGGATGCACGGGGACGAAATTGACGCTGACGCTGATCCACGAAATGAGAAGGCGGAACGTCCAATTCGGCATCGTGACGATGTGCATCGGCGGGGGGATGGGCGCAGCGGGAGTTTTCGAGTTATTGGATTAATGCGAAAAACAAGGGGGAGGAATATTTATGGCGAATCAAACGGATCAAGCCGTGAAGGGCGGAAGCTTTTTAATCGACGAAATCAAGCCGGAACAGGTGTTCACGCCGGAGGATTTTACCGAGGAGCACCATATGATCGCCAAAACGACGGAAGATTTTGTCCAGCAGGAAGTGCTGCCGGTGCTGGACAGGCTGGAGAACCACGAATTCGACCTTTCCGTAAAGCTTCTAAAAAAGGCCGGGGAATTGGGGCTCCTGGGCACCGATATCCCGGAAGATTACGGCGGACTGGGGCTGGATAAAATCAGTTCGGCCTTGATCGCCGAAAAAATGTCCAAAGCGGGGGGCTTCTCCATCTCCCACGGCGCCCATGTGGGCATCGGCACGCTGCCGATCGTCCTGTTCGGCACGGAAGAGCAAAAGCGGAAATATTTGCCGGCCTTGGCCACCGGCGAAAAAATCGCCGCCTATGCGCTGACCGAACCGGGATCGGGGTCCGACGCCCTCGGGGCGAAAACGACCGCCAAGTTGAACGAAGCCGGCACCCATTACATTTTAAACGGGGAAAAACAATGGATCACCAACGCCGGATTCGCCGATGTGTTCATCGTTTATGCGAAGGTGGACGGCGACAAGTTTTCCGCCTTCATCGTGGAACGGGATTTCCCCGGGGTTTCCACCGGCCAGGAAGAAAAGAAGATGGGGATCAAAAGCTCTTCGACAAGGACGCTGATTTTGCAGGACGTCCCCGTTCCCGTCGAAAACCTCATCGGAGAAGTGGGCCGCGGCCACGTCATCGCCTTCAATATCTTGAACATCGGCCGCTACAAACTCGGCGTCGGGGCCGTCGGCGGTGCGAAACACGCCTTTGAAATCACCGTCAAATATGCCAAAGAACGCCGGCAATTTAACACGCCGATCGCCCAGTTTCATTTGACGAAGGAAAAATTCGGCACGCTGGCCGCGGAGATTTACGCCGCGGAGAGCTCCGTTTACCGGACCGTCGGCCTTTTCGACCAACGGCTGGGCAGCCTGAGCGAAGAACAGGCCAAGGACGGCAAAGAGATTGCCAAAGCCATCGCCGAATATGCCATCGAATGCTCCTTGAACAAGGTGTTTGCCACGGAAACGCTGGATCACGTCGTCGATGAGGGCGTGCAGATCCACGGCGGTTACGGTTTTATGCAAGATTACGAAATTGAAAGGGCCTACCGGGATTCCCGGATCAACCGGATTTTCGAAGGCACGAATGAAATCAACCGCCTGCTGGTTCCCGGCACGTTCTTCAAGCGGGCATTGCGGGGCGAACTCCCGCTCCTGGAAAAAGCCCAGGCGCTTCAGGAAGAGCTGATGATGCTTGCGCCCCGGGAGATCCCGAACGAGCCCCTTGCCCTGCAGAAATATTTGACGGCAAACGCCAAGAAGATCACCTTGATGGCCGCCGGGCTGGCCGCGCAAAGATTCGGCAACGATCTGGAAAAGGAACAGGAGATCCTGGTCAATCTCGCCGACATGGTTTCCGGCGTGTACGCCATGGAATCGGCCTTGCTGCGGACGGAAAAGGCGATCGCCAAAGAGGGGCCGGAAAAGAGCAGACAGAAGATTTTGTATACGGAAATCTTCTGCGAAGAAGCCTTTAACAAGCTCGAACTGGATGCGAAAGAAACCTTGCTCGCCGTATCCGAAGGCGACCAGCAGCGGTTGATGCTATCCGCTTTGCGGAAATTGACGCGCCGCGATCCCGTCAACGTGATTCCGAAAAAACGGGAGGCGGCGGACCGGATCATCGAAGCGGAAAAATACGTCGTGTGAAGCCTTCCATACCTTCTGGGACGGCTGAAAAAGAAAGTTTTCGAGGCGGAAATCGCTTGAAGCTTTCCGTCCCGGCGCCCGGATTCGTCCGGGCCTTTTTCTTTTGCCGGGGAGACGTTTCCTGTTTCCTTAAAGGATTTTCTCCCCCTCGCTTTTTATCCGCCTGAGCAGGAAAGGAGCGGCCGCCGGACGATCGAATATTGGCTTTCCCCGCGGAAATGATATAATGGGTTTAGTACGTATCGGAAGGTGATGAACCTGTGGCTGTCACGTTCTACTGGTATCCGAAATGTTCCACTTGCCGGAAAGCCAAAAAATGGCTGGACGACCATCAGGTGGATTACCGGGCCGTCCACATCGCGGAAAATCCCCCTTCCCGCGAAGAGTTGGAAAAACTGTACAGGCAAAGCGGTTTGGAATTGAAAAAATTCTTTAACACGAGCGGACAAAAATACCGGGAGCTGGGCGTCAAGGAACGATTGAAGACGGCTTCCGAATCGGAGCTGCTGGATCTTCTGGCATCGGACGGCATGCTGATTAAGCGGCCGCTCGTGACCGACGGTTCGCAGGTGACCGTCGGCTTTTCGGAAGAGGAATTTGAAAAGCATTGGCTGCCTTAAATCCCCGGAGCGGGGGTAGGACGGCCGTCCATCGGAGCGGCCGGATTTCCAATTTCGCATGCAGAGGCCGCCGCAGGATACAAATTCCCGCGGATGAGAGGAAAAAATTCAGGATGATATACGGATGTGGAGGGGTAAGAGAAAATGGAAACACCGAAGGATTTTCTCTATACGAAAGAACATGAATGGGTGAAGGTGGAAGAAGGCCGGATCCGGGTCGGCATCACCGATTTTGCCCAATCGGAGCTGGGGGATATCGTCTTCGT
>Ga0310836_101592_pt1 | contig 11779 bp, 8 predicted proteins | sample SM_ome_4_FD_201310 | JGI IMG/M metagenome (GOLD analysis project Ga0310836, IMG submission 201310) | Sorghum-adapted microbial communities enriched on stacked mutant (SM) sorghum from Joint BioEnergy Institute, Emeryville, California... ... | reverse complement strand
CGCGGCAAGATTCTGCCCCGCCGCGTGACGGGCACGAGCGCGAAATATCAGCGGATGCTGACGACGGCCATCAAGCGGGCCCGCCAGCTGGCGCTGCTGCCGTACACGACGGAGTAATCGGCAGGCAAAAATCCCCGAACCTTGCAAGAGGTCCGGGGATTTTTTTGTCGTTATGCGGACGGATGGCCGGCATCCGCCGCGGCCGCGACGCAGTAGTACAGCTCGGGGCGGCGGATCTCCGCCGGCACGACGAATTGTTTCACATCGGCCTGTCCGCGGATCAGCTCGATCAGATGCTGCACGGCCAGACGGGCGATCGTATCGGTATCCTGCCGGATATAGGTGAAATTGGGCAGGTGAGCGGCATCGAATCCGTAGAGCAGCCGGCTGTTCAGGTACTCGGGATAGCAGCGCCCGAGCACGTTCAGCAGCAGTTCGGACATTTCGCGATTGACGCAGAAGAACCCGTCCACCTGGGGATGCTTCTCGATGAATTCGCGGATGATCGCTTCTTTCCCGCCGGGATCCTTCACATCCAGGTCGACCATCAGTTTGTACGGATGAAAAGACTGCTGCGGACATTCCGAGAAGGCGCCGTAAAACCCGTTCATTCGGTCGATAGTCACGCTGTTGTTGCTGCTGGGCGAAATAAAGACCACGTTGCGGGCGCCCCTGGCGTTCATGTCCAGAATGGCGGCCTTCGTGACGTCGTAATTGTTCGTCGTGATCGAGCTCGTATGGATGCCTTTCAGATAGCGGTCCACGAAAATCAGCGGATATTTTCCCATGGCCATTTTCAAGATTTCGGCGTTGTACAGCTCGTTCTCGGTCGGGAAGATGATCAGCCCCTCCGCGCCGAGCGCAAGCAGTTCCCGGATCAGCTCGGTCTCGCGGGATTGCGATTCGCGGCTGATCTTGACGTTCAATTGGCAGCCCGATTCATGGGCATAGTAATCGATGAAATTGAACAACTCCTGGTCGATCCGGGTCTTCATCATGGGCAGAATCAGCCCGATCAGCCTGCCGCCCGCCGCGGCGGGCAGCGTTCGGATGGCGTAACCGTGGGCGCTCAAGGCCAGCTGGTCGTTCACGAAAGAACCTTTGCCCTGGATGCGCACGATCAGGTTCTGTTCGGCCAGCTCGTTCAGCGCGCGCTTGGTCGTCATCTGGCTGACCCGATAGTATTCGATGAGTTCCCGTTCCGACGGAACCCGGTCTCCCGGCCGAAGCTTCCCGGAGAAAATGTCAGCCGTAATGTCGTCCACGATTCTGCGGTACAGCGGTTTGTTTCCCAACAGGAAATCACCCGACTTAATATACTAACCTATAGTCTAACTGGTTATATTAAATATTCACTTATTTCGTCTTTTTGTCAACGTAAATACTAGGAAAATCAAAAATAATACTAAATTGAGTATTTGAAATGATTATAACCTGTCCTATGCTAAAGGGTGACGGGAGGCGTTTACATGAAATCGAGAACCCGAAAAAACCGCATCCACTTCGTCTTTACGCTGCCGGCCTTGCTGTTTCTTCTCGTCTTCTCGATCGTACCAATGCTCTATTCGTTCCGCATGAGTTTCTATAACTATCACTTGGCAAGGCCGCGGATGGATTTTGTCGGTCTCGACAATTACCTGAAAGCGGTGACCAACGCGGATTTCCTGAACGCCGTCGGCTGGACGTTCAGCTTCACCGTCATCGTGGTGGTGCTGAACATTGTGCTGGCGCTCGCGCTGGCGGTCCTGCTCACCGGGCGCTTTTCCGAACGCTATACGGGCGTGTTCAAGACGATGTTCACGCTTCCCATGATGATCGCGCCGATCGTCATCGCGACGATCTGGAAATTCATGTTCTCCCCGATCTACGGGGTGATCAACGGCACGCTGACGATGTTCGGACTCGACCGGGTGAACTGGTTGTCGGAAGCGTTCCCGGCGCGGGCGGCCATCATCTTCGTCGAGCTGTGGGCGACCATCCCGCTGTGCATGCTCATCCTGATCGCAGCGCTCAAGACGGTGCCGGACGATCTGTACGAAGCCGCAACGGTGGACGGCGCGAACGGCAGGCAGATGTTCTTCCGCATTACCCTTCCCGTCATCCGCAATTTTATCGTGCTGGTGGCCACGTTCCGGTTCATGGACGCGATCCGCATGTTCGACATCGTCTACAACCTGACGAACGGCGGACCGGGCACCGCGACGGAGACGCTGGCATCGACGGTGTACAAGATGACGTTCCGCTATATGAATGTGGGCGAGGGCAGCGCCATGGCGTTCATCTTTATGCTGATCATCATGCTCTGTTCCTGGCTGCTCATGAAGATGGGCCGGAGCGAGAAACATGCCTGATCGGCGCGGGAAGAGAAGGGGGCTCGCGAAATGGTGCAGAAGCATCGAACTATCAAACTGATCGCCGTCATAGCCGGGCTGCTGATCGTCACGATCGCCTATTTGTTCCCGGTCTATTGGATCCTGCTTACGTCGTTCAAGCTGCCGAATGAAATTTTCGTGGAGACGCCGATTTTCTTCCTGCGCACGCTCCACTTGGATAACTACTACGAGATCTTTCAGAAGTCGCTGGTCCTGACGTACTTCGCCAACAGCACCGTTGTCGCCGTGTCGACGACGCTGGCGACGATCGTCCTGGCAACATTGGCCGGCTACGGCATCGCCCGGTCGCGGGCGCGCTGGGCGGCCGCGATCCGCAATTCGGTCATCGTCATCCGCATGATTCCGGCCATCATGTACACGATCCCGCTGTACCTGATCTACAACGAGGTCGGGCTGATCGATACGAAGACGGGGCTTGTGCTGGCCTACGTGACGTTCTCGCTGCCGCTCGCCATCTGGCTGTCCGTGACCTTCTATCACGACATTCCGGAAGAGTTGTTCGAATCGGCGGAAATCGACGGATGCACCGAATGGGAAGTCTATTCCCGCATCGCGCTTCCCCTCATCGTCCCGGGCATCGCCGTCATGGCCATCCTGGTCTTCATCGGCGCCTGGAACGAATTCGGGCTGGCGCTCGTGCTCCAGTATTCGGACGAGAACAAGACGATTCCGATCGGCATTGCGAGCATGGTGCAGACCCACAAGGACACGCCGTCGGGTTCGCTCGCGGCGGCCGGCATGCTGGCGATTATTCCCGCCATCCTCATCTCGCTGACGACCCAGAAATACATCGTCAAGGGATTGATGGCTGGCGCGGTTAAGGGATAATCGAACAACAACTTATGAGAAGAGGGATTGGCATGAAAAGGGGTACATGGAAGCTGAACCTGGCGCTTCTGCTGCTCGCGTTCGTTCTGACGGCGACCGGCTGCAGCATCTCGGGGCCGAAGGGCAACGAATCGCAAGGCAACACCGGTTCGGAAGGATCGGCGAATTCGGAAGGCGGGTCCGCGCCGGTTGTGGAGAAGTTCGGCGTTACGCTGGACAACCTGCATCTGGACAACACGCTGAACGGCCAATATGCGGGCAAAACGTTGACCGTGCCCGTCATGAGCGGCGACTTCGAAGCGGCGATCAACGAAGCAGTGCCGCTGTTCGAGCAGCTGAGCGGCGCGAAAGTCCGCGTCGAGTCGATTCCGGGCGAGCAGTTCACGGACCGTCTCCAGCTGGACCTGAGCAACACGAACCGCTACGACATCGTGCTGGCGCCGATCGCCAACCTGCACAGCTACGCAGAAGCGGGCAATATCGAGCGGCTGCAGCCTTATATCGACGACCTGGCCGGTCCGTCGTACAACGTGGACGATTTCCTGACCGGGATGTTCGAGACCGCGGGGAAATACAAGGGCGAGATCGTCGCCATCCCGTACAAGCCCGACGCGCAGCTGCTGTTCTATCGCAAGGATCTGTTCGAGGACGAAGCAATCCGGGCGCAATACAAGGAGAAATACGGCGTTGACCTGAAGGTGCCCGAGACGAACGAGGAAATGATGCAAGTCGCCGCGTTCTTCACCAAAAGCCTGAATCCGGACTCCCCGGTGGAATACGGCTACGTCAACACGATGCTGAAGGGGGCTTCCCGCTGGCTGTGGATCAACCGCGGCGCATCCATCCTGGATGAGAACGGGCAGCCGAACTTCAACAACGAAGACGGCCTGAAGGCGCTGGAATACACGGTCGAACTCGGCAAATACGCGCCGAAAGAATGGCTGCAGATGGGCTGGGACGAAGGGAACCAGTTCTTCGCGGCCGGCAACGCGGCTATGATGGAACAATGGCCGGGCCTGTGGACGACTGTCCAATCGGACACGTCGAAAGTGAAGGACAAAGTCGGCATCGCCGTGACGCCCGGACATACGCCGGTGCTGGGCGGCTGGGGGATCGCGATCAACGCCAGATCCCAGGAGAAGGAACTGGCGTGGAAGTTCATCGAATTCGTCACGTCACGCGACGGCGAACTGTTGAAGATCGAGAAAACGATGGACCCGACCCGCGCATCGGTGTACGAACTGGAAGGCGTGCAGGCGTTCAACCCGAATTACGCCGTCCTGATGGAATCGCTGAACTACGCGAAGACGCTGGCCGATACGGACGTGCCGTTCGCGACGTCTGAGCTGAACGACGTGACGGAGAATTATACGCAGCAAGTGCTCACGGGCGGTATGGCGCCGCAGGACGCGCTGGCCAAGATGGAACAGGAGTATCTGGAAGTCATCGCGGAATTCAGCCGATAATCGTTCGAAACTGCGCATAAGAACATGAGACCGGGAGGACATATAAGCGACATTATATGTCCTCCCGACGATTATGGAGGCCACATGATCAATCTTCCATTGAATGACAGCCACTGGGACTTCGTCAACATGAACAGTCCCGCGGATCTGAATGCCGAATACGAGGACGGGTTCGTCCGGCTGAAGGAATACGATCGCTGCCGAAGCGGCCACGTCCTGCTCTCCAAATCGCTGTACCGGACGGCGTCGTTCAGGCTGTCGGCCGCATTCTCCGATCTGAAGGACGGGGCGGGAATCGGTTTGTACTGCGGATCGGGGGCATTCTCGAATTACCTCTATGCGGCCGTCTTCCGCGATCGGATTGAGGTGCGTATTCCGAGCGGCGTGCCGAACGGCGACCAGTTCATGCTCGAAGGTCCGCGCTCCCATTACGTGCTGGCATCCGCGCGGATCGAACCGCTCTTGGAGCCGTTCACCGTGTCGTTCGAGACGGAAGACGGGCGCTGGCTCGTGCGTGTCGACGGCCGCGAGGTGCTCGCCGGCCGCATGGCGCCGATTCCGGGGCTCGGCCGGCATTGCCGCGCCATGCTGAAGGCGTTGAATGACAGCGGCGTCGCGCCGACCGTATCGGTCCGCGCGGGACATGTGCGCGTGGGTGAAGCCGCAAGCGGCATGCCGCTGCGAGGGGTCGTGCATGGCGGAGGCCGGCCGCTGCCGTCGGCGAGCGTCCAGGTCGTCGGGCACCATCGCTGGGCGCTGACGGATGAGCATGGAAGATTCGAACTGCCGGATCTGCCGGAAGACGGCTATACGCTGGTCGCGGGGAAGGAAGGGTTCGCCTTCGCCGCCGTCCGCGTCGAACATGCCGAAGGGGCTCGGCATTCCATCGAGCTGGAGGAAGAGAAACATGCGGTTGCGAGAACGGAATATCCCGATGCGGAGATCGTCTCCGAACATCCCTGGGCGACGCTCAACGGAACGTGGTCGTTCGGATTCGACCGGGAGAAGCGGGGAGAGCGCGAGCAATGGCACCTTGCGCCCCGGCTTCCCCTCGCGATCAAGGTTCCGTTCCCGTGGAGCTCGCTGGAAGCCTTCGGCCAATCGTTTCTGGCCGATTCCGAGACGCTCTATCACGCGCATCCGTTCTTCAACAGCTCGGCGGTCACCGGAGGCGCGGCGTGGTATGCGCGGACGTTCACGGTGCCGGAACATTTCAATGCCGGCCGTCATACCCTGCTGCACTTCAACGCCGTATCCGGCCCCGCCCGGGTATGGGTGGACGGCCGGCACGCCGGAGACATTCTGGACGGCTACAGCCGCTCGACATTCGACCTCGGCCCGCTCGAACCGGGATCGCGGCATACGGTTGCGGTGTATGTCGATTTCGCGAGAGCGCCCCATCGGATCTGTCTGGGCAAGCAAGGGTTCTGGTTCACGGAGAGCCCGGGCATCTGGCAGAGCGTGTGGCTGGAGAACGTCGAAGCGGTGCGCGTGAAAGAGATCTTCGCGGATTATCGACTGCAATTCGATCAAGAGACCGCGGAATGGGCCGCCGTGGCCGGCGAGGTCGAACTGGACGCGGCGGATCTGCCGCCGGGGGCGGACGGTCCGAATGTGAAGATCGTCGAAGCGGCCTTGCACCCGTCCGCGGACGCGCGGATCGAAGTTCGCGCGCCGGAAGCGGGACTGTACAAGCTGAAATTGCAATACGCGGCGCCCAAGGGGCGGGTGTGCGGCGAAGTGTTCCGGGACGGACACTCCCTGGGAGAGATGGTATTCGATTGCACGCTGGACGACGCGATGACGGATACGGCCGCGTTCTGGCTTCAGCTGGACGCAGGCGTCCACCGGATCACGATCAGGCGGCGGGAAGATCCGGCGATGAACGGGGAGACGGACGCGCGCCTAATCGGGGCGTCTGCGGTCAAGGCGCCGGGCGGCGTGAAGACGGCGGTCGTCCTGACCGCGCCCGACGGCACGACCGTGCCGGTGACGACGGCCGCTCCGGCGATCCGCGCCGGCCGATGGGTCGTCCCCTTCCATGCGGAACTTGCAGAACCCGTCCTGTGGCGTCCGGGCCGGCCGGACATGTATACGATCCGGGCGGAGCTGGCCGTCGGGGACCGGCCGCCCGTCGCCGCGGTGAGAAAATTCGGCCTCCGGCTCATCGAGACCGCACCTTCGCCCCGCGGGGATGTCGCGGGCAAGCGGTTCTACTTGAACAAGCGGCCGCTGTACCTGCAAGGGATCATGGATCAGGGGTATAATCCGTGGGGCATCTATACCTATCTCCACGCCGGAGACAAACGCGGCGGCATCCTTAACGATGTCCGGCTGGCGGAAACTTACGGCTACAACCTGATCCGCATGCATGTCAAGGACAACGAGCCGCACTGGTACGCCGCGTGCGACGAGCGCGGCATGCTGGTGTGGGACGAGGCGCCCGCGAATTTCTACGCGAAAGCCGAAGATACGGTCTGGCGGGGCATGTTCATGCGCCGGCTCCGCGCCCAGCAGCGGAAGCACGAGTATCATCCGTCGGTCATCCTGTTCTCCGTCTTCAACGAATCCTGGGGAATCGAGGGCTGGCACGAGCGAAGTCCGTGGGCGAACCCGGAATCCCAGCGCTGGATCAAAGAGACGGCCAGGGAGTACAAGCGGCGGACATCCGGCCGGGTGCTTGTGATCGACAACTCCGGCTACGGCAAAACCGGGGAAACCGACGTCATCGACCATCACGCCTATCCCGCCGGGTATCGCGACTCCCGGGATTTCTGGGCCCGGCTCGTCCGGCAGAATTATCCGGGTTCCACATTCAACTTCTTCAACGCGAACAACCGCCGGCTGATGCAGAGCGACGCCATCCGGGATCTGCTGCAGCGGAACTGCTCGCAGCCGCTGGACCGGCTGGACTTCGCCGGCGAGGAAGCGCAATCCGGCCAACCCGTGCTGATCAGCGAATTTATCCACACGGACGGGCAGGAGCGGCTGCTGCGCATGTTCCCCGAGTTGTCCGGCTATACGCGCATGAATCTGGCTTCGCAGGAGAACGAAGACGCCAGCTGGGTCAACCATGAGCGGGTACATCGCGATTTCGGCCATGTGGACGAGCGGCTGGAGCCGCTGGACCGCTCGCTCGTCAATACGATGAACGCCGTCGTGATCGACGCGCCGCGCTTGTCCCGCCGCCAGGCGGGCGGGAAGATCGAGGTTCCGGTCCATCTCGCTCTGTGGGAACCGCTCCCGAAAGGAACGGTCCGGCTGGAGATTTCGGCCGTCGGCATCAACGGGCGCGGCGGCATCGAGCGGTTGCCGGTCAAGACGACCGCTCCGGAGATCCGGCTGTACGACGCGTATCCGGCCGACTTCTGCGCGTTCGTCCCGCCCGGACATTGGACGGCAGCCTATCTCTTCGCCATCCTGCGGAGCGGAGACCGGACGGTCGCCCTGGACAGCGTCCAATTCGTGTTCGACGGCGCCGCGCCCCTTCCCGGCCAGGCCATGGATGTGCAGCTGGACGTGAAGCGCGCGGCGGTCAGCGCCGAGCGGTTCGGCGGCCTGGAAGGGAAGGCGGACGCGCAGCTGGCCTGGGTCTACGGCAGAGGCAGCATCGAGATCGAAGCCGTCCCGAGTCCGTCGCAATTGGAGCGTCTTACGCGTTCGCCGCGGGCGCGGCTCGTGCTCGAGCTGTCTTCCTGCGAGCTGCTGGGCGGCGTCAAAGTGACCGACGAGCGCAAATTTCCGTCCGACATCGTCATCGCGCTCAACGGCATCGAGCTGGCGCGCGTGACGGCGGAGGATTGTCCGTACGACGACCGCGCCCTGTTCTCGCGGGCTTCGGCGATGAAGGGCGATATCTTCGAGTACAGGCAGCACTCCGGCCGGGGCTACGGGTACCGGCACATCCTGCCGCTTCGTCCCGAACACGCGGAGGCGATCGCCCGCCGGGGAGCCGTCCGGTTGACCGTGACGGCGCTGGACAACGGCGTCATCGTATACGGGCGGTCGACAGGCAGGTACGGCGTGAATCCATTCATCACAACGGAGGAACTGTCATGATCATCAAGCAACTGGAGGCCGCGCCGCGGCCGAACATGTATCGGGAGCGCTGGATGTCGCTGAATGGTGAATGGGAGTTCGCGTTCGACGACGCGGACGCCGGATTGGACGAAGGTTGGTTCGAACCGGGCAGGACGTTCGACCGGCTGATCAGGGTCCCCTTCTGCTATCAGAGCAAGCGCAGCGGCATCGGCGATCCCGAGCCGCATGAAGTGGTGTGGTACCGGAAGAACGTCAAGGTTCCCGACCTTGCGCCGAACGAACACGTGTGGATTCATTTCGGCGCGGTGGACTACAAGGCGGATATCTGGATCGACGGCCGGCATATCACGCAGCATACGGGCGGCCACACCGGCTTCTCCCTGAAGGTGCCGAAATCGAGTGCGGACGCCGGCGCCTTCGAGCTGGTGGTGAGGGCGGAAGACCGGTTCGCACTCGACCAGCCGCGCGGCAAGCAGATCTGGAGCGGCCAGCCCGAACGCTGCTGGTACACAGCCACCACGGGCATCTGGCAGCGGGTATGGATGGAAGTGACGGGCGAGACGCGGCTTGAACGGGTCCGGATCACGCCGGATGTGGACCGGCACGAGGCGCTGGTGGAAGGCAAGCTGAGCCGCCCCGCCGCGGAAGGCGAGCTGAACTGGACGATGTATTTCAACGATCGGCAGGTGTCGACGGGCAGGCAGGCGATCGCCGGCGGGCAGTTCCGCTTCGTCGTCGCGGTCGAGGATCAGGACCCGATCGACACCGCGGCCCATCTCTGGTCGCCGCAGCGGCCGAACCTGTTCTTCCTCGAACTGGAGCTTGTCCTGAACGGCCGGACGGAAGACCGGCTAGTCACCTACTTCGGGATGCGGAAGATCGAGACGCGCGGCGGCAAAGTGCTGCTCAATCATTTCCCGCTGTATCAGAAGCTGGTGCTCGACCAGGGGTATTGGCCGGACACGCTCATGACTCCGCCCGATGACGAAGCGCTGTTGAACGATGTGCTGTTCACGAAGAAAATGGGCTTCAACGGCGTGCGCAAACACCAGAAGATCGAGGACCCGAAGTATCTGTTCTACGCGGATGTCCACGGCCTGCTCGTATGGAACGAGATGCCTTCCATGTACCATTTCACGGTCGACGGCATGAAAGCGCTGGTCCGCGAGTGGGAAGAAGCGGTCGAGCAGGTGTACAACCACCCGAGCGTCATCGTGCACGTGCCGCTGAATGAAAGCTGGGGCGTCAAAGACATCCTTCATGACGTCGACCAGCAGCGGTTCGCGGTCAGTCTGTACCATCTGACCAAGGCGCTGGACCCGACGCGGCTGGTCAGCACGAATGACGGCTGGGAGACGGTTGTATCCGATCTGTGCGGCATCCATGACTACGAGAAGAGCGGGGAACGGCTGTACGAGAAGTACAAGGACCGGGACAAGCTGCTCGCCTGGACGGCCGTGGGAAAAATGATTTATGCCGACGGCCACGTCTATTCGGGAGAACCGGTGCTGCTGTCCGAATTCGGGGGCATCGCCCTGCAGGACGGCAAGGAGCGGAACTGGGGCTACAACGACAAGGCGGCCGACGGCGAGGAACTGCTGGAACGGCTGGGCAAGCTTCTGGACGCCGTCATGCGACTGGATTATATCGAGGGCTATTGCTACACGCAGCTGACGGATGTGGAGCAGGAGACGAACGGGCTGCTGTATCCGGACCGCACGCCCAAGGTCCCGTTCGAGCGTATCAAGGAATTGATCGATCGGAGCCGGTGAATCTTCGGCTGCGGCGTTCATGCGGTGAAGCGGCTTGACGCCGTTCACCGCTTTATTTCATATCGGACGCAGGCGCCGTCCAAGATCAGGCCCGTGCTGTCCGCGATCTCACGAAGAGCCCGCCGATGACGGCCGTGGCGCATGCGTTCTAGCCCGCGGTCTTGTTCCGGGCGGCGCGCGCATAATAGGCGTTTCCCAGCGGAGCTATCGGAAGGCGACGTCATCCTCATGCACCCGTTGCTCAAACATTTGATCTACGCCGCTCCCGGCACGACGCTCGTGCAGTATATCGTGCATTTCGACCTGTTCGAAGACGAGGAGCGGGAAACGTGGCGGGCGGTCGGCATTACGGACGAGCGCCAGCTCGACGTGCCGGCGCGGGAACGGGTGCTGGAGCGGATGCCGCCGCTGGTCCGGGTCCGCGCCGCCGACCTCGTCGAGCTGCGGCGGCAGTTCCACCGGCTGCTGGAACTGTACCGGGAAGAAGACGGCCCGGTCCGGCGCATGCAGATGAAGGCGATTGCGGTCGAGCTGATCGCCCTGTATCTCCGCAGCCTCGACGCGGCCGCGGCGGAAGGCGTCGAGACGAAGGGATGGGTTCCGATCGAGCGCAGCATCGCCTACATTCACGCGCACTACGCGGACCCGGACCTCTCGAACGCGCGGATCGCCGCCGGCGTAGGGTTCTCGCCCGGCTATCTGTCCATGCTGTTCAAGGAGCAGCTGGGCACGACGATCCACCAATATATCACATCGGTCCGCATCGAGCAGGCGAAGCGGTTCATCCGGCGGGGCGGCGCGACATTCACCGAGATCGCCGAGCGGGTCGGGTTCTCGAGCATCCATCATTTCAGCCGCATTTTCCGGAAAGAGACGGGAGTTCCGCCAAGCAGGTACGCGGCGGACATCAAGCGGCACCGCGGACAATGAAAAGGAGCGTCCGAAACATAAACAGACAGCTCGTATTTACGGCCTCCAGGCAGGCGGGAGTCCGCAAGGAGACGGTGCCGGACCGCCCGCTCGCCGGACGCGAAGGACTCGTCCGCAACTCCAAGGTGGTGTTCGGCCTCCTGAAAAACGGCCGTCTCCGGGTGGAGCCGCTGATCAGCCACATTCTCGCGCCGGAAGAAGCGGCCGCGGCGTATGACGGGCTGAAGAACCGCAAAGATGAGTACCAGGGCGTCCTGTTCAAATGGGTGTAACGCGCAGGGAAGGAGAGATGGCAGCGATGATCAGAGGATTGACAAGGGCAGGCCTCGGCACGAAATGGACGGATGAA
>Ga0310836_101579_pt1 | contig 11852 bp, 10 predicted proteins | sample SM_ome_4_FD_201310 | JGI IMG/M metagenome (GOLD analysis project Ga0310836, IMG submission 201310) | Sorghum-adapted microbial communities enriched on stacked mutant (SM) sorghum from Joint BioEnergy Institute, Emeryville, California... ... | reverse complement strand
GAGGAACTCAAAAAAGACATAGATGACTACATCCGTTTTTACAATAACGAGCGATTACAGGCAAAACTAAACGGCCTCAGTCCCATGGAATTCAGGACCAAGGCCGCTTAACCGATTTTTATTTTTTGTACTGTCTACTTGACGGGGGTCAGTTCAGACCGGGGACAGCCCCTTGCGGTAAGGATCGAGGACAAGATTACAACTGAATGGAAAGCGTGCCGGCCGTGGCGCTTGGCACGATGCGGACGCCTTCGGCCGTCTGTTCGGCGGTGCCGCCGGCGACGCTTGCGACGGAGGAGACGCCTCTCAGCAGCAGGCTCCATCCGTTCGACGTCCCTTCGGCGTTCACGTCGATGCGGCTGCCGCTGCGAGCCGCGGAGACGGTCAGGACCGGATGGCCCGCCGTATCCGGCACGACGGTCGAAGCGGTTGCGCCGTCGGCCAGCTCGAACAGATGGAACGTCACGCCGTCCGCATATGCGTAATCCGGCCTGCTATCTTCGCTGCCGACCGCGATGATCGAGTTCGGCCGCGCGAACAGCGGCAGTCCGAAGTAATCGTATTTCTCGTTGCGCCAAACGCCGCCCTCCACTTTCTCGCCGGTCAGAAAGTGCGTCCACGTTCCTTCCGGGAGATAATAGGAAGAGACGCCCTCTTCGTTGAAGATCGGAGCCACAAGCAGCGAATCGCCGAGCATGTATTGCCGGTCGAGATAATCGACGCTCGGGTTTCCTTGGAATTCCAGCACCATGGCGCGCATCATCGGCAGGCCGAGCTTGCTCGACTGCACCGCCTGGCCGAACAGGTAAGGCATGAGCCGCAGCTTGAGCTTCGTAAAGTGGCGGAGCACGTCGACCGATTCCTCGTCAAACAGCCACGGCACGCGGTACGAGGTGCTGCCGTGCAGGCGGCTGTGGCTGGACAGCAGCCCGAAGGCGACCCAGCGCTTGTACAGGTCCGGCGTCGCGCTTTGCTCGAAACCGCCGATATCGTGGCTCCAGAAGCCGAAGCCGGACAGGCCGAGGGAGAGACCGCCGCGCAGGCTTTCCGCCATCGACTCGTACGTCGCCTCGCAGTCGCCGCCCCAGTGGACCGGGAACTGCTGGCCGCCGGCTGTCGCCGAACGGGCGAACAATGCCGCTTCCCCGCGGCCCCGTTTTTCTTCGAGCACCTCGAAGACGACTTTGTTGTACAAATACGTGTAGTAGTTGTGCATTTGCACCGGATCGGACCCGTCGAAGTACACGACGTCCGTCGGAATGCGTTCGCCGAAGTCGGTCTTGAACGAATCGACGCCCATGTCGAGCAGCGCGCGCAGCTTGTCGCCGAACCATTTGCACGCATCCGGATTCGTAAAGTCGACCAGGCCCATGCCGTACTGCCACATATCCCATTGCCATACGCTGCCGTCCGGACGTTTGAGCAGGTAGCCGCGCTCCATCCCTTCGTCGAACAGCGGCGAGCGCTGCGCGATGTACGGGTTGATCCAGACGCAGATGTGCAGGCCTTTCGCTTTCAGCCGTTCCAGCATCCCCTTCGGGTCCGGAAACACCCGCTCGTCCCATTCGAAATTGCACCACTCGTATTCCTTCATCCAGAAGCAGTCGAAGTGGAACACCGCAAGCGGCAGATCGCGTTCCGCCATCCCGTCGATGAAGCTGTTGACCGTCGCCTCGTCGTAGTTGGTGGTAAACGACGTCGTCAGCCACAGGCCGAACGACCAGGCGGGCGGAAGCGCCGGCTTGCCGGTCAGCGACGTGTAGTTTTCAAGCACTTTTTTCAACGAATCCCCGCCGATCAGGAAATACTCCAGCATTTCGCCGGGAACGCTGAACTGCGTTTTGGACACCGTTTCCGACGCGACCTCGAACGACACCTTCTCCGGATGGTTCACGAACACGCCGTATCCGCGGTTGGTGACGTAAAACGGAATGTTTTTGTACGCCTGCTCGGAGGCCGTGCCGCCGTCCTCGTTCCAGATGTCGACCACCTGGCCGTTCTTGACGAAGGCCGTAAAGCGTTCGCCCAGGCCGTATACCGTTTCGCCGACGCTCAGGTGGAGCTGCTCGCGGAAGTGGTGATGGCCGTCATCCGCTTTGATATAAGCGGTCGAACGGGTGCCGCTGCGCGTCAGGAAGCGTCCTTTGTACGTATAGGTGATCGAGACGGGGTGTTTTTTCGTAATCGTAACGGTCGTATCCCCGCTCGTCAGGCTGACGAATTCTTCCGTGTTCTCGATGGAAACGGGAGCGTTCCCTGCGATTTTCAGCGGGAAGGAGGAGGGGGCGCCGCGTTTTTGCCCTTTGTGGTGATAGAATTTGGCGCGGATGATATCCTTGGCCGGAGACGAAAATTCCATCGTCATCAGCGGCTCGTTCAGCGTATTGCCCCGATGCTCCAGATGGCGGTGCGTGGCGAAAACGGTGATCGAATCGGTTCCGACTTTGACGTCGTGTATTTCGTACGGGCTCAATACGTGATAACCTTCACGCGTTAACCAGTAGCCGTTGCTGAATTTCATGCCTATACCTTCCTTTCTCGTTTGCTTGTCTATAAGCTTTCATTCTATTACACTGTCATTATACTGATAAAATATCGCGAATTCTTGCACTATTACATTTTAAATTAACACGATTCTGATATATTGGAGGGTGCGGGATGGATCTGACCCATCTTCGGGAAAATCGCAGGCATGGCACGCAAGGGTTTCCGGTCGGCGTCTATCGGGTCGAGCAGCCCGCAGGCCGGACGATTCTGGACAACCATTGGCACGATGAAATGGAATTTCTGTTCGTCGAAAGCGGCCAAGCCGTTTTTCAGATCGGAACGGCCGAGTACGAGGTCCATGCCGGCGAAGCGATTGCCGTACCCTGCGGCGAAATCCACGGCGGCTATCCGTTGGAACAGTCTCCTTGCACGTACGCGGCGATCGTGTTCGATCTGGAGTGGCTGATCAACGGCCGGGACGGCGACTCGGCGCGCTTTCTGCAGCGCTTGCTTCGCGGACGCGCGGCGCTTCCGCCGAAGCTGGACCCGGCGTCGCCCTGGGGAAGAAGAGCGATCCGGCGCCTGAAGCGCCTGTTTAAGCTGTACGAGTCGGCCGACCCGGCGAAAGAGATGAAGGTGACCGGCGAGCTTTACTTGCTGCTGGCCGAATTTTGGTCCGCGGGCGCCTGGTCCCCGCGCGGGCTTGAAGCGCCGTCCGAAGCCCGAACGCTGGAGCGGCTGAAGGAAGCGCTCAAGGTGGCCGAACAGAATTTCGGGCGCAAGCTCACCGTCCGGGAGCTGGCGGATGCCGCCGGGATGAGCGAGGGGCATTTCAGCCGCCTGTTCAAGGCATATATGCGGAGAACGCCCGTCGAGTACGTCAACCTGCTCCGCCTCCGGTACGCCGCCCGGCGCCTTGCCGATTCCGACGCGACCGTCGGCGAGGTGGCGGCCGAAGCGGGCTTTGACAACTTCAGCTATTTTAGCAAATTGTTCCGGGCTTTATACGATTGCACCCCGTCAGCATACCGCAAAAGCCGGGGATACGCCGGGCCCGGCGGCAAATAAACAAGGCCCCGCGCCGGGAACCGGCGCAGGGCCTTCGAGGATGGACAAATCGTGCGCTACTCGACCGTTCCTCCGTTGTCGGAGTTGGACGGCCGGGGGGGCCGAGGGCGTTTCGGCATAAATCGGGACGCTACGTAGTTGTGCTTGCGGTCGCGGAAAAAAATCCAGCCGCCGATAAAGCCGACACCCGCCATAAACAAAACGAAGCCAAAGGCAAACGAGAGCCACTCGAAGCTTGGATTCTGCAGCTCAACGTTTCCAAGCTGAGCGAAATACTCGAACAATGCATCCTTCATAAGCAGAAATCCGTACGCCGCGGCCAAACCGGGCACGACAAGGAGTAAAATGGCGATAAGGCGGGAAAAAACAAGTCTCACCGGACACCTCTCCTTCCACTTCTTTTATCATACCGATTTTGGCCGAATCTGTCCATTGCAGGCCGAAAATCGACTGTGCGGACAAAAAACGTTACAATAGAAGGCGGACCATACATAGATTCATGGATTTCGTTGCGACGAGAACGAGGTTTATCGATCGGAGGAAGAAATTATGCCTATAGAAACGGATGTCGCCGTGCTGGGAGGCGGACCGGGCGGCTACACGGCGGCGGTGCGGGCGGCGCAAGCCGGACGGAGCGTCGTTATCATCGAGAAGGAGAAGCTGGGGGGAACCTGCCTGCACAGAGGCTGCATTCCCTCCAAAGCCCTGCTTCGCAGCGCGGAGGTGCATGCGACCGTGCGCGGTTCCGAAGCGTACGGAATCCGCGTGTCCCCGGACGGCATGGCCGTCGATTGGCCCGCGGTCATGTCCCGCAAGCAGGCCATCGTCGATCAGCTTCACCGCGGGCTCGCGGCGCTGATGAAGCAGCACCGCATTCGGGTGCTTGAAGGCAGCGGCCGGATCATCGGGCCCTCCATTTTCTCCCCGCGCAGCGGTTCGGTCGCGGTGGAGCTGGCGGGCGGCGAGTCGGAGATGGTCGTGCCGCGCCATCTGATCATCGCCACCGGCTCCAGGCCGCGCAGGCTCGAAGGGCTTCCTTACGACGGACATACGGTCGTGACAAGCGACGAGGCGCTGTCCTGGGAAACCATGCCGCGCTCCATTCTGATTGTAGGCGGCGGCGTCATCGGCGTCGAATGGGCGTCGATGCTGAGCGACTTCGGCTGCAAGGTCACGTTGGTCGAGACGGCGGAGCGGCTGCTTCCGGGCGAGGACCGGGATATTTCGGCCGAACTGCACAAGTCGCTGCAAAAGCGCGGCGTCGCCGTCCACACGGGAGCGCGGCTCGATACGGATTCGGTCCGGCTTGCGGAAGACGGCGTGACGGCGGAGATCGAAACATCCGCCGGCGGCAAAGCCGCGCTTTCGGCCGAGCGCATGCTCGTATCCGTCGGCCGCCAGGGCAACGTCGAAGGGATCGGGCTCGAAAACACCGACATCAAGACGGAGAGCGGCTTTATCGCCGTCGATCCGCAAACGCTGCAGACCGGCGAGCGCCATATTTACGCCATCGGCGACTGCATCGGCGGCGTGCAGCTGGCGCATGCGGCCATGCACGAGGCCGCCGTCGCGGTCGACCATCTGCTCGGCGCGCCCGTACCGACGGTCCGGTCAGCGGACCGCGACATTCCCCGCTGTGTCTACTCGCGGCCGGAAGCGGCGGCCATCGGGTGGACCGAAGCCGCTGCCAAGGCAAGCGGCTTCGACGTCAAGACGGCGCGCGTTCCCATGCGCGTGCTGGGCAAAGCGCTCGTATTCGGCGAACCCGAAGGATTCGCCAAAGTCGTGACCGATCGCGCGACGGGCGATCTGCTCGGCATCCATCTGGTCGGCGCGCACGCGACCGACCTGATCGCGGAAGCGTCGCTGGCGAAGCTGCTCGACGCGGTGCCGTGGGAAATCGGCCGCGCGATCCATCCGCATCCGACGCTGTCCGAAGCGCTGTCCGAAGTGATGGCGGCGTTGGAGGGAGCGGGCCACGTCTGACCGCTCGCGGAAACGGCCAACCTGCCGACGCAACTTTGTGCCGCAGGTTTGGACGTTTCTTTTTGCTTGGAAGGGGAGTATAATAGGTTTAGATTCAAGTATTAAGACCAGGTTATAAAACTAAGCCATTAGCCAGGAGGGACGAGCCATGACCCAGACAGGCGCCGTTCGGCAGCAATCCCGGCATGCCGCGCTCGGTCTTACGGACCGGCAAGTGATCGAGATGTACGAAACGATGATGCGGGCCCGCCGTTTTGACGAAAGATGCCTGCTCCTGCAGCGGGCGGGCAAGGTGAACTTTCATATTTCCGGAATCGGCCAGGAACCGTCCCAGGTGGCGATGGCGTTTGCAATGGATTTCGAGAAGGATTGGTTTCTTCCTTATTACAGGGATTACGCATTCGTGCTGACGGTCGGAATGACGTTGAAGGAGCTGTTTCTTTCCCTGTTCGCCAAAGCCGAAGACCCGAACAGCGCCGGCCGCCAGATGCCGGGGCATTTCGGCTGCAAGCGGCTGCGCATCGTGACCGGCTCGAGCCCCGTGACGACGCAGGTGCCGCATGCGGTCGGCTTCGCTTACGCGGCCAAGCTTCGCGGCGAAAGCTCCGTTGCGTACGTATCGTTCGGCGAAGGGTCCAGCAACCAGGGAGACTTCCACGAGGGGTGCAACTTTGCCGGCGTGCACAAGCTGCCCGTTATTTTCGTCTGCGAGAACAACGGCTACGCGATTTCCGTGCCGCTGTCCAAGCAGACGGCGGGGCGGATTTCCGACCGGGCGATCGGCTACGGCTTCCCCGGCGTGCGCGTGGACGGCAACGACCCGCTCGAAGTGTACCGCGTGATGAAGGAAGCGCATGAACGGGCGCTGAACGGCGAAGGCCCGACGCTGATCGAAGTGATGTCCTACCGTCTTTCGCCGCATTCCACCTCGGATAACGACTTGGCCTACCGGACCAAGGAGGAAGTGGAGGCGCACCGGAAAAAAGACGGCATCCCGGCATTCCGCAACTATTTGACGGAGGCCGGACTATGGAACGAAGAACGGGAGAACGAGCTGCAGGCCAGAATCCGCAAGGAGCTGGACGAAGCTCAGGCTTATGCGGAACGCGCGCCGTTCCAATCGGTGGAGGATGCGTTCCGTTACGTCTATGCGGAAGAGCCGTCCTCCGGGGAGGGACGTTGAGTATGCCGGTTATCGAATATATCGAAGCGATTCGCTCGGCGATGAAGGAAGAGATGGAGCGGGACAGCCGCGTGTTCGTGCTGGGCGAGGACGTCGGGCTTAAAGGCGGCGTGTTTACGACGACAAAAGGGCTGCAGGAGCAGTTCGGCGAACTTCGCGCGCTCGACACGCCGCTGTCCGAGTCCGCGATCGCGGGCGTCGCCATCGGCGCGGCGATGGCGGGCCTTCGGCCGATCGCCGAAATGCAGTATTCGGACTTCATGTTCCCGGCGACGAACCAGATCATCAGCGAAGCCGCCAAAATCCGGTACCGCTCCAACAACGACTGGGATTGCCCGGTCGTCATCCGCGCGCCGATCGGGGGCGGGGTGTTCGGAGGACTGTACCATTCGCAGTGCCCGGAATCGGTGTTTTTCGGGACGCCGGGGCTTAAGATCGTTGCGCCGGCGACCGCGTACGACGCCAAGGGCCTGCTCATATCGGCGATTCGCGATCCGGATCCGGTGCTGTTTTTTGAACACAAGAAATGCTACCGCCTGATCAGCGACGAGGTTCCGGAGGGCGAATACACCGTTCCGATCGGCAAATCCAGGGTCATGCGCGAAGGCGACGACATAACCGTGATCGGGTACAGCCTGCCGCTGCATTTTGCCATGGAAGCCGCGGCGGAACTGGCCCGGGAAGAAGGGGTGGAGGCCCACATTCTGGACTTGCGCACGCTGCAGCCGCTGGACCGGGAGGGCATTCTCCAGGCCGCTTCCCGCACGGGCAAGGTGTTGATCGTGCACGAGGACAACAAGACGGGCGGCATCGGCGCCGAAGTCGCCGCGATCATCGCCGAGGAGCTGCTGTACGATCTCGACGCCCCGATACGCCGTCTGTGCGGTCCCGACGTTCCGGCCATGCCGATCAACCCGCCGGGGGAAAAGCATTTTATGCTGAACAAAGAAAAACTGAAAACCGCCATGCTTGAGCTTGCCCGCTATTAATCCGTCATTTTCATGGGGCAAAGCGATCTCGGATTGGAACGGACGAAATAGGCAGGAAAGGAGTGAACGGCCAATTGGCGAAAAAAATCGTGGAAGTCGTCATGCCGCAGCTGGCCGAATCGCTGGTGTCGGCGACGATCGACCGTTGGCTGAAGGAACCGGGCGACAGGGTGGAATTGTACGAGCCTTTATGCGAAGTGCAGACGGATAAAGTGAATGCCGAATTGCCGTCCACCGTATCCGGCATTCTGGTCAAGAAGCTGGTCGGAGAGGGAGAAGAGGTGTCGGTCGGAACGGCAATCGGCCTCATCGAGACGGAGGCCGAAGCGGCCGAAGGCCTCGCGGCGCCCGAAGCGCCGTACGCGCAAGAGGCTCCGGCTCCGTCGGCGGCTTCGGCAACGGCTGCGGCTTCGGCAACGGCTGCGGCTTCGGCGCCATCCGCGCCATCCGCGCGTCCCGCCGCGGCAGCAGCCGGCGCGGCCGCGTTCGATCCTCAGGCGCCGATGCGTCACCGGTATTCGCCGGCGGTGCAGCGGCTCGCGGCCGAACACGGGATCGACTTGAATCTGGTCGCCGGAACCGGCATGGGCGGACGCATTACCCGCAAGGACGTATTGAACGCCGTGGAGAAGGGGGGCGCAGCCGCATCTTCGGCCTCTTTCGCTTCGCCGGCTTCGCATGCACCGGCTTCGGTTGCGTCGGCTTCGCCTACGTCGGGTTCGCCTGCGTCAGCTTCGTTCGCGTCGGGTTCCGCCGCCGCGCCGGCAGCGCAGCCGCTCTCGATGCCCGCGGCGGCTCAAGCGAATCCGTCCGCAGCGGACGCCGAACCTTCCGCGCGTTTGCCGAGGGTCGAAGTGGAAGGCAAATCTTCTCCGGGGCGCGAATACTATATCGACGTCACGCCGATCCGGAAGACGATCGCGAAAAACATGCGTCAAAGCGTCAGCGAAATTCCGCATGCGTGGACGATGGTCGAAGTGGACATCACCAATCTGGTCGAGCTGCGGAACAAGTGGAAGCACGAGTTTCAAAAAGAGGAAGGCATCAATCTGACCTACATGCCTTTCGTGGTGCATGCGGTCGTAGGCGCGCTCAAGGAATTCCCGATCATGAATTCGGTATGGGCCGACGACAAAATCATCGTCAAGCGCGACATCAACATTTCGCTGGCGGTCGGCACCGAGGATTCGGTCCTGACGCCGGTGATCCGCAACGCCGACCAGAAAAGCATCGTCGGCCTCGCCCACGAGATTCACGATTTGGCGAAGAGAACGCGCGAGAACAAGCTGAAGCTGTCCGACATGCAGGGCGGAACGTTCACGATCAACAATACGGGCACGTTCGGGTCGGTGCAGTCGGTTCCGATTATTAACTACCCGCAGGCCGCGATTTTGACATTCGAGGCGATCGTCAAGCGCCCGCTAGTCATCAACGATATGATCGGCATCCGCTCGATGGTCAACTTGTGCCTGTCGTTCGACCACCGCATTTTGGACGGCGTCATCTGCGGCAAGTTCCACCAGAGGGTCAAAGCCAATCTGGAAAGCTACAATGTGAATACGAAGCTGTATTGACGAAAGGGTTCAAGGACCGTTCCGCCCGCCTTTGCGCGTTGGCCGGGCGGTCCTTAGCCGTCGCTGCTTGAGATTCGACCTGCAAAATTCGGGAGGCGGTTATCATGAAGAAGACGTTGTCGGCTGTTTGCGTGCGGCGTGTCGATTACGGGGAAGCATGGGAGTTCCAGAAGCGCCTCGTCCGGGAGATCGATCGGCAGCAGCTCGCAGACACGCTGTTGCTGCTGGAGCATCCGCCGACCTACACGCTTGGCACGGACCGGCATCCGGAGCATTTGCTGCTCGGGCCGGAGGAATTGAAGCGCAGGGGAATCGCCGTGTACAACATCGACCGCGGAGGCGACATCACCTACCACGGTCCGGGACAGCTCGTCGGATATCCGCTGCTGTATCTGGATGCGGTCGGTCTCGACCTGCACGCCTATTTGCGCAACCTGGAAGAAGCGATCATCGGGCTGCTTGCGGAGTTCGGCATTGAGGGCGGACGCAAGCCGGAATATACCGGCGTTTGGGTCGGAGATGTAAAAATCGCCGCCATCGGCGTCAAATTCAACCGGGCGCGGACCCGGAAAGGCTTTGTCACCAGCCACGGATTCGCCTTGAACGTCAAGCGCCAAGTGGAAACCGAAGGATTCCAGGGAATCGTGCCTTGCGGCATCAGCGAGTATGGCGTTACGTCACTGGAAGCCTTGACGGGCCGCGAGATGGACGTGTTTGACATCGCCGGACGTCTGCTGCCCCATTTTGCCCGGGTGTTCGGTTACGAAAACGTGGTTCAGCCGACCAGCGAACCGATGGACATCAGCACGGTTGAGGCGATCATGGCAAACAGCATCAAGTAAACGACAATTTTGAACAAGCGTTTGTTCATGGTCTCCATCCTTTGTTTATCGAAAATAGGTTTTTTTGGCATACGAAAGCCTTCGCTATCCTATATTTTAACGCATAAGGGGAGCGAAGGCGAGTTCGGGAGGAGAGACGATGGTTCAGCGGGAACGGCTCATCCGCGAGTTTATGGAATTGGTTCAAATCGACAGCGAGACCGGGTTCGAACAGGACATTAGCCGGGCGCTGCAGGCAAAGTTCTCCGCGCTTGGCTGCGAAGTGACCGAGGACGACGCCAAGGAGAAGACCGGGCACGGCGCGGGCAACCTGTTCGCCTGGCTGCCGGCCAGCCCCGGGAACGAAGCGGTGCCCGTGTTGCTGCTCACCTCGCATATGGATACGGTCGCGCCGGGGAAGGGAATCAAGCCCAGGCTAGACGACGACGGGTACATTCGCAGCGACGGTACGACAATTCTCGGCAGCGACGACAAGGCCGGGCTGGCCGCAATGCTCGAAGCGCTGCGCATCATCCGGGAGCGGGAACTGCCGCACGGCCCGATCCAGTTCGTCATCACGGTCGGCGAGGAATCCGGACTGGTCGGCGCAAGGGCGATGAGCGCGGATCGGCTGCGCGGCCGATACGGCTTCGCGCTCGATTCCAACGGCAGCATCGGCGACATCGCGGTGGCCGCGCCTTCGCAGGCGAAAATCGCGATCGCGATCAAAGGCAGATCCGCGCACGCCGGCGTCAATCCGGAGGACGGCATCAGCGCCATCCAGGTCGCGTCCAAAGCCGTCTCCCGCATGCCGCTCGGCAGAATCGACGCGGAGACGACCGCCAATATCGGCCGTTTTGCCGGCGGCGGTCCGACCAATATCGTGTGCGATTACGTCACGCTGGAAGCGGAAGCGCGGAGCCTCGTGACCGAAAAGCTTCACCGGCAGATCGCCGCGATGCGCGAGGCAGTGGAATCGGCGGCGCGCGAGTTCGGGGCGGAGGCGGAATTCACGAGCGAAATCGTGTATCCGTCGTTTAGGTTCGCGGAGGACGACGAAGTGGTGCAGATCGCCAAGTCGGCGATCTCCCGCATCGGGTCGACGCCGAGAACGTTCAAATCCGGCGGCGGCAGCGACGCCAACATTTTCAACGGCAAGGGCGTGCCGACCTTGAACCTCGCGGTAGGGTACGAGCGCATTCATACGACGGAGGAACGGATCAAGGCGGACAATCTTGTCAAGACGGCCGAGCTGGTTCTCGCCCTTGCCGAAGAGGTTCTGAGCCGTAACCGGAATTGAACTGGATGAGGGTTTCACAGAGTTTAGGCAGGTTTGCATAGGTTTAGCCAGGTTTCGCCGGGTTTCGCCCGTGTGGCGCGTTTGCACCACAATGACCCGGCGGTTCTGCGAGTTTGCGCAACTGCAGCCCCGTCCCGTGCGGCTATACGAGTTACCGGGTCTTCCAATTGCCACAAAAGCAACTGCATGCGCGAAAAAGGGGGAAGGGCGCCAAACAGTTGCTTTTTGCGCAACTACAGCCCCGTTTCGGGCGGCCCTCCGAGTTGCCGGACATTCTAATTGCTATAAAAGCAGCTGCATGCGCGAAAAAGGAGAAGCGTAGCCGTGCAGTTGCTTTTTGCGCAACTAATTTCCCCAACAATCCTCGCAACCCCTGGAACGTATCCGGCACGCATAAACGTAATGGGCGATCCGGCATGCGAAAGGCGAGGACGAGTTTGCGGC
>Ga0310836_101569_pt1 | contig 11926 bp, 8 predicted proteins | sample SM_ome_4_FD_201310 | JGI IMG/M metagenome (GOLD analysis project Ga0310836, IMG submission 201310) | Sorghum-adapted microbial communities enriched on stacked mutant (SM) sorghum from Joint BioEnergy Institute, Emeryville, California... ... | reverse complement strand
TAGATGTCCAGCACTTGTCCGGTTTCCGGATCGATGACGTAGGCGACGAGGCGCAGCTTGTACTTGCCAGGCGGCAGCATCCTCGGCACCAGCGAACCGGTGACGTACGTGCCGTCAATGTTGGAGATGGTAAACGGCCCCGGTTCAAATGGTTCGAAGTCGTTGAAGCGGACAGCCATCGTACCGATGTACGTGTCGTCCAGGCTCCACGCCTCCAGTTCGATCAGGTTGACTCCGGTCGCCTGGAGCTCTGCCTCTACGGTAATGGTGTCATCCTTGCCATCCCCGTCGGGAGAGAGGGTGGAGCTGGAGAGTTTCATGTCGGCCAGACCGAAGTGGGTGTCCTCCGGTTTTTCGCCGACGTGGACGACGAACGGCACATGCAGGTCCGGGTACCTCTCGTCCCTGCTCCTCAGCACCACTTCCCCTTCGTACACGCCTTCCTCGGCGTCTTTGTCGGGTGCGAGGCTGAGCGTAAACTTGGTCCGTTTCTTCGCTTTGGCGGAAATCGTATCGCTGGACAGCTTCACCTTGATGTCGCGGACGTCAGGTGTTTCTTTCGGATGCCACGGGTCGGTGGTAACGGCGGTGTGCATGATCACTTCGGCATCGTAGGTGACGTCCACTCTTGACGTGTTTTTCAGCTGCAGGGTCTTGGTGACCGGTGCGCTGCCCGGTTTCATCAGGCCAAAGCTGGTATTGGCGGTGTAATTGTTGATCGTCTCCGGCTCATAGTCTTCGTTGAGGATGGTCACCGGCTCCAATACTTGCAGCACGGCCGGGGTCTTCATTGCGGCCAGACCGTTAACGCGCCCGGCTCCCTGGGAGTAAACATCATACAGGGTGCCCTCCTCGTCGTAGAGGCGTTCCGCCGTATTGGCGAGCGCTGCTTTGACCTCAAACGGGGTCCACTCCGGATGGGCCTGCTTCAACAGCAGCGCCAGGCCGGCCACGTGCGGCGTCGCCATGCTGGTGCCGTTGAAGCGGGCGTACGCCTTGTCGTACTGGGCGCCTTCAATCAGCTTGCCCCAGGCGGGTACGCTGGAGAGGATGGAGACGCCAGGAGCGGTGACGTCCGGCTTGATGGCGTAGTTGTCGCCCATGACCGGACCGCGCGAACTGAATCCGGCCACCTTGTCGCCGGGATCGTTGGTGGTCGGGTAGTCGCCGGAGAAGGTAAACGTCAGGGTCTGGGCCTTTTCCGGATCGCTCAGCAGTTCCTTGGCCAGCGCTCGGCCTTCCACCCCTCTCATGTCAAAGGTGGGAATCCCCTCCATTTGATCGCCCAGGATGGTGTCGATGTAATCCCCGCGTTCCTGTGGCGGGAGATCCAGGTCGGCCAGTCCGTCGCCGTCCTTGTCGTTGCCGTTGAAGATGACGATGGCGGCTGCGCCGGCTTTCTTGGCGTTGAGAATCTTGTCCGTAAATGCAAGCGTGCCGCGGGAGACAAGCGCTACCTTGCCCTTTACGTCTACATTGGCAAAGTCCTGAGCGGAACCCAGGTTGGCGTACACGACCGGCAGCGGATCGGTGCCGATCAGATCACGGAAGTTGTTTTGATTAATCTGCCATGCCATCACGTGGAAGTTGTAGGTGTCGCCAAAAGACGACGTGGCAGAGGCGTCGTACAGCACGCTTGGCGGTGTCACTGCGCCTACCGTGATGGGCAGTTTGGCTCCGGCCGGCGAACCAGCCGTATAGTAGTAGCGGCCCGGCTCGTCTTGTGCCGAGTTGCCGTTGGCGATGACGGTGATCACGCCTGCCCGCATGGCGTTGTTCACCGCGATCGAATCGGGGGAGTCGGCGTTCTTTTCCATGGCGGCACCGAGCGACAGGTTGATGACGTCCATGCCGTCTCTCACTGCTTTTTCGATGCCGTCGATTACCTGCGCGGAACTGCCGCCGTCACGGCCCAATACGCGGTACACGTAGAGGTCGGCTGCGTAGGCAACCCCTTTTACCTGTACGTCGGAATCCTTGTTTTTGGCCCGGCCGACGATGGTGCCGGCGACGTGCGTGCCGTGGGATGAGCCTTCGTACCCCGTTCCCCTGCGGTCGTCATCGGGGGAGATGGGCGCTTCCTCGTAGGGGTCCTTGTCGTTGTCAAACGAATCGTAGCCGCCTTTGTAGGCATCCTTCAGGTCTGGATGCAGGTAGTCGACACCGGTGTCGATCACCCCGACCTTCAATCCTCTGCCGTCCAGCCCCTCTTTCCACATGTCGAGGACACCGATCTGCTTCAGCGGAGCGATGTCGTATTTGTACGAACCGCTATCGGCCGTTTCCACATCGGGGACGGAGTAGGTGGTGTTTTCATAGACAGCCTGAACCTGGGGCAGTTCTGCCAGTTTGGGAATCTCGTTGGCCGGCAGGGTCAGCTCCATGCCGTTGAATACGAGGGAAAACTGGCGCTCTACGTCAAGGTCGATGTTCTTTTTCCGCGCTTCTTTCAGGAAAGAAGAGTGTTCCCGTGCGACCCGGCTCTCCTGTGAACTGGTCGAGCGGGAGCCGCGGCGGTATTCCTGCGATACGGCCGCCGGTTCCGATTTGAACTGGACGATGACGCTCACCTTTTTGTCGGATTTCGTGTTGAGACGGGGAGAGATTTTGGCTGTCCGGGTCCCTTCAGTGACGACTGCGTTGGTGATGCTGTTCAGCTTGGACAGTTCCTGTCTGCTCAGCTTCTCTGAGGCGTACACGTTGTACGGCAGGGACGTGAGCAGCAGGACAGCTGCGAGAGAGAGCGAGGCAACGGTTTTGCTCGTTTTTTTCACACTTTCTCCTCCTACCAAAAAATAAAAATTCATAAAGTCGCTATTGGTTTTCGGTATTGTGGAAGAGATTTCCTTGTTAAAAAAATTCTTTTTTTTCGCCATATTTCGATAAAAATTTCCCTGTTTTTACAGGGGGACAGAGACAAAAAAACATCCCCCTTCCGCGGGGAAAGGGGGACTCGCATCCAAGCGTCATGGCATCAGCATGGCCGGCATCAATTCCTGGAACAAATCCTGGTGCTTCATCATGAGGGATTGCGCGGCCGTGCCCGCTTCCTGCTGGATGGACATGATTTCTTCGTCGGTCACTGTTGCGATGTTGACGGCATTTTCCGGGGTCATGGCCGGAATGTTGAGCGGTTTGCCAAACGCTTCCTTCACTTTTACGTTCAGGCTGATGCCCTTCGGCATGTCGGGCGCTGCCTTGTCGAAATTCAGCTTGATCGTGCCTTCGGAATCGCGTCCGCTGTCGGTTTTTGTCGTCGAGAAGCGGCCGGAGAGGGCAATGTCTTCCGGATGATCCTCGCTCTTCAGGTTCAGCGTGAAGTCGTAGGTGCCCGTCTCTTTTTTGTCCTGCTTGCTGATTTCGAACGTGGTGGACAGATCCAGTTTCGCTTCCCGTTCGACGTTTACCAGGACGCCGATGGTGCCGGTCGTTTTGTCGCTGTGCGTGGTGCCTTTGTAGCGGAACGTCATCTCGCCTTTTTCGCCGTGGTCGTCTACATACAGGGAGTAGCGGCGGTACTTGTCGGCTCCGTTAGCAAAGGCGACGCTTTGCCAGAGGTTTTGCTCTTCCTTGCCCTGCTCGCTGGTGATCATCAGCTTGCGGGAGAGGATTTCATCGTCGCTGTTGATGAGCATCACCATTTTGAGCTGGTCGTTCGTGCCAGTGGTCCTTTTCAAATCGGCCAACATGTCGTCAAACACCTTGACGTATTCTTTCTTGAACTCCTCTTTGGACTGTTCCTTCACGTCCTGATACCCGCTGTCTTTCAGCAGCGAGGCGACGTTGTGGTAGCGGCCATAGACCAGGTCGAACAGCTTGTCGTCGGATTTGGCCTTTTCCGCTATTTTCGTCATAAGTGCTTTTGCTTCCTCGTCGGTGAAGGTGACAGTCACCTCGCGGACGCTCGTCTGGTAGCCTTCCTCGGAGAAGGAGGCGTTCTTGTTCATCGTCACCTGGCTGTCTTTCAGGCTTTCCGCGTACAGGAGCGCATACGGCTTGATCACGTCGGCCACTTCATCGCGGGGGACTTTCACTGCCTCGTACAGGTCGCGGGGCGTGATCAGGCGCTTGGGCAGCTCTTCGCCAAATCGCTCCTTGATCGTGTCGCGGTCTTTCAGGTCCACGTAACCGTATTTGGGGTAAAAGTCCGGGAGCCGGAAGCCTATTTTGGTGTCATCGATGAAATAGTCCAGCGTAAGGAGCTTGCGGTCTTTCAGATGCACCTCCACACCGCCGGACTGCTGCCGCTTGGACTCGTCCACGTTGGACTGGATTACCAGTTTGGCGCTTTTCAAGAGGTCCAGGATTTTTTCGGCCTGCGGGTTGGGAGGAGTGCCGTCGACGGTGATTTGACTCAGTTCGGTCGTGGAGTGAACCGGTTTTTCCAGGTACGGCTTGATGTACTCTTCGTATTCGTTAAAAGATTGGGAAATATCGTCGGACAACTGGGCAAAGTTGTTTGCCTCCGCCTCCAGATAGACCGTTTTGGCGCTTTTGAACAAATCCAGCTTGGCGTACGCTGTGCCCAGTCCGCCCAGCACCGCGATCCCGGCCGCCCCGATCACGAGCAGAGTCTTCTTGAAGCGTTTGCGCGGCGGAATCACGTTTGTAGTGGTTTCCATAATGTTCCTCCTTGTATGGTTTCTCTTCACTATATGGGGCGCTGTGGATAGGATTTTTCCCCCGACACCGTATTGTACCACAAGCAAGTGGAAATGATGCCCATATTTTTGAAAAAATTTATTAATAAAAGGAAAATCATACAGGGAATATGAGGAGGAACAACCATGTTTCGGATTGGGCAGCTGGCGTACCTGCAGCGGGAAAACAGGACGTACTGCCGATTGGGCAGAATGATATAACGCATGGTTATCATGAAGGAGGGAGCGCCGTGGATATTCGGGTGCTGCAAACATTTGTCATGGCGGCTGCCACGGAGAATTTTCACCAGGCGGCTGAAGCGTTGTATATCGCCCAGCCGACAGTCAGTCAGCACATCCGGACGTTGGAGCGGGAATTGGGAATCAATCTGTTTGAGCGGGTGGGCAAACGCGTCCGGCTGACACCGGCCGGGAAGCGGTTTCTGCCGCATGCCAAAGCGCTTCTGGAACAATGGCACCACGGCCTGGAGGACCTTCTGGCGTGGCGGCAGGGGTACCGGGAGAAGCTGCAGATTGCGGTTTCTCCGATTATTGCCCGCACGCGGTTGTCCCATTTGATTCACCGCTATACCAAGCTGTATCCGGACGTGGACCTCTCCATCAAAATCGCTGACTCCGTGGAGATCGGTCCCATGGTGCAGAGCGGGCAGGCCGATCTCGGGCTGACGCGAATGGTCCCGGGCGAACTTACGCTGCATACATACAGGCTGTACGAAGATCCGGTCGTGTTTGCCGTTCCCCACAGCGGCGGAGATATGGAGGCCCCGCTGCCCGACTGGGAGCAGGAACTGCAAACCAAACGGCTGCTGACGCACAATCACCCCGGCTACTGGGACGATCTGCTGCTGTTGCTGAGGCAGCGCGGACTGTCGCTGAGGACGATGGCTGTTTCCCAGGTGGACATTACCAAGGCGTTTATTGAGGAAGGGTTGGGCGTCTCTTTTCTGCCCCGCTCGGCCATCAGCAGGGAGTTGTTTGAAAACCGTTTTATGGAACTGCCCACGCCAGGCCTGACCATTCCGAAGGTGGCGACCTACCTGGTGCTGCCGAAGAGAAAAGGAAGCGAACCGGTCCAGCGCTTTGTCGACATCCTGGCCGCCTTGTATCCGCCGCTGCCAGAGGTGCACGGGGCGGGCCGGGCGTGAAGGGACAAATCAACGACCTGCCGGGGAGTGAAATTGATTACGGTTTTTAATTGATATACCTGGATTATTCTATTTCCCTTATCGTTTTTGTATCGATATACTGATTACAAAGAGAATGGACACGAACAGACTGGAGAAGAAGGAGTGGTGTGGATGAGTCAACAGCATACATTAGCCATTGGGTTGGAAGGCATTGCGGTCGCTGAAACCGACCTCAGCCTGGTGGACGGCCTTAATGGCCTGCTCGTCTACCGCGGCCATTGGGCGCGCGACCTGGCGATCAACCATACGTTTGAGGAAGTGGCCCATCTGCTGTGGTACGGCCATCTGCCCAACGAACAGGAGTTGGCCGAGCTGAAGGGCAAACTGAAGGAAAACCGGGAACTGCCGGACCACGTCAAGCGCATTCTCGACCTGATCCCGGCCGAGGTGGACATGATGAGCGTGCTGCGCACCGGCGTATCCGCACTGGGCAGCGCCGATTACAGCTGGCCGCCGACGCTGGACCAGGTCATTTCCCTGACGGCGAAGATGCCGACAATCGTGGCGTACCGCTACGCCCGCCTCAACGGCCGCGAGCCGCTGGAACCCAATCCCGCTCTGGATCACACGGCCAACTACCTGTACATGCTGAAAGGACAGGAGCCCAACCCGGCTCATGTGCGAGCACTGGACGCCTACCTGATTCTGACGCAGGAGCACGGCATGAACGCCTCCACGTTCTCGGGACGCGTTGTCAGCTCCACCCAGTCCGACCTGATTTCGTCGATCACGGCCGCCATCGGCGCGCTGAAAGGACCGCTGCACGGCGGCGCACCGTCCGAAGTGACCGAGATGATCGAAGCGATCGGCACCAAGGAAAACGCCGAACCGTGGATGCGCGCCAAGCTGGAAAAGGGAGAACGCCTGATGGGCTTCGGCCACCGCGTGTACAAGACCGTCGATCCGCGCGCGACCGCGCTGCGCGTCGTGGCGTCGCAGCTCTCTGGCGACGACCCGTGGTTTGACCTGGCGACGCACGTGGAACAGGTAGGGTTGAAGCTGCTGGAGGAATACAAGCCGGGCCGCAAGCTGAACACCAACGTGGAGTTTTTCGCCGCTGCAGTCATGCGGGCAGTGGGCCTGGACGATACCCTGTTCACGCCGACCTTTGCCGTCAGCCGTGTCGTCGGCTGGAGCGCTCACATTCTGGAGCAGGCCAAAAACAATCGAATCATTCGTCCGCAGTCGAATTACACCGGTCCGATGCCGAAATAACATCGGGCCCGGCTGTTGATACAGTTTGCGCTTTTGACGGGAGCAGCCCTGTGGGGGGCTGCTCCTTTCATTTTGGGCAGCCGCTCAATGTTTCGATTGATCGTTTTTGAACGAAAAATGATTGTTAATGATCGTTTGTGGTTGTTTATGACGGAAAAGTGGGGTATAATGACGGTACGATTCAACATGTATTTTTCCCGTTCCGGAAAGGAGGGTGCAATTGCTAACGCCTGAACGTCATCACATCATCTTGTCCCTGCTCAAAGAAAAGGATGTTGTCCGCATCCACGAGCTGGTGGAAGCGACAGGGGCATCCGAGTCGACCATCCGGCGCGACCTGAGCGAATTGGAAGAACAGCGGCTGCTCAAGCGCGTTCACGGCGGGGCGTCTTCCTTGCAGAACAAGATTGAAGAGCCTACGGTTTTGGAAAAAGCGGTCAAACGCGAGAAGGAGAAAACGGCAATCGCCCGGTATGCTGCCAGTCTGGTGCAGGAACGGGACTCGATTTTCATCGATGCCGGCACGACCACGTACCAGATGCTGCCGTTCCTTCCCTACGACAACATCGTCGTGGTGACCAATAGTCCCGACATGGCCCTGCAGCTCAGCAAGCGGAACATCAAGACAATTTTAATTGGCGGTGAATTGAAAGCGGCAACATTGTCGCTGGTGGGACGCGATGCCCTCAAAACCATCAGCCAGTACCGCTTCGACAAATGCTTCCTGGGCATGAACGGGGTCGACAAGCACCACGGCTTGACCACGCCGGACCCTGACGAAGCGTACGTGAAGCAGTTGGCCCTGCAATTTTCCGACGAGCGGTTCGTGCTGTGCGACTCCGACAAGTTCTCCCGCGTCACGTTTGCCAAAGTGGCCGACTTGCGCGAGGTGACGGTGATTACCGACGACGGCTTGTCGCAAGAAGAGCAGCAGGCGTACAGTCGATTAACAAATCTCAAAGTGGTGAAAGCATGATTTACACAGTAACCTTGAATCCTTCTATTGACTACCATGTATGGGTTCCTGCCCTGGACAAGGGGACCATACACGAAGCGCACAAAGAGTGGAAGGATGCGGGGGGAAAAGGCATCAACGTCTCCAAAGTCCTGCGGCTGTTGGGAGTGGACAGCACGGCCCTGGGATTTGTCGGCGGATTTACGGGCGCGTTTATCCGGCAGCAAGTCGAGCGGGCCGGCATTGCGCATCAGTTTCTTTCCATCGAGCAGGATTCTCGAATCAATATCAAGATCAAGGCCGACACCGAGACTGACATCAGCGGCGTCTCCCCGGAAATCCCGGCGGAAGCGCTTAAACAGCTGTTTGCGCAGATCGACCGGTTGGGGCCGGATGACTACCTGGTGCTGGCGGGAAGCGTGCCGAAGAGCTTGCCGCTCGACATCTATCCGACGATCATGAAACGGCTTCAGGGCAAAGGTGTCCGCGTGTTTTTGGACGCGAAGGGAGAAGCGCTGAAAAGCGGATTGTCGGAACAACCGTTTTTGATCAAGCCCAACCATCACGAGTTGGGGGAACTGTTCGGGGTGGAGATCACCACGCACGACGAGGCGATCGCCTATGGGCGAAAGGCGCTGGAACTGGGTGCGCAAAACGTGATTGTCTCCATGGCCGAGCAGGGTGCCGTATTCGTCAACCGTGAAGTGGCATTCGCCGCGCGGATTCCCAAGCGAAAACCGGTCAATTCGATCGGGGCGGGAGACTCCATGGTTGCCGGTTTCCTGTATGCGCATACAAAAGGGTGGCGTGCGGAAGAGGCGTTTCGCTTCGCTGTTGCGGCGGGGACCACGACCGCACTGTCGGAAGGGTTTTGTACGCATGAAACAATCCGCACGTATTTACCCGAGATCAGCGTGATCACAGTGGAATAAACACAGGGCAATAAAAAAAGGGGGGCAATACCATGCAGCATCACATTCGCATTGCCGATTTGCTGAAGGCCGACACGATTGTGCTTCACCTGGCAGCGAAGACAAAAGAGGAAGTGCTGGACGAACTGATCGCCACGCTGGATGAAGCCGGTCGTCTGCACAGTCGGGAAGAGATGAAACAGGCGATTCTGGCCCGCGAGGCACTGGGTTCGACCGGGATCGGGGACGGGATCGCCATCCCGCACGCCAAAACGGCAGCGGTCAAAACGCCCAGCATCGCTTTTGGATTGTCCAAAGAAGGGATCGATTTTGACTCGCTCGACAAGCAAAAAGCGCATCTGTTCTTCATGATCGCGGCGACGGAGGATGCCAACCAGGCGCATTTGGAGACGCTGGCGCTGCTCTCCCAGATGCTGATGGACGAATCGTTCCGGCAGCAGTTGATGCAGGCGGAAACCAAACAGCAGGTCGTGGACATCATCTGCCGGAAAGAGCAGGACATTCACGGTGAAAGTGAAAGCGTTTCCGACGCACAATCCGGCGGCGGAGTGAAAATTGTCGCCGTAACCGCGTGCCCAACCGGAATCGCCCACACCTACATGGCCGCCGATGCGTTGAAGAAGAAAGCCGACGAGCTGGGCATTTCCCTCAAGGTGGAGACAAACGGCTCCGGCGGCGTGAAAAACAGGCTGACGGAGGAAGACATCGCCGAAGCGGCAGCCGTCATTGTGGCCGCTGACAAACAGGTGGACATGGAGCGCTTTGCCGGCAAAGTGGTGATCGAGGTGCCGGTGGCGGAAGGCATTCGCAATGCGGAAACGCTGTTGAAACGCGCGGTGAACCGGGACGGGTACGTTTACAGCGGCGAAGCGAAGGTCGGTTACAAGGAAAAGATTGAGCAGGCGAAGGCCGAAAACAAACAGAAGCAGCCCGCTGTGTACAAGCATCTGATGAACGGGGTATCCAACATGCTGCCGTTTGTCGTGGGCGGTGGCATTATCATCGCGCTTAGCTTCATGTTCGGGATTAAGGCGTCCGATCCAAACGACCCGTCTTTCCACCCGCTGGCCAAGGCGCTGATGGATATCGGCGGCGGCACAGCCTTTGGCCTGATGATCCCCGTGCTGGCCGGGTTTATTGCCAAGAGCATTGCCGACCGCCCGGCTTTTGCGCCCGGCATGGTCGGCGGGATGCTGGCGGCTTCGTCCGGCGCCGGATTCCTGGGCGGGCTCATTGCCGGGTTTCTGGCTGGCTACACGGTAGCCGGATTGAAAAAGCTGTTTGCCGGACTGCCGCAGTCCCTGGAAGGCATCAAGCCGATGCTGCTCTACCCGCTGTTCGGGATTTTGATTACCGGATTTGTTATGATGTACGTGGTGTCAGAGCCGGTAGCGGCCGCCAACGCGGCGCTGGGTGACTGGCTGAAAAACATGAACCAGGGCAACGCCGTACTCCTGGGCATGGTGCTTGGGGCCATGATGGCGTTCGATATGGGCGGTCCGGTGAACAAAGCGGCCTTTACGTTCGGGATCGCGATGATTGCCGAAGGAAACTACGCTCCTCACGCGGCGATCATGGCGGCAGGGATGACCCCGCCGTTGGGCCTGGCGCTGGCAACGCTGCTGTTCAAGAAGAAGTTTACGGATGAGGAACGGCAGGCAGGCAAAACCGCCTGGGTGCTGGGTGCGTCATTTATTACCGAAGGGGCCATTCCGTTTGCCGCGGCTGATCCGACGCGCGTCATTCCTTCGATCATGGTGGGCTCCGCAGTTGCGGGCGGTCTGTCGATGCTCTTTGGTTGTACGCTGCCTGCGCCGCACGGAGGGGTGTTTGTTCTGCCGGTCGTGGGCAACGCTGTCCTGTACCTGGTTTCGATTCTGGCCGGTACGGTCGTGACGGCACTGATGATCAATCTGCTCAAGCGAGCAGCAAAAGAAGGAACAGAGTAAACACAGAAAAAACAAGGAGTGGATGAAACATGCTGACCAAAACATTCGTCATTCAAAACCCGACAGGGATGCACGCACGTCCCGCTTCGCTGTTTGTGCAAAAGGCGACGTCGTTTAACTGCGAGATCAACCTCATCAAAGGCACGAAAAAAGTGAACGGCAAAAGCATTATGGGCGTGATGACCCTGGGCTTGGCCAAAGGCGACGAAATCACGCTGGAAGTAAGCGGCGAACAGGCACAGGCGGCCATGGAGGAACTGGGCAAAATCCTCGAAATGGTGCACGAATAGAAAACGCACATGGGACTCTCCGGATGGGGAGGGTTCCTCAGACCGCCTAAAAACTCCCTCTTCTGCAAGCGCAGAGAGGGAGTTTTGACGTATTTGCGCATATATGCGCAGTAAAAGAAGCGGCCCGTAGCAGCGCGAAGCTCTTTTCTCCTCGTTTCTCCACAGACAGTTGTTGGCACCGGGCCAACGCAGCCTCTATCTCTTCACTAAATTGAAAAATCGAATAAAATCGTAATTTTTACAGAAAAGCGTGTAGATCTTGTACTTTGGGTACTTAGTCTACACGCTGAGCCAGATAGTACGCTGCTTGGATTATATATCACTTGTTATTCGATTTTTTCATTTTGTTCTTCTTCTCTGCTTTCTCTTTTGCTTCTTTGTTTAGTTTTTCAATATCTTTGTCCGTTACATTAAAGTGCTTCTTAAAGTTAGTCAATGTCCTATCTTCTGGATTATTCTCGTCCATCCACTGGTTAAACTTATCTTCCCCAACGTAGTCTATCAAAATTTGATCAATAAAATATTCAGGGTTATCATACTTAAAATCAATTTCGATGTGATCGCTATGTTCGCTTTCATCGGCCATTAATGATCTAAATTGATTTGGCCAGAAATATTTTGGATTTATTGTATCTGAGTAATCTGGGGTTGTATCATTCCCATTGTTTACATCAAAGTGCAAGTGATAACCTCTTCCATCCTCCTCTCCTGGTGCCCCTGTATTACCTGATTCAGCA
>Ga0310836_101555_pt1 | contig 11999 bp, 6 predicted proteins | sample SM_ome_4_FD_201310 | JGI IMG/M metagenome (GOLD analysis project Ga0310836, IMG submission 201310) | Sorghum-adapted microbial communities enriched on stacked mutant (SM) sorghum from Joint BioEnergy Institute, Emeryville, California... ... | reverse complement strand
AATCCGATGCCGGCTGACAAACTGGCGGAAATCGTTCGTGACCAACTGGCCGCAAGCGGCCGCCAATCGGAACTGATCGTCGAGCCGGACTGGAAGCGGGCGCTCGAACAGCTTTCGCGGCGCGTGGGGCCGGACGAACTGGGCGTCGTCTGCGGTTCGCTGTACTTGATTTCCGACGTGAGGAGCTGGGTTTTGCGCAAATCTCCGGCGGAGAAAGGCTGGTAACAACCATCATATTTGGAACTGCTTACAAAATTGTTACACCTTTGAAATGTTTTTGTCATGTTCCGATAACATGCATCGGTTATATTGATGTCAGACCCCTTTTGAATATATTTTATTTTACGAGCCTGTCACCGGTTGGCGGGCTTGCTTTTTTTTTTTTGCGCTCCGCCCGCTTCGTTTTTGCCCTTTGTTTGTCCCTTCTTCCTTTTATTTCCTCCCCAACCATGTCAAGCGTCTGTGAAAATGTCAGGTTAATTGTTCTATGAAAATGTCAGGATTCGTGCCTGACCGGAGAGCTGAATTATCCGAAACGGCTCTCCTCCGTCAAGGGTTACCGGCGAACCGGCAATCGTCTGTCGACGACGGCTTGCGCCGCCCTTGACGTTCGGATCGCCGTTTTCGGGCAAAGGGGATAAGCCGGTCAGGCCGCCCTTCGCCGCTTGCCTGTTACCCGCTGTTTGTGCTACGCTGGAATTGCTGTAGTTGTTTCCTGGAGAATGGTGCTCTCCAGGGATGGTTGGCAGCGGGCTTGCGCGGGGGCGCGGGTTCCGCTGTTTTTTTGGCCGTCGACAACGATTGAGCCTGGATCTGCTGCGTTTGCACACAGGGCCACGCACGCCCTTGGTGCCATAGCCATACTTGTCCATCCATGCCGATGCGGACTTCGACAACCGCCTTTTCCTCCCAGCGCGGAACGCCGGAACCGGGCTTGGGCATATAGCATTTGCCTTTCCAGGAGAACGTCTGTCCGCCGCTGATTCGCCGGTATTCCCGCCGGGTGAAGATATGCTCCAAGGGCGTTTCGGGCAGCGGTCGGTAGGCCGATTCGTCCTCTTGCGGCGGAACGGCGAACTGTCGGTTATGCTTTTCGATCAGTTCCGGCAGTACCCGGTTGGCTTGCTCCATCGTGCATACATTCCTCAGGCGCAGTTCGATCACCAAGCGATCCTGAAGCGTTTGCCAGAGCCGTTCAATCCGCCCTTTGGCTTGCGGGGACAGCGCCTCGATGTGGATCATGCCCAGATCGGCGATCGCGCGTCCGAACGTGGAAAGTGACTGCGGTTCGCCGGCCAGTTCCTGCTCAATCGTTCGTTTGCCCTTGGGAGGGTGGAAAATCGAATGGCAGTCGCTGTACAGCGCAAGCGGTACTCCTTTGCGGCGCAGTCCCTCGATCATCACGGTCACGTAACCCTCCAACGTCTCGGTCGGTCGGAAAGCGGCCGCGATGACTTCACCGGTGGCATCGTCGATAATACCGTGCAGGGTCAGTTGAGGACCGCGATCCTCCAGCCAGGCATAGGGGGACGCATCGATTTGCCACATCATGCCCGCTTGGGTTTTGCGAGGCCTGGGTCTGTGGACTTTTGGACGACGGCGTACCCGCGCAGGGCGCAACCCGCCTTCAAGGAGAATGCGCCGTACGGAAGACACGCTTAAGTGAATGTTCTCGTGTTCGGCTAACAGTTCGGCAAAGTGAGTCGAATTGCTTCCGAAGTAGCGATCTTGATACAGGTGCTGCACGCGTTGTTTGAGCGAATCGGCCAAGGTGTGAGCGGGCTTTTTCCCTCGATTCCCATGAGCCATTGCTGGCGCACCTCCGTTCCGATATTTTGCCTTGAGCCGATACGCTTGACGGACACTGATGCCCAGGTTGCGTGCAACGTCCTGTTCCGTGAGATGACCGTCGATCCATTTCTCAATGACCATAACGCGTTTCAGTTCGTCCTTTGTCAAAGTGATCTGCTCCTTACTCATACTGACATTTTCTCGGAACAGTTACACCCTGACAATATCACAGAACAACAACAGCAACCAATGGAAGCAGTTGACAAGGAGCGGTGACTTATTTGGCGGTGTATCGTAATTGGCAGAATTTAACGGAAAATGTTAGCCATGTACTGCGATCCGCCAAAATGTTAAAATGCAAGAAATGACGAATTTTTCGGATGTGAATGCATGTGGACGAACGACTGTTAAAACCGATCCCTGAAGTAACTTATCTCAATACAGAAAACACGTGGAGATACCGGGCGATCCTGCGCTTCTTCTATCGGCAGCATGAACGCCTCAGGCACTATCTGTTCCCGGAAGAGGTATACAATCATCTGAAGCAATATGAAGTGTTCGCCTCGTATTCGGAAGAGATGCTGGAGCACGATCTGCAGCGGCTCGTCGCCTGGGGCAACCTGATCCCGCGTCAGGAGACCGGCAAGGTCTCCTCCATCGAGGAGTTTAAGCGCAAGAAGTTCCGCTACCAATGCAGTCCGTACACAGTCGAGATCGAGCGGATGGTGCATCAGTTGGAGCAGCTAGGCGAGTCTTTCGGCGGCTCGCTGGAGAGGACTCTGTTCGATCGTCTCCTGCAACTGATGAGTGAACTGATGGCTATAGATAACAGCCCGTTCCTGAGCGAGACGGAGCGGGTATACCGCGTGCAGATGATGACTCCCGAGGAAGTGAATCGGCTGTGGGAGGATCTGTTCGACCAGTTTCGCAAGCTGACGGAGAATGCGACGGACTACCTGGCCTACCTGAAGAGCGAGAAAATCGAGGACCTTATGCAGACCGAGGATTTCCTATTATATAAGGAAGCTCTGACCACTTACTTACGCAACTTCATGTCAGCCTTGCAGAAATCGTCGCTTAAGATCGAGTCGATCCTGCTGCATGTCGATCCGGCTTGGCTTGCTCTGACAGTAGAACACGTAGCGGACTATCAGATGAGCATCCCGCGTATGGATGAGAAGCTTGACAAGCAGGACATCATAGCCAAGCTCAGAGATCAGTGGAGCAGCCTGCGCATCTGGTTCTTGGGCATTAACGGCAACGACAGTGAGATGCAATACATGCAGAACGAAACCAATGAGACGATTCGCAAGATGACGCGCTTCGCACAGCGGCTGGGTGAACGGTACAACAATATGCGCAGCCGCCGCAAAGATTATCTCCATCTCGCAGAGTGGTTCCTCAATCAGCCGATGGAAGAAGCGCACAAGCTCTCGGCCTGTGTGTTCGGCGTGTTCCATACACGTCACCTGTTCGCGGAGCCAATCCGCACGGAGGATATCGACACGAATCTGTGGCGCGAGACACCTACTGTGCTGCCGATCCGGCCGCGAACTCGCAACTACCGTGAACGTACGAGACCCAACGCGATCGAAGACAGGTCGGCGGCCAAGGAGCAGATGTTGCAGCAGCATCTGCTCATGAAAGAAGCGGAACGCAGGCTCATCGAGCAGATCATCCGCAGCGACCGGATCCGGCTGAGCGAACTGCAGGAAGTGGACCCTTATGTGCGGAAGACGCTGTTGCAATGGATCGCCAGAGCAGGCGGTCAGGAGCACGGCGTGGCGAAGACGGAGACGGGACGCAGGTTCAAGGTGCTCCAGATCGATGATGAACGGATCGAGCTGGCTTCACCGGACGGCGTCCTGCAGATGCCGAATTATCTGATCATGTTTCTGGACTGAAGGGGGGACTTGCTCGTGTCATCACAGAATATTTATGATGAGCAGGCGAAGGAAGCGGCGGAGTGGCTGCTCGAAAGTTTCTGGGTGCTGCGCGAGGATGATCCGGAGCGCTATCGTATGATCCGTGAGCGGGAGCAGGTGCTGACCGTCTATTTTCGTGAGAAGTTCGGATATCGGTTGATCGTGCATCGGCATTTTGCCAAACTGGAGAAGATTCCTGCTGCGCCTGAGGCGTGGATGGGTATCCAGAAGTTCGTCGATCAGCGGGATTATGCGCTGTTCTGCTGCCTGCTGGCATACTTGGAGACGAAATCAGTGGACGAGCAGTTCCTGTTGTCGGATTGCTGTGAGGAGCTCAAGAGCCTCTATCCTGGCGAATTGGATTGGACCCATTATGAGCATCGCAAATCGTTGGTCCGGGTGATGCAATTTGCCACCGAACTGAAGCTGATCCTCGCGGTGGATGGTGACATCGAGCAGTTCCGGTATGCGGAGTCGAGCGAGGTGCTGTATGAGGTGCCGGTGTATTCCCGCTATTTCATGCGCACGTATCCGAAGGATCTGTTCCAATATCACTCGCTTAAGGAGCTCCTGGAAGCGGAGTATATGGACGACAGCGACGAGCAGACAGGCATGCGGCGGAGACATCGCGTCTATCGTCAACTGTTCCTGACGCCGGCCATGCTGAGAACGAGTGATGACGACGTGGATTTCCTGTATCTTCGAACGTACCGCAACCGGATCCGTGACGATATCGAACGCCATACCAATTACCAATTCGAGTTGTATCGCCATACAGCGATGCTCACACGAACGGAACGGAGCCATCGTATGAACTTGTATCCCGACCAGCGTGCGATCAGCGACATCTCTCTGCAATTTGCAGAACAGCTGCGGGTGGATGTAATCAGCGGGCAGGTGACGGTCGGCTCCCAAGACAAGATCCTGCTCAGCATGTACGAGATAGAGCAACGGGTGCAGGCGTGCCGAGATAAGTATGGTGCAGGTTGGAGCAAACAGTATCGATCGGAGCAGACGGTGCGGGCAACGGTGTTGGAGTTGATCAGCCTGTGGCGAGAGTGGAAGATGGCAGAGGTGGATGAGGAGACGGGAATGGTCGTGCTGTATCCGCATCTGGTGAGGACGACGGGGCGTTATCCGCGTGATTTTATCTTGGACGGTGACATTGATGGCGATGAGCATGAAGCAGAATAAATGGCAGTTGAACCGGGCGGGGCTGTTGAATTTCTGGTATTACGATGATGAGGAATTCCACTTTGCGGACGGCAAGCTCCTCCTGCGCGGAACGAACGGCTCCGGCAAGTCCGTGACGATGCAGAGTCTGATCACGGTGTTGCTCGACGGGCGCAAGTCGCCGGATCGGCTCGATCCCTTTGGATCCAAGGCGCGGCGCATGGAGGATTACCTGCTGGGCGAGCAGGAGGTCGTCGACCGTGATGAGCGGACGGGCTATCTCTATCTGGAATATAAGCGGAAGAACAGCGAGCAATACCTGACGACCGGCATCGGTCTCAGGGCCAAGCGTCATGGCAATCTCGACTTCTGGGGATTCGTGATCACGGACAATCGGCGCGTCGGGCATCACATCGAGCTGTATACGACGGAGATTAATCCCGAGACCGGCAACGCAGATAAGATCCCGCTCTCCCGCAAGCAGCTCGAGAATCGCTTGGAGCAGGGCGGGCAGGTCGTGACGACGCAGCGGGAATACATGGCGCTCGTGAACAAGCATGTCTTCGGCTTCGAGAAGCTGGAGGCCTATGATGATCTGATGAAGCTGTTGATCCAGCTTCGCAGTCCCAAGCTGTCGAAGGATTTTAAACCGACGGTCATCTATGAGATTCTGAACGATGCACTGCCGGCATTGTCAGACGATGAATTGCGTCCGCTGTCCGACACGATCGAGCATATGGACCAGACGAAGCAGCAGTTGGACCAATTGATGCGCGATGAGAAAGCTATATCCAGGCTGTGCAAGCAATATGACGGGTACAATGAATACGTGCTGAGTGAGAAGGCGGCGGCTTATCTGGCGGCCCATCGCAGAGTCGAACAACTGAAGGGGAGAAGCAGCCAGATCAACGGGAAGCTCGCGGAGGCCAAGGCCAGAAGTGAAGCTCTGGAAGTGGAGCTCAGCGCGCTGAGGCAAGAGCAGGCGGCGTTGGAGCAGGAACGGACGCAGCTGGAGAGCGATGACGTATTCAAGCGGGAGCGGGAGCTGCTGCAGCTGAAGGGACAGCGTGATCGATACGAACAGCAACTGAAGCAGAAGGAGCAGGAGCTGGACAAGAAGAAAAAGCGCGAGCGCGACATGATTCAGCAATTGCAGGCTCTGGAGCTGGAGATGCTGGAGTGCGAACGGGAGATGGATGAGCTTGCCGAGGCGCTCGATTCCGATGCGGAGGAAGCGATGTTCGACGCGCACCGTCTCGCCAGAACGGAGTGGCAACAGAGCTGCGGCACCGGTTACAGCTTCCTCGTGTGGAAGCAGGATGCGAAGCGGTATCTGGACCAACTGGAGACAGCGTTGCAGAAGCTGCGTGAGCAGACGCGGGCTCTCGAGCGATACAAGGAATACGATCTTGAACTCGCCGAGGCGCGCAGGAAGCTGGATCTGCAGAAAGCGGAGCTGGACAAGTGGCGCGGACTGTTCGAGGAAGAACGGGGGCGGCTATTGGCTGCGTTGCATGATTGGCATGCGGCGAACCGCTGTCTGAAATTAACCGATAAACAGATGCACGAGACTGCGCGCCGCATGAATGGACTATTGGAGGAATACAGCGCAGATCAGCTGCTGGAACCGGTGCGTCAGGCCCACCAGCAGATCCAGAGTGTCATGGCAGGATCGCTCGCACGCATGGAGCATGAGATTCGGCTGTTGGAGCAGCAATTCGAGGACAAGCAGGCGGAACTGGCCAGTTGGCGGGATAAGAAGGATCCAGAGCCGGAGCGCCATCCGGATACATCGGAAACAAGGCGGAAGCTGACAGAGCAGGGGATTCCTTACATTCCATTCTATGCAGCGGTGGAATTCGCGGCGAACGTGCCAGATGCGGAGAGGGAGAGACTGGAGGCTGCTCTGGCTGCGATGGGTGTGTTGGATGCACTGATCATCCCGGAGAAGAAACAAACGCTCGTCCGGCCTGAGTATGACCGGGTGCTGCGCCCTGAGCCGAAGCTGTTCGCCCATACGCTGGCGGATTGGCTGGAGCCGGCGAATGACGAGGAATCCGCCGTGTCTGGAGAAGACATCATGAATATCCTGACGAGCATCACGCTGGGTGAAGAGGGCGAAGGCTCGGCTTCGTTGGATGATTCCGGGCGTTATCGGATCGGCCTTCTGAGTGGTCATGCACCTACGCAGACGGAAGCCAGATACATCGGACGCATGGCTCGCCGCAGGTACCGCCAGCAGCAAATCGAGCGGCTGCAGGAGGAATGTGCAGCCATCGCCCATCAGTTGCAACAGGCGCGGGTCCGGCTGCAGGATGAGCAAGCTCGCATGCAGCTGTTGCACGAGGAATTGCGGCAGTTCCCATCGAGCAAGCAAGCTGAGGATGCGTATGGATTCTGGCAGACGGCGAGGCACCAGGTGACGGCCTGCGAGCAGGAAGTGAGCCGCAAGCATGAGCAGGTGAAGGAAGCGGCGAACCGGCTGCAGACGATCCGCAGCGAACTGGTGGAGATGACGAGGCATATCGCGCTAGAGGCCAGAGAAGACGTCTACGAACAAGCCCGCGGCTTCATGCGCACTTATGTATCTGATCTGAATGACCTGGAGGTGCGCAGCTCCAGATTCGTCAGCCTGCGTAAGCAGCATGCGCAAACAGAGGAGTATCGCGAACAGGTTCAACTGGACGTGGATCAGTTGAAGGGTGAGTGCCGGGTAATCGCGGATCAGCTCGCGGAATGCTGCTCCTCCATCGAGGTGCTGAGCCGGCTGCTTCAGGAGATGGGCGCGGATGAGATCAGGCGGCGGATCGCCGAGGTGCTCGGCCGGCTTCGCGTACTGCCTGACCAGATCGTCGATCGTGAGAAGCAGCACACCGCTCTGCTGAAAGATCTGGAGCAACTGCGTCAGGATGCGGACGAACTGGGGCGGGAAATGGAGTGGGCCGAACGGTTGCTCGCACTCTGGCAGAGAAGCTTCCAAGAGGAAGAGCGGCTGTCGTTCCTCGCTCCTCAGGGATACAATGATGCGCAGGTCGTTGTCCAAGGCGATGATGGCGAAGGGGATAGGATTGCCGAAGGAGTCGGGGCGGCTGGTGCGAGCCAGGTCACGCCTGCCCAATTGCTTCAGTCGGCACGTGCATGGGCACAGCGCCTGAAGGAGGATACGGATCGTGAACGGCTGACAGGTCAGTTAACGTCGGCTTTCTATGAGGCCCAGCGCGTACTCATCGAATATCGTCTGGTGATGGACAGCTCAGATGATCCAACTGATGAGCTGCGTCTTGCGGAGCTTCCAGATCATTACCGCCTCCTGTATGAGGAATGGCAGCAGAAAGCGCGGCGTTCATTTCTCTATATGGAATACGACGGCAAGCGGGTCAGTCCGTACTTCATGAAGACGCAGCTGGAGCAGGACATCGAACGCCAGCAGCTGTATCTGCAGGAGAAGGACCGGGAGTTGTTCGAGGAGATCATCTTCAACAGCGTCGGACGCATGATCCGCGCACGCATCGGTCGTGCGGAACGCTGGGTGGAGCAGATCAATGCGCTGATGGATGAGCGGGATACATCCAGCGGGCTGAAATTCTCGATCCGTTGGAAAGCGAAGACTGCTGAGCGGGAAGAGGAGATGGATACGGAGGATCTGGTGAAGCTGCTGCGTACCGATGCGCGGCTGCTCCGCGACGAGGACATGGAACGGATCACCCGTCACTTCCGCTCCAAGGTCAATCAGGCGAAGGAACTGATCGAGGGCAGCGCCTTCGGCGAAACGCTGCATCAGGTGATCAAGGACATGCTCGATTACCGCAAATGGTTCGCCTTCACCCTGTATTACAGGCGCGAAGGGGAGCAGCGCAAGGAGCTGACCAACCACGTCTTCTACACATTCAGCGGCGGCGAGAAGGCGATGGCCATGTACATTCCTCTGTTCTGTGCCGCTTATTCGAGATACATGGAGGCGCGGGAAGATGCGCCATACATCATCTCGCTGGACGAGGCGTTCGCAGGCGTCGATGAGAACAACATTCGTGATATGTTCGATCTGGTGGAGAAGCTCGGGTTCAACTATATCATGAACTCGCAAGCGCTCTGGGGAGATTATGATACGGTATCCGCGCTGTCGATCTGCGAATTGGTCCGCCCGAAGAATGCGCCTTATGTGACGGTCGTTCGTTATCTGTGGAATGGCAGGGAGATCAGGTCTCTGCAGCAAATGCAGGCTGAAGCAGCCGTGACGAAGGAAGAGGTTGAAGGCGGGACAGAGACGGAAGACCTGGAGTAGTGCATGCATGATCAGGTGCGGACTTGGCAGGAGCAGAGACGGACAAGAGGAAGCGATGAATGTGCACTGATCACCAGCGGCTATCGGTGCGACATCTGAGCATGTTGTTCATATGCGGGAGCAGGATCAGGGGCCGAAACAGGAGCGATGGATATGGAGCAGGATAAACGTCTGCAGGAAGCGGTTATGTTTTTCTCCAATTCGGGATATCTGCGCTTGCTTCAGGGTCTGGCAGACAAATACCGGAGCCTGGGCAGGCTCGGCGGCAGCGTGAAGCTTGATGGCCTGACAGACGGGGAGCGCGAAGCGATCGGCTTGCTGCTGCGGCGTGACCTGAGTGGAAGTCGTACGGTCACGGTGACCTATGCGCAGTTTGCCCAGGCGATCGCGGACAGCAGGTTCCATGGGATCGATGAGCTCGCCTTGCTGCAACGGGTGCTGGGCACCTCGCTTCTCTCGAAGCGCGAGGAACGGGAACGGCTGGCTGACGGTTGGAACAGGATGATGAGTGAGCTGCTGGCCGGTTGTCACCAGCGCGGCGATGAAGCCGGCGCCAGATGGGTCGAGCATCTGGCCGAGCGCGGTGCAGGCGCACGGCATCTCGTGAGCTGGTTCGAGGCGGAACCGGAGCGGCTGCAGCAGGTTCTGGATGTGGTGTTGCAGGCGATCGCCAGTCTGCCGGATGAGGCATACGAGCGATTGCCGATCTATGCGGCGCGGGTGACCAGGGATCCCCATGCCTTCGATCGTGATCGGGATGAAGGCAAGCTGCTGCTGCAGGCACTGGTGTTCCTGAAGCAGGAGCGCGACCCGGGCTATCAGCCCGATCAGCCGCTCAGCGCGGAACAGGCATCCGAGCTGCTGTATGAATATGGTCTGCTGCGCGACGATATCCTGAACTTCGTCACCTGCTCCGGCATCGTGGCGCTTCGCGATGGCAGCAGGGTGGCCTGGTGGGAGCATGCTGCCCGGGAGCATGTTGCGCTGCATGTGCCGCTTCGGGAGCTGGTGCTGGCGGACACTTTCGTCGCTTATGGCGATGAGGCAAAGGTCCCTGGGTCTGACGGGCGGAGGGTCTATATCGTGGAGAATTCCAGCGTCTACGCCGATCTGCTGGATCGCGTGAAACGGGCAGGTGTCGTGGTGCCGCTGGTCTGCACAGGCGGGCAACTGCATATCGCAGCCTGGCATCTGTTGGACAAGCTGGCGGCGAACGGCTATGAGCTGTATTACTCCGGCGATTTCGACCCCGAAGGTCTGCTGATGGCGCAGCGGCTTCGTCTGCGGTATCGTGAGCGGTTGCGGCCATGGCGGTACTCCGTCCATGATTATGAGAGGTGCTTGTCCGAAGTGGGGCTGTCGGACACCCGATTGAAACAGCTGCAAGCGGTAGAAGACCCGGAGCTTGTGCCGGTCAGAGAGCGCATGCAGGAGCTTCGCTCAGCAGGCTATCAGGAGCAGTTGATTGAAGAGCTGGCTGTTGATATTGGGAGTATCGCATCTCAATAAAACTGGACCTGTCACAGACTTTGCAAGGTGTTTGTGAATGTACGGGATTATGTCGGATCGAATCCGATGCAATCCCGTTTATCATTTGTGTGGTCTTGTACATGGCGGTTACCTCATGGCTGGGATGTTCTCTTGAAGTATAACTTTTTCATTTTCCATGTGTTCATAAGATAGAGGCTGGTAAAGTCATCCAAGTCTATCGTTAATCTCTGGGAATATGGAGGTGTTTTTAGTGATTCGATTGACCATTCCGCTGTAAAGTACATCGTGGTGATTGCAACTGTGCAATGTATCTTTTCTATCAAAAATATCATTAAAGAATGGGTGTGAAATAATGATGAAAAAGTTCTTGTCTAGAATGTTGCCATTATTTCTGGCTATGGTTCTTTTGACGATACCAAATGGTATCTGGGTCAATTCAGCACTAATTGATGGCGGAGATTCAAATTATATCTATAATTATGAGGAGTTGGAGGCTCCACCTTTGGATATGGCTCTATTCCCAAAGCCGATCAAAAACTTTGATATAAGCTTCATTGATAAGAGCCATGTTCGTATTAATCTGGAGACGGATGTGCCTGTATCATTGGAAATCAAGACCACCCAACCTGTTCAAACCATCCTGCAGAAGGAGATGAACCTGAAGGCCTTGTCAGAGGAAGCCCCCTTTACTTTGAAGGGACAAAACTTTAACGATGTCAGCATACCGGTAGACATCAATAATACCAATATCGATCTCACTTTATCTAACGGGGACATACACTTCTCCACAACGATTCTGATACGAGACGGCGAGATTTTAAACAACATCAGTCAATTTAGCGATTACACCTTGAAAGACAGCTCTATGATCGTGCCCTTTGCCTCCAGATATGAAACAGAACCTAATAATTCATACTCTTCTGCTAATACTTCATACAGTGGCGACGACAACTATGTAATTTCTCGACTACTGAAGACACAGAAGACTGGTGGAAATTCACTCTGAGCTACAGGGCATTTGTGAACATCTTCCTGGGGAATATTCCTTCCGGAAGTGACTATGACGTACGTCTCTATTCTAGCAGTAACACAACTACTCCGATCTGGAGCGGAGTTAACTCTGGAAACAGTAATGAACTTCTTCTGAACAAAGACCTTGAAGCAGGCACCTATTATTTAAAGGTGACCAGATTCTCAGGCCCGAACACGACCTCTTTGATGCTAGACTAAATAGTGGACACCGAGAATCGAGAATGCGACAATAAACCTAGCAAAAACGAGGTGTCCGAAGATGAGTCAGAAATACGACAAAGAGTTTAAAATCCAAACCGTGAAAA
>Ga0310836_101554_pt1 | contig 12003 bp, 9 predicted proteins | sample SM_ome_4_FD_201310 | JGI IMG/M metagenome (GOLD analysis project Ga0310836, IMG submission 201310) | Sorghum-adapted microbial communities enriched on stacked mutant (SM) sorghum from Joint BioEnergy Institute, Emeryville, California... ... | reverse complement strand
CGCCGGACGCGGCATGACTACGTCGAGATCGCGACGCGCGAGGTGGAGAAGGCCGCTTATGTGCTGACCGAGCGCCTCAACGTGACGAACCTGAAGGTGGCGGGGGAGCATGCGATCCGGGTATACGACCTGACCGTTCCGCAGAGCGAGCTGGTCAAGACGCTGTCCCTGTCCGATGTACCCGTCGATTCGGTTGTCCGCAAGCAACATTCGCTCGAGGATTACTTCTTCAATCTGCTGAACGGGGGCGGCCTCCATGCTTAAACTGATCAGACTGGAACTCAAGAAGAACAAGTTCCGCGGACACTGGCTCGGCATTCTCATTGCCAATCTGGTGATCATGGGTCTCGTCGCGCTGATGTATGTTGACCCCGGCATGGAAGAAGAGAGCGCGATGCATACCTATGCGGATGCCCTGTTCTTCATCGACACGCTCGTTCGCGGGACCTTCATCATTTACGCTTCGGTGCTGCTGGCCAAATTCGTGATCGAGGAGTACAAGAACAAGACGATCTCGCTCATGTTCACGTATCCGATCAACCGCAAGAAGCTGATGGCCGCCAAGCTGATCATCGTATTCGTGTGGACGCTGCTTGTGATCATCCTGAGCAACGCCGTTCTCGGCGGCGCGCTTCTCGCGGTCAACCATTACGTCGGAAGGATTCCGGGCACGCCCGAGATCGGCGAGCTTGTGGAGATCTCGCTCAGGACGTTGCTGAACGCCGTCGCCGCCGCCGGCCTGAGTCTGATCCCGCTGCTCGTCGGGATGTGGAAGAAATCCGTGCCCGGCACGATCGTTACGGCCGTTCTGATTGTGGCCGTCATTGGCTCCAGCACCGGCGGCTTCTCGCTGTATTCGATCATCGCCGTTCCGCTGGCGTTGGCCGCGATCGGCATCTTCATCGCGTACCTGTCCATCCGCAACGTGGACAAGGCGGACTTGATCTGATCCGTCCAAGGCCGCCAGAACTCTCCTTCCTTTGGCCGGCTTCACATTAATGACGGGCATGCATCCGACTCCCCTCCATGTGGCGGATCTTCCATGGATCGGGGAATGAACATCCCGGTTGTTCCACAGTATGAAGCATGATTGGCTGATAGATCACTCCGCGGTGAATTGCACGGAGAGTCCGGGATACGCCTCGCAAATATCGGGGATGCGGCTTGCGATTGTCTCGCGGTCAAACGCCTTCCGGAAAATCTCCCTGTCCGGCAGAAACGTCACGCTCGTTCCCGTCTCCCGGGTCGTCCCCACCGTAAGCAGGCCGGGTTGCGGGATGCCGTGCCGATAATCTTGCCGGAAGACCTTGCCCTCCCGGCGACTTCGACCGTCAGCCGCTGCGACAGCGCGTTGACGACGGCGATGCTGACGCCCTTCACGCCGCCCGGCGCCATGAAAGCCTGGGCTTGGCTGTAATGGCCGAGCTCCGTCAGCACGGCATGCACGCGGGTCTCGCCCGTCTCCGGAAGAGGCTGGACGGGAATGCCGCGGCCGTTGTCCGGGACCGTGACGCTGCCGTCGCCGTGCAGAAAAAGGTTCACCTCGCTGCAGAATCCCGCCTGGTGCTCCAGAACGGAGTTCTCCACCACCGCCCACAGAAGATGATGAAGATCGTAGCCGTCCGGGGACGCGCCCGGATAGGCGCCGGCGTCGTTCCGGGCCTCCGCCACCTCCATGTAGTCGCCGGCATCCAGCAGATCCGAGACCGCGGCAAGCAGAAGCAGCATCGGAAGCACCCGGTGAGCAGGAACGGCGTATTTCCCGCCGCGCTCCTCCTGCATCAGAAGATCGGCGCCGAGCAGCGCCTTGATGTGATGGCAGAGCTGGCCGGTCGTTCCCATGTGGAGCCGTTCCACGAGCTCCGAACCGGTCAGAGGCTCCCGCAGCACCGAGCGGAGAATGTCCAGGCGCTACCTGTGCCCGAGCGCGCAGCCATCGCCTGCACCTCCATAACGGTTATTAATTACGTAATTACGTAACCACGTACAGCAGTCGGCCAAATTTTTGTAAAGAATGTCTGATATTATAGTGCAAAACCAAACATATGTTTGGTATTATGGATGTTGGAAAACAGGATGGCCGGGACAAAGGGAGGTGTGCGTTTGCGTACCGGCCGCCCGGCTCCCGTATGGTATAATTTCATGGTCATTTATTGATTTCATGGAAACAGGGAGAAAACGAAGTTGACCACGGACCAGCAAATGTGGGTAACACTGGGCTTGCTTGCATTGGCATCGGCGCTGTTCATCTCGGGCAAGGTGCGCTCCGACATCGTCGCGATCGGCGTGCTGATCGCGCTGCTCGTCACCGGCATCCTGACGCCGGCGGAAGCGCTGTCGGGCTTCTCCAGCCCGGTCGTCATCATGATGATCGGCCTGTTCGTCGTCGGGAGCGGCATCCTCCGGACGGGGCTGGCCAAAATGGCGAGCAACAAGCTGCTGCAGCTCGCCGGAACGAACGAGACAAGCCTGCTCGTCATGGTCATGCTGGTCACCGTGTCGCTCGGCGCCTTCGTCAGCAACACCGGCACCGTGGCCGTCCTGATGCCGATCGTGATCAGCCTGGCGATGAAGGCCGGGCTGCATCCGGGCCGGTTCCTGATGCCGGTCGCTTTCGCCAGCAGTCTTGGCGGGACGCTGACGCTGATCGGGACGCCGCCCAACCTCGTCATCCAGGACGCGCTCGCCTCGGCGGGGTTCGGAAAGCTGTCGTTCTTCTCCTTCACGCCGATCGGGCTGGCGTGCGTCGCCACGGGCGTCATCGCCATGCTGTGGCTCCGCCGCTACCTGCCGAAGAACGAGGAGCGCGGCGCGCACGATCACGACGGCCTGGCGTCGGAGGAGCTGATCCGCCGCTACCAGATGATGCACAATCTGTTCCGGGTGCGGGTCGACGCGGATTCGGCCCTCGTGGAGAAGAAGCTGTCGGAGCTCAATATTCCGGCGCGCTATGAAGTGAATGTGATCGAGATCCGGCGGAAGCTGTCCCTCAAGAACCAGTTCCTGAAGACGGTGGATCAGGAGGTCGCCGGGCCGGAGACGGTCGTGAAGGAAGGCGACATCCTGTACGTGTACGGGCCGTACCGGCAGGTTCGGCGGTTCGCGGACGAATGCGGCGTGACGATGCTCGACCGCAACGTGGAGGAGCGCCACGCGCAGGAAGGCGGGGAAGCTTCCTATGTGACGGACGAAGTCGGCGTCGCGGAGCTGATGTTCACGCCGTCCTCGCGGCTGATCGGCCTGCCCGTCAGCCGGTCCGGCTTCCGCGAGAAGTACCGGGTCAACATCCTGGGCATCAAGCGGAAGGACCAGGTGCTGCTGAACAATCTGAAGGACGTCGTGATGCAGGACGGCGATATCCTTTTCATCCAGGGGAAATGGGAGGATATCGCGCTGCTCGCGGCCGATCAGGAAGACGTGGTGGTGATCGGGCAGCCGCTGGAGGAATCGCGCAGGGTGACGCTGGACCGCAAGGCGCCGATCGCCGCCGGCGTCATGCTGCTGATGATCGTGCTGCTCGTGACGGAGCTCGTGCCCGCGGTGGCGGCGATCATGATCCCGGCGCTCCTCATGGTGCTGCTCGGCTGCGTGCGCAACATGGAGGAAGCATACAAAACGGTCAATTGGAGCAGCGTCGTGCTGATCGGCGGCATGATCCCGATGTCGGTCGCCATCGAGAAGACCGGGGCGGCCGCGCTGCTCTCGGAGGGGCTGGTCGGCACGCTGGGGAGCCACGGGCCGATGGCGCTGCTCGCCGGCATCTACTTCGCCACGTCGCTCCTGACGCTGTTCCTGAGCAATACGACCTGCGCGGTGCTGCTCGCGCCCATCGCGCTCTCGGCGGCGACGCAGATGGATCTCAGCCCGTATCCGTTCCTGTTCGCGGTGGCGATCGGCGCGGGCATGTGCTTCGCCGTCCCGTTCTCGACGCCGCCCAACGCGATGGTCATGGCGGCCGGCGGCTACCGGTTCACGCACTATGTGAAGGTCGGCCTGCCGCTCCAGCTGCTCGTCGGCGTCGTCATGATGGTCGTCATTCCGCTGCTGTGGCCGTTCTGAGCGGATGCGGGGACGGTCTTCGCGGGCACTTTTTTCGCAAGGGGAGAGGAAAATGGACATCGCGGTCGAGCTGATCGACAGCATGATCCCGAAGTTCCGGTCCGAAATGCGCGGGATTCTGAAGGTCATCGAGCAGCTGGACGAGGAGGACATCGTCTGGGCTCCGAACATCGAGAGCAACAGCATCGCGAATCTGGTCGCGCACATCCGGGGCTGCGTGCATTCCCGGATCGAGCAGATCCTGTTCCATATCCCCGACACGCGGGACCGGGACAAGGAGTTCGAGCGCGGGCTCAAGATGTCGAAGGAGGAAGCGTACCGGAAGGCGAAGGAATCGTTCGAGATCATTCTGCAATACCTCGAGCATCTGAAGGCGAATCCGCACCTGTTGATGTCGCGGCCGTTTCTGAACCTGCCGCCGCTGACCTACAGCCAGGTGGGCAACGATACGACGGCGCTCAACCTGATGATCGCCATGGTGCGGGAGATCCACTATCACACGGGACAAATCGTGTATATCGCGAAAATCCGGAAGGGGAAGATCGTATGGGACTGAACCCCAGGTCCGCGTACCTGACCATCCCGGTCAGCGACGTTCGGCGGTCCATCGCGTGGTACGGCGAGCATTTCGGATTCAAGGTCGTGCTGGAAGATCCGTACTATGTGGAAATGCAGAACGAATCCGGCATCCGCATCCTGCTGCATCCGAACGAGCACAACCTGCACGCGCACTTCGTCTACCCGAACGGCGCGCCCCAGTCGTCGTACGGCTTTATCGTCGATGACGCGGAAGCGGCGTACCGGTATTTGCAGGAGCAGGGCGTCAAGGTCGGGGAGTTCTTCGATTATCAGGGCAAATCGTTCTCGTTCTACGATCCGGACGGGAATTTCATCGAAGTGTGGAGCCTGCCGGAACGCGGGTGACGGCGAAACAGACCAGGACTCGGACCATTCGGGGTCCGGGTCTTTTTTTGCGCGCTCATCGGGCATCCCAACGGCAATCCGTTGCACCGGTTTATTCGTCCAATCGCGCATCTTGACCGGGTCATATATTAGACCGACATCCATACAAATCCGAGGTGCTTTGATTGTGTTGGCAACGGAGCGTACCCGATATGAAATCATCGAAAACTATAACCGGCTTCCGTTGACTTTCTGGGTATATGAGGGACACGGGGCTGCGGCGGCAGGTTTTCTGGCGAAGAAACCGGGTCTCTCCCTTTTGCTCACGTCCACGGAAGCGATTGTCGCGCAGGAAGGGAAGAAGGAACGACAGCTTGTCGCGTTGCAATATGTGGACTGCAACACGGGCGCGGTGATGGAGGGAAGGAAGCCGTCCGGAGGGAAAATCCACTGCCTGATCGGAAATGACCCCGGACGGTGGAGGACCCATCTGCCGGCCTACCATGAGGTGATGTACCGGGAGCTGTGGCCCGGGATCGACCTGGTCTTCAAAGAACAGGAAGGGAACCTGAAGTACGATCTCTTGGTTCGGCCGCATGCGCAAACCGGAAATGTCCGCCTGGCCTGGCGCGGAGTGGAGCGGCTGTCGCTCGATCCGGACGGAAACTTGCTCATCCATACGCGGCATGGAATCAGGCGCGAAGCCAGACCGGTCAGTTACCAGATGATCGGCGGCAGGCAAGTCATGGTGGACAGCCGGTTTGTCATCCATCACGAAGGTCCGGAGCGCTGCGTGTACGGATTTGAAATCGGCCCCGGGTATGATCCGGAGCATCCGCTGGTCATCGATCCCGTCCTGCTGTATTCCACCTACCTCGGCGGCATGGATACGGATATCGGATTGCACATTGCGGTGGATGGCGCCAATCAGGCCTACGTCACCGGCAGCACATCGTCGCCCGACTTCCCGACAACGCCGGGGGCGTTCAGCCAGACGTTCTCGGGAGACCGGGATGTGTTCGTAACGAAGTTGAACGCGGCGGGGACCGCGCTGGTCTATTCCACCTTTATCGGGGGAAGCGATTTTGACGAGGCCACCAACATTGTCGTCGATGATGCCGGTCAGGCCTATATCACGGGTACCACCGAATCCGACGATTACCCGGTGACGCCGGGCGCCTTTCAGACGGCCAACGCGGGCATCTTTGACGCGTTCCTTACCAAATTGAATCCGACGGGTAGCGCGCTGGTTTACTCCACGTACCTTGGAGGGTCGGGCAACGATTTCGGCACGGGCGTCGTGGTGAACGCGGCAGGCAACGCCATTGTTTCGGGCAGCACCTTCTCGGCGGACTTCCCGGTGACGCCCGGCGCTTTCCAGACCGCCCTTGCGGGAAGCGAGGACGCCTTCGTGGCGCGGTTCAACACGACAGGCTCCGCCCTCGAGTTCTCCACGTATCTCGGGGGAAGCGACTTTCAGACCGGGGAATCCGTCGCCATCGACGCGCAAGAGAACGTCTATGTGACGGGGACCACCAGTTCGGCGGATTTTCCCGTGACGGCGGGGGCGTTTCAGACAACCCTGAACGGACTGGAGGATGCGTTTGTCACCAAGCTGAACCCCGCAGGCGCCGCGCTTGTCTATTCCACCTATCTGGGCGGTTCAGACTTTGACAACGGCCTGGATATCTTCGTCGACTCCGCGGGCAATGCGTATGTCACGGGGTCGACGCAATCGACGGACTTCCCGGTAACGACGGGAGCGTTTCAGCCGACATTCGGCGGAGATCAGGATGCCTTTGTCACGGTCATCAACACGGACGGCACCGCGCTCGTCTATTCCACCTATTTGGGCGGGACCGGGGATGATCAGGGAAGGGGAATCGCCGTTGACAGCGAGTTCGGCATCTATGTGACAGGGTCCACGGAATCGATCGATTTTCCGGTGACGCCCGGCGCTTTTCAGACTTCCCTGCAAGGCGACGTGAACGCCTTTGTGACCAAGTTCGGCACACTGACGCCGGTTCCGGGGCCGACGGGCCCCACGGGTCCAACGGGTCCCACGGGGGCAACCGGGCCTGCGGGTCCCGCCGGTCCGGCGGGTCCGACCGGACCGACAGGTCCCCAGGGTCCGCAGGGGCCGCAGGGTGAACCGGGCTTGCAGGGTGTGCCCGGCCCGGCCGGACCCCAAGGAGCGCAAGGGCCGGCAGGCGAGCGGGGACCGGCGGGTCCCCGGGGTCCGCGGGGAGAACGAGGCGGAACGGGCCCTTGAGGGCCTCGGGGTCCGCGCGGCCCTCGCGGGGAACGGGGGGAACCCGAGAAACCGGGACACCCGATTCCAAAGAGGCGGCGAAAACACCGAATCCATCGGAAGAAACAGGAAACCTGCTTCATCCTCAAAAAACAGCCGCGCGCAAAACGGACAAAGAAAATCCGGTCCGGAAGCCCTCATGCAAGCGCAACAAGGCGAGGCAAGCGGGTTCATCGCCGGAAAACCGGAGGGTGCGGCACGTTGCTGCTGCTGCTTGCCGCAGGAAAGCCGGTGCGGGCGCGCGTGAAATCCCCTTGAGTCCCGGAGCGAAACCATTCCCGTAGCGGGAGTGGTTTTTTGTTGCCCGTGAATGTCGGTTCCGCGGAGCAAAAAATGTCAGCAGAAATGTCATTGATTATGTCACTGACATAACTTAAGGTTTATATCAAGCTTAAGCTCATGGTATACCATCATGCGGGCAAGGCCGGCCCGAAATCAGAGGACTGTCCGGACATGAAACCTGAAAGCACTACCAGGAAACAGCTTTACCTGCAGATCGCCGACAAGGTGCTGGAGATCATCGAGAGCAAAGGGCTCAAGCCCCACGATCCGGTGCCGTCCGAGGCCGAACTGGCGAGGCTGTTCGGCGTCAGCCGGATGACGACCAAGCTGGCGCTGGAGCAGCTTGTCGAGCGCGGCGTGGTATATCGCCTGCCGCGAAGAGGGACGTTTCTCGCCGGGAACGGGCGGGAAGACGACGCGCGGAAGGCGGAGCAGCCGCCGAAGCGCCAGGACGACGGGAAGGAGAACAAGCTGATCGCGCTTATTGTTCCCCACATGACCGACTATACGTCGCGGATCATCTCGGCGGTGGAGCACGAGGCGCGCAAGCACGGGTACGACCTGGTTCTGAAGATCAGCAAAGACGAGGAGGACCAGGGCCGATGCCTGCAGACGCTTGCCGAAATGGGGGTCAGCGGCATCATCCTGTTCCCGCTGGGCAGCAAATCCTGCAGCAATCAGGTGTTCCGCCTGAAGATGGAGAAGATTCCGAGCGTGATCATCGACCGGGTGTTCTATGAAATTCCGATCGATTGCGTGTATCACGACCATTTTCAGGGTTCCTACGAGATGGCGAAGTATCTGATCTCCAGGGGACATCGGGAGATCGGCTTCTCGTCCAACGTCATCGAGAACATCACGAGCCGCGGAGAGCGCTACCAGGGGTATATCCAGGCGCTTCTGGATCACGGGATTCCGGTGAAAAGCGAGTACATCCATTTCCGGACGACCAGCTGCAGACCGGACCACATCCACGAGTATGACGACGAGCAGGGAGAGTTCATCCGGAGCAATCCCGGTATGACGGCGATCATGTGCGCGGACGACCAGGTCGCGATCGCCACCATGTTCACCGCCATGCACATGAACATTGCCGTTCCCGACACTTTGTCGATCGTCGGTTTCTCGGATACGCATCTGTCGGCGCTGACGCCCGTCCCGCTGACCACCGTCCGCCAGGACACGGACAAGCTTGCGGCGGCGGCCGTCGATCTCCTGATGAAGCGGATTCGCCATTCCAGGGAGCAGCATATCACGGTGAAAATCCAGACCAAAATCGTGGAAAGAAAGTCGGTACTGGATCGCAGCAACATTGCCATGACTACATGAAGCGGGGTTGATCAACCATGTCGAGAATGATGAAAGCGTTGGCACTTCTGGTGCTGACCTGTCTGGTGATTACGGCCTGCGGCGGCGGCAACAACAGCGGCGGCAGCGGCGACAGCGGAAGCGGCAACAGCAGCAGCAACAGCAGCGGCAACAGCGGCAACGGCGGAGGAAATTCCGCAGGGTCCGGCGACGGCGCAAGCGACGGCGAGGTCAAGAACGAAAAGCTGATCGTCTACACGAACGCCAACTCCGACGGCCGCGGCGAATGGTGGATCGAGCAGGCCAAGCAGGCCGGTTTCGAGATCGAGCTCGTCGGCGCGGGCGGCGCCGACCTGACGAACCGCCTGATCGCGGAGAAGAACAACCCGATCGCCGACGTCGTGTTCGGTCTGAACAACATTTTCTACGAGAACCTGAAAAAAGAAGGCGTCATCACGAAGTACGTGCCTTCGTGGGCGCCGCAAGTCGGAGAGAACCTGAACGATCCGGAAGGGTACTATCACGGTCTCGTCAAGCAGGCGATCATGATCGGCTACAACGCTGACGTGTACACGCCGGAGACGGCGCCGAAGTCGTGGCAGGATCTGTACACCAACGAAGCGTTCAAGGGCAAGTACGAAGCGCCGACCGCGCTCGGCCGGGCGACGATGCGGCTGGTCGTGGCGGGCATCCTGATGCCGTACAAGGACGAAAACGGCGAGCTCGGCGTTGCCGAAGAAGGCTGGAACGAGCTGAAGAAGCTGTACGACAACGGCCTGCCGATGGTCGAAGGCGAAGACCTGTACGCCAACATGGCCGCCGGCAAGATCGGAATCGGCACCGTCGTGTCCGGCGAGAAGTTCAAGCGGGAGCAGGAATACGGCGTGAAGGTCGGCACCGTCGCTCCGGAGGGCGGCGTCCCGATGGTCGTCGAGCATATCGCGATCATTAACGGCACCAAGAAAATGGATACGGCGCAGCGGTTCGTCGAATGGTTCGGTTCCGCCGAAATGCAGGGCAAGTTCGCCGCGGAATTCAGCGCCATGCCGGTCATTCCGGAAGCGGCCCAGCAAGCGCCCGACCACATCAAGGAACTGTTCGCCAGCATGAAGGCGCAGCCGCTCGACTGGTCGTTCATCGCGGCGCACCTCGACGAATGGGCGGAGAAGATCGAACTGCAGATCATCAACTGAACCAGCGTTAATCGGGAACTGCATGGCTCTCGCTTTCGGCTATGCAGTTCTCCTTTCCATCCCAGCCTAAAGGTGAGCGCATTGATCATATTCAAGGACATCCAGATTCACTTCGGATCGTTCCACGCCGTCAAGAACTTCAACCTGGAGATCCGGGAGGGCGAGTTCTTCACGTTTCTCGGTCCGTCCGGCTGCGGCAAAACGACGATCCTTCGCGCCCTTGCGGGGTTCATTTCACCGTCGGGCGGCCGCATCTTCCTGAAGGACAAGGATATTACGGACATGCCGATCGAGAAGCGCGGCATCGGCATGGTGTTCCAGAACTACGCGCTGTTCCCGACCATGACCGTCTACGAGAACATCGCGTTCGGCATGAAGGTCAGGAAGGCGTCCAGGGCCGAGATCGACGCGGAAGTGCGCGACATCGCCCGCAAGGTCGACCTGAAGGAGACGCAGCTGTCCAAGAAGGTCTCGGAGCTGTCGGGCGGCCAGCAGCAGCGCGTGGCGATCGCCCGGGCGCTGGTCCTGAAGCCGTCCATTCTGGCGCTGGACGAGCCGCTGTCCAACCTCGACGCGAAGCTGCGCGTCCAGCTCCGGAACGAGTTGAAGGAGCTGCAGAAGCAGTTCGGCATCACGACCATCTACGTCACGCATGACCAGGAAGAGGCGCTCACGCTGTCCGACCGGATCGCGGTGTTCAACAACGGCAATCTGGAGCAGGTCGGCACGCCCTACGAGATCTACAATCACTCCGGGACGGAGTTCGTGTGCAACTTCATCGGCGACATCAACCGGATCGACCCGGTTTTGATCGCGAACAGCCCGCTCAAGGCGTTCGTGTCGTCCGACAAGGTCGCGTACATCCGGAACGAGAAGGTGAATCTGGCGCCGATCGAAGGCGATGACGTCGTGCGCCTCAAAGCCAGGATTGTGGACCGCGAGTATTACGGGCTGTACAGCAAGTATGTGCTGGAGATGGCCGGCGGCGGCCGGATGAAGACGATCGAGAAGGAGAACGGCCGGATCGGATTTGCGATCGGCGAGGAGACCGACGTGTACATCCGGCTTGCGGACATCATGCAATTCGACCGGACGGAGCGAGAACATTGAACGGACATACCTGGAAACAACGGCTCGGATCGCTCAATTACGGCCAGATCCTGCTCTATGCGCTCATCGCGTGGTTCATCGTCGCGTTCCTCATCATTCCGAACCTGAACGTGTACTATGAAATCTTCTTCAAGGGCGGCAACTTCTCGCTGGACGCCGTCGAGAAACTGCTGTCGTCCAGGCGCGCCATGAACAGCCTGAAGAACAGCTTCGTGCTGGCCGTGTCGCTGATGATCACGGTCAACCTGGTCGGCATCACGCTGGTGCTGCTGACGGAGTATTTTCAGATTCGGGGCGCCCGAGTCCTGAAGCTCGGCTACTTCACGACGCTGCTCTACCACGGCGTCGTCGTGGCGTCCAGCTACAAGTTCGTCTACGGCGAGAACGGCCTTGTCACGAACGCGCTGGCCAGCCTGTTCCCGTCCATGGACAAGGGATGGTTCCACGGCTACTGGGCCGTGCTTTTCGTGATGACGTTCGCGTGCACGTCGAACCATATTTTGTTCCTGGGCAACGCCATCCGGAAGATCGACTACCAGACCGTCGAAGCCGCGAGGGGAATGGGAGCCGGCACCTTCCGCATCCTGTGGCGCGTCGTGCTTCCCGTGCTGAAGCCGACGATCTTCGCGCTGACGATTCTGACGTTCCTGACGGGGCTCGGGGCCATGTCGGCGCCGCTCATCCTCGGCGGAGCGGAGTTCCAGACGATCGCGCCGATGATCCTGACGTTCTCCAAGAGCTCGACGTCCAAGGATCTGGCGGCGCTGCTCGCGCTTGTGCTGGGGCTGGCCACGATCATCCTGCTGACGTTCATGATCCGCATCGAGAAGCGCGGCA
>Ga0310836_101550_pt1 | contig 12043 bp, 10 predicted proteins | sample SM_ome_4_FD_201310 | JGI IMG/M metagenome (GOLD analysis project Ga0310836, IMG submission 201310) | Sorghum-adapted microbial communities enriched on stacked mutant (SM) sorghum from Joint BioEnergy Institute, Emeryville, California... ... | reverse complement strand
CCATATCCCATTCCGAAATAATTCACAAAAAATTTAGCACATTCTTTCGGAAGTGGGGAGAGGGATATTCCGAAGGAATGTGCAAAAAAGAGTCTTTTTTGTGCGGAAATAAAGTGATAATTTACACCGAACGTCAACTCAGGGGTGAACCAGACTCTTTCGAGAGCTGTGCGTGGAAGCAGAATTCCCCTTGGGAACTCGATTGAGGAAAGATGGGTGAAGCCCGGAGAGCCTTAGTCAGAGGGCTGAGCACAGACCGGCAAGAGCTGAATCTCATCCCGCGGAAAGCTCCGTCAAGGTTGACGAACCGCCTAGTGCGGACCCGCATGCTAGGTGGTGTGAGGGGACGGGGGTTAGCCGCCCCCTCCTACTCGATAAATGGATCTTCAGCAACGTTCCCGGTTTGTTCTTCAACGATTGAAAAAGGTTTATTCGGAAAAAATCGAGAAGATGTATTTTTAACCGTTTGCTTGAACCATGGGTGGAACGGTGAAGATGCGCATCGGCCAAACCGAAGCATGAAGAGGGTTTGGAACAATTGGAAAATGCCTCTAAAAAGAATCCGGTGCCGGACTATGTTATTTTTTCGGGAAGGGTATTTTTCCCATGAAAAAATAAAGCGGGTTTGTGAATGGGCAAGGATCACGATCAATCCATCATCTCAGGTTATCAAGATAAAAATGGCAAAAATCGGGCCTTTATCGTCAACCGCCCGGGAGAAATTATAGGAAGAAAACGCCCGTCCATGAGCAATTGTATGTTCCGTCAAACGTTGAAGACGGACCGTTAAAATGGGCTATTGATTGTGCGGAAAAATTTTCCAGGGAACCGAAGGATTGGATCTAATGAATCCCGTCCGCCTCAACTTTCATCCGATTGGAGCCGGGATGTACAGTGAAGAACAGTTCGCCGGATGGATCAGCGATGCGAAACGAATGGCCGTCTTACAAAAATCAATCGTAATCGGAACAAGCCATTCAGACGGCTTCTACAAAAATCATCGATGCTCCATCCCGATCGCCTGCCGCTTTGATGAAATCGGAAATCCTATCTTTATCGCAAAAAATGATACCGGTTTGCGAATATTCGATACGGAAACAAAATCGGTTCACGTCATGAGCGGATGTCTTAAAAAACGAAGTGATCGATTGCCAATGAGAAGGCTGTTGCATACATGGCACGATGGATTTCAGATCCTGTTCCCGGACGGTGAATCGGAGCCGGAAAATCCGCTAATGGGCGGCAAGTCGGAATTTGAAAACTTAGCGGGAATTGAAATCGAGAAGTAAGAAGGCCTGAGCGGGGCCGTTATTCGTGACAGGCAATCTTGATGAAGATGTGAAAAAGCTGTTCTTCAAAGGGGTCAAACCTTCATTCGAAGGCTCGATGTCGGGACTATGAGCTTCCGTTTATACAAAGACAACGAGCTTTAGCTAAACAGTTGAAGATTTCACAGCAGCCGTTTTGGAAAAGCAACCGGAAGCGCTTGCCTTATCGGAAAAAGAAAGATTGGTATTTGAAGAAGATCCCTGATCCTTTATGATTGTATTAGCGGCCGGTTTTCGAATTTTACACATGTCCAGGAAGAGATGGGTGCAGGACAAAGGGCCCCTTCTATTCGATTTTTTTTGTTTAAAGGCGGAACCGGTTCCCCGGGGAACATTGGCCCGCACGGTCTGCCGCACATCGCGCTAATAATCCGAAAAGCATGGACAGGATGTGAGGGATATGCTGAAAGCGGTCATTTTTGACTTCGACGGGACGATTGTCGATACGGAGAGCCTGTGGTACGAGATCTATTTTGAGTATTTCAAGCAGCATTATCAATATGAATTGCCATTGGAATTGTTCGCGAAGGGGATCGGCACGGCGAACGACGCCATTTTTCAAGGAATCGAGCATGACTTGGGCATCCGGCTGGACAGAAGGGAAATACGGAAAGATTTAATCCGGCGGTTCGAAAACCGCGAGGGTTTTTTGGAGATCCGCCAGGGGGTCCTCCCCTTTATCCGGGAAGCCCATGAAAAGGGTTTGCCCCTGGCGATCGCCACCAGTTCCGGCCGGGATTGGGTGGAAAAACATTTAAAACGATTCCGGCTGGACGCATATTTTTCCGTCATCAAGACAAAAGATGACGTCCGCGAAGTAAAGCCGGATCCGGAACTGTATTTGCGGGTTTTGGAGGCGCTGCGGCTGAAGCCGGAAGAGGCGGTTGCCATTGAGGATTCGGTCAACGGTTCGACGGCGGCCTTGCGGGCGGGGATCCCCTGCTACATCATCCCGAACCGGGTGACGAAAGGCAGCCGTTTTCCGGAACAGGCCGTCGTATTGGACGATTTTTGCCGGATCCCGCTGGCGGATTTGCTGGATGCGTAAATTTTCGGCCCTGCCTTTCCGGACGGCGGGAATGCTCCGCCGGCGGTCCGCATCGGCCGGAAAATGGCCGATCAACGGGAAAACACTCGAATAGATGTTGAAAATCCAGGGGAGAATCTTTATAATTACATATTAACCGAAAATGTTGAAATAAGCCGAAAATTCGATGAAGAAGAGAGTAGGAAAAAGACAGCGGCACGAGCGAGTCGGGGACGGTGGAAGCCCGATGCCGCCCTTTTTCCGAAGCGCACTTCCGAGAAGCGGCTCTGAAACGGTTGACTGGCGGCTGCAGTCAGGCTGAAGTTTTCTGCCGCAAGGGAAACACTCCCGCGAAAACGCCGCCGAAACCGCGCGTAGGAGCCCGCCGCCCGGCCGCGTTACGGCAGCGAGGGAACAACCGGGGGTTTTGCCCTTTCCCTTCGGTTGTTAAAAAGAGTGGCACCGCGGGTGCAGCCCGTCTCTTTGAAGAGACGGGTTTTTTATTTTTTCCCCGAACGGGCGGGATGAAACGTCCCCTGAAACGCCCGTGCAAGTTCAAGTCAGAAAACGGAAGCAGGAAGGTGCGGCAAATGGATGTACAAACGGATTTCAAATCCCTTTTCGCGGATGCGTTGAAAAAATCCGTCGGAGAAGATCTGTGGACGGAGGAGATGGAACGGCTCATCGAACAGCCGAAAAATTCCGCTTACGGGGATCTTTCTTTCCCTTGTTTCCAATTGGCGAAACATTTCCGCAAACCGCCGCAGGAAATTGCGGCAAAACTGGCCAACGCCATCCATGATCCGGCCTTTGAAAAAGTGGAAGCGTTAGGACCGTATGTGAATGCCTTTTTTGACCGGAAATCCTTCGGAAGCCGGGTGGTCAACCGGATTTTGCGGGAGAAAGGGAATTATGGCAGCTGGTCCTTCGGGGAAGGGAAAACGATCGTCCTGGACTTTTCCTCGCCGAATATTGCCAAGCCTTTTTCCATGGGGCATTTGCGTTCGACGGTCATCGGCAGCGCATTGGCAAATATCTGTGAAAAGGCCGGATACCGAACGGTGAAGATCAACCACCTGGGGGACTGGGGCACCCAGTTCGGCAAGCTGATCAGCGCCTACAAGCGGTGGGGATCGGAAGAAATAATCAAAGCGAATCCGATTCCGGAGCTTTTCCGGCTATATGTGCGATTCCATGAGGAAGAAAAAGCGAATCCGGCTTTAACGGAAGAAGGGAGAGGCTGGTTTAAAAGGCTGGAAGACGGCGACGAAGAAGCCGTCCGCCTGTGGAAATGGTTCCGGGATGTTTCCCTGGAGGAATTCCAAAGGATCTACCGATTGTTGGAGATCGGGTTCGATGAATACACCGGCGAATCCTTTTACAACGACAAAATGGATGCGATCGCCCGACAATTGGAGGAAAAGGGGTTGCTCGTCACTTCCGATCAGGCCGAGGTGGTGATGCTGGAAGAGGAGGGACTCCCGCCCTGCCTCATCCGAAAATCTGACGGCGCCACCACCTATGCGACCCGCGATCTGGCGGCGGGGGTCTACCGTTATCAAACGTACCGCTTCGCCAAAGCGCTGTATGTGGTCGGCCACGAGCAGAGCGTCCATTTCAAGCAAGTGTTCAAAGTTTTGGAAAAAATGGGAAATCCATGGGCCAAAGACATGGTTCACGTCCCCTTCGGCCTGTATTTGAAAAACGGTAAAAAAATGTCGACGCGGAAAGGGCGGGTGATTCTCCTGGAAGAGGTGCTGGAGGAGGCGATCCGCCAGGCGCTAAAAAACATCGAGGCCAAAAATCCGCGCCTTGAAAACAAGGAAGAAGCGGCAAAAATGGTCGGCGTCGGCGCGGTCGTCTTCCATGACCTGAAATCCCACCGCATGAACAATATTGAATTTTCCTTGGAGGACATGCTGAATTTCGAAGGGGAAACGGGCCCCTATGTCCAATATGCCTTTGCCCGCGCCTGTTCGGTATTGCGGAAAAGCGGCGAAGAAACCTTCGCCTTTTCCGGCTTAAAAGACGGGGAGAGCTGGGAAATCGTCAAGCGGCTCCATGCCTTTCCGGAAAAGGTCTTGCAGGCGTTCAACGGCTATGATCCGTCGGTGATCGCCAAATATGTCCTGGATCTGGCCAAGGCCTTTAATAAATATTACGGAGCGGTAAGGATTTTGGAAACGGATGAAGAACGGCCGTCCCGCCTGGCCCTGGTCAAGGCGATCACCATCGTGCTGGAGGAAGGTTTGCGGCTTTTGGGGATCAAGGCGCCGGAACAAATGTAAGATGCGGGCGCGAACGAGGGTGCCTGCGGTCCGGGAGCGGGGAAAGATCCAAAAGGAAGGCTGCCTTTTAACATTTTGACGGCAGCCTTTCCTTTGCCCATTGCTGCTTTCGCGGCCTGTAAAAGAAATGAGGAACCCTTTTTTTGCCCGTTCGTACGTCCACCCTGACAAAAGCCGCCGGATCCGGCCATCTATCCGGTATGGCGTTTCGGACCTTCTTCCTTCCTTGCGGCGGTCAGGCGAGTTTCTTGCCGGACCAAAGCCTTTCCGCTTTTTGAAAGGCCCGCCGGAAGTCCTCGATAATGTCTTCCGCCGCCTCCAATCCGACGGATAAACGGAGCATGTTATCGGTAATCCCCATCGCTTCCCTTGACTCGGCGGGCACGGCGGAATGGGTCATCGTCGCCGGGTGCTGGATCAAGGTTTCCGCGTCGCCGAGGCTTACGGCAATTTTCACCATTTTCAATGCGTCGATCAAGGCCTGCGCCATTTCCCTTCCCCCCTTAACCGTAAAGGAAAGCATGGCGCCCGGTGCCCGCATTTGCTTTTTCACCACCGGATAATATTTGTTTTCCGGATCCCCGGGATAAAAAATCTTTTCCACGAGGGGAACGGTTTTTAAATATTCAAAAAGTTTTTTTGCGTTTTCCACATGGCGGTCCATGCGGACGTGCAAAGTTTTTAATCCCCGCAATAAAAGCCAGGCGTCGAAGGGAGAAATAATGCCGCCGATGTCTTTTTGAATCCGGTTTCTCAACTGTTGCATCGCCTCCCGGTCCTTGCCGACGACGATGCCGGCAATCACGTCCCCGTGGCCGCCGATGTATTTGGTGGCGCTGTGCACGACATAATCGCAGCCGAAATCGAGGGGATTTTGCAAATAGGGAGAAGAAAAGGTGTTGTCCACCACGACGGGAATGCCGCGGCGTCTGGCTACTTTGACGACCAGTTCCAGATCGTTCACTTCCATCGTAGGATTGACCGGGGTTTCCAAAAAAATGCAGGCCGTATTTTCCCGGAGTCCCGCTTCGATCTCTTTTTCGTCGGTCATCGAACTGAAACTGTAGGTGATCCCGTTCTTTTCCTGGAACAGCCGCAAAAGCCCGAAGGTGCAGCCGTAGATGCCCCGGGAGCAGAGAATATGATCCCCGGCTTTCGTTAAATGGAGCAATACGGCGGAGACGGCGGCCATGCCGGAGGCGAAGGCGATGGCATCCTCGCCCTTTTCCAAAGCGGCCATCCGCTCTTCAAGGATTCGCACCGTCGGGTTGGCCAGACGCGAATAGATGAATCCGTCGTCCTTTCCGGAAAAGCGCTGTTCACCTTGTTCGGCGGTCGGGAAAACAAAGGTGGAACTGAGGTATAGCGGCGGGGAGAGGCTGTCTTTGTAATCGCGGGCATCATATCCGGAATGAATCAGCATCGTTTCCATCCGGTTTCCATAATCCATGGAAAAACCCCTTTCTCAATTGAAAACGTTTTCATTAACAGTATACGAAATACCCGAAAAAAATGCCAGGCCGATTTTTAAAGGAAAAATCGGGGGAAGGGGAAGAGGACTTGTTCCGGACGCTGAATTCCGGCTGCGTCACTTCTTGATCTGCCACGTCCCAGGGCATCGTCGGCGGATGCCGCGGGCTGCGGGGCCGGAAGGGTATCGGTATTTTCAGAAAAAAATGAAACCGCCGCGGGGCTTGATTCGTAAAAAAGGCAGAATGTCAGGAACGTCCTCGGCAAAAAATCGGAGGGGGTAGGAAAGATGACGGTTTTTTACATCGTCCTTGCGATCATATTGGTCCTTTATACGGGCATCATGGTTCCCCTTCAATACGCCTATATTTCTTCGATGAACGAGCGGAAAAAGCAAACCGGAAAAAATCACAACGAGTTGTTCGATGATATGAGTTTTGAAGAACAGCAGCTCCATTATAATCTCCAGTCCAGCTGGTGGAATTGGCTCCCCGCCATCATCGCCACTTGGATTTACAAATGGCGCCACAAAACAGGCTGAAGAAGGGGTTGGAAGATCATTTTCAACGGGTCTGCCGATCTACGGCGTACACAAAGGGATCGAGACGTTCCAGTTGAAGGTCAGTTTCAACGGGTCTGCCCCGTCCGTCGCTCCGCTTGCCGCCCTTGCCTAAGGAAGCGGAAACAGGATCCTTTTCGACCGGTCTGCCTAAACCTGCCCTTCGTCATTAATACGCAACATCCCCGGATTGGATAACAGGGGAATCCGCGGATCTTCCGGCTTCCAGGATCCGTCGGCCTTTGCGCGGGGAGCGGAAAGGAAAGGCGGGATCATTCTTTAACCGGCCGGCATTTGGACGGGGAAACGGGAGGCTTGCCGGGGATGTCCCGTCTTCTCTTGGATTTTCGCCGATGCGGGCGGATGCATAATAGAAGCGGATGCCAATCGTTGAAAAGCGCGGATGCCCCTTTCACAGGAATGGTATGACCGCCGCCGGCCGCAGAAGCAGCCGAAAGGGAAAGGGCCTTTTTTACGGGAACGGTGGAGCGGACGCCTTCCCCGATCGGAAAAAAATCTGTCCCGGTTCCGTTTGGATCCGGGACAGATTTTTTTACCCCCTACTCCTTTTCCCCTCGGGAGGGCCGCGGTTTTTCCTTCCATCTTCCCGCTTTTTTCGCGGCCTCCCGCAGCAGGTATTCGATATGGCCGTTCACGCTTCGGAATTCATCCTGTGCCCAACGCTCGAGAATGGCATAAAGTTCCGGGTCAAGGCGCAGCGGAAAATTTTTTTTCTTCGGCATGTTTATTCACGACCGTTGCCAATTAATACAGGCTTCCCGCATTGATGACTGGTTGGGCACCCCGGTCGGAAATGATCGCGACAAGCAAGTTGTTCACCATGTTCACTTTTCTTTCTTCATCCAATTCCACCGTTCCGCTTTCCTGCAGTTGCTGCACCGCCATTTGCGCCATGGATACGGCGCCGCTGACGATTTTTTGCCTGGCGGACAGGATGGCCGCCGCCTGCTGCCGCTGCAGCATGGCACTGGCGATTTCCGTCGAGTAGGCCAGATGGGTCAGACGGGCCTCGATGACTTCGACGCCTGCCACATTTAACCGTTCCTGCAAATTCTTGGTCAGTTCTGAAGAAATTTCTTCCGGATTTCCCCTCAGGGTGATCTCTTCATCTTCGAAGGCATCATAGGGATATTTGGTGGCCACGTGGCGGATGGCCGTTTCGCTTTGGATCTCCACGAACTGTTCATAATCCTCCACATCGAACCGTGCCTTGGCCGAATCGACGACTTTGAAGACGACCACGGTGGCGATTTCGATCGGATTCCCCAACACGTCGTTCACTTTCAGCTTGTTGCTGTTGAAGTTTCGCACCCGAAGGGAGATCGTGTCGCGGACCGTCAATGGCACCGTTAAAAACAGGCCGCTTTCCCGGATCGACCCCAAATATTTTCCGAAGAAGATGACGACCTTCGCCTGATTCGGTTGGACGATGGTGATGCCCGTCGCCAGGACCGCGGCGACAAGGAAGATGATGACGGCAAGGATCCACTGTTGTTTCCAGGCCAGAAAGGCGGCGGATCCGATCAGGAGGACAAGGATGAGGATGCCGAGATAACCGTTCATCGACCAGGCTCTGGTTTCTTTCATAAAATCACTCCAATATTAATTTTATATTATTATGATATCAAATTTCAGAACATTTTTCAATTTCGGTTGCCTTCCGAACGGCCATTTTTTGTCGAAGGGGTGCCATGGGAGAACCCGGATGCGAGCCTATTGAATTGATTTTCGGATGGGGAAGCATTCGAGGACAGGGTCAAGCCGTTTCGGAATGCGAGCCCATTGAATTTATTTTCGGATCCTTTGATCGGGCTTTGCGGTCTCGGGCCGCGACGTTTTTCCACTCTTTTTGATCGGGTGGCAGCCATGGAAGGAGGCCTGCCTTTTCGATAAGCGTTCGGATCAGACGCTTTCTTTTTTGCCCGTTGGATTGGTCCCGCGCCGCCGATCGGATCATCTTCCATCCTTTGCCGGGGCGGGAGGGTCCGAATATTTTTATCCGGGGAAATTATCCGCACAAAAGTGAATTCGCTTGAAAGGCAAGAGGGTTCAAATGTTTTTATCCGGTTCCGTTGCCATATGGCATGATATTGAAATGTCCAATCTTGACCGTCGACTGTTCAACACGGGGAAAATTTGTCCCGCATTCTTGTTTTTCCGATCGAAATGTCTGGCATTTCGGCTTGCTTTCGTACCGGACGGTTCCATATTCAAAGAAAAATGCCCAAGATTTTGGCGAATCGTCCGATAGAAAGTCCCGTTTGTTCAATATTTGGGGCAAAACGTTCAACATTTGTTCCGGTTTGCCGGGCCGATCGTTCATCATCTCAACCGGATCGTTCAACATCCGGATAAAAATGTCCAACATCCCAGGGAATGTCCAACATTTTCAAATGTATGTTCAACATGAAAAAAAATTTGTCCAACATAAAGGAAAAAATAACCAACATTTTGGAAAAAACGTTTATCATCGCGAAAAAAACGTCCATCATCGCGGAAAAAATGTCCATCATCGCAACCGGTGTCCAACATCCGAACCGTTTTGTCCAAAATCATGGCCCTGATGGACGGATGCCGGATCGGTTTTTTCCTCCCTTGCGAGGCCGAATTGGGCTCCGATGGCCCAATTGACCTTTTCGGAACGGCCCGAAAAAATAAAAACCTAACAACGCGGGGATGCGCTGTTAGGAAGTTTAGAATTCGTTTTCCCATCGTCATGCACGGCCCGGCGGACGTACGCAACGTGAACCCCGGTCGTTTTGAACGGATGGAGTTGGCCGGGGCTCGCAAGGATGACGGGACCGGCCGGATGGCGGATCCGGTTTTCCTTTCTTGGGCCGGTCCATCGCTTCGTCATTTGCCGTCCGATTCCGCCTCCAAAAGGCCGTATTTCCTTTTCATCCGGAGAAGGATTTTCATCCAGCTGTTGGAAAAGACCGCAAGAAAAAATACGTTGGATAAGGCGTGGGCCAAATCGAAGAAAAAGCTTGCCCCGTAAATGGCGGCAATCCCTTTCCAGTTCCAATGGTCCAGGACGGTGAGGATGACCCACAGGTTCATCAGCCAGTTAAAGGCGAAGCCGGAAAGGAAACCGAACAGGCCCCTGCCGAAGGAGTTTTTTATAAAAAATGAGGACCGGAGAAGTCCGCTGATCCATCCGATCATCCCCCAGCCGTACATCTGCCACGGGGTCCACGGACCCTGTCCGAGGAAGATGTTGGAAACCAGGGCGGCCAAAGCCCCCACCGCAAATCCGCTTTCCGCTCCGAAAACGGCCCCGGTCAGGATCACGACGAAGGTGGTCGGTTGAACGCTGGGAAGCGAAGCGAACGGAACCCGGGAAAGGGCGGCCACCGCTCCCAATACCGCGAGGATGACGATTTCCCTTCCGCTCATCTTTTTCCATTCAAAGCGGATCATGAGGGGCAGGAAACTGGCCGCCATCAGGCACAGGCTGACGGACAAATAATGTTTCTGGATGAAGAGGGGAAAGGCGAGCAGAAGGGCGATGAACAGGATGAGGAAGGCCGCCGGCCAGGCGTAGGCCCGCCCTTTTCTTTTTGGGGTCTTTACGGAATCGTCCATTTTTTTCTCGCCTCCCCGATCGAGATCACTTCCGGTACATGGCTGTTCCTTGTCAGGCGGCTGATTGCGGTCGTATAAAAGGAATTTCCCTTAAAAAACTGTTCCGTCGGGGAAGCGGCGGCGATCCGGCCGGCGAACATCATGGCGCATCGCGTGGCGCAGCCTGCGGCGAATTCGATGTCATGGGTGACGAGGACGACCGTCGTCCCCTCCTTCCGCAGCGCCTTTAATAGATCGGCGAATTCCCTTTTCATCTCCGGGTCCATCCCCTTTGTCGGTTCATCCAGCAGAAGCAGCCGCGGGGAAGGAAGGAGCAAGGCGGCAAGGGCCGCTTTCTGCAGCTCGCCGCCGCTCACATCATAAGGATGGCGGTCCATGACGTGCCGGATGCGGAAAAATTCCGCCAGTTCCTCCGCCCTTTCCTTTCCGGCCTCGATCCGGAACCGCCCGGCGACGGCGGCCAATTCTCCGCCGATCGTGTCGCGGATAAAGAGAAGTTTCGGATTTTGCGGCAGATAGGCGATTTCCTCCGGCTGCGGCCGCGCCAATTTTTTTCCCCGATAGAAGATGCGCCCCCTTTGCACCGGAAGAAGGCCGGCCATGGCCTTGAGCAATGTGGATTTGCCCGTCCCGTTGGCCCCGACGATCGCCAGGAGCTCCCCTTCAAAGACGGTCAGGGAAAGGCGGTCAAGCACTTTCCTTTCGTCCTTCCCGTAACGGAATTCCGCCGCCTTCACTTCCAACAGAGGCCGCTCCTTGTCCTTTTTTCCGGAATCCTCCTTTTCGGGATCGGCGGCCCCGACGGTGTATTGCCCGAGCCGCCTTTTTCCTTCCTTTACCGACAGGGGGAGATCCTCCGGATCCGGATCGGGGAAAAATTCCAAAAAGAGCCGGGGAACTGCCGGCAAGAAGGCGCGGACCGCCTTTTCCTCCCTTTTTTCCATCCGGCAGAGGGCCCTTTTCGGTGGTTCGTCCAATAGGAGCTTTCCCCTTTCCAAAAACAGGACCCGGTCGGCCAAGGGGAACACCTCGTCCAGGCGGTGTTCCGCCAGCAAAACCGTCAAGCCGAACTCCTCGTTCATCCGTTTGATGATATGCAAAAAATCCTTCGTGGCCACCGGATCCAATTGGGCCGTCGGTTCGTCCAGGAGCAGGACATCCGGCCCCATCAGCAGGACGGAGGCCAGATTGATCAGTTGTTTTTGGCCGCCGGAGAGGTGATGGATTTCCTTGTCCAGGAGCGGGTGGATCCCGAAAAAATGGGCCATTTCCGCCACGCGCTTTCGCATCTCATCCGTTTCCATCCCCATGTTTTCCAAACCGAAGACGAGTTCGTCCAGCACATGGTCCATGACGATCTGGTTTTCCGGATCCTGGAAGACGAACCCGATTTTTTTGGCGGCCAACATTTTATCCGTCCGTTCCAAAGGTTTGCCCCGGAACAAAATCTCCCCTTCCCGCCTTCCGTGCGGGGCGATCTCCCTTTTAAACAGCCTCAGCAGCGTCGATTTTCCGCTCCCCGAAGGCCCCAGAAGGAGGACGAACTCCCCGGGGTTCACGGCGAAGGAGATGTCTTCCAAGGCGCACCGGTCCCCGTCGGGATAGGAAAATGTCAAATTTTTCGCCTCCAGTATCGCCATGCCGCCGCCTCCTTTCCTTCCGCAATGAGCGGGAAGCCGATCAACAGCGCAAAAAAGGAAAAAAACACCCATTCCCTTCCGTACAACAGGACCGGTTCTAGACCCGGGAAAAGGGTGAGCAAGCC
>Ga0310836_101549_pt1 | contig 12049 bp, 9 predicted proteins | sample SM_ome_4_FD_201310 | JGI IMG/M metagenome (GOLD analysis project Ga0310836, IMG submission 201310) | Sorghum-adapted microbial communities enriched on stacked mutant (SM) sorghum from Joint BioEnergy Institute, Emeryville, California... ... | reverse complement strand
GAATAAAAAGATATTAGGGATGAGCATTGAAGAACGTCCTTCTCATATTCATGAGAGAAAAGAATTTGGTCACTGGGAAATTGATACTATGCTCGGTTCACGAAAGAAAGGGGCTGCCCTCCTCACATTGACCGAACGAACCACGCGAAAAGAACACATATTTAAGATTGATCAAAAAACGGTGGATGGAGTGAATAAGGCGATTCAAGAGCTGAAAAACATCTATGAGGCCGATTTTTCGTCTGTCTTTAAATCCATCACATCGGATAATGGTTCTGAATTTAGTGAACTGGTTAAAGCCATGGATTGTGACCAGATACATATTTATTACACTCATCCTTATACATCCAGTGAACGGGGGACAAATGAACGCCATAATGGGCTGATTCGCCGTTTTATCCCCAAGGGAAAGTCCATTGATGACATCGATGATACGCTGATCACTTATGTTGAAAACTGGTGCAACTCATTGCCGCGCAAGATCCTGGGTTACAAAACTCCTAATGATCTATTTTTGGAAGAGTTAAAAAAGATCGCTTAGTCTTACGGATTAATTTTGTTGCATTTATTATTGCAATTTAAGCCCTTTAATTGATTTAAGAACGAGCGTTGAAAGTGGTTGACTAGTTCAATATTCATCGCTTTTTTAGAGAGGAGTTGCAATATCAAGAAGAATTACTCTTTTAATATTTTTAAGAAACGGTATAGCAAAATAGGCCTACAAGAATAGTGCTAGGGATTATTCCCTAGCTTTCTTTCCATCCCCTATACTCGGGTCTTTAGTCTGCAACCATCTCGCGGCATTGAAGTATTGGTCATTTGCTTTGGTTTCAATCCCCTATGCTCGGGTCTTTAGTCTGCAACGGAGATATTGACTCAGCAAGTGTTGTGGTACAGAAAAGACGTTTCAATCCCCTATGCTCGGGTCTTTAGTCTGCAACTTACTGTGAACATTTCTGATAAAAACCTTATACCTAAGTTTCAATCCCCTATGCTCGGGTCTTTAGTCTGCAACAGCAAAAATTGAGAATACGTTAGGACGTCACTTGTGTTTCAATCCCCTATGCTCGGGTCTTTAGTCTGCAACTAGTTTCAATAGCTATACCGTTACTTCCAGTTACAATAGGTTTCAATCCCCTATGCTCGGGTCTTTAGTCTGCAACTGCGCTTGCAGATCTAATTAATTCTAAAGTCTCAAGTTTCAATCCCCTATGCTCGGGTCTTTAGTCTGCAACGATGCAAGGTCTTATCGAGGTATCGAAGGCGCTAGGTCGTTTCAATCCCCTATGCTCGGGTCTTTAGTCTGCAACGGAGGGTTACATGCAAACGAGTAATATTTGATAAATGTTTCAATCCCCTATGCTCGGGTCTTTAGTCTGCAACTGACCATGGCAAAGCTGCATCTGACGTTGTGAAAGCGTTTCAATCCCCTATGCTCGGGTCTTTAGTCTGCAACAAGCAAATGCAAAACAGGGTGTTCCGTACTTGATCTAGTTTCAATCCCCTATGCTCGGGTCTTTAGTCTGCAACGAAGTAACGATGACAAGCAAAGTAATGAAGAAAGCTTGTTTCAATCCCCTATGCTCGGGTCTTTAGTCTGCAACAGTCACGTTGAGTTTGCTGCTCAAGCAAAAATCGAAGGTTTCAATCCCCTATGCTCGGGTCTTTAGTCTGCAACTGCGTTCGGTAAGAAAGGCACAGTCTTCCATTTTGGGTTTCAATCCCCTATGCTCGGGTCTTTAGTCTGCAACCAAAGATTACTTAAAAGAGAAGAAAATAACCATCCGTGTTTCAATCCCCTATGCTCGGGTCTTTAGTCTGCAACGAAATCGAGATTCTACCGAACTATCTCCACGAAGGTTTCAATCCCCTATGCTCGGGTCTTTAGTCTGCAACTAAAATGACTAAAAACTTGTCTAACGATGCTTATTGTTTCAATCCCCTATGCTCGGGTCTTTAGTCTGCAACAGAATTTGTTTACGATTTAAAACCCAACATAGATATAGGTTTTGCAGACATGCATTGCAGACAACTTATTGATTTTTTCCGAAGATCGATATATTGCAAGAAATTGGGTGTTAGCTACGCGTTTTTCATTTTAAGTATAGCATTAATTGGAAAGCGGTTGTCAATACTACATACTTAGTATCTCATCTAAATTGCTTCTTACCCCAAAAAATAAAAGGCTCTCCTGTACATTGAGAACCCAAATCAATGGTAACTCAAGAATCCATTTCAATCATGCTTTCACCCTATTTCCAAACAATGATCGCATCCATTCAACATCATTTTCCTTCTTATCCGACCTTCCTGATGAATCGATATCATTGCAATACCTTCTCAATTCACAGTTCCAACATCTTCTCTGGGATCTGGGTTCAGGAAAGATTTCTTCGCGAATAATCTTATGAATCATTGTAATCATGCGTTGGACATGCTGCTTCAAACCTGATGTTATTTCAATAATATAAGCTCGATTTTCCGGAATAATGTAAATAAATCCTTGATCCACCGTCGTCCCCGTCATTTCCTCCAAAGCAAGGGCATAGCCAACCAGTTGAAACTTTATATTATTCCGAATTCCTCGATTGGAGTCCTTGCACTCAACCGGATAGTATCGCTGTCCTATCTCAGCTTTTGTATCGATTACCATGTCGATCTTTCCACGGATGCCCAACCTTTCTGCCACTACAGGGAATCCATAGATTCTCTCTCCTTCAAATAATCCGTAACTCTTGTATCCACGCCTTCTTTCCTTTCTTAGGATTTCTTTATGTTCTTCCCGTCCTTCAAACATTTTAAATGTAACGGCTTTTTTAACTGGTTGCACATATGTGAAATAAATATATCGTGGACAATAAACAAACTGCTTTAAATCTGAAATCCGTAATTCGATCATCCTAAACTCTCCTCATAACGATAATCATTATGCATTTCGATCACTTTAGACAGATTATCTTCACTTAAAGTGAATATGATAATGCTCCATCCGGAACTATCCTTTAGTAACCTCCTTACCTTTTTCTGCAATTCCTCTACATAATTTTGTGTTAAGTAACCAAAAAATGCGCTGTACTGCACTCGCCGCAGACCATAATCTTTACATACCTCTGCTACTTTTGTTCGCAAACGATTTTCACTGATATCATAAATGAGAAGCCGATTCATTCTACCACCGCGCTATGAAGGCTTTATACGGTTTACCCTCTCTAAAGAAAGATGCCAAGCTGCGTGCCTGTAACTGAATGATGGTTTTTAGCAGATATTCTTTTCCTTTGTAACGTTCCCGCGTGTCCAACCTCCTAAACAGATTCTCTCTTAGTTGATTCCTAGTTTCTTTGTGTAGTGTAATTCCATCATCCATCTCTACCTTTTGAGGCTTAAATCCTCTGGAAATCATACTGATCACCACTCGATCTACAATCGGTGCACGGAACTCCTCAACCATATCAAATCGCAGCGACTCTTTTCCTGAACGATCGGTATGGATAAAACCTGCATAGGGTTCTAAACCAGATCGAACGATTGCCCCAAGTACACGGGAACCAATAATGCTATATCCATAATTTAACATCAGGTTAACCCCATCAGTTGGATTCCAGCTTACTCTTCCCGTAAATTCGGATGCTTTATCTCCAAGCAGAACCTTAACTCCCGTCCAGTAATGCTGGGCTGCAAGCCCTTCGCAATTCAATATTTTGGGGCGAATTTCATCCACATTATTCCCTGTCAAAGATACTATGGCATTAATATAGCGTTCCATTTTGGTTATTTCTTTGATCAGCAACTCTCTTTCTTCTCCTTCGCGGCTGCGAAGGTAATATTTCAAAGTATTAATCTGATTTTGGATTTTTCCATAAGCGAACTGTTTTGTAACATGCACACCCCTCGAATCTCCCAAACTCGCAAACTGTTCCTTCCGAGTTTTTACCGTTCCGTGCAGAAAAGGAGAGTAAATCATGGCGTAGGGTTCCTCCCTGTAATCGGTCAGGTAAACTTGCACCCCATTTTCCAACAATAACTGAAAAACGTCAGTAGATAAATTTACTCCTCTCGACATTATAATGAGATCTTCCATCTCCAGAATTGAGTACTCTCCAATCACTTCTTTGTTCTTTCTTAAAACAATTCGTTCACTTGTCTTACCTATATGAATTCCATAGTCATCCACTACCAACTCCTGCAAAAGCAAACATGCTCCTCCTCTCAATAAGATAGAAAAATCTTTTTCAATTGGTAGTTTTAACTGATTTATAAGAAGTTATTCCTATTCGATGATTTTATAGTCATTGATTTTTTTCATAGGCAGAAAAAATGAGGCCAGTATTTAACTTTTTGGCCTCAAAAAATTTTGTTCTACAAAGTTCTTTGATATAACGTGTAGCCTCTATTTGATGACTTTACTTGATAAGGTACTGCGACCGGGATGAGAATGCGATCTCGTCCAAGTTTTGCTTTCTCTTCAGAAAATGTATTTAAATTCTTAAACTCTGCCTTTTCCCCTATGTCGTCCAGATTTTGATATTGAACGTTTAGAGATAACTCATTCCATTCTTCATTTAGATGCCAACTATAATGATTGGGAATCGAGTCCATTATTTTTTGATCGATGCACTGAACAAAACTTCCCCTTTTCCCAAAATAATTAATATGATAAAGGTATTTCTTTAGTTTTTCTAATTGGTCTTCTGACAATGCATCGACCCGTATGGCAATGTTTAACTCTCCGCTAAAGAAAACAAATTCCCGATAGCCCACTGATGAGATAAAAGCAGGTCCCGATTTCTTATCCTTTGGTTCTCGAAGGATTTTAATAAAACTGTTGTTTACTACTGCATGTTCGGGGGGACAGAACTTAATGTGTAATTCTTTAATCCACGAAAACTGCTGATCCCCATCATCTCCGCAACGGAACGCCGCATCGATCAATGCCATTTTCACAGTATACATGGTTGGAACAAGATTTGTTTTCCCACCCGAGCTTGTTGCAGCAGAATTTTTTAGCGAGAAGAGGGAGGTATGTTTGTAGGCTGCAATAAGCCACATCTTACTCACCTTTGTCAACGATTTCTATTAAATCAGCCATAACCTTCGTAAATTCGGATTGGGATTTAAACGAAATCATTTTTATAGCATCATGTGACAAGCGGTTCAAGTTCCCCATAATACCTTCCAATTCAGAAATATACTCATCATTTAGTGCGCTAACAGTAGGTGCCGGAATGCTTGTTGTGGAGTATGTAACCGCACCTTCAAAGTTGAGAATATGCGGATACTGCGTATTCCTCATAGCACCTGCTGGCTTTATGAATGTATAAAGGATACTTTCTAATAATGCCCGTTGACGGATCTTTCTGTCTTCTTTTATCAGCACATGTTCACGGCTGACGTCATTAAAACCAACTCGGCTCAATTCTGCATTTAAGACAACTGCATATTGCCCTGAACTGGCCGGACGATAGAAAATATTTTGTCCTGTATTTGCACCAGTTTCATTACCTGAGCCAGCATCCCGTTTAGGATCAAATTTCACATGGAAATATGACTCTGTTCTTGTTTTTTCAGGGATACCAACCATCCAGCTAAATTCTACTACAGACTTTCTTGGAGTAGATCTTCCTCCAACAGTAATTAAAACCCCTTCCAAATCATCCATAGCACACCATTGAACCAGCTCCGATATAATCTTTTCAGTATTCTTGATCTCACCTATATGTTCAAAAAACGCCGGATCTACATTAATCCGATTCGCGTCAAATCTCCTGCATCCAGCACATAATGGAAGTTCCAAATCCTTCGCAATATTGTGCAGATGTTCCGCTTGTATGTGCTTTAGCATATCCCCGGATATGGCGTTTACTACTGCCAATTCACCATTTCCATCCACAATGTGAACCATTCGTGTTTGAAGCTGGTTCCCTTCTGCTCCTTCATTATTAAGAGAGTGCATATCCAATGTTAGTCTACCGCTTATGGAAATTGATTGAATCGCCATGTTAATCCCTCCTATTCTTCATCCTCAACTAAGATATCGCCATTTACCTCATCAACTTGTTGGTCAATGGGTTCTTCTACGCTTTGTTTCTTATCCGTTGCGGAAGCATATGCAATCAGTAGCATAGCAAACGACTCTGAATTCTTGCTAAATGCTTCAAATGCTTGCATAAACTTTTCAATGCCTTCCGTTGTCACTGAGCTTCTGGTTCTTCCCTTATGGTTATTTTTAGCCAGTTGCTCTTTACGACGAGCATTTTCACGGTTAAACTCATTTACAAATTCGAGAATTACAGCCAAGAGCTTATCTGGGAACCTTGCATGTTGTTTAATTTTCTGGAACAAGTCATAGTGAATCTCAAAGACCTGTTGACCGATTGATTTATAGTATTGCTCAGTTACAGTAGCTTGTCTCATCGCCTTTGCTACTTCTATAAAACCTTCATTCTCCAGTAAAGAATAGTAGGACGGATATCCTTTCATCACTAACCTCCTTAAATGTTCCCTAGAAGGAAGAACTGCGTATTTACCTCGCTCTTTCATCCGTAAATAATTCATCCCGTTTCCTGCAAAAAACTTAAATAGTGATTGCGGATCATTAGCGGAGATAAAGTTTCGATAGTGTTGTAATAACAACATCTCCTCGCTGTGCTCTTCATTCAAGGAACGAATGATTTTCTCATGATCTTCTAACAAATCAAGCCAAGCGGTTACATCTTCATTTTTTTGTATCGGGAACCATCCCGGCAATCCGATAAATGATTGATTGGTTAAAGCTCTGCTAGTGCCAAGCGATTTAAAATATGCAGTCTGAATTCCCTTGATCACATCTCTGGGGCTTCTACCGATCACTTCATGTTCATGGTATCTTAAGATAAACTGAGCTAGTTTCATGGATGACAGGATGTCTATTTGAATGGAATGTCTTGGAGGATTGGGAATATCTCTAAGTTTTGAGATCATGTTATTTCGTATCGTAGACAGATGAGAATTGCCTGGAACAATACATATAAACTTAAAGTCATCTCCAAGAATATAAGCATGTAAAGCATGTTCAACACCTAGAAAGTGAAGCCATTCTTCAAACCAGTCAATGTAATTTGTAGGTAACGAAGCGAGTGAGACACTGTCTGGCTTTGGTCGATTGATCCCTTTTCCCACTGAAGGGTTGAATGCTTGTACAGCTGAGATCTTTGATTTAAACGGAGTAGATATTTCAGTTAGTTGCTTCCCCAACGCTAATGCTTCCAGTTTTAACTTCACCGATTTTATAAATACTTGTTGATCCGCATTCCTGATCTCATAATGTAGGTTGTTATAAGGGCCAAACGCCTGAATAACACGCAGACATTGGATCAAATACCAGTCGCTGTCCGGCTTCATCTCTTCCAACCTTTGTCGTTCCTCAGCCGATAAATCTCGGAGAGACTTATACTTTGCACGGATCTCTCGATATTGAAGAAGTTTCTTTCTACCTTCCTCATAGCTTCTTGCTCTATAAGGTGCCTTATCATCATCATCCTTTAAGCGAATATAGGTATAGCCTGGATCATCCTGCAGTACCACATAATCCAATTCTTCCAGATCCACTTCTTCGTCAACGGTGACGACAAACGCACTCCCTTTCTCTTTTAATCTCGGTGCTTGTCCAGTGAGGAGATAGATGAACTGGCCCAATCCAACCGCTGCAAGCGCATCCGCGTAGTTCCCTGTGCGTTTCCATAGGATCCACTTCTTTGTCTTCATATCCACTCACCTCCTTTCTCTAGCGCTTCCCAATCAGCCATTCGTAATCTGCGAACCGCATACCAGTACAAGAGCCACGGAATTCTCTTTTCCGGAGTGATAAGATTTTCTTCAAAAAAATGTTTGTCATGTGAAGACATTTTCAGCCACTCTTGTTTAATTAGTTTTAACCCAAGATTCTTAATTGTTTGGGCTACAATACGCCCTGCGCTTTTATCCAATTTAACATCCTTCTTGACTTGTTTGGTCCATGCCCAATGATGCCTTGTAATCGCTGTCACCAGAGCTTTTGTTACCTCTTCAACGAGATATATATCTTGAATATCTTGTGAAACCCGATGTTGCAGGAATCCTTTAGCAAACAATGCACCTTCTGCTGCATGGGGAGCAGGATTATATCTTGGCGATTTTCTTAATTGCCGATGCACTTCATTAGAATCATCATAATCTGTATGTGCCAAGTATTGATCATGAATAGAATCTTGATCCTTTATCACTTCCTCCTGCCATAAACGATATTTCATAATCGTCTCCGAATTTAGTTTCCCAATGTCATGGAGGGAAACAGTTAATTCGATCCACTGCAAGAATGACTTTTTTGAAATGCCAAAATAGGATGAAAAGCGCTCTGCTGCGAGATCCATCACTTTTTGGTTACGAAACTGATCCCTTACCTTAAGAATGTGTTCTTCATAAGTCTCTTTGATATAATTAAACCCCTTCTTCCATTCCATTTCCGTTCTGGTTGGTTTAGAAATATAACTTCCATTCACTCCTTGTTTAAGGATTAATCCGATATCTTGATCATAGCTTGCATCCATCGGGTGAATACAAATCAATAGATAAGAACTGATTTGATCTGGCTTTATTATCTCTTCCCATGAAGGCTCCAGATCTTCATTAACCATGTACCCATATATTGATTTATGATTTTCAGTATTCAGTAAATTCCGAATGAACCCTTGTAATACACTAAATGGAATGGAAAAACGCTCAGGAAGCAACCGCATATCCAACTGATTTGGTGATGGATGAATGATTAAGCTTATGCTGTCAACATCCCTAACCAGTTTGCGCAAAAATGATATCTCTCCATTTGAAAGTGAAGTTTCCACTTCACCTTTACGTCCGATAGGATGAACATCTTTTATTTTTTTTAACTCTTCTTTTTCATGGGCTCTATTAACCAGGTTTAATTCTTCAATCAGGGAGGAGGAAATCTCCGGTTTTTCAAGAAAATATGATTGAGTGAGTGTAAAGCTTTCAATCGGCATCTTCTTATCATCTATGTATGGGGATGCGGACAAGATGCCTTGATCCGTTACGGGTACCAGATAAACATAAACCGTTCCTTCTTCATTCTCATAGCGAGCACATCTCCCGGCTCTCTGCAACAAGGAGTTGGCTGGACACATTTCTGTAAGCAATTTATTTACAGAAATATCTAACCCAACCTCAACCACTTGGGTCGCGATGACTAAACAATTTCCTTTTCCATCTTTCGAAAGATAAGAGATTACTTCCTGTTCTTTTTTTGATCGGTCTTCAGGCAGAAAACGTGAATGCACAAGAATAAGTTTATCTTTGCATCCTATACTGTCTAATTGTCTTTTTACTTCTTGGTAAACCTCTTGTGCCCGTTGCACGGTATTAAATATTGCCATTGTTTTTCGACTATTTATTTGATCACGATGGGTACGAACAATCGCTTCTGCTGTAAGCGCTTCCCCAATGAATTTTATGTGCCGAGACTTTTTAGATACATTTGGAATTTCTGAGACATCTTCTTCACCAACGGTAACTTCAACTGCTTTGGTTCGCTTACACAACAAATCCGTTACTTTATCAGGAACCGTAGCAGTCATCAGCAGAAATTTTGTGAAAGATTCCAGTCGATTTACCATATCCATCAGGGTTGTCAATGATTCTGTAGGTGACAAGAGGTGAAATTCATCGATGACAATATATGCACCTAAAAAGGAACCAGGTGGCACATTGGAGGTTTTTCTGGATGCTGAGAGAGAAAGACCGATATAGTTGCTTAATAATTGGTCAATGGTGGTAAATATGATATCTCCCTTAAAAAAAGGATCTTCCGGTTGGTTTCCCATCTGAATTGTTACTTTTAGAGATAAGTCAAGTCGGGAAATAACCGAGCTCACAAGTTCATAAATGGACCTAGTTAACGTACGAAGCGGTAATACATAAAACATTTTATCCGCAAAAGGGATTTGATGCTGTCTGGCATAGATAAATGGCAATAATGCTGTCCAGGTCTTCCCTGAACCAGTAGGAGCTCGAAGCAACACATTGTTTCCTTCTAGTAAATGTTTAGCTGGTTTTGTTTGAAACGGATATGGCGTGAATCCGCTAATTTTGCGAAAGCAATCTTCCATAATAACCCACCTCTTTACCAAAAATTGTATCATACTTACCCCAATATTTCGATTAAAAGTATAATTATTTTCAAGTGGGTTTAAATAATTAATAACCGCCAACAGGTCCAAGAAAAACACCCAATATTTTCAAGTGTTTCAATCCCTTTCATTTGGCGGTTATCGTTTTTTACTATACTTCTGATCATTAATTTAGTCAATGATTGCCTATATCTCCTCATTCACAAAAATCTTTCCCAACCCGAATACAGCATTTTTCCCTATGTGCACCATTTCTCCAAGATAAAGCCAAGGCAAGTATGGCGTTAATTCGCCCAAATATGTTGCTTCTCCTACGATTCCTCCTAATTTAATCCGTTCTTGCTGTCGATTAGAATACCTCTCCCAATCTTTCCATTCTACTTTTTGTTGAATCAGTTTTATTTTAGATGCTTCCTCATACATGGAACGGAAATCAATATCCAGAAGAGTATCATGATGAAAATATAACAGGGATGTAATTCGGCGAACCGTATTACGGAGAACTATGTGAAATTCCGGTTCTAAAATATAAGATCCTTCCCACTTCATACGTGTAGGTGTAATGAAATACACTTTGCATTTACTAATTTCCTGATTCTTAATGGTTCGATTTACTATTGACCCAACCGATACAGGTTGAATTTGTTTTACGATTCCATCATGATCATCATATACACATTTAGTCAAATACCCTTGTAGATCCTGTAAAAATACTTGTTTCAAGAACAATGTATGTTTTCCTCTACCAATTCCTATCTCCCCCATTTTTTTTAAGGTAGAAATAAAGTAAGGAAAGTACTTCACTGCTTTCCCAAATAATAAGAAGTCTAAGGTTATTCTCTCCCCTGGATAATAGTACTGTTTTTCGTCAAGAGGGGGTTCGATAATGAATGGTCTTGGAACACTTTCATATTTTTTTAAGACCGCTGAATCTTCTGATGGCTTAGTTTCAAATATATATCCATAGATGCAATCACTCATGTGTTCACTATTTTTATGATTTTGGTTAGGGCAAAAGCAAAACATTTCCTTAAACACATGACCGAAAGCTCCACGAAATACACTTCCTTTAAATGGTGGAAGAATAACCCCTTCTTTACCTGCTTGATACACAACCGTGAATTTTGCTAATGTAAAATGTTCTAAAATACTATTAATGTTCTCAATCATTGTAGATATCCTCTTTTTAAATCACTTTATCAATCATATTGAAAACTTTAACTAATCCTAGGGAATACTAATCATCTCTTTTAAAGTTATATAAGGAAATACCAACTCCTCAACCGACTAGCATTCCTTCCTCGTTCAATACACTCAATCTGGCCTAATCCCATATGCCTGCAACGAATCTCTATTTCTGGGTATAAAAAAATCCTGTACTTTCAATCGCCTAATATCTGGTCTTATGTTTGTAACCAAAGATTTAGATTCTGCTTATAGACAATTAGAAGAGTTTCAATCCCCTATATTCGGGTCTTATGTTTGTAACAAAAATGCTCCAATATACATTGAACTAGGTTGATGCCCAACTTTCAATCCCCTATATTCGGGTCTTATGTTTGTAACAAGAAGTACGATGCACCGAAGGGTAAAGCTAAAGACCCTTTCAATCCCCTATATTCGGGTCTTATGTTTGTAACCCTGCGCCTTGCATAAAGTCATCAAAGCGTTCATACTTTCAATCCCCTATATTCGGGTCTTATGTTTGTAACTGAATTGATATTGTCGCCGGATATCACATTTTGGCTTTCAATCCCCTATATTCGTGTGAAAATGCACTTTATCCCGTCGTAATTCGGGGGACTTTTTTCAAATTCAAACGACAAATATTCTTCAATCTCTCCTGAACAATCTGCTAATATTTTTACAGATTGTTTTGGAGGGATATTTTA